>ODAI014303023.1_pt1 | contig 45909 bp, 47 predicted proteins | sample 1539321 | NCBI WGS metagenome assembly ODAI01 (sample SAMN02144231, study PRJEB22623) | gut metagenome | biome: sheep rumen | host: Ovis aries | place: New Zealand
CGGAGGGCCTTCATCGTTCACGCGGCATTGCTCGTTCAGGGTTTCCCCCATTGACGAATATTCCTAACTGCTGTCTCCCGTAGGAGTCTGGGCCGTGTCTCAGTCCCAGTGTGGCCGATCAACCTCTCAGTTCGGCTATGCATCGTCGCCTTGGTGGGCTATTATCCCGCCAACTAGCTAATGCACCGCAGGCCCATCCTCGAGCGAAGCTTTAAAGGCTCCTTTAATCCGTAGATCACATTCGGTATTACTATCCGTTTCCAGATGATATCCCCAACTCGAGGGTAGGTAACCCACGTGTTACTCACCCGTTTGCCACTAGAGGGAAAATCCAAATCAAAAGAAATCCGACTTTGTGCAAGCACTCCATTTTCAATCTAAATCATTGGGCCCTCTCGTTCGACTTGCATGTCTTAGGCATGCCGCAAGCGTTAATCCTGAGCCAGGATCAAACTCTCAATAAAAATAACTTTATAAAAAGTTAATTGTAAGTTTAATCTTAGCTACTCAATTAATTAATTGACATTTTACTCAGTTTTCAAAGATCATTTTGCACGTCGCCTTGTTTCAGGCTCTTTTCCGTTCGTGCATTAGTAATATAACATCTCAAATCTTTATTGTCAACACTTTTTTTCAAAAAATTTAATTTTTTTTTAAAATGTTCGATTTTATTGTAAAAATGTGTATATTACTTCCTTTTTCTCAATTGCTCATACAACTTATCATAGTATTCGATTTCACTTTTTCGAAATGCTAATTGACCATTTTTTTTAGATTCTATCAGTTTGGTTAATTCGTGCTGTATTATCGCATCTAATTCTTTTGAATACTTCATGGTACCTTTATGATATCTGTATTCATTTCTATCTAATACTTTAAATGCTCCATCAGGATATACTCTCAAATCCAAATCATAGTCTATATATTTTATTACACCATCATCAATAATATACGGACTAGCAATATTACAATAATAAAACAAACCAGTCGCTTTTATTTGACTTATTACATTATACCAATTGTCTTTATAAAAGAATAATATTGCCGGTTCTTTTGTGTAGTAATGGTGCCCTTTGCCATTATCATCAAATTCGTATATTTTAGTCTTATAATTTCCGCAGACTAGTACATCGTCTTTGATATCTAATACTGTTGCTTCATCGCACGTTCTTCTAAGTGTACCATTGTGTTTATAACAATGTATCTGCAGTTTATCTCCTATTTTTATTTTTCTCAACTTAATACATCTCGTTTCTCAAAAAGAATTATAACAAAAAAAAGACAAATTACATAGATTTTTTTTATGTTTCTTTGTCTTTTAATAATATCGCTATTTACTCAAAGAATGATTCATTAGATTTTTCTATTGCTTCTATTCCAGGCAATGTCTCATCTGCGATATATTTTAAAGTGGCTCCACCACCAGTCGACACGAAGTCGACCTTGTCTTCATACCCAAACTTTTCTATTGCACTTGCAGCATCTCCGCCACCTACAATTTTTAACGCGTTTGTGCCAGCAATTATATTTAATATTTCCTGTGTACCATTTGAAAAATATTTTTTTTCATAGATTCCTACTGTACCATTCACGAATATTGTGTTTGCAGAAGTTATTATGCGGCTATAGTTTTTTATAGCTTTTGGACCTATATCACCAATCACATCATCAGATTCTATTTCATCCAAATCTTTAAGTGCTACATCCGAATTATATGATGGCGAACAGATTACATCTTTTGGTAGAACTATCTTATCTTTATATTCATCTATTATCATTTTTGCCTTTTCTAAACTTTCCTTGCTATAAAGACTTGCTCCAATTTTAAAGCCAGCTGCTTTTAGGAAGGTGTTTGCAAGTCCTCCACCCAACAAAATATAGTCTGCTTTCTCTATTAGCGAATATATGAGACCAATCTTATCGTCAAGTTTAGAACCGCCCATCAAAACGATAAAAGGATGGCTTGGATTTTTAATGAGTTTATCCAAATTTAAAAGTTCTTTTTCTACTAGAAACCCGATTCTACTAGGTAGGTGTTTAGGTATTCCCGTCACACTTGCATGTGATCTGTGCATGCTTCCAAATGCATCTAGTACAAAGTAATCAGCAAGTCCCGCCCAATATAATGATAACTGTGCATCACACGAACTTTCTAATTTACCATTCAAATCAGCATACCTAGTATTCTCTACTATTAATATGTCTTTTGGCTTTAATGATGAAACCAACTTCTCTAATTTTTCTCCCATAAACTCATCCGAAAAGCTAATGTTATATTTATTAAGAGACTTTATATACTGATAGACAGGATAAAGGGAATTTTTTTCTTTATCGCTTTCCGTTTTTACTCTTCCAAAATGAGATAATATAATTATCTTATTGTTATTATCTATAAGATTGTCTATCGTTTCAAACGAAGAATCTATTTTTTTTGTACTCATAATTCTATCATCAACTATGCTCACATTATAATCTACTCTTAAAATTACTGTTTTATCTTTAATAGGATTTTCCCTCAATGTTTTAATCATATATGTTCTCCTTACTTTATTATTATTTGATAACAATATAATTATACAAAAAAAAGATTAAGTTATCAAACTTAATCTTCTATAAGTTCTATTACGCTTACATCTACGTTAGTCCCGCTATAATGGTCCATCGCCTTAGTTACTAAGTTAATCCAGTGTGGACTAGCAATTTTCTCTCCACTATCTGTAAATGTAGGGCAATAAACTTTACCGATTTTTTCTTTAGTATCTAGTCCTTTTCCATAATATCCATTAGACAGTAATCTAATATAAGATAATATTCCGTATTCTATAGTTTTGTGTCTTATTAGTCCTTTTGAACTCATTCCGCCATAGACATTATTTGCTCTTAACATATATTTTACTTTATAATATCCACTTTCAGAAGCCCCAATGCTTACTGCGGTCAGATAATCGACATTATTATATATTTTAGTAAAATAATTTATAAGTTTAACAATATATTCACTACTTCCCTCGTATGGTATGTAAGTATTGTCGACATCTTTTGGATTTTGTTTTGCATATATTAATAGATATTCAATCAATCCCTTTTCAAATGATCCATAATCGACTAAATTTCCATCTTTATCTTTTACTCTACCTATATTATTTGTTACAAAGGCATCATTACTGTTGATATTTATCAAGTTTTCGACAGTTTTTTCTGAATTCACACCAACTGTTTTACTTAAAAATTCAACAGTATCTTTTTCTTTTGTTAAAAAACATCTTGTGTCACAGTATTCGTAATTTAAATCTAAGAGTACCACTTTATGACTTGTATCCTTAGTGACTTCTTCCTTATTGTATATAAATCCCGTACCAAATTCTAATGGTAATAGAAGTGTTACAGTAAGTACTGCATTCTTTATGACCTTCATAGTCATAATGCTTTTCATAATCGTCCAAACCTCCCTGTAAGAACGGGGCATACTATAACACAATATATGCAAAAAGTCAAATTTGAGACTTAAAAAGTTCCTCAAAAGGAACTATTTTAAACTCAAATAATGTTTTATTGTTCTAACCATTTGTACAGAGTAACCGTACTCATTATCATACCATGCAACGACTTTTACGAGTTGGTTTTTCCCTTCTCCTATAACTTCAGTTAACAGTCCATCTACCAAAGCGCCTGTTGAATTTCCAATTATATCGCTCGATACTATTGGATCCATCGTGAACTTTAGGCTTTCACCAGTATTCTTTTTGAATGCTTCATTTATTTCTTCTACTGTTACATTTTTATTTAGTACTAAGGATAAATCTATCATCGATCCGTCAGTGACTGGTACCCTAATGGCATTACCACTCATTTTTCCTTCGAGATTTGGTATTACTTTTCCTATAGCACTAGCAGCACCAGTACTGGTAGGTATAATATTTGCTGCACATGCACGTCCTCTACGTGACATCATACCTTTTTTGTGATGAACATCCAAATTAACCTGATCATTGGTATAAGCATGAATCGTAGTCATGAATCCTCTATTAATTCCAAATGTTTTATCTAGAACATTCAATACTGGTGCAAGACAATTTGTTGTACAACTAGCAGCGCTAATTACACTCTCTTCTCCGGTCAACGTGTTTTGATTGACTCCGTAAACAATTGTCTTCATATCTCCCTTACCAGGTGCGCTGATTATTACGCATCTAGCGCCTGCCTTAATATGCTTTTCGGCATCTTCCAATTTGGTATAAGCTCCAGTACATTCCACAACCATATCTACTTCTAATTCTTCCCATGGAAGGTTAGATGCATCAGCTTCTTGATAAACTTTTATCATTTTACCGTTACATTTGATAAAGTTATCTACTGATTCTACTTCTTTATTGTAACCACCGTGAACTGTATCATATTTTAATAAATATGCTAATTCTTCTGGACTCGAAAAGTCGTTCACTGCGACTATTTCTATATCCTTCTCATCTATTAATTCTCTAAAAACAATTCTTCCTATACGGCCTAATCCGTTTATTGCAATCTTTTTCATATTTCCTCTTTTCTATTTTTCATAAATACTGCCACCAATAAATTCTCTTAATATGTTATCATTTTTAATATACTCGCTGCTTATTGGATAGAACATTCTTAAAAGGCCTAGCAACCGCCTAGCTTCTTCATAGTATATCGAATCTATTGGAACACTGTATAAAAGCGGCTCGGCAAAAACTCTCAACACACCCATTTCATATGCGTGTGCAGTATTTAAAACTGCGTCTATATCTATAGTATATGGGAATATATAGTTTTCTTCACCTTTTCGAACGTTCTTCCATTCTTCTAGTGCAACTTCTACAGTCTTTCCACGCATTCGATTGTCTCTTACAATTCTTCTAATCAATCTCATATCTGTTGTAGACAAGTGATTGTGTCTATCTAAAGCTAAAGGGGTAAATGGGCATATAAGAATTTTATATTTGTTTTCCCTTTTAATGCTCTTAGTAAATACGTCATTTAGGCAATGTATTCCCTCAATTAACAATATATCATTATCGCTCAATTTAATCGGTTTTCTAACATATTCTTTAACACCAGTAATAAAATTAAACTTAGGAACAACAACCTCTTCTTTTTTTAACAACTTCTTCAAATGATCGTTAAAAAGATCTAAGTCCATTGCATCAATTGTATCGAAATCATATTTGCCATCTTTATCCTTTGGATTATCTTTTCTTTCTTTAAAGTAATCGTCAGCACTTAACATTATAGGGTTAAGGCCAAATGTTTCTAAATACGTACATAATTTATGTGTACTTGTGGTCTTTCCAGAGCTGCTAGGTCCACCCAATAATATAATCTTTATGTCGCTTTTCTTTTTTACTATATCTCTTGCTATAGAATATAAAGACTCTTCTAGGAATATATCGTTCATTGCTATGAACTTTTGTATTTCTCCCTTAGATATAACTTTGTTTAAATCTCTTACATAACTCGCTTTACTAAGCTCAGCCCATCTGTTATATTTTAATAGTTCAGCATATATCCGTTCATTGTATGCCCACTCAGGCAAATTATCTTTCGATTCACATCGAGGATATAAAAGGACAATTGAATTGCTGTCAATTCTTTTAACATCGAATAATGTTAAGCATCCCGTGCTAAATGGCATTGGACTGTAAAAATAATTATAATTATGATTTAATTCAAACAATTCAACATACCTATTTGGTATATTGTGGATATTGTCGGATTTTTCATCTTCAGAAGTAGAAATATAGTATTTAATTGCATCTTCTCTTTTAGTAATACACTTTTTAATCGGATAATCATAATCTATTAGTTCTTGCATTTTGCTTTTAAGTAAAGATACGTCTTCCTCAGAAATTCTCTTATCAATTTTGGCATATATACCTTTGTCTAGCGAATATTTGAAATTAACTTCTCTTTTCCAAAGTTCCCTAGCTGCTATGATTAATATAAATTTCAATCCAGATTGATACATTTTATTTCCAACTTGATCGTTGTATCCAAAAAAGGTAATATTGGTATTTTCATATAATTTAGTACTTAAATCAACCACTACTGTTCCAATTCTAGCTCCTACAACTGTTTCACCTGTTATCTTTTTATAGTTTTTAGCTATTTCATATATTGCTGTCCCAGAAGAAAAGCTTAGACTTGGAAGCCCATTCATTATCACATTTATCTTTTCGCCCATATTTATATCTTCCTTACTATAATGATTTTAACATATTTTATGAATTATTACTAATAGTTTTATTTATCGATGTTTATTATTCTATCGTATACTTCATTTATTTTACGAAAGTGATGATTAATATATGACTTTGTAACTTTCTTGTCTATTTCTATGCTAATGACATCTGCAAGTGCCTGATAACTCATTTCAGGATACTTTAATCGGTATTCACATACTTGAACAGTTTTATCGTCTAACAGTGAATAATAATCGTTATCTTTAATATATTTAATAATCGATAGTTGTTTATCTGAAGTTTTGAGTGATTTCTCATAGTTTGCTTGTTCACAATTGTTTAACCTATTTACCATGTTTTTATGATCTCTATAAATTCGTATATCTTCAAAGTAAAATAGGGAATTAATGGCGCCTAGCAATTTCAAAAAATCACTTATTTCTTCGCTAGATTTCAGATACAACATATAGTTTTTATCTCTTTTAATTAATTTAAAATTATAGCCAAGTGAATTGACAATGTTTTTGAAGTAATCCGCGCGAGTCTCTTCTTGGAAGACAATTTCCATATGATATTGACTTTTTTTAGGGTCACTTACACTACCTGAAGCCAAAAAAGCTCCTTTAATAAAGGAAATAAGTTCTTCTTTGTCAGATTGATCTATTATGCCAAGTTCTCTTTCAAATAGAGCCCTTGAAAAGGGAATCTCGAAAATAAATAGTCTTTTTACAATAAACTTTTTTTGAATTCTGATAGTCATATTAACATTCATCTTGAAACTATATTTTAAAGTTTTAAATAATTTTTTAGCTACACTCATGTTTTCAAGAGATAGTACGGTTTTATCGTTTATATACACGGCATTCATAAAGACATAACCTAAAAGTAGATAGCGATTCTCTATTTCGTTTAATAATGCCTCTGATATTTCATTTTTTACCTGACTTGTAAATGTCATATGATCACCCGCAATCGATTATATTATATATGTTTTCGAAAAAAAATAAAACCCGATTTAACGGATTTTATTAAATTAATAACATTATAGCTATCAAAACTAAGGCTGCAAGTAACATTGCAACGAAGAACTTCCAAATATATTTTAACCAATCTTTGTATGGAATATTCATATATGCAAGACCAATCATAAGTATTGCACTAGATGGTGCAACGAAACTTAATAATCCAAATACAGACTGGAATATAATTGAAAGGACATTGACATGTTCTGGATACGTAGCAGCGATGTATGCTCCAGATAGGCTTGCAACATATGGCATTTCAACACCGAAAAGTGAAGTAATAAATGCGCTAACAGTTGCAAAAACTACATTAAATCCCTTTGCAAGACCGCAAATCCAACTTACCATTACAGGAACCACTTGGAATACGAGTGAGAAAGTAAGAATTGCATATACGAATAGTAAAACAACTATTACATAAGATAATTTCTTAAATCCTTCACCAAAAGATTCTATTACTTCGTCAAACTTAACTTTACCAAACCAATGAATTAGAAGTATTATAAATAACAATACAAATTGGATTGTAAAGATATCCCAAGCTCCAAATTCAATGAAAGTCCCAATTAAATATGAGAATATTGGTACACCAAATATTGTAATTTTATTTACCCACTCTGTTGCACTTGTAAATGCTGTTACATTCCATGTAGTCCATGGTAAGTAAGCAAGAATAGTTACAACAGCTAAAAGGCAAAGACAAACAATATATGGCCAAACTTTTGCACTCTTGCCAGACTTATAAGATTCAACTTCAAATTTGTCATATTCTTCGAATGCTTTATCTGTTTTGTTCTTCTTCATATTTAAAAGTGCGAACGTAAGCATTAATCCTAAAGCAACTACGAATAGTATAACTCTATACCAAATGCTAACTGTACCGAACACATCATTCAATATGCCTGCAATCCTTTGACTATAAAGACTACCGATGGTACCAACTAACAATGCTCCAAATGTAGATGAGAATGCAGTTAATTTATTAATTTTCATTCTATTCATGATAGAAATAATAAATGGAATAAATACCAATAATGGGAAATATTCACTAGTTAAACTACATAGTACAGATAGAACAACCATAGTAAGTACTACAAATAGTGTTTCACGTCCTTTAAGTTTTTTGCTAATGTTTTTAACTAAAGTTTGATATCCAGATACTTTTGATAGTACTTGATAAAAGCCACCAAGTACAAACAAGAAAGTAACTAATACTGTGAAATAGTATATGCCAAGAAGACCATATTGCATGAAATTGATAAGTCCAACTCTCGTAATTTCTTCCTTGACTATCTCAGTACCGCCGAAATGTCCATATGGGATTAACCAAGTCAATAATACTGATAGTAATACTAATATTCCTGAAACTTTAATTAAATCATATTTTTCAAAAAATCTTTTCATAACCCTCCTCCTATATTCAGATTATACCACAAACAAATATTAAAATACAACGAATATTCTAATTTTTGGCAATTTATTTTTACTTGAATACAACTCAGATATACCGTATAATATTAACTAATAAAATTGGACGCACTAGAAAGGTAAGTGTCTAATTAGCACCTGACCCCACGGGGTGACGAGGAAGATAGTTGTCGAGATTTCGGTGGATGCTATCTCGGATTAGCAATTCGTAAGGCATTTTATGAAAAAATAAAAATAAGATTATAACAAGTAAGTGCCAATGCAAACTTAAAGAAGGATGTGATTATATGTGCGGCATAGTCGGTTATATCGGCAAGTCACACAATTCAACCGAAGTACTACTATCGGGATTAACCAATTTAGAATATAGAGGTTACGATTCAGCGGGAATCGCAAGAATATGTAACGGTGAAATCGAAATAATTAAGTCATGTGGACCAATCGTTAATTTGAAAGATAAAGTTAACTATAGCAAAAATAGTAATATAGGGATAGGACATACCAGATGGGCTACACATGGTGTTCCATCGATTGAAAATTCTCACCCACATAAGGTTGGGAAAACCACAATTGTTCATAACGGAATTATAGAAAACTACTTAGAACTTAAAAAAGATTTAAATGCTATATATGAGTTTAAATCTGACACAGATACAGAAGTTGCATGTGCGCTTTTAGATAATCTTTATAAAGAATGTAATGATATGTTAAAGGCAATTCAAAATTTTCAAGATATAGTTCGTGGCAGTTATGCCATCGCTATACTCAGCGATGATGAGCCAAATACGATTTATGTAATTAAACATATGAGTCCGTTAATTATTGGCGTTGGAGATGATGAAACATTTATTGCAAGCGATGTTCCTGCAATATTAGAGTATACTAAAAATTATGTCGTATTAAATGATGGTGATTACGCTAAAGTTACTAATGATGGCTTTAAAATTTATGATTCAAATGGCAACGAAAAAAAATATGATGTAAGAACATTTAGTCTTGATGCATCATCAATTGGCAAAAATGGATATGATCATTTTATGCTAAAAGAGATTAATGAGGAACCAGAAATCGCCAAGAAATTGATCAATAGATATATTGAAAACGGAGAAATTAAAAAACTTCCAAGTATAAAGGACTGCAAAAATGTTACTATTGTCGCATGCGGAAGCGCCATGCATGCTGGTCTTATAGGAAAATACTTAATAGAAAAAAATATTGAAATACCAGTATCTGTAGAAATAGCAAGTGAGTTTAGATATAAACAGTTATTTATCGATAAGAACTCCCTTGTAATTGTCATTTCTCAATCTGGAGAGACTGCAGATACCTTAGCAGCCGTCAAGATTGCTAAGGAGAAGGGTGCTAAAACATTAGGTATAGTTAATGTTGTTGAAAGCTCTATTGCTAGAGAAGTAGATGATGTGATTTATACTGAAGCCGGTAGTGAAATCGCTGTTGCAACGACCAAAGCTTACTTTGCGCAAGTACTTATGCTTATGTTCTTATCTTTGAGAGATAAAGATTTGGACAGCGAAGACTTTAAGTCTGCCCATGTGGATATCGATAAACTTATCCACAGAGACGAAATCTATGATAAGATTGCTAAAAAAATACATGAACAAAATGATATTTACTTCATTGGTAGACAAATAGATTACAGTTTATGTATGGAAGGCTCACTTAAATTAAAAGAAATTTCTTATCTACATAGCGAGGCATACGCAGCTGGTGAACTAAAACATGGATCTATTGCACTTATAGGTGATGGTACTCCAGTATTCTCTGTTATTACTGATGAATCAATTGCAGAAAAAACTAGAAGCAATATGAAGGAAGTAAAAGCAAGAGGAGCTCATGTAATCCTATTAATTAGTGAAGACTTGGATTATGATGGGGATGACTATGATGAAAAGATCGTAATACCTGCCCATCAAGAATTTTTAAAGAGTATAATTGCAATTATTCCTCTACAGTTAATATCGTATAAGACAGCTTTACTTAGAGGTTGTTCAATTGATAAGCCAAAAAACTTAGCTAAGTCCGTTACAGTTGAATAAAAAAAGTGTTTCAATCGAAACACTTTTTATTTGCTATAAAAGAATTAAACTAATTCAACAGTAGCTCCAGCTTCTTCAAGCTTAGCTTTAATTTCGTTAGCTTCATCGTTAGATACGTTTTCTTTAACGTTTCCGCCGTTATCAGCAACACCCTTAGCTTCAACAAGACCAAGTCCAGTGATTTCACGGATAACTTTAATAACTGCGATTTTAGCAGCACCAGCATCTTTAAGTACTACAGTCTTAGTAGTGCTTTCAGCTTCTTCGCTAGCACCAGCTACTGGAGCAGCAGCAACTGCTACAGCGCTAGGATCTACTCCTAATTCTTCTTTCATTAAATCTTGAAGTTCTTTAACTTCTAAAATAGTCATTTCTTTTATTGCATCAACGATTTCTTTACTAGTTAATTTTGCCATTATATTTCTTCCTTTCTTATTAATTATTTTCTTCTAGTTTTTTTGCATATAGATCTAATCCAATAGCCACATTAGTAACATATTGCATAAGTCCTGCAGAAATTTGTGTAAGCATTGTTTCCTTTGATGGAATAGATGCATAAGTTTTGATTTCATCAAGTGATAAAATCTTACCATCGGCATATCCTGTTCTAATTTGGATATGCTCATTGTCTTTAGCGAATTTGCTAAGAACCTTTATTGGTTCAAGTAGGTCTGAACCAAATAGTATTGCGTTTGGTCCTTCCCAGAATTCAGCATTATCTACTTTTAAATCTTCGAATGCTCTTTTTGCTAAAGTGTTTTTATATACTTTTACTTCACTGTTCGACTTGCGCAATTCATTTCTCAAATTGCTCATATCTGCTACAGTTAAGCCTTGATACGTAAATACGATAACAGAAGCGCTATTATTAATCTTCTCTGTTATTTCTTTAACGACATCCTTTTTAGCACTTAAATTCTTTTCGCTTGCCATAAAACAACTCCTTTCTTTATATTAGAAAAGCCTCCACTTAGGGAAGCCTTATAGTCGTTTAATAGTACGATAAGTTCCCCTCGGCAGGATTATTAAAACTATTGTTCCCTGCTGTCTATGGATAGATCTTTTCTCATTTCTTCGTTATTATATAATATGTGTTGTTATTTGTCAAAAGAATTTTTGTCTATCTTAATTCCAGGTCCCATTGTACTTGAAATAGCGATAGAAGTGATATAATTTCCTTTAACTGTTGTAGGCTTAGCTTTGATTATTGCATTCATCAAGAATTCAATATTTTCTTCAAGCTTTTTGTTATCAAATGATACTTTACCTACGCTAGTGTGGATAATACCATAAGAGTCAGCACGATATTCAATCATACCTTTCTTAATATCTTCAACTGTTTGAGCAACATTAGTTGTTACTGTACCAGTCTTAGGGTTTGGCATTAATCCTTTAGGTCCTAAAATCTTACCTATCTTACCTAAAGAAGGCATCATTTCAGGAGTAGCTACGATTACATCAAAATCGAACCAGTTTTCGTTAGCCATCTTATCGATTAAATCTTGTTCACCTACGAAGTCAGCTCCTGCCTTTTTAGCTTCTTCTGCATGAGCACCTTTAGCTAAAACACAGATTTTTTTAGTTTTACCAATTCCATGAGGTAAAACAATTGAACCTCTCATTTGTTGGTCAGCTTTCTTAGTATCGATATTTAAATTGATAGCAATTTCAACAGTACTATCAAATTTTGTAGTACTAGTCTTCTTTACTAGTTCAACTGCTTCAGCAGTAGAATAAAGTTTACTTCTATCTACTAATTTAGAAGCTTCCACGTATTTTTTACCTGTCTTTTTCATCTTTTTCCCTCCAATCGTGGTTTATTTATAGAGCGGATTATTAGTTTTCTTCAGTTGCTTCTTCTGCTTTTTCGTTAATTACTTCTGCTTCTTGAGTTGCTTCTTGTGCGCTAGCTTCCATAGCTTCTAATTCAGCTTCACGCTTTGCTTGTTGAGCTTCTTCGATAGCAGCTTCTTTTCCTTGTTCTGCAAGTTCCTTATCGTTAAGTCCCTTTACAGCAACACCCATATTTCTTGCAGTTCCTTCGACAATTCTCATTGCAGCTTCGATATCGTTAGCATTTAAGTCTGGTAACTTAATTTCAGCGATTGCACGTAAATCATCTTTAGTTATTGTAGCAACTACGTTATTAGCACCCTTAGCACTGCCTTTCTGAATCTTAGCGTACTTCTTAATTAGTTCAGGCGCTGGAGTTGTCTTAAGTACGAAATCATATGATTTATCTTGATAAAGAGTGATTTCTACTGGTACAACATCTCCCATTCTGTCCTTAGATGCATCATTAAACTTTTGACAGAACTCAGCAAGATTGATACCTGCAGGTCCTAGAACAGTACCAACTGGTGGTGCTGGTGTAGCTTTTCCTGCTGGGATTTGCAATTTAATTTTCTTTAAGATTTCTTTTGCCACGAAAAACACTTCCTTTCTTTGTTTTCATGTAAGTGGTCTGGGCTAATCCGCATTCCCTCCCACTAAAAATAGTTAAACAATTAACTACGACTAAGACTATAGCACAAAAAATACTAGAATTCAAGAAAAAAACATCAAATATTTGATGTTATTTTTTACTTTTTTTAGTGTTATTTTTACTATCGTCTTGCAATACTGCATAACCAGTTGATAACAAGAATGAAACAGCAAGTATTAACGGTAATAGAATAATAGAAACTTTAAATGCCCAATCTGAACCTGCCACACCACTTATTTGTGGAGTATTAAGTGTAACAAATATGATAACTGCAATGATAAATCCAGTCATCATGGCATTTAATACTATTCTCCATACTGGTCTAACGATAGTTACTTCTTTCTTCAAAAATTCTTTCATAACCCTAGTCAACTCCTCTTATTATAAATATTATATAATAGTTTTAATAATTATTAAAGGGGTAATTTTGTGGTTTACATGCTCCCCATTCCACCAGCAGTCGGTTGTGCCTCTTGCTGGCCAAGTTCATGTTTAACTTGGCTTGAAAGTTCAGCGATGAGAGCAATTTTTTCTGCACAGGATAATTGGGAAGTGTTACCCGACGTTATACTGCTTTTTATTTGGTTTGAAAATTCTTCTAAATCAAATTTAGGCACATCATAGTATGTAGGGAATTTTGACCAATACACTTTTTTTGGTGACCAAGATGCTGAATCAGAAAGGTCAGGACAATAACTGTCAATTGCAATTTTTGCCACATCCTGACTAACATGCATTCTATAACAATATTCTCGAATTAGACTATTATAATAATTTTCAACGAATTCTTGGTTATCTCCGTATACATATAATGGATGATTAAGATTACCTTGAGTCCAAACAATTCTTGTTTGTAATTTGGCATACGCAGCTTCTATCTTTTGATAGATTTCTTGATTTTCCACAAGGTTGTTTTTTAAATCAGCAAGCAGTTTTTCTTTTGCTTTAATCTCATTAGCCAGTTCTTGGTTTTTACTTTGCAATTTCTCGCCTTGCAAAGCATTGTCCACATTACTTTTTAATTCTTTTTTCCTCTCTTGAATAGCTTTAAGTATATCATCGGTATTTTCAGGAACATTCAAATTAAGTCCAATATACAAAAGAACGCTACCATGTTCTAATTTTTCACCGCGACTGTTGTATTTTTTACTCAACACGTTACCACCATTACCTACCTTATAGCCTTGTAAACATTGATAATCATTAGATAAAACAAATTCAGCTACACTCCCAAATGTATTTGATATACCTATTCTAGGCAAATCATGTAAATCCCTATCAATTAATTCAAACAACATTGTATTGTGTTTTCCAAATTCCTCTATTGCTTCTTTTAATGTTAACCCGGTATATTCTACAAGCATTTCTGCTTGTTTTCGGATAATACTCGCTATATCCGATGTACTTATTTCGTCTTCATCTATAATGTATTTTTGTGCTTCCCAAGTAATTGTCGTTGCTGCTTTTTGTAATTCTTTGTAATGAGGTTCTATTAGTGCTACTTCTGCTTTTTTTCTTTCAACCTCTTGGGTTAGACTTGCGATTTGACTACGTGTTTCTGCCTCTTTATTAACTAATCCATCCACTTCATCAGATAGTGTTTGCTTTCTATTATCAAAAGAACTTAGAGTTGCGTTTTGAACGACTCCAGTCATATAGCGAAGCACACTATTTAAATTCATATCTCCATACGTTATTCTTCCTTCGATTATTTCTCTTGCTGTAAATAGTCTTACAATATCATCCCCATTTAGCAAGTTATTCAATTCTCTTAAAAGAAACCATAAATTTCTGTAATCATCCTTACTTTGAAGTTTAAATCTATCTGCTAAATAAGCAGTTGCGTCCAATTCTGTTTTAGGTAATCCTTGGGTATTTATATACTCTTTCTTTAGATCATAGTCGGTAATGTTTTTTTTATCTCTATTTAAAATGTCATACAAAACTTTTACTAAATATCCTATTTTTTGGTATACGTTATCTGTATTTACTGGAAACATACGATACAAATTAGAGATAACACCACTTGGAGTAGTCGGTGTATTTAGTTCATTAGCTAAAGAGTATCCCCCGAATTTATTTTCCATTAATTCTCTATCTGCCATGTAATCACCTTCTATTATTACAATTATATCATATTGCTGTCTGTTCTTAAATCTTTTTATCTTTTATTTTGCACAAAAAAAGAACTATCTCTAGTTCTCTATTGATACTTGGAACATTTCTACTTCAACAGGTGTCTCTTGTCCAAATAAATCGATTAATACGTTTAGTCTTGCATTTTCTTTGTCGATAGAATCTATCTTACCGATCATACCGTTGAATGGTCCTTCGATAATCTTAACAGTTGTTCCAACTTCAAGTTCTTTATCTGTATCAAGTCTCGTCATACCCATATTAGCAAGTACTTTATCTATCTCTTGTGGAAGTAATGGAGTTGGTTTTGCCCCCTTACCACTAGAACCTATAAACCCAGTTACGCCAGGTGTATTACGTACTATGTACCATGCCTCGTCTGTCATGATCATTTCGACAAGTATATAACCTGGAAACATTTTATGTTTCTTTTCTTTTTTAGATCCATCTTTTAATGTCTCAACTTCTGTTGTCTCTGGCACTATTACTCTAAAGATATAGTCTTGGAATCCCATAGATTCTGCTCTAGCTTCGAGTTTTTCTTTTACCTTTGTTTCATGTCCAGAATAAGTATTAACTACATACCACAATTTTTCCATATTAACCTATCCACCCCTGTACTAATCCATATAATAAATCGAATAGAAGAGAAATACCCAAAAAGAAGAATGCCAATATCACTATCATGATTATAGTGATAATAGAATATTTAAGAACATACTTGCGGTTTGGCCAAGTAACTTTTTTCATTTCATTCTTAATTCTTTTAAAGAAATTACCTTCTTCTTTTTTCATCTCTTTTTCTTTTTGTTTCATTGAGTTTTTTTTCAATCTTTTTTCTTCCAGCTTTTTATTCATCTCTTTGCCAATTAAATCTTCGCTGTTGTCGACTTTCATGTTAATCTTTGCCATGATATTTCCTCCAAAATAAAAACACCTTTCGTGTTCACTTATAATATAACACAACGGTGTCTTGTTTGTAAATACTTTTTATTCACTTTTTATCTTTTTTCTTGCTCTATATAGAGTGTTATATACCTGTTTAACAGGCAGATTCATCTTCTCAGCAATTTCTTCCGCCTTTAGTCCTGAGATTGCATATTCCAATATGGTTCGCTCTTTTTCGTTTAATACAGCAATCTTTTCATTAATTTCATTAATTAGTTCATTATATATCACACTGTTGAGAGGTTCTTTCTCGTTCGAATCTTTTATAAATCTTAAAGAAGTATTTTCATCATCGAGTGACAGAGCGTTATTCATAGTTTGATTTTTAATGGAGGCATTCTTTTCTATATAGTTTAATAATTTTCTCCTTATACACATCGTTGCATATGTTATAAATTTAACATCATTTGTTTCGTCATATGTATTTACTGCGCTCATAAAACCTAAAAGTGCTTCCTGCATTAAATCCGAATATTCTATTCCTAAAGAAATAGCTTTTGCCTTAAATCTGTTAATTTCTTTATGTATTAATGCGCTATACTTTTTATATAGTTCATCTTTGGCATCTTCGCTGTTTTCCTTTACCATATATACTAATTCAGAATCTATATTATCGTATGAAGTACTAGTTTTTAATTCCATAAATTAATACTCCTGCTGAAACACTAGCATTTAAACTGTTGACATGTCCTTTCATCGGTATGCTAATAATTTCATCGCAAGCATCGCGAACAACTTTTGACATTCCGTTTCCTTCACTACCAATAACTAAAACCATCTTTTCACTATAGTTAACTGATTCATAATCTTTACCGTCAGCCTCTGCGCCATATACAAAATATCCATTATCTTTAAGATATTCTATGGCGTTTCTAAGGTTTGTTACCTCATACACATTTACATAATCCAAAGCACCTGTACTGGTTTTCATTACTGTTGCATTAACGGTTACACTTCTATCCTTTGGTATTATAATGGATTTAATTCCATATGCTTCACATGTCCTTATAATAGCACCAAAATTATGAGGATCTTCTAAGTGGTCGAGAACTACTATCTTTTTTTCTTCAGTATCTATTGTTTTAATATCTTTATATTCATAATCGTTGATATCCAATATTATCCCTTGTGTATGACCTTCTACCATTTTATCGAATTTACTTTTCTCTACTGTTACATATGGTATTTTATTCTTTTGAATAAAATCAATAATATCTTTTTCTTTAAAAGAACTACTCAAATACACTTTTCTAATCTGCTTTGGATTACTCTTTAACTCATTAAAAACATTTTTTCCAAATACTTTCACTTTAACACCTCCGTCATTAATTCGTCTAATCTACTTTTATCGTTTAAATATAGATAACCCACCAACGCTTCAAGCCCAGTCGATTTTTTATATGTAATTATATCAGTCGATTTACTCGAGTGACTATGTGCATTTCTTCCCCTCTTAACTATGTCAATTTCATCGGTAGTTAAAAAATTGTCCACTAATCTATCTATGATAATCGCTTGATTAGTTGCACTGACATAATTGATACTTTTCTTTTGTAAATCTTTAACTTTTACATATCCAGCTTTAATAAGATAATCGCGAACATATAATTCAAATACTGCATCACCCAAATATGCTAAAACCAAATTGTTCATAACCCACTTCTTTTCGACAGTGTTATTTTATCAGAGAGTTGTTCTTTTTGTCAATTTTCATCAAAAAAAGACTTTTGCAAGTCTTATTAAATATTATTTATATCATTGTATAAGTCTTCATATTTACTCTTTTTCATACTGTTAATAATCAGACATATACCTATTACTATCATTGCAACAGATACTATTTGAGCAATTTTAAATCCAAAAAATATTAGTGAATCTGTTCTCGAAGCTTCTATAAAGAATCTGCCAATTCCATACCATATTAAATATAGTGCAGTAGGCTGGCCGACTTTACTAAATCTAGTTCTTCTGTATATTAGAAGTAATATAAATCCTGCTAAACACCACATAGATTCATAAAAGAAAGTAGGCGTATAGTAAATACCGTTTATATTCATTCCTTTAATTACAAATTCTGGGATTGGTAGACTATTTAAGTGTTCTAGTGTAGTCGCTGCTCCGTATGCTTCACTGTTGAAAAAATTACCCCATCTTCCAATTGACTGTGCAAGTATTAGTGACGGAACTACAATATCCAATAATCTAATTATTCTAAAGTTCTTTTTCTTACAATAAAGAGATAGTGCGATAAGACCAAAAATAATGCCACCGTGAATAGCAAGACCACCTTCCCAAACATGCCAAATTTCATTGATATGAGATCCATAATAATCCCAGCTAAACAATACATAGTATAGTCTTGCACCTATTATTCCAATAATAAGGGTCCAAAAAAACATATTGAATATAAAGTCTTTATCAATTTTAAATCTTTTAGATTCTCTATCTATTAAAAAATATCCAATTAGTACTCCTATTAATATCATGACAGAATACCATTTCACTTCGTAACCGAATAAACTAAATGCAACTGAATTCATATTATCACCAAATTAATTATATATTTTGAATGGCAAAAAGTAAATTATTAATTTATGTGTATGAGTTAACTATTTATTCAAAATGAGTATAATACGTTCAAAAAACGTATTCTGAAAAAAATTATATATACTCCTATTTTAAGAATAAAAAATAATTGGAATTAAAGTCCAATTATTTTTTTATTATTTTATTTAAGTAAATTCCTGTATATGATTCTTTCACTTTACATATGTCTTCAGGAGTACCTGTGGCGATAATCTCTCCACCAGTATCTCCTCCTTCAGGTCCTAAGTCTATAATGTAATCTGCCACTTTAATCACGTCTAGGTTATGTTCTATTACTAATACAGTATCACCGTTATCTACTATTCTATTTAATATTACTAACAGTTTTTTTATATCGTCTGTATGAAGACCTGTAGTTGGTTCGTCTAATATAAACATAGACTTTCCAGTAGGTTTCTTTTGTAGTTCTTTAGCAAGCTTTATTCTTCCTGCTTCACCACCAGACAATGTTGGAGCACTTTGACCTAACTTGATATATGAAAGGCCAACATCGATTAACATCTGTAATTTCGTTCTGATTTTAGGGAATGCTTCAAAGAAATCGTAAGCTTCGCTTACCCGCATTTCTAAGACATCGTATATACTTTTTCCTTTAAACTTAACTTCTAGTGTTTCTTTATTATATCTTTTTCCACCACAAACATCACATGGGACATATACATCTGGCAAAAAGTGCATCTCTATTTTTTTTACGCCATCTCCCCAGCAGGCTTCACATCTACCACCTTTGACATTAAATGAGAATCTACTTTTGTCAAATCCTCTTATTTTTGACTCCTTCATTTCAGCGAATAAGTCTCTAATATCATCAAATAATCCAACATAAGTTGCGGGGTTACTTCTAGGAGTTCTACCTATTGGATCCTGGCTGATTTGAACGACTTTATCTATATATTCAAGTCCTTTTATGCTTTTATATTTACCTGGTTCTACTTTGGAATTATAGACTGATTTCATTAGAGCTTTATATATGATTTCATCAACTAGTGAACTTTTACCACTTCCTGATACACCTGTAACACATACAAATTTTCCTAAAGGTATTTTGACATTGATATTTTTTAAATTATTTTCTTTTGCGCCTTTAATTTCCAAAAATTTTCCATTGCCTTTTCTTCGCTTCTTTGGTACTTCTATTTTTAATTCGCCAGTTAAATATTTGCCAGTGAGACTATTTTTATTTTTCATTACTTCTTCTGGTGTACCATGAGCGACGATATAACCACCATTTTCACCAGCACCTGGTCCTACATCGACCAAATAGTCAGCTGCTCTCATCGTATCTTCGTCGTGTTCTACAACTATTAATGTATTTCCCAAATCTCGCATTTCCTTAAGTGATGCAATTAACTTATCATTATCTCTTTGATGTAGTCCTATGCTCGGTTCATCTAAAACGTATAGAACACCTGTAAGTCTACTGCCTATTTGTGTTGCAAGTCTAATACGCTGTAACTCCCCACCTGATAATGTCGATGCAGTTCTTGCTAAAGTCAAGTAATCTAGTCCGACATTTTTTAAGAAAACTAGTCTATTCTCTATTTCTTTTAGTAAAAGTTCTGCAATCTTTTTCTCTTCGTTATTTAATTTTAACTTTTCAAAAAACGGTATCAAGTTTTTAATACTCATTAAACTCATTTCATAAATGCTTTTACCGCCAACTTTAACAGCAAGTACATCACTTTTTAATCTAGCACCATGACAAGTAGGACACTCCATATCCATCATGTACATATCTAACCATTCTCTAATCCACGCACTATTTGTTTCTAGGTATCTTCTTTCTAAATTTGTTACGATTCCCTCATAGTAATCGACTGTAGTTCTAGTATTACCATTTTTAGCAATATAGTTAAACTCTAATGGAACATCGCTTCCATATAGTATAATATCTAATTTTTCTTGGCTCATATTGCCAACTGGCTCATTTAAATCTATGTCGTAATATTTGGCACATGTCTCTAGTTGTGTCATCATGATATTTGAGTCTAAACTCAATCCTTTAATCGCTCCATCTAGTATAGATTTAGTCTTATCTGGTATTAAAAGATTTAAATTTATCATCTGTTTAACACCAAGTCCTTTACAATCTGGACACGCTCCAAATGGATTATTAAATGAGAACATATTTGGCTCTAATTTAGGTAGAGAAAATCCACATATAGGACAAGCATAATTTTCGCTCATCAAGACTTCTTTATCGCCTATAATGTTTATCAAAACCATACCTGATGCTAATTTAGTACTTTGTTCTATCGCTTCAGCAAGACGTGCTCTATCGCTTTCCCTAACAACAATTCTATCGACTATTACTTCAATCGTATCTTTTTTATTTTTAGTTAACTCAATATCTTCACTTAAATCGTATACTTTACCGTTTACTCTAACTCTTGCATAACCATTTTTTCTTAAATTTTCTAAAGTATCCTTGTGAGTACCTTTTTCCGCTCTAACCACTGGTGCCATAACCTCAATCTTAACGCCTTCGCCATAAGACAAGATTTTATCTACCATTTCATCAATCGATTGACTTTTTATCGGAGTATTGTGAGTTGGGCAATATGGAACACCAATACGCGCAAATAAAAGACGCAAATAGTCATGTATTTCTGTAACAGTACCTACAGTACTACGAGGGTTTTTACTAGTAGTTTTCTGATCGATAGATATACTAGGACTAAGTCCCTCGATAGAGTCGACATCCGGCTTCTCTGTTCCACCTAAGAATTGTCTTGCATATGCACTTAGACTTTCTACATATCTCCTTTGACCTTCTGCATAGATTGTATCGAATGCCAAACTACTTTTTCCACTTCCAGAGACTCCAGTCATGACTATAAGCTTGTTTTTAGGTAGTTCCAAATCTATATTTTTTAAGTTGTTCTCTCTTGCACCTTTAATAATAATTTTATCCATATAAATCACCAATTTCGTTATTATTTTAACACAAAAAGAGAATTTTAAAAGAACAATCAATAAGACTTTAAAAAAAATTATATGTTTGATATAATCATTATGATATAGAGGTGTTAATATGAATACATTTGTCATTGTAATTTTAGTAGTAGTAGCGCTTGCAGCTGCTATAACGATTACATACGTGCTTACTTACAATAAAATACAAAAATATATGATTAGAATAAATGAAGCTGAATCGCAGATCGACGAGGCTTTAAGAAAAAAGTATGACATACTAGTTTCGATGGAAAACATTATAAATGAAACATTAAAACTTAAACAAAATAATTTTTCTGATCTGAATGATAAAGATGTAAAAATCTCTAATTTCGATATGGATAGAAGACTTACAAAAACAGTAGATTTGTTTAAAAAGATTCGTTCCGATTATCTTGAAGAGTTAGATTTTGAAGCATTTAGAACTCTATTAGTAGATCTCAAAATTAATGAAGAAAAGAACGATGCTGCTAAAAAGTATTACAATAAATATACTACACAACTTAATATGTTAATTAAGAGGTTTCCTTCAAATATAATTGCCAAAATTCACTCAATTAAAGAGCACTTATATTTTGATAACAAGGACATGTCTGATGACGATATATTAGACTTTAAACTATAAAAAAAGAATCATAATGATTCTTTTTTTATAGTTGCCAGTTAATCGGTTTTAAGTTATTTTTAATTAAAAAATCATTTGTTCTAGAAAATGGTTTGGATCCGAAGAAACCATTATTTGCACTAAATGGAGAAGGATGAGTTGACTCAATTATTAAGTGTTTAGGATTTGTAATAAATACTTTCTTGCTTCTTGCGAATGAGCCCCATAATATGAACACTACAGGTGTGTCTTTTTCGTTTAACTTTTTAATAATATTATCAGTAAAAAAATCCCAACCGAGCGATGCATGACTGTTTGCTTTGTCTTTTTCGACTGTCAATGTCGAATTTAAAAGTAACACACCTTCCTTAGCCCATTTAGTCAAATCTCCACAATCTCTTGGCTCAATAATTCCCAAATCGTTATAAATTTCTTTGTAAATATTTTGAAGTGATGGGGGCAACTTGATTCCAGGTCTTACCGAAAATGATAATCCATGTGCTTCGTTTATTCCATGATACGGATCCTGTCCAACAATTACGACGCGGGTATTTTCATAACTTGTAAGCTTTAATGCATCGAATATGTGTTCTTTGGGAGGAAATACTGTAGTGGTTTCATAGGCTTTTTTAGCAAGTACCATCGTATTATAAAATTCTTTAGTACTAGTTATATCTTTTAGTATATTATCCCAATCGTTGTGAAATAACTCCATATTCTCACCTACTTATGATAAGTTTCATTATTATTAATTTTAAAAGCTCTATAAATTTGTTCCAAAAGAATGCCTCTAAAAAGACCGTGTGGCATGGTAAAATCTGAAAATGACAATCTTTTGTTTGCTCTAGCATAGATAGAATCGTGTAATCCGTCTGAACTTCCTATTATAAAGTCGATAGTACTCGAATGTACAAAGGTTTTATCGATAAATCTGGAAAAATCTACACTATCCATCTTATCTCCATTAATTGCACACGCTACTACATAGTCATCGTTTCCGATGTGTTTCATTATGTTGTCCTTTTCTTTTATCAGGTCGTTTTCATCTTTTATTTCTACAATTTCAATTTTGTGATATTTCGCTATGCGGACTTTGTAGTCTTCAATTAAATCGACTAAATACTTCTCTTTTATTTTCCCTGAACATATGATTTTAATCATCAGTATACTATCTCCTTCATTCTTTCTTTCTTAGGTGCAACTTTAATATTTTTAAATTCGATATCGTATTCCTTTAGGGTCTTTTCTACTGTTTTTATAGCTGCTTCTTCGGTATTGTTTTCCTTGCTCAAGTGAGCAAGTATTACTTCTTTAGTATCTGGCCCAATGAGTTTAGACAAGTAAAATCCACAAGCATTATTTGATAAGTGCCCTTTGTCGCTTAAGATTCTAGATTTTAGCCACTTAGGATATTTCCCATTTATTAACATTTCTACATCATGATTTGCCTCTATTATATATATACCCTTGTTATATAATTTTTTAAAATACCGTTGATTTAGATATCCTGTATCTGTCATATACACTAAAGAAGAAGTAGCGTCTTCTATTATGCATCCTCTTGCGTCAACTGCATCATGACTGGTCCTAAAAAAGTCTATAGTTGTAGTTCCAATAGAAAGAAGTTCTTCATTAGTATCGACATTATCGTAATTTGAAAGGTATTCCAGTTCATTGTACATATTTTTAGAAAGTAATACTCTTGGATTAGCTTTTTTTATAAATGACTCTAAGGCACTTGAATGGTCCTTGTGAGTATGCGTTAGAAAAAGAAAATCTATCTCTTCTATTGATATCCCTAACTCTCCAAGTTTGCTATTTATATACTTTAAGTTAGTACCTATATCTATAAGAATCTTACAGTCATTTGTTTCTACATATGTACTGTTTCCTTCACTAGAACTTGCTAGTGTTGAAACTAACATACGAATGCCGCCTTACATGGATTTAGTTTATTGCCGTTTTCGTCTCTTATTTCAAAGTGTAGGTGAGGTCCAGTTGAACTTCCACTGTTACCCAAGTAACCAATATGTTGTCCTTTTTTAACGGTCTGACCTACTGATACCGTAATAGAATTTTTAATATGACCATAAATAATGGTTAATCCGCTTGTAGATTTTACGTAGACATAATTACCAAAACCACCACCACATGATGATCCATAATAACCGTTGCTAGGGCATGATGTGAACGTGTCAATTACTACGCCATCTGTTGCTGAATAGATTGGACTGCCATAACCACTACCTGATATGTCGATTCCTCCGTGAAGTCTTCCCCATCTCCAACCATAATAACTCGTTATTACATATGGACTAATTGTAGGCCATCCCCAATCTGTCGAGCTAGCAGCAGGAGAAGAATAATATGGATTATAACTAGGTTCCCTTTTAGTACCCTTTACAACTATTTTGTTGATTGGTGCTGTTATTATTTCAGGCGTTCCACTTACTTCGAGATTTGTAATTTCACCATTTTTATATTGTATCTTTTGGGTAATTCTACTTACACCATTAACTCCTTGTTGTTTTGTATATGTTTGGCCAGAATATCTATTTGGATCCTCCTCATAGACAGTATCAAAAGCTTTTTCGACATCTGCTACAACAGTAGATTCTTCTACAATAGTAAATTGTGGTGCAATTAGACCTATATTTAACTTTTGACCTGCGCTTAAAAGAGAATTTACGCTAGATAATGATGGATTGGCTATCAACAACTCTTCACTACTAAGTTTGTTGTTATATGCCACGTTTTCGACAGTATCTCCTAGCTTAACTGTATATATTTCTTGTTTTTCAAGTGTTCCAAACAGTAGATACTTAGTTAAATCCGCTTTATTTGTAATAATGTTTGAATCGATTGGTAAATAACTCTCTTTAACTGTGATTTTTTCATCAAAATATAAGTTTTCTATTATTTTTCCTGTATCTATTATATCTTCTTGATTGTCGTTTAAAAAGCCATTCAATCTTTCCGGTTCAATAAATGCTTTTGCAGCGTCCATTAGAGCTGGTTCTAAATCTTCTTTGTTTAAAATATTAATCTTTTTAACACTTCCATCATCAGCTTTAATAGATACTGTATAACCCAATATAGTGAAGACACCTTTATCCTCTATTATATTGTATATTTCATTAGCAGTGCTCAATTTTTCATCGTATGTTATATATTTAGTTACTTTTAGTCCACTTGGTGGATATACTCTCGATACTTTAAATTTATCTTTTATTTGGTTTTGTTTCTCATCGATCAAGTTATATAATTCTTTTTCATCTTCGATTAGTCCAACCATTTCTCCATTTAGATAAACTTTGTAAACTTCTTTTGCAGTATCCTTACTGTAACGACTAAATCCGACGAAGAACAATAGAGCACATGAAAGTACTATAGTCATTATTCCTAAAAAGTTAGTCTTGTTTTTTTTCATTTACTCCACCTTTTTCTTTTATGTAATTGCTGAAATTCATGAAATTCTTTTCGAAAAGTAGTTCTATTGTCCCAGTACTACCACTACGATGTTTTCCTATTATAAATTCTGTAACACTGGTGTTACTGCTGACATCTTTGTATTTATCTGGATTATAGTAATCATCTCTATATAAGAAAGCAACGATATCAGCATCCTGCTCTATAGATCCTGATTCACGTAGATCACTCATAATTGGTCTTTTATCTTCTCTTAGCTCTACTCCACGAGATAACTGAGCAAGAGCGATAACTGGTACTTTAAGTTCTAAAGCCATTGTTTTCAGTGATCTAGATATTTCTGATACTTCCTGTTGACGGTTTCCAGCATATCTCGCACCACCTTGAATCAACTGTAGGTAGTCGATCAAGACAAGTCCAAGTCCCTTCTCAGAGTTTGCTAGACGTCTACATTTTGCTCTTATGTCTCCAACTGTTATACCAGATAAGTCCTCAATATATATATTCGTTTCTCCGAGTTCACTCATTGCTTCGTTAACTTTTTGCCAGTCCTTATCGTCCAATTGACCTGTTTTCAATTTTCCCATATCAATACCACCTACTGAGCTTATCATGCGCTCTGCAAGTTGTTCTGCGCCCATTTCTAGGTTAAATATTGCAACTGCTTTTGTAGTAGACAATGCAGCATTGACTGCCAAATTTAATCCAAATGCTGTTTTACCCATAGCAGGACGAGCAGCAATTATGATTAGTTCATTTTCATGTAGACCACTAGTCATTACATCTATATCGGTAAAGCCTGTTGGCAATCCAGTAATAGATGATCCGTTTTGGGCAAGAGTTTCAAGCTTTGCCTGTGTAGTACGCAATACTTCACTAATACTTTTAAATTCTCCCGCTTTTCTTTCTTTAGTTACGGTGAATATTTGCTTTTCGGCATTGTCTACAACTTCATTTGTATCGCTATCTTCTTCATATGCGCTAGTAGTTATGTTTGTCGACACTTCTATTAATCTTCTACGCAAATATTTTTCTTGCACTATATTTATATAGTATTCCAAGTTAGCTGCACTGACAATTGCATCGACGACATCACTTAGATATTCCACTCCACCTATCAAAGCTAGTGTATTATTATTTTCAAGCTCGTTTGTGAGTGTCATCATGTCTACTGGTTTCTTAGATTCATGTAAGTTGTATATCGCTTCAAATATTTTTTTATTTGACTCGCTAAAAAACATATCAGGTATTAGTTCTTCACATACTTTATCGGCAGCACTCTTCATTAAAAGACAAGCACTCAATACTGCCATTTCTGCCTCTATGTTTTGCGGTAGCTTTCTTGCTGCCATAATATCACTTCCTTAACAAATGTGAACTTTAATAGTTGCTACTACACTTTTGTGTAGGTTAATAGTTATGTTGTATACACCCAAAGTATCGATTTTTATCGGCATATATATCTTTTTTTTATCGATATCAAAACCGTTCTTTTTTAGTTCTTCGCTTAACTGTTTAGTAGATACTGTACCAAAGAGTTTTCCGTCCTTACCACTTTTAAAAGTAAAGCTAAAATCTTTACTTTCTAATTTTTTCTTGAGCTCTTCACATGATTTAATTAGCATTTCCTCATCTTTCGCTCTCTTATCGACTTCCGTTTCAAGTATAGCTTTACTTGTCTTAGTATATGGTACTGCCAATTTATTTTTTATTAAGAAGTTTTTAGCATATCCATCGCTAACTTCCAATATATCATCTTTTTTTCCTTGCTTTTTAACATCTTGTAAAAGTATTACTTTCACTTCTTTCACCTCCATAGGTATTTATATTATAGCAAAAGAGTCACAAAAAGGAAATAAAAAACCCGACATGATTTGCCGAGTTACTTTTAATCTCTACTTAACAAATGGTATCAATGCCATAAAACGAGCTCTTTTAATTTGCTCTGCAATATGTCTTTGGTGTTTAGCGCAAGCTCCTGTCATTCTTCTAGGCATAATTTTACCCTTTTCATTAATGTATTTAGAAACGATCATTACATCTTTATAATCTACGCTTTTACCAGCACACATTTGGCATACTTTTTTCTTCTTACGATGAAATTCAGCCATAATTTATATCTCCTTTCCTTTAGAATGGTAGGTCATCATCACTTAAAACTACTTCTGAACCGTAGTCTTTAAAAGGATCATCTTCACTGACATCAACTGTCGGTGTAGCCACCTCTTCTCCTGTAGGGAATGCAACGTCATCCTGTGGGAATTCATTACCAGATGAAACGCTAGGGTTTTCACTTGGAATGTAACTACTTCCAGCATTACTTCTACTTCCTAAGAATGTTATGTTATCTGCTACAACTTCTGTAACATATCTTCTAGTACCATCTTGAGCATCATAACTTCTAGATTGAAGTCTGCCCTCAACTCCTACAAGCGATCCCTTGGTACAATACTTTGCTACATTTTCTGCTTGTCTTCTCCAGACAACTACGTTGATAAAGTCTGCAGTTCTTTCACCGTTTGCATTTGGTATTCTATTTACTGCAACAGTTATTCTCGTAGTAGCAATTCCATTTGGTGTTGTTCTAAGTTCAGGATCTGCTGTTATTCTTCCTACTAAAAATGTTCTATTCATGATTACTTCTCCTACTCTTCGTCTAATCTTATAATTAAGTGTCTAATAATATTTTCATCAAGTCCTAAGCGACGGTCTAATTCTTTAACTGTTGCGCTTGTACCATCAAAATTAATCACATAATAAAAACCATTTACTTGTTTTTTAATAGCGTATGCCAACTTCTTTTGACCCATGTCTTTAAAGTTAGTAGACTTACCACCATCGACTTCGCTAATAAGCTTTTCATAACCCTTAGCAATTTTCAAAGCTTCTTCGCTTTCCATTGTGGTCTTTACTATAAACATTAATTCATATTTGTTCATAATACACCTCCTTTTGGTCTAAACGGCTTTAGATTTTAACTAAAGCAAAGAGATTTCACATCTCGAAGGTATTATAGCAAATCGCTATAAAGAATTCAACTAAAACATCGACTTTAATTATTTCTTTTTACCATTTTTGTTAAAAACTTAAAAAGCCAGCTTATTCACTGGCAACATCTAATTTAATTTTTGTTTTCTCTATTTTTCCTGCTCTTTCAAATGTTACTGTAACTTCGTCTCCGACAGAATGCTTGTATAGTGCATATCTAAGTGTTGCAACGCTTCTAACTTCGTAATCTCCAAATTTAGTTACAATATCTCCTCTTTTAAGCCCTGCCTTTTCTGCTGGACTGTTTGCCTGTATTTTTACAAGCACTACCCCTTGTTTTAATTCGGTATTCAAAGTAATACCTTCTCTATATAAGTAGTATTTTTCTGTAAGATTTAGCATGGTGGCTCCAAGTAAAGGTCTCTTTATTGTATCGCCATTAATAATCATGTCTGCAAAAGCAATTGCGTCCTCTATCGGGATGGCAAAGCCGATTCCTTCTACACCTTCTGAAACAAGTTTCATATTTGTAATACCGATTACTTCACCATTTGAATTTGCGAGTGGTCCACCACTATTTCCAGAGTTAATAGAAGCATCAGTTTGTAATACTTTCATTACTACATCATTATTTATAGTATCGGATAAACTTACCTCTACCATTCTGTCTTTACCACTTAATACTCCTCTAGTTACAGACCAATAAAATTCTGTGTCGAGTGGAGCGCCTAGGGTGAATACTGTATCACCTATACGCATATTTTCGCTACTTCCGATATCTGCAACTGATTCAATATTTTTTTCATTTAACGATAATACAGCTAAGTCAGAGTACTCATCGGTTCCTTCTATTTTAGCAGCAATTTCAGATTTATTTGTAAAAGTTATTCTTACCTCCGAAGATTTGTCAGCCATACTTACAACGTGATTATTTGTCAAGATATATGCTTTGCCGTTTGACTTTTTATAAACAAATCCAGTACCACTAGATACTATTTCATCATTTTTATATACTCCAACCACTACTACTGAATCGTATAGTTTTTCGACAGCATCGGCAATTCCTTCATCTGTGACAGTTATTTCTTTTTCATTTTTGTTTATTATAGTTTTCCCATCGTTTTGTTTTGGTAGTAAGTAATAAGTAACGGAATACGTTATCGTTGCTCCAAGAATCATTGAAAATACTATAGTAAAAAACATCCCAAACTTTTTATTCATTTTATCGTCTCCTTTAATAATTTAGTATTTCTATATAATTTGTAGGAAAGCCCATCTTTTTAAGTATATCATTTATGCTTATTGTTTCAAGTTTTCCTTCTAAAATGGATTTTTCATAGTCTATTTCTTGAATTAGCAGTCTAAATTCATCATCTCTTAACAGATGTTTTAATATCAATATTAGTGCAAATAAATCATTTCTTCCCTGAAACGATTCCGGATTTTCTTTGGTTAAGTTGAACATATAGTGATATTTATTTAGTGGAATCATTGCTGCAGTTCTATGGTCATATAATATATCCTCATGTGCACATAGATTTCTGTAGTTTGCAAGAATTGGTAAGAACACTAATAATTCCTCAACGTTTAGACCAAAAATTTTAGCGACTTCTTCCTGGTCTCTTCTTTTCATTATGGCAAATAACTCACAAACTATTCCAAAAGATAATACTTTAATAGCAACCCATAGAGGCACATATCCATAGTTATAGATGTAGTGTGTCGTAGCAGAGTGTTGACCTCCATTTATTCTGATTTGACGTTTTATTTTTCTGATCAAATCATTTACTTGTCGTACCTTTTCGCTTCTAGTATCAAAATTGGATACCCTTAAATAATCTTTTTCTTTATATCCATAGTTCTTAGACAATTGATAAGATGCAATACTCTTTAAGTTATTTTCAATTATCAGCATATTTTTAAATATTATATTTCTCAGCTGCCTATCAAACTCAAATAGTGAATACAACTCCTTAAATGTAGTACCTTTCTTATAATTTCTCGATTTACTATCGATTAAGAATGGGTGTCTATAGCCACTTAAAAAAAAGTAATTTTCTCTCAATAAAACATCTTTTACTTCTAGTTCATTTTCGATGATCATTCCTTTTTCACGCAAAATTTGTACTTGCTCATCTATCGTTTTAAATGTCTTTTGCACTATTACCACCTTATATGAATTATACTACAAATCTCAATAAAAAGATAGCATATATCCAAATGGTATTGTATATTTTACATCAAATATGTAACTATACTTTTAGCAATAGACTTAGCCAAATCATTTTTATATTCTTCATTTAAAAGGTTTTTTCTATCTTTTGGACTAGATATGAAACCAAATTCAATAAGTACTCCTTTGGTATTAATTTTATTATACATATATTTATCAGATGGAATTCTTTTTACTTTTTTATTTAGCTTAAAAAATATGTTTAATTCGCTTTGGATAGTTTCTGCTAGTGTTTTATTTTTTTTATTAACATCACTATAAAACACTTGTGCGCCATAGTATTTTGTTTCTTTTAAATAATTCATATGAAGTGATATATACATATTAGCACTTGTCTCATCTATTAGTAATATTCTATTATCAAAATCACTTTTCTTTCTATGAGTATTACTAATACTTAAATCATAATCGGCACTTCTTGTCATAAGTACACTAGCCCCTAGATGCTCGAGTTGACTTTTTAATGTTTTGGCAAAGTCTAGATTATAATTTTTTTCTAACTCTCCGTCATAAACTGCGCCTGGATCTAATCCACCATGTCCAGGATCTATTACAATTAAATAACCAAATAGAGGAAAAGTATTAATGGTACTTTTCTTGAAAGCTAAAGAAAATATTAATAAAGTCAATAAAGCAAATAAAAAAACAATTTTTTTCATACTTAATTATATGAATAAAATTGCTGTTTTATGGCAAATCCTTATTATAATAAAACAATCTAGATTTTCTTTTCTCCACACCCGTGCTCTAGCTTAAATGCTTCATCTTTTAATGCGGTGTCTAAGTCCATTTCGCGATAATTCGTTGATGCTGTCGCATTATGGTTTAGAAAGACTTTATTTATTCTTTCTAGTTCTTTATATTGAAATTCTGTAAGCTCATCAGGAATAAATATGGGCGTTCCCCATGATACTGGCATAAAGTGAATTATTATTGCTTTCTGTTTAAACATTATGTAGTCTTGCCATTTGGATTCATTCGGCTGCTCCGGATGTAAAGAATGATATAAATTTAAGTCTTCAAAATTCGGATCACTTCGCCGATTGTATGCAGTTACTATAGCTGCATGATTTGTTGGTGCGTTACAGTATATAGCCTTATCTGGAAGAATATAGCCCAATGCAGATTTTGCAGTAACTCTGTTATAGTTACAGTCTAATAAAAATGGCTTAAAAAAATCCGGTCTTCTGATAAAGTCTTCTAAGGAAAAACTATCATGACTATCAATCGCGATATCAATTAGCAACTTTTCAAGCGCTAATGAAGATATTAAGTAAAATCTGGCGTTATAGTCGCAATTAATAACGGATTTTACACATTTTTGAATCATTTCGGGAACCATATGTAATTCATCCAATGAAATATTACATTGCAAAACACGATATATGTAATTTGCAATTAATTCTTCCAGTTTTTCAGCGCTTATTGTGGTCACTTTCATACTTTGTAATTCATTCACAGGAATAACTCTCATAAAATACTCTCCATGGTATAAAAAGGCTTAAAGTTATATTTTCGCACTCATCATTGTTTTGTATGCTATTTTTAAGTTTTCTTTTTTATTATGATTCATGCTTACAAAATTAATATGCATCTGGTACCCACTATCTAAACTAAGTAATAGTTCTACTTTGCCTTGTTTAAAGTTTATTGCACTAGTTGAAATAGATTTATATGGAATAATATGTATTTTCTTATAATAAACCGCAAGTGGATCTCTATCGAATAAAATTAATTTTTTATTGGTAAATACTGCATAATCTTTACTGTTTTTATATGCCATAATCACGTTTTCTACATCAGTTAAATATTCCTTTGCGTACTCTGGTAAATTATCAGGATGTACCTCAGTTCCAAAATCAAAATATTTTGTCAATTCTTTAAATTTCATATATGCCATATTATATCACCTCATCCTACAATTTTAATGCTTTTAATTGGCCATATTCTTAACTTTACCCTACCAATAATATCTTCTTTTTTAACAAGTCCGACTTTTGGATTTCTACTATCCATTGAATTGCTTCTGTTATCGCCAAGTACTAAATACATATCATCTGGTATCTTATCGTAACCTAGACTCGACAGATAAAAGTTGTTTACTGTTATATTTCCAATATAATTTTCTTTTAGTATTTTCCCATCAATGATTACTTTATTGTTTTCAATTTTTACGTTTTCTCCAGGTAATCCAATTACTCTTTTGATTAGATATTTTGTATCCGCATAGTTAAACGATATTATTTCTCCGCGTTTAACATCTTTTATACCGTAGATAAATTTGTTCAATATGACAACGTCTCCGCTTTTAAGAGTACTCTCCATTGATGGACCTACAACTTGTTCTAAAGTGAATACATACATTATAATGACAAATACTAAAGCAATTACTAGTATATATTTAAATGCATCTTTAAAAAACTCTTTTATATCTAACCAATCCACTACTATCACCTTAATTTGATTTTATCATAAATCATATATAAATACAAAACAAAAGTGGAACTTTTGTTCCACTTTAATCGTTTTCGTTTCCTTCAATTGCGACAAATTTTCCGTCTCTATACTCGAATTTAATATAATAACGTTTATATTGCTTTGTGAAGTTAACAGTCACATACTTAACTATTTTACCTTCATCGTCCAATGCTGGAGTTTTATATACTGGAATTCTCTTATGACCGTCTATAGTAGTAGATTCCCATCTAATTAATCCAAAATCATAGCTACTAAAAGTGTCAGTAGAATTATCTGTATACTCAACTACTAATGATTTCAAATCGATAACTATACCAATATATGATTCTGTTATCTCAAAGAAGTTATAATTAACTGGTTGATGAACCAATATAGAACAATTATTATCCCATCTACTGCTACATCTATCATATGATTTAGAAGTGTTATACTCAATTGTAAATTTAGTACTATAGGCAGTTTCCTTGATTATTTCATAACTAAGGTTATTATCGCTAAACTCTCCATCTGTTACAGTAAGTTTAAATGTTCCTTTTTTTCTAGTACTAAAATCTGTCGTATATTCATTCAGTAATTCTTCATCTTTTAGATTGTCTTTATAAGTTCTATACACTAGAATATTATCTTTAATTTGGTCTTCATCAGAGTTTATTTGGAATGTTAAGTTTGTATTTGCATCCTTCTTTGTTACTCTTATGCCATCTTGATATGTATAAACTGCGTTGTATGTAAGGTCTTCGGTAACAACCTGAGCAAATTCTTTATCCCACTTGATATAGTAATATCCAGAATTTTCAATTACACTAGGAACTATTATTCCAGCCTCTTCAAATGTCAATCCGGTTAATACATTTTCATATACTACTGTACTTTCCCTTTCAGCCCCAATTCTATTCAAATATCCATATTCATTGGTCTTAAAAGTTACTGTATAGTGTTCTTCATCTTCATCATTCTTGCCATTGTGATTTTTATCTTCCAAATATACAGGATATACATCTAAATGAGATTGTACATTAGTATAATCCTTGTCCCAATGTGAGAAGATATAGCCATCTTCTTCTGAAAGCTCTGGAGCAGTTGCATCTAATCCAATCAAAACGTTTTCTTCTTTAATAACTTTATTAGATTTAGAATAGAATTTAACTGTGTATCTCGTATCTTCTTCATCTATTACTCCATTATTGTTGATATCATCACCATATATAGGGTATACATCTAAATCACTTGTAACATTATCAAATGATTTATCCCATTTTACGAAAATATAGTTATCTACTGGATCTAATACTGGAGCAGTTGCGCTAGTTCCTACTAGAACAATTTCTTCCTTTACTGCTGTATTATTCTTATCATAAAATTTAACTATGTATCTTGTATCTTCTTCGTCGTTTATACCATTTTCATTAACGTCATCTTTATAAACAGGATAAACGTCTAAATCTGATTGAATAGAAGTATATTCCTTATCCCAACCCATAAAAATCTTTTTCGATACAGGAGCCAATTCTGGAGCAGTTGCATCTAATCCAATCAAAACATTTTCTTCTTTTACAAGCTCTTGTTCAATATTATAGAATTTTACACTGTATATTTCATCTTGTGTATCCGGAATTCCATTTTTATTTATGTCTTTTTCATATAGTGCATAGATGTCTAAATTCTCTTTTACATTGTTGAACTCTTTATCCCAACCCATGAAGATATAATTTTCTACATCCTCGAGTTGTGGAGCACTTGCATCCATTCCTATTAATACAATTTCTTCTTTTATTTGTTTTTTATCAAAATCGTAGAATTTTACTGTGAATCTTTCATCTAAATCGTCATCTATATTGTTATTATTGATATCTTCTTTAACAGATACTAACCTTGTTTTTTCAACTTCTTTTCCATATTTATCCACTAGTTTATAAGTTAATTCATATCTGCCTAACTCGGCAGTATTAACTACACCAGAGATAATTGCTTCTCTAGTAACATCATCACTTTCATCAACTGTAAATAAATATCCTGGTTCGTTATATACGTGTCCTTGTAATACCGTTAAAGGATTATCTCCCTTTAGTGTTAAAGTTGGTTCCTTTGGATGACTAGACCCGTCATCTAATGAATATCCATTATCACGTTCATCTTTATTTGTATATCCATCATTGTCTTCATCTGAATTAGGATCTAAAACCACTATAGTCCTAGATGCGTTTGCACTTTGATCATATGAATCCGTTACAGTGTATGTAACAGTATGTTCACCTACATTCAAATCCTTAATATCGTCAACACTAGTTGCCACGGTTAAGTTTTCACTAGATTCGATACTTAATCCAGATTTTATGTCGAAATCATCTCCTAAAAGAATTACAACTCTTTCTGGAGTAACACTCAATACCGGTGCATTAGGTTTAACTGGAGCCTCCGTAGGTGTATTGTTATTTTCGTTACTACTGCTCGTATTATTATTGTTTTCAGTATTTGAATTATTAGTGTTAGTATTAGTATTAGTATTAGTACTATTATTATTTCTATTACTTGTATTTGTATTACTTGAAGATCTTCTAGTATTTGTATTTCCGCTGTTATTTTGTACTGGAGTTAAAACTTGTGGTTCTTCTACTGTAGGTTCTTCTACTATCGGTTCCTCTACCGTTGGTTCTTCTTCGACTGGTTCAACAACAGGTGTTTCTTCTTCAAATTCTACGAACTCCAATTCTTCTGGATTGGCGAATGAGAATAAGAATAAACTCATTACTAAAAACAATACTATTGCAAATATTTTTTTCTTATCCATTATTTACCTCCTATTATTCCTGCATCTTTATGAAAAATGGTCCAAACTGATATGCTTCCAAAGATTTTCTCTTATAAATAAACACTTTGTATCCAAGACCAGTACATTCTTCTACAGTCCCATCTTCAAATTCGTGTGTTTTTTCAGATATACAGAAAACTGGTTCGCTCTTTTTTTGAACTTTTACAAAGTCTATTACCCAGATTACTACTAAAAATGCAAAGCATACCCAAAATACTACGTCAAAGATGATTCTTGCTACTCCCTTCTTGTCTTTATTTTCACTCATACAACTCACCACCTCACTAAACCATAATATTGTATTTTATAGTCATATTATCTATTAAAATGTCGAAAATTGCAAGTACTTCACTCTAATATTTTAAAAAAATAAAAGAAAAAAGAGCTACTGCTCTTTAGTGTTCAATTCAGCATTTATTACCTCATAAGTATCTGTTATAGTTATAAATGCTTCTGGGTCAATATTCTTAACTCCTTCTCTTAATTTATAATAATCCTTAGTTTTAATTGCGCTCATCAAAACTTTGCTTTTATTCTTTGAGTAGCCACCTACGACATCAAAGATAGTAAGACCACTATTTAGGTCCCCCATTATATAGTTTTTTACTTCTTCTTCTTTTTTAGTAATGATGTAAAAAACTTTTGTATCACTAGAGTTTAGCATTCCTACTCTACTAAGGTATTCAATTATTATTGCGCCAATCGCGGTGTGCATTGCAAGTTCCAAACCGCAAGTCAAGTATGAAATGCAAACTACTAGTATATCTATGGCATATGACAATAGTTTTGTATCTCTTAATCTTTTTCCAAAAACGATTTCACCTAATATATCTAATCCTGTAGCATCGCCACCACATTTATATATCGTTTTAATTCCATAACCGATAATACCTGCACCAAAAATTGATTTTAAAAATATGTCTGCGCTCGATAAATTAATAACTGAACTGATATTTGTAAAAATTAGTATCGACACTGGAATAGTAAATGCCGTTATCATGTATTTTTTATAGTCCTTAAATGGCATAAATATAGCACCTAAAAGAAGTGAAAGAGAGTTAAATACTAGTAATACTAACGCCATATTAATTCCGTATTTAATGTCTAATAGATTTGCTAAACCTAATATACCAGTTGGAACAATCAATAAATTCCTATAGAATAAATCTATCCCCGCTCCAATCAATATAGAACACAATAAAATTAACCCACAATCTTTATATTTTTTCATTCTCTCACCCTATTTATTCTTTAATATACTCTCCATTATCGGCATTATTTCTCCATCTAGTACTTTGTTAACATTACTAGTTTCATATCCGCTTCGCAAATCTTTAATCAACTTATATGGTTCTAAAACATAATTTCTAATCTGCGAGCCAAAATTAATATCTACGATATCACCTTTTAGATTTGACAATTCTGCATCTTTTTTAGCCTTTTCTATCGCATATAATTTGCTTCTAAGCATTTCCATAGCAATATCTTTATTTTGTTGTTGACTTCTTTCTACTTGACATGTTACGACGGTTTTTGTTGGCAAGTGAGTTATCCGTACTGCAGAATTACTCGTATTTACCGATTGACCTCCTGCTCCACTCGAATGGTATACGTCTATCTTCAAATCAGACTCTTTTATTTCGACGTTGACTTCTTTTGAAATTACTGGAGTAATGGATACACTTGCAAAAGATGTATGTCTTCTACCATTAGAATCAAATGGACTAATTCTTACTAATCTATGTACTCCCGCTTCTCCTTTAAAGTATCCATATGGATAATATCCACTTATTAACATAGTTATACTTTTAAGTCCTGCTTCTTCACCTTTTTGTTCATCGATGATTTTGTAGTTATACCCGTTTTTTTCACAAAACATCGAATACATTCTATAGAGCATACTAGCCCAATCGCAAGCTTCTGTTCCTCCTGCACCCGGGTGTATTTCTAAGTAACAATCGCTTGCATCATATTCACCATCTAATAGTGATGTTATCATGAGTTGTTCATACTTTTTTTCTAATTCTGTAAGATTCAATTCTATTTCTTTTATCATATCTGAATCTAATTCCATATCGAATAGTTCATTAATATCGTTAGACTGACTGCATAAATAATCATAGTCTTTTAAGCTTTTCTGAAGTTCTGATAGTTCTTTATTTAACTTATTGGCGTGTTCGACATCGTTCCAAATACCCTCTTTACCCAACTCTTCTTGTAGTTTAGCAATATCGGCTCTTTTTTTATCTAAGTCAAAGTGACCTCCCTAAGTTTTGAATATTTTTTATTAATGTATTCACTTTATCTTTTATTACTGTAATATCCATTATAATCACCTACTATGATTATAAAATAATATAAAAAAACTTGCAATTATTATTGCAAGCATTATTTACTCACTGGCATGGAGTATATCATCTATTTTTATAATTTCTTCGCTTAAAGTGTTTAAATCTAATATTGTTAAAGCGCATTTATTATAGTTTGGTGCTGTCTTATCATCTGTTATAAAATACAGTTTTCCTTTATTAACTAATTCAGTAAACTTTACTTCTGGAACGTCATATACATCTTTATTTTCATATATCTTATTTTTTTCAGTATATACTCTTATTTCTTTTAACCCTACACACGTCGATTCAGTTTTTACTTCAATAAGATATTTATCATATCTATAAATGGTTGTTCCTTCCGCACAGCCATATGCATTATATTCTCCAGCTGTATAAGAAACTGTATCATTAATACTTATCGTATATTCTGGACAGTAATTTCTTTTACCAAATTCATCAGGAGTATCTCCGATAAATGTCTTACAACTTGCAACTATCTTATTACCTCCATAGCTTAAATCTAAATTTTTAAAATTAGTATTTATTTTTTCCTCTGGAACGACAGCTTTTATTTCTGTCATTTCATTCGTTTTAGAAGCAATAACTTCTAAAGTTTTTTGATCGATATTCTTAGGTAATTCATTATCTTCTGGTTTAGATGGACTATTATTCTTGTTTATTTCTCCCGCTTTAGGTTCTCTATTTTTATTAAGGCTAATTGTATTAGTCAAGAGTAATGCAATAAACACTCCTAACATAACAACAATTGTTGCTAAAATACCTATTACTATATTTTTTTTCATTTGCTTACCTCTTTTCAATTTTCATTATATATATATAAGTACGCTAACTCAATTATGTAATTAATCGATTTACAATTATTATCGCAAGTTTCTATTCTGACATAATTCCTACTTTTACTCTATCATCATTTTTACTATATTTATTAAGAATAACCGTTTCTAGTTTTCCGTTATTAACTCTCGATTTTTTTTCTATATAAATCTTCGAATCAGAATCTAATTGTAAATAATAAATCCAATCATCTTTTATCATAATTCCATATTTAAAATAGTAGCCATATTTTAAATATTCTTTTCCATTATCATAGTTAATTTCTTTGCATTTAAAGCCTGCGCATTCATCACCATCAACAGATATGCTAACAAAATCCTGAACAGTTATATTATCGACAAATGTGCCGTCCACATTATATATGTAAATTTTACTCTGTCCATCTTGAGGAAGGTTTTCGTCTAAATTAAATTTTCGGAAAATCATATAGTTATCATTTATAAACAAATAACCACATGAGAAATCCCAATCTTTTTCTAACTCTTCTTTTTCTTTAAGATAATCTTTCTCATCATAAATATATTTTACTGTCCCTATTAGTTTTTCAAGTAATTTACCATTTAAATATATATGTTGCTCTATTTTATACAATGGTATTTTATCGTAGTGCTCATCGTAATTCAAACAATCGTTATCTAAGCATTTTTTAATGTAATATTCTATTTTAATTTCATTTGATTTATCATTCTCGGAGTGTGTCGCAATTATTCCTTCAGATATTTTTGAACTATTGTTTGTTCCTATCTGAGAACTATTGTCTTTCTTAAATAATGAGGTTTTTCCTGTTATCTCTAATACCAACAATGTACTAAGCATTAAAATAATAACGGCTAAAATACCTATTACTATATTTTTTTTCATTTGCTTACCTCTTTTCAATTTTCATTATATATATAAAAGTACGCTAAATCAATTATGTAATATTTTGATTTACATTTTATCAGGTATATTTATACCCAATAAGTTTAGTATGAACTCATTCGTCTTAAGAACAATATCGCTCATGACAAGCCATGATGATTGAGTTTTGTAATCTTTTTCATTTAGTATATGACTGTCTGCATAGAAAGTATTATATAAATTTGTCAATTTGAAAATATATTCGCAAATTTCATTTAATATCTTTGCGTCAATTGCTCTTTTCAATACATCTGTCAAATTAATCAAATGTAATATGATATCTCTTTCCGTTTTATTAGTTATTTTATAATATTTATCATATGATATATTTGCACTTTTCGCTTTAGAGAAAATTGATTTAATCCTTACGGTGTTATAAAGAAGATATGGGCCAGTCTTACCAGTAGTATCAGAGAATTTTACTGGATCAAATATGTAGTCGCTGGCTCTATTTGGTAGAAGATCTGCGAATTTTATTGCCGCTACTGCTACTGTTTTAGCTAGTTCTGGCTTTTCTTCATCGCTAACATTATCTCCAATTTTCTTTAAACATTCATCGTATACCAATTCATATAATGAGATTAAACTCATCACAGAACCATCTCTCGTTTTAAATGGACGACCATCTGGACCATTCATAGTACCGAATCCTAGATGTATTAGTTTTAAATCTTTTGGAACAATTTTTGTCTTATACGCACATCTAAATGCTTGAACAAAGTGTAGCTCTTGACGATTATCAGTTAAATACCATATTTCATCTACCTTAAATCTTTTTACTCGTGAATATAATGTTGCAAGTTCTGTAGTATCGTATAGAACTCCACCATCACTTTTCTTAACCATAAATGGAGGTATTTCCCTTTTGTCTGTAGGTTCATTTACAAATATTACTTCTGCTCCATCACTAATCTCAGTATAATTGTTTTTCTCTAGGTAATCTACCATTTCCGGTATTAATTTATCGGCATCACTTTCACCTTCCCATAAGTCGAAACTTGTATTAAATAGATCATAAACCCTTTTAATATCATCACAAGATGTCTTAACGATATGACGCCAAAGAGCTGTATAACCTTTGTCACCTTGTTGTAACTTTGTAGTTATTTCTCTTGCCTCATTTAGATAGTTCTCATCTTCTTTTGCCTTAGCGCTTGAGAAAGGGTAAATTTCTGCTAGGTCTTCTACTGAAACGGGAGATTCTTTAGGATATTCACCAGAGTAATCCGGGTCAAAATAAGGTAAATCTGGCATACGATGTTTAATCTCTAACATGACAAGCCCCATAGGTCTACCCCAGTCACCTAAATGTACATCACTAATAGTCTTATATCCACATGAGTTTAATAGTCTCTTTAGTGCTTCACCGATATTAGCACTTCTCAAATGCCCCACGTGTAATTCTTTGGCAATGTTTGCTCCACCATAATCAAGAAAGATAGTCTTATCGGTTACTTTATATATATTCTTTTCAAAGTCGCTGTGGATAACATTCATATAATCCACAAGTACATCGTCATTAAAAGATATGTTTATAAAACCTGGACCTGCGATATTGATGTTTGTATAATCTGCTATCTGCGATAATTCAGAGACAATTTTTTCTGCTAATTCTCTTGGATTGATATGATTCTTTCCAGCAATTGTCATGCAACCATTATATTGATAATCACCCAATTCAGGCTTGTTAGATACACTTACCTGAACGGGTTCATCATATCCAAGTGATAGAAGAATACCATGTATATCTTCGTTAAGTTTTTCTATTAAATACATACTTATCTCTCCCTTTTTTATGTTTTTAATATATATTAAAATGCACTTTTGTGCAAGGATTAATCGAATTCTTCCTTGTGTTCATTAAAAAAATTATAGTAAATGCGAACATTATTTAGCTCAGTCCACTTTTTAGATTTTACAGGAATTGAGTCTAAATCATATATTTTAGCATCGGTAATACTTAATAAAAACGGAGAATGCGTCGCAATGATAAACTGGCAATCATAAAATCTAGCTGAATCTTCTATAAATTGTTTTAACTTAATTTGATTTTCTGCAGATAAACTATTTTCCGGTTCATCGATCAAGTATATAGCGTGATCCTGTATTTCATTTTGCCAATATGAAAGTGCAGTTTCCCCATTTGACTCCTGCAATATATTGTTATTTCTCAATCTCTCCCTAATATAAGCAGATTGTGTTTTCTTTCTGGATTCAATAATATCTTTTAGATGTTCGTGTTCCTTAAAAAGATCTATATTATTCGTCGATTCACTATATTTGTTTTCTATATATTCTTTTGCTAAATCTTCTTTTCTTCTATTAACTTTAGAATTAATTGTCCTTACATCTATTAGATAATCAAATACATCGTCACTTAATATTATCTTAATTTCCTTTAAATCTTTTTTATTGATTTCTAGACTCGTTAAATTTACATAGTCATCGAAAATATCGCTGAGTACGTTGATATTTTTTCTAGATGCTTCTAGTTTTTTGGCAATTATATTGAGTAGAGTCGTCTTACCAGAGCCATTTCCTCCGTAAAGAATAGTAACCGGTTCAAAAGATAAACTTTCTAGCCCTTTTGGTGGAAATATTCCTAGTGGATAAAAGTTATTATATATCTTTCTTTCTGGCATACAAACTTTTTCCTGCTTTTCATTTAATAGTGTAAAACTTTTTAAATAGACCATAGACAAGACCTCTTAATTAAATTATATCATTATTTATACAAAACAAAAACCACTTTCGTGGTTTATGATTACTGCATTATTGTAGACATGTCGAACATACTCGTACCAGTTACAGCTTTTGGTAGTTCCCCGTTCCATTTTTCAATGAATTTTTCTTTTATAATATTATCCGTTAATGTCTGCTGTTTAAGTGAATTGGCTTTTTTCTCAGCTTCTGCCGCAACTATCTTTTTCTCAGCTTCAATTTTTTCTTTCTCTAATTCGCGTTTTGCAGTTAGCACTTTTTGTTCTGCAACTTGCTTTTCTTCTATTGCCTTTTCAAATTCCTCACTAAATGCGAAATTAGTGATGTTGAAGTCATTTATAGATAGACCATATTTATCCACCTTTTTAGTTAATTCTTCCATGCATTTTACGCTTACTTCGCTTCTATTAGTGATCAATTCTTCAGCAGTATACTTAGATGTCACTGCCTTAATACTTTCCTCTATAGCTGGTTCTAAAACCACTTTTTCATAATCAGTACCGACAGTCTTGTATAGTTCTGTAGCTTTTTTACTGTTGATTCTGTAGTTTACTGCAAGACTCATATCAACTTCTTGTAAATCCTTGCTAGAACTGTCTGTCTTTACTTCTACTTTCTGAACTCTAATGTTCATCTTTTCAATCTGTTCGATAAATGGAATTTTAAAATTTACTCCTTCATGGGTATTCTTATTTACTACACTACCGAACCTAACTCTAATACCCACTTCACCGCTTTCGATTGTAGTAATACTAGACAGTAAAATAACTAGTCCAAATACGACACCAACTACAATAAAAATTATTTTTTTGTTTTCAAATATTTTTCTCATATTAACCTCCTTTTATAAGAGTCTAAACAAAACAAAAAGACTCCTATATCTCTATAAAAGTCTTGTTCTCTATAAGTAATCCAGGCAATTAACCGGTTGTTGAATCACTTCATCAAATCGATGGAACTACTCCCTCTTACGTGATTTAATTATATCACATTTTATGAGTTTTGTCAAAATCACTTATTTATATTCATCTTCTTGTTTATAAATTTAATTGCAGATTTAGAATTTATTTTATAAAGCAATCTTAAAAATTTAGAATCGCTTCCTAAAAAGAGTTTAAATTTATTTTTTTCTATACCATTAATTATCTGAGCGGCAGCAACGTCAGCTTCCAACATTTTCATGCCCGACCCACCATTCGACATATCTACTTCCACATTTGAGTTTTTAGTGATATTTGTATTCATGGCGCCTGGTAAAACGATCATTACTCTCACGTTTGTTTTTTCTAGTTCGGCATATAAGCCCTCTGTAAATATTTTTAATGCCGCCTTTGAAGCACCATATATTGTTTGTCCAGGAAATGGAAAAAATCCGCCCATACTCGATACGTTAACAATATATTGCTCACTTCTGTCATGAGTTAAATCCTCCATAAAGTATCTTATAAGATTAACAGGCCCAAAAAAATTTACCTTCATAACTTTGTCTATTGTTTTATCGTCGAGATTTTCTACTTTAACAAATGGTTGTATAATGCCAGCATTGTTTATAATTATATCTACATCACTATAGTCTTTTTTATATTCTTCTCTGAATGAGCGTATCGATTCATCACTACCCATATCTACTACATAGGTATTAAGTCGTTTAGAATTTATTTCGTTTCTTAGCTCGTCTAAATTGTCTTTATTTATATCTATTGCTGCGACATTGCATCCTTTTTTTATTAATTGTTTAGCTAGTTCTTTTCCGACTCCGCTTGCTGCACCTGTCACTATTACATTTTTTTTGTTTATTTTCATAATATCACCGAGTTAATTATATCACGCGAAACTTATAATTATATATTTTAGTATCGTTTTTTTACTATTGATTTACACACAAATAAAAAAGAATTGTCTAAATTCTTTTTTATATGTTTTCTGGCTGATACTTATCATCGTTAAAGGCCAATATGAGTTCAAATATAAAGCTTAGGAATATTAACCCTAAAAAGTATCCGACTCCGTGACCAAATGCTTTGGATAGCCTATACAGAGCTGCAAAAACAAAGTAAAGCAGTACAACCAATGCTATAATATTTACAAATGGAATAATTAGGCAAACAATTGCTGCTAATAATATCCAAAAGTTAAGCTTTAAAAGTTTAAATAAAACATAGACATTGTAGATTGGAATTATAGATTTCCATCCTTGCTCTCCAGCTTTTTCAAATATTTTCCACATTGCAACAATGCTCAATAACATGACTACCAATGATGATATCTTATACTCTGGTCTATTGATAGCATCGAGATTTTTTAAAACATCGCTAATATCATACATTTACTTCCTTCCTCCTTGGTAATATTATACTATAAATGCCGAACGAAAAACAGTATTATTTAATAATCAATTTATTTTCTACTATTATTTTTTGACTAAAGCCATATTTCTTTATTTGTCTTTCCAATCACTATAGCATAGGTCTTTTCATTAGTGATAATCTGGTTGTTAACAACATCTAAATTATGACTGACTAAATTAAATAGATATTTATCTTTTTTAAAAGATTAGTCATTTAATATTGATTTCATTTTTATCATTTCTTTTTAATTCTCGTACTATCCACTCCATTACTAAATTAGTAATGTATTCTTTTTCATCGATAGTTAATTCTTTTCCTTTTTCTATATGATGCCACTTCTCTAGACAAGATCTACAGCAGCAAGCACAGGCATGCA
>ODAI013298522.1_pt1 | contig 45900 bp, 36 predicted proteins | sample 1539321 | NCBI WGS metagenome assembly ODAI01 (sample SAMN02144231, study PRJEB22623) | gut metagenome | biome: sheep rumen | host: Ovis aries | place: New Zealand
AACAAATTGCGCTCATTGCAAAATCTTGGAAGCCACATTAAGAGCGAAAAATATCGATTTCGATATTGTTTATGGAGAAGATGCGATATTCGAAAAAGGATATTCGTCAGCGGCGTTACTTGAAGTTGACGGAGACATCATGTTGTTCCCAGATGCTCTCAAATGGGCAAAGAGTAAAGGTAATAGTTAATGGAGATAGAAAGATACAGAGACAGTATAGATTTTATTAAGAGTTATCGTTCGGCGCAAAATGCCGCAACTGGTAGTAAATACGACCCAAATGCAAACGTAGAACATAAAAATATCACAACGATGACTGGCGAAATCCCTAAAGGTCAAATGATTGGAATTAACAGACTGTTGATGCATGATGAGTTAAAAAAGCTTTATGGCGATGATGTCGCAGACCAATATCTTATAGACCTTAAAGACCATAAGATTTATAAGCATGATGAGACATCACTATTTCCGTACTGCGTTAGCATTACTATGTATCCATACTTGTTTAGCGGCATGAAGAACATAGGCGGGATTTCAGAGCCGCCCAAAAATCTTCAATCATTTTGTGGTTCATTCGTGAATCTTATTTTTGCGATTGCTTCACAGTTTGCGGGCGCTGTTAGCACACCAGAGTTCCTTACTTATATGGATTACTTTATTCGTAAAGAATATGGCGACGACTATTATAAGCACCCAACAAAGGTTGTTGATTTGTCAAAGAAGCAGAGAACTATTGATAATACAATCTGCCAGTATTGGCAACAGATAGTATATTCGCTTAATCAGCCTGCGGCGGCAAGGAATTATCAAAGCGTGTTTTGGAATATTGCTTACTTTGATAAGCCGTACTTTAACGGTATATTCGAAGACTTCGTATTTCCAGATGGCTCAGAACCAAAGTGGGAATCCGTCTTGTGGTTACAAAAGAGATTTATGAATTGGTTTAATAAGGAAAGATTAAGAACAATTTTAACTTTCCCAGTTGAAACAGTAAATCTCCTTGACGACGGCGAAGATTTTGTCGATAAGGACTTTGCCGACTTTGTGGCTGAGATGTGGAGTAAAGGACATTCGTTCTTCCTGTATCGTAGCAATAGTGTTGACTCGCTCGCCTCTTGTTGTCGTCTTAGAAACGAGTTGCAAGATAATGCATTCAGCTATACGTTAGGAGCGGGCGGCGTAGCAACTGGTAGCAAATGTGTTATTACAATCAACTTTAATCGGTTGGTACAGGACACTATCAAAGATAAGAATAATATTGATTGGCAAGCATTTGATGAGGCTGTAAGAGCTAGAGTTCGCCAAGTGCATAAGTATCTTATCGCATATAATGAAATTGTAAAGGAAAACTTAAAGTCTGGTATATTGCCAATTTACGATGCGGGTTACATCAGTATGAACAAGCAGTTCTTAACGATTGGTATTAACGGACTCGTTGAGGGTGCTGAATATCTTGGGTACGAGATTTCTCCTAGAGATAGCAGATACTTTGACTATTGCACCGCTTGCCTTAAACCGATTTATGAAGAGAATAAAGCGGCAAGAACGAAAGACTTGATGTTTAATACTGAGTATGTCCCCGCTGAAAATCTCGGCGTAAAAAATGCAAAGTGGGATAAGGAGGACGGATATTTCTCTCCGAGAGATTGCTATAATTCGTACTTCTATCTGCCAGAAGATGAATCTTGTTCTGTTGTTGATAAGCTTATTCTTCACGGCAGAAAGACGACACAGTGGCTTGACGGCGGTTCTGCCGCACATATCAATTTGCAAGAACATCTTTCTAAAGAGCAGTATCGTGAATTGATGAGAGACGCTATTAAAACTGGCTGTTCGTATTTTACGTTTAATGTGCCGAATACTATCTGTAATGATTGCGGGTATATCAGTAAACATAAATACGACAGTTGCCCCAACTGCGGCTCTGAAAATATCGATTATGCCACAAGAATTATTGGTTATTTGAAGAGGGTTTCCGCTTTCTCAGAGAAGAGAAAAGAGGAAGCCGCAAGAAGAGTGTACCTTGGAGAAGAATATCTTCACGGTGGAATACGTGTGACAATCGAGCGCCTTGAGGATGGAGAAACTTAAATATATCGGATACTCTGTTGTGTGCGAAGAAGTACCAGATGAGATAGCCGTTGCTATAAATATTAGTGGTTGTAGATACCGATGCAACGGCTGTCACTCCAAATACCTTTGGGAATACACTGGGAATTACATAAGCGACGATATAAATAATATTATCGGAATGTATGATGGACTAATTACGTGCGTGTGTTTTATGGGCGGCGACCAGAATATGACGGAACTGCGTGAATTACTGCTTTTAGTAAAGAAAAAATACGGTTTAAAAACGTGTATTTATAGTGGTTGCGACGATTTTGGCAAGTTTAACGGTCTATTAAATGACGATTTAATAGATTATTTAAAGATAGGCTCTTATAAAAAATCGCTCGGTGGTCTTGATAGTGCCAACACAAATCAGAGAATGTTCAAAATTATCGGCAAACAAAAGATAGATATAACACATAGGTTTATACGAAAATAGCATAATGTTAGGCGGGCGGCTTTTGCTTTCCGCCTAACTATAAGAAAGGCAATAATGAAAGTATACTTAAATAGGATAGATGGTATAGACGATGCACTTGTCGCATTATTATTAAGTAAAAGAACATGGAATAGAGAGCGAGAGGAAGAAACCCGCAGACTTGTCGCTAGATGTACAAACAGAAATGGTTTTTTAAAACATAATGAAAGAGCCGAAGAACTTGTAGAATACAATAAGAAGCTCAATGTTTTGGCTAAATGGGGGAAAAGCCATATCACTTTATTGAAGTTCGTTAATCTTTCCGTTACTGTAGAAGGGTTACATAGGGGCGGTCAAGACGATTTTGACTCACACGCCAAACGGTTTGACAATAGAATTATTCGCAATAGCACAAGACTGGCAACATTTGGTAATGAAAAGTCCGATTTCTACACTGGTAAAATCCTTACGATTGATGACCTGTCAGATTTGGGACTTATCGACCTTCCGCAATATTTCGACGTTGATGGTAAAAGATATGTTAAAGCGGCTAACGGCTATGTATTAGAGGAATATAAAGATAACAAAGATGTTCTGCGTGGGTTATATCCGCTTTGTATACCTTCGTCTTTTATCTTTAATATTAATCTCGCAGAATGGTCTCATGTATATAAAGAAAGAAGAGCGGGCGGTACTGCCAACCCAGAAGTCAAGGAACTTGCAGAGGCGATTCAAGATGCTATACAAACTGAATATCCACAATTTGATAGAGAATTAATGTTAGCTATTAAGAATTAAAGGAGATATTAATAATTGAGATTTGAAAAAGTATCATTTGATGAATTTAAAAAATCTTATAATAAGTTAAAATCTAATTTTGAATCTTTTAATGATGAAGAGTTAAAAGAAATATATGATAATATTAAATTGCCAAAAAGGGCGACAGTAAAAAGTGCGGGCTATGATTTTTACGCTCCATTTAATTTCGAGGTTGGTCATCATCTCTCAATACACAATGCGGTTGTAATCCCAACTGGAATAAAGGCTTGCCTTGACGATGATAAAGTCCTTATGCTTGCACCCCGCTCTGGTCTCGGATTTAAGCGTGGTGTGGAATTGGCTAACACTATCGGCGTAATTGATGCAGACTACTACAACAACGCCGACAACGAAGGACATATTATGGCTAAGATTCAGACCAAATGTGAGTGGGACGACGCAAAAATTAATGCGGGTGATGCATATATGCAAGGCATTATTATTAGCTATTACACTGTCGAGAACGATTGTTCGAACTCAGAACGGAAAGGCGGATTAGGTAGTACCGGCTGACCGAAAAATTTTTTGAAAAAGGTGTTGACAAACATCAACGGATGTGGTAGAATCGACGTGTCGGTTGAGAGAGCCGACAATAAAACACCACAAACAATAACAGCGAGTGATGTTTTCAAGGGGATTCGCCTCACATGGTTTTTCTCCTTTCTATTATATAAATGGCAGTCGGGCTTCCCACCGACTGCCGACGCAGGGCTATCGCCAAGTGGTTAAGGCACGGCACTTTGACTGCCGCATACGTTGGTTCGAATCCAACTAGCCCCGCTGACGGAATTGTGTTAAATATCAACTTTCGTCTTATAAACTCTCGGCAGATGGGAGTTACAACTAAAGACTGGTTTGTTAGTGAGCATTAAAGTGAATCCGAAGTACAAGGAATCCGCCAGTCATATACGGGTCGGTAGCCTAGCGGCGAGGGCGGCAGACTGTAAATCTGTTACATTAGAAACATCGGTGGTTCGAATCCACCTCGACCCATTAATCTGCGGGCGTGGCGAAACTGGCAAACGCGACAGACTCAAAATCTGTTGGTTAACTACCATATGGGTTCGAGTCCCATCACCCGTATATGCGCCCTCCGAGGTTTGCGGACTGACGGTGAAAGACAGCTTTTGCGGAAGTGTGGAAAGTATTGATGCGTCGAGAAATCCTTAATTGCGAAAGGCAAATAATAAGCGGACGTAGCTCAATGGGAAGAGCGGCACTGAACGCGTAAAATGTGCAACAGTCATGTATCGATTTTACCGACCGAAGTCGACGCTCGGTTTATGTACAACATGCGTGTAGGTTCGAATCCTGCCGTCCGCACTATTGGCGACAAGATTGTATTGTCGCAAAATAAATATAAAGAAAGGAATAAAAAAATATGGCTAGTGAAATCAAGAGTGGCGATGTTGTCAACGTAAAGGATTGGGGAGAGGCTTATTCAACTTGCCCGAAATGGTTTGTCGATAGAATGGATAAGTTAGACCCACAATGGGTTGCGTGTTACGCATATGGCGACAGGCACAACTTTACAGACCACCGCACGTCAGACGATAGAAAATATGTAGTGCTGTATGTTGAAGACGGTAACGCTTTGATTACTAACGAGATACAATACAGGATTAATAACCAAGAGGTCAGAAACCCTGTATACCTCATCGATGTTGATGGTCTCGCAATACACGAATCTGCCAAAAGCGAGGAAGAAGCGGTAAAGGAAGATACCGAAGAACTCATTAGAGCATTGGTCGAATTTCTGTTCAGTTGAAATGTCGGGGCGTAACTCAGTTGGCTAGAGGAAATTGTGTCGGGGGTTCAAATCCCCCGCCCCAGTCCAACTTATCGATGTTATCGATGCTTTGGCGAGCTTACGATAGATAAAAAACAATGTTCGAAAGGGGGTGAGGTGAGACGTGTGGGGAATGTTCAGTCAAGATATTATAGCATGGCTTAATATAACATCTGGCGGCTACGTTCTGGCGACTCATTCGGAGCGTGAACACACAATATATGGTGTCTTCTCAATAGCTGTCAACCATACCGATTACGGTTATGGATAGCTATAGCCTGTATGGTGTTGTGAGTAATAAATAATAATCATGAGTCTAAATTACTCAATACAATAACATACAGGCTTCTCCAAAAACGAACTAATATGATGTATTAATTAACGAAAAAAACAAAGGGCGGCTATCCGCTATCATGCGCAAAATGCTAAAAGCCGCCAAATAATATCGGAGCGTAACTCAGCGGATAGAGTGCTTAACTACAAAACGGGGTAGAGGTCGGAGGTTCGAATCCTTCCGCTCCGTGAAAAGGACAGTTCGATTCTGTCTCGTTTGCCGAGGTCTGGCGAGAAGAGATGCGGTTCGATTCCGTGAAAGCTCATTGGTAAGAGAAACGGCATGACAGCTTGGAAAGACAAGCAATTTAATTAAAAGAGGTGTTACATGAGTCCAAAATATAAGATTGGTGATAAAGTAATCGTCATTGATGGTTCAGATATTGATGATTATACTGGTGGTTTTGTTAAAGACATGGAAGAGTGGGTCGGACGTGTTGTAACAATTGAAGGTTTTGATGATGGTTATGGCAATGGTAAAATCGGATACTCCGTAGAAGAGTGCGGGTGGACTTTTGACGAACGTGGTCTCAAAGACGTGGTATACGACGATGAAATTGTTATCCGCAGAATAGGCACGAATGTAGTAGCTAGTTATCCTACATACAATATCAAGAGTGAGAAAGAGATGTCGTCGCATGACGATTTCAACGATGTCGTCAAAAGCGCTATTAGTGAGCTTTTTAGAAAAAAGCCAAAGTTCCGTATCGGCGATATCGTAATCGGGAACGAAAGCGCTGACTACCACTACTCAATTACGGTCACGGGTTGGCTTGGTAGAGTTGTTTATGTAAATGCGGCAGATAACGAATTTGACGTAGAATCCTTAGAAGAAAAAGGCGCTATCTATCATACTCTTGATTGTACACACTTCGACAAGGCAGAGCCGTATAGTGGCAAAGTTGTTTGTGTCAGACCTAGTGACGGCTTTACTGTTGGTAAGGTGTACACGGTATGCGATGGTTGCGTTAAGGATGATTCCGCAAAAAGCCGTGGTGGTGATGAGATTATTACACTCGAAAAACTTAACGCTCACCTCGGCGGTGAATTTATCGAGTTGGTAGAATGAATGGAGGTATGTAGATGAGACTAGTTAAGTATTCAGAAACACCGCAAGTCACCGCTCTTGAATATTCCGAAATGCGTGATTTACAGGAGAATCCGCAGAAGAAAGATTATTACAAATCGGTGGTAAAATCTCGTTTATATATCGACTCGAAACGCCGAAGAAAAATCTCTTCTGCTAATTAAGTAGAATATAGGTTAATAACCTATTTTCTTTATAGTGTATATCTGGTGGCGGAATAGGTAGACGCTTTCTCCCCGTGAATATGGCATCGGTGTACAACGATGATATGTAACCGTAAGGGAAAGAGGGGAGCTTAAAAAATCCCATATTCATGCAAGGTGTGAATCCTTACCCAGATATACATATTGGGAATTAGCTCAGTCTGGTGAGAGCGGTGGTCTTATAAACCATGTGTCATCGGTTCAAATCCGATATTCCCAATTCTGCACGATTGGCGGAACTGGCAGACGCAAGGGACTTAAAATCCCTAGACCTATAGTCGTATGGGTTCAAATCCCATATCGTGCATTCATTATCGACATTCTGTTTCCCTCCATGATGCGGAGCGGATTATATTGTACTTCATATAGTCCGCTCCTATATATAAAACATTCGGGCGTTGCTCAGTTTGGTAGAGCGCTACATTTGGGATGTAGAGGTCGCAGGTTCAAATCCTGTCGCCCGAACTTGGTTATTATGGCGAGTAGGACTGGTAATCTAGGCGAAACAAATTTATCGACAAGAGATGACGGTAACTCATTATCCGTGCCGAGTCATAATAACCGCTTGCGGGTTTAACTCAGCGGTAGAGTAATTGACTTTTAATCAATAAGTCATGGGTTCGAATCCCATAGCCCGCACTTGCGCTGTGGAGCGCGACAAGAGTCCTTCCTATATAGATTTGGGCGGTGTGTGGCGAACGCCGCCCACACAAAAAAAATAAAGAAAGGTGGATAAAGCATGAACTTAAAGAAAGCATTTGCTTTAAGGAAGCACATGAACGAGCAGTTCGAATCTGCGCTGATGTATCTTAATACAAGTAGCAATATGGTAAACGTGACAGAACGTCATCTAAAAAGCCAAGCAGACCCTACGGCTACAGATGAAGTCATCGAGCAGACAAGTCATCCATATAAAGCTGATGATGTGATTAATTTTGCGTCATTCCTTTTTAAAGAGATGGTTGACTTAGATACTGCAATCGCTGACGCTAAGAATTTCGGTGGTTACAATTACGATGCTCTTATCGCTGAAAACTGCAATCGGAGAAGGTTTATTTCCGCATTGGAAAGCGTTAGTGCGAATAAAAATAAGAAACCGAAAAAGGAAATTAGCGAAGGTTATAGACTTAACGCAAACGGCGAACAGTGCAGTTTTTATTACCCAACAGAGGTTGAATACTCTGCGGCTTTCGAGTGCGACGTTAGCGGGGAGATTGATATCCTCAGAGAGAACGCAGAAACCCTTTCTGAAAAGATTGACAGGATTATGATAGAGCGCATTGTCCATTATGACGGCACAAAGTATTTCTCTGTTGGTGAATCATTTTCTGATGCATTAAACCGCTATCTGAAATACGAGTCCAATTAAATCATCGCCGAATGTCGGCGTTGTAGGGGATTCAAATGGTTGCGAGTGCTGTTTCCAGTTCTTGCTAGGAAACAAATAATTGCAAGATTTTACATATTATAAAGAAAATTATAGATATTCTTGATTTGATTACAAGAAGATTGGGTTTCCTTAAACGTAATCGACAGACGAGAACTACCATCCGAATAAGCGTGAGACGTTCTTCGTTAATCGTAATCTCTCAATTATTTGTCTACACTAAAATCAACAAAAGCAAAATCGCTAACCGTTTACAAGTTCATATTCTCTTTTATAAACAGGTTGGTTGGCTAACACAGCAATCGCCCAAACATAAAAGAAATTATGAGATATGAGCATAAACTTCTATTTGAATTTCCCGCAACGCCGACATTCATTACAACATAGGAGGGCAAATGCGTAGTAAAGAAGAACATTACGAACACGGCGGGTGCATCAAATCACAGCAACTCGATAGGCAGACGGCGGAGTATCTTAGGCGGTATTTCAAGCATTGCGGTTATATGCCATCGTTTAGAGAAATATCAGAAGAATTTGATATTTCAAAATCTACAGTCCATAGAATTATAGGTATTCTTGAAGAGAAAAAATATATTTCTGTTGGGCGGGACAAGAACGGCAAAATGAAAGAAAGAGCTATAGTAATCAGAGGTACAAGAATAAAAATACCAGAGGTGAATTTATAATATGAGTTTTGAAAGTTTTACACTTTATGCTATTGTATATATCTTTATCGGGGTTTTCGTAAGCGGAGTTTTAAGTTCTGTCGGATTTTTCCGCTCTAAAAACAAGGAAGAAAACATATGCGATATAACAACGGTAATATTTATCTATCCCGCAATTCTCACTTTTATTCTGGGGCGTTACATTTCACGCTTCTTTGTAAATATCTACGTTACTCGTAAATCCAAAAGAATCAAAAAGACTAGAGAGGTAATCAACAAATGAATTTCGTAAAATTCAGAGACGGAGTTAAGGCGAATCTTGACGCTATGATTAAGGAGAACACAAGACTTTTTGTCGTCGATATTGACGGCGATGAACTGTATGATTTCTACCTTGATAGCTTCCCGTCTGGCACAAACGATATCTACAGAACAAGACGTGAGCATGATTGTTCTGCTTGCCGTAGATTCATTAAGGATATTGGTGCGGCGGTTTCAATTAATGGCGGCGTTGTTAAATCTGTCTGGGATTTTGAGACTGGCGACAGGGACACTCAGTCTGTTTGCGACGCTATGGCTAGACTTATTCATTCAAAGCCGATTAAAGACGTGTACGTAGCCAGAGAAAGCGTTGTTGGCTTAGAGTCTAATAAAGAAATGATTGACGGCGTTGTTCATACTTGGAGGCATTTTTATGCTAATATCCCAAGAGAGTATATTGTTGATAGATACCACTCAACAATTGAAGGCGAGAAAGCGAAATACCGCTCCAATATGGAGAACCTTAAATTATCGCTTGAAACGTTCACCGTCGATGATATAACAACGCTTATTGAGCTAATCAAAGATGGTGTTGTATACCGTGGCGACCAGTGGATAAAGACGCTTAATGGTTACATTAGCATGAAGCGAGATTATGACGGTCTTGACGACGAGCAGAAAACGCTGTATGTTTGGGAAAATGCCGTAAAAGGAGGTGGCTATGAAAGAAGCTTGAAAAACACTTCTATTGGCACACTTCTTCTTGATATCCATAATGACGTTGACCTTGATACAGCGCTTAGAAAATATGAGGCTGTAGTAGCACCGACAAATTACAAGCGCCCGAAAGCCGTATTTACAAAGCGTATGCTCGAAGACGCTAAAACCACAATCACAGAGCTTGGCTATCTTAACTCACTCAGAAGAAGATATGCAAATATCGATGACGTTACAATCGATAATCTTCTGTATGCTGATGAAGATGTGACACGTAGATTAACCAAAAAGAGCGATGACCTTTTTGCATCTATGGAAGATAAAGCCGTGAAGCGTAATCCCGCAAAGAAATATCAGAATGCATCAGAGATTACGATTGATAAATTCTTGTCTGATGTCGTACCAAATGCATCATCAATTGAGTTGCTTTTTGAGCCGAGACTTGAAAAAAACCTTATGTCGCTGATTGCGCCAGTTGATAAGTCAGCACCGAGTATGTTCAAATGGAATAATCCTTTCAGTTGGGCATATAAGGGTAATGTGGCTGATTCTGTTAAGCAGAATGTCAGCAAGGCGGGTGGCAACGTTGACGGCTATCTGCGATTCTCAATCCAGTGGAACGACACAGACCCGACTGTAAATTCAAACAACGACTTAGACGCTCATTGCAAGATTTACAAAAGGTCTAGCAAAAATAAGAAGTGCTTAGAGGAAATCTATTTCGGTCATAAAACTTCATATTGCAATCATGGACATTTAGACGTGGACATGATTCACACAATTATTGGAGTCCCCGCTGTAGAGAATATCTATTGGAAGAGCAAAGATGATATCAATGATTATACATTTGAGTTCTTTGTACACCAGTATACATATCGTGGCGGCAATGACGGTTTCCGAGCACAGCTTGAAATTAATGGCGAGATTTTCGACTATGACTACAAACAGACGCTTCGCCAAGGCGACAGGGTAAAGGTGGTTACTGTTAGCGTAAACAAGGACGGCAAATACGAAATCACGCATAAGCTCGATTCCAGTAGCGTATCACGCAAGATTTGGGGTATAAACACAAATGAGTTTGTACCAGTGTCCTCGATTATGCTTAGTCCGAACTACTGGGGAGATAACCATATCGGCAACAAGCATTACATCTTTGGTATCGGCGGGTGCGTCAACGAAGAGAGACCGAACGCTTGGTATAATGAGTTCCTTAAAGACGAACTTGTTAAACATCACAAGCGAGTCATGGAAGCTCTCGCTAGTCAGGCTCGTGTTGAAGATGCGCCAGACCAGATTTCAGGGTTTGGCTTCTCAAGCACTTTACACGAGAAATTTACCGTAAGGGTAAAGGGCGCTACAGATAGAATCATGAATGTTGTAATTTGATGATATTGTCCTAATTGGCGGTATCAATACGATGCCGCCAAAATAGGGCTTGACAACATCGACAACGAGTGATATAATGTATGAAGATTTTAAATGGAGGTGTCAAAAATGGCAGATGTATTCATGAACGCAACCCGTAAAAAGTATCGCTTCTCAACGGCGAAAGGAAATCTTACAACAGAACAATTGTGGGATTTGCCGCTAGAGTCACTTGATGAAATCTGGCAGAAGATTAATGCCACAATAGAAGATGCTTCGAGAACATCTCTTTTATCTGCACGTTCGAACAAGAATGTCGAGCTTACAGAAAAGGCGGAAGTAGTAAAGGCTATTGTCGAGTATAAACTTGCCGCCGCTGAAAAAGCCGATAAAGCAAGACAGACGAAAGCTGAAAAGGAACGTATTCTTAATATCATTGCCGCAAAACAGGAACAGGAACTTGCGTCGATGTCTATAGACGAATTGAAAAAGAGGCTCGAAGCTCTTTAAAAAGGGGGCGTTATGGAAGTTTTAACCAAAATGCCGCTGTATGGTAGTCTTAATCGATTTGTTATTGAATGCGAGTGTCAAAACGACAGAGAGAGAAAACTGCTTACATCGCCGAACGATGAGCCGCTAATGTTATATCACAATAGCGCTACAAAGCCAAAACCGCTGACTATAACTATCAACAATAATGATAATACATTAACGGTTTCTTGGGATGATTGCGATAGAACAACGGTAGGTATCGACGAAGATAGCTATAAGGCGTTCTGCGAAGCTTTAGCTATAAAGACATATGGTTCGAAGTGCAACATCGAACAAATAATCCATGAGGGTATTATGAGTATATGGGAGTGTTGCCAGAACGGTAAGATAACAATTAGCCCATATTCGCTTGTTGATTTATTCGATATGGGTTGCTCAATATCATCGAGTAACTTTAGGATAATTGAGCCTAAAAACAACCAAGAGAAAACCTTTTCTGCAAGATTGTTTGTTATAGCATTCTCGCAACGTGAAGCGTTAAAAATAGCCATTGATGGATTTTTAGAGCGTGGGTTTTGCTTATATACTTATTCTTCTACTGATGACGCGGTGATAAAAGACATGCGTAACAGAGACGAAATAGAAAATGATTTTGGTTTTGTTACACAACTTTACGTTGGCGATAAAAAAAATTATATGGTAACTGTTCTAGCCAAAGGTGAGGAATCGGCAAAAATTATAGGACGTTTACTTATAAAAGAATACCAACAACGATAACGAGGTATTTATGGAATTTAATTTAGAAGACTATAAAAATTATTTTAACTCAACTTTGCGTGGGACTGGCAGAGATGGTATTAACGACCTCATTGCTTGGTTGGAGTCAACTGACTTTTACACCGCCCCCGCATCAAGTAAATTCCACGGAGCTTATGAGGGTGGGCTTCTTACGCATAGCTTGAACGTATTAAAGTGCTTACAGGAGAAGCGTAATAACGGTACATGGCAAAAAACGTTTAGCGACAATAATACGCCAGACGAGTCTCTTGTGATTGTTGCTCTACTACATGACGTTTGTAAGTGCAATTTCTACAAGCCAACTTGGAGAAATCAAAAGACATACGATGCAGATAAGGTAGCCGCCGCCCAAAAGTGGCAAGTTAAAAGCGACAATGGCGGTAGCTTCATTTGGGAAACCGTACAGGGTTATACAGTAGATGAGGAATTACCGTTCGGTCACGGCAGTAAAAGCGTATACCTTATCTGTAAGCATATCAAACTTACCGACGAAGAGGCTGTGGCAATCAGATTCCATATGGGAGCTTTCGAAGGTCAAAATATTTGGCTTCAATTAGGTCAAGCCTTTGAGAAATACCCATTGGCGCTTGCACTACATGAAGCTGATGCCGAAGCCACACACATCTTTGAAGCGTAAGGAGAATAAGAATGAATCCAGTATTTATACTTTTGGTTTTTGTGTCTGGTTTCCTTCTTTGGCTTTTGCTGTCATCGTGTTACAAAATTGTTGGGTATATCGCTCTAACATTTGTAAACAAAGCCAAAAAAGAAATGTCAGATGAAGAATCAGAAGAAATAAATAAATTAACCTACAACGAAGAAAAGGAGTGTTAAATGAGAAAAGGATTTGTAGGAAGTGTAATTATTGCTGTTGTAATCATCGTATCGATTATCGGTTGTTTCATGTGCGCCAGTAAAGTACCTGCGGGTTACGTTGGTATTGTATACAACATGAACGGCGGAGTCCAAGATGAGCTTCTGACACAGGGTTGGCATATCCTTAAACCTACACAGGATGTTACTCTTTACTCAGTTGGTGTTGAGCAGTCATATCTTACAGCGAATAGCGAAGGTGACTCAGAGGGCGATGACAGCTTCGAAGTGCCGACATCTGACGGTAAGGGTCTCCGAGTAGAACTTACGTTTACGTATAGGTATGATATCGACAAAGTTGCAGACCTGTTCGTGAGATTTAGAGGTCAGTCTGGTAAGGAAGTAAGAGACTCGTTTATTAAACCGAACATTGTCTCTTGGACAAAAGAAGTAACAGCAAGATACCCAGTTTCCGAAATCCTTGGCGACAAACGTGCAAGTATCAATACGGCGGCTACAGAATATATTAAAGAAAAGTTCGATAAGTACGGCATTATCATTGAGAACGTTTCGCTTATTAACATTGACGCTGACAAAGAAACAAGAGCGTCAGTGCAGAAGAAAGTGGAAGCTCAACAGGAACTTGAACTTGCTCAGATTCAGCGCAAAACAGAAAACGTCAATGCGCAGAAAGAGAAGGAAATCGCTCTGATTAAAGCCGAACAGGAGAAGGAAGTAGCTGTAGCAGAAGCAGAGAGAGCAAAGATTGCCGCAGAGGGCGAAGCGGAGGCAACAAAGATTAAAGCCGCCGCAGAAGCGGAAGCCAATAAGAAAATCGCCGAATCTCTAACACCAGAGTTTATCGAGTTGGAGAAGTACCACAAATGGAAGGGCGATGTTCCGAAGGTAACTGGTCAGTCAACCCCTATCATTGGCGTTGATAATCTGAATTAAATCTTATAGTTTACACAGGGGCGGGCTTTTTATAGGCTCGCCCTTAAAGGAGAAATATGAGATACCCAAATTTAGAACTTATAGAATGTAAGTTTGAAAACAGAATCAAATCAGAATTTAAAGACGATTTCACTGGTCATTATAATTTTAAACATCGCGCCTATACATTCCCGCAAATTTGGGGTAGTACGGTAACTGGGTTCGATATCGGCGGTTCTTGTGGCGGTAGTGCTATGACAGAAGAATACACAACGGTATTTCAAACGTCTGTCGTAAAATTCGATGACGGTTGGTATCAACTTGGGAATATATATTATGGAGTATTTTTTGGTAACAAACTAGCATACATTGTAAAAAACCCGAACGAAAGATTAATTAAAGATTTGAGAGAATTTAATATGCAACCGCAATCTACATCGTATTTATATTCTCAGCAAACAACAAAAAAGGGGTGATTGAATGAAATTTGAAATTAACGCAACACCAACAACGGTGACGATTAAGCTTAAACATAAAGATAACGAGTTTATCCAAAGTGCGTCATATGACGAAAAAGGTAGTGTTGTCATTGATGGCTTAGAAATTTGGGAACAAGCAGAAGCGACTGGTGAATACACAGAAAAAATGCTTGATGAAATATATAGCGCAGTAGAAATGTTTAGCCCTATAGATTATTTTATGCAAGTAGCTGAAAAGTGTGGCGAATAAATGAATACTGGTCTGGAACTTATAGATAGAATAGATGAAAAGATATTAACGCCAGACTATGATTTCTTACGCAAAGAACCGTTAGGTGAAAATATCATTCTATTAGGACTTGGCGGTAGTTACGCATATGGCACAAATATAGAAACTAGCGATATTGATATTCGTGGTATCGCGACACATTCAGCGGGCGATATCCTCACAAGAGGTGGATTCGAACAAGTAACCGATGAAAAAACCGACACTGTTATTTATTCGTTAGAAAAGATTTTTAATCTTTTAAGCAACTGCAACCCAAACACGATAGAAATGTTAGGACTAGAGCCTTGGCAATACATATACATCTCCGATATCGGTGAGCGACTAATTCAAAATGCGGATATGTTTTTATCACGGCGTGTGGTTCATTCGTTTGGCGGCTACGCAACGGCGCAACTTCGTCGTCTTGATAATAAAGCGGTGAGGACGGTTGAACAAGCGAAACGTGAAGCGCACATCCTTGCGAGTATAGAGAATGCGAAATATACATTTCCAGATAAGTATTTTAGTTATCCAGAAGACGCAATAAGTTTGTATATAGACGATTCACCGCAAGAAGAGTATGACACAGAAATCTTCATGGATATCAACTTAAAACACTATCCGTTAAGAGATTATAAGTCTATGTGGTCTGAGATGCATAATATCGTTAAGGATTACAACAAGCTTGGTAAACGAAATCGAAACGCTATAGAACATGGCAAAATTGCAAAGCATATGATGCATTTAGTAAGGTTGTATCTTATGGCTTTCGACATTCTTGAACAAGGTAAAATAGTTACATATAGGCGTAAAGACCACGACTTTTTAATGTCGATTAGGAACGGCGATTATATTGATGAAAATAACCAACCAAAGAAAGAATTCTACGACATCGTTGATGAATATGATAATAGACTTAACTATTTGAAAGACCATAACGATTTGCCACCAAAACCAGATTATGACCGCATAAGAAAGTTTCTTATCGATGTTAACGCCTCCATCGTTTTCGATGATGGTGTTGAACGGCTAGTTAATAGAATGAAGCGAGGTGAATTATATTGAAACACCTTTATAAAATAACAAAAATAACGAACATAGACGGTAAAGAGAAATCTGATTACGACAGTAAAAACAGGATGGGACGTATATATCTAATCGACCCAGAATTAGTCCAAACTGATACGAGCGCTTTTATCGAATGTATACACCCTAGTTGGTTTAAATCAGTTATAACATCGCACGTACAGTCGATTTTGATTTATCCAGACTTCACTCTTTTTGTCATAACAACAGAAAATTCTATATATACATTTGAAAGGATAACAAGTGAAGATATCTTACCGTCCGATTCTGATATCGAAGCGTTAAAGGAGTATTTATGATTTACATACCAGATAAGATATGCGTTGGGTATCAAAATAGAAGTGGTACATACACTGGCAAACTCGCATACGTTATTTACTATGACGACAAAGGAAAATTAAGAAAAGAAACATCTTGGAACGGTTGGCGGGATTGCTCAATACCGTCAGACGATTTTAACAACACGCCGACAGAGGGTTTTGTTCTTAATAAAAAAGTCGGAGATTATAGATATTCATATTATGACTCTCGCAAAGCTTGGTGTAGAGTATACGACCCCCGTGGTTTCGAATTTGAAATCAGCGTTGAAAACCTTCTGTTTATCCTTGAAGAATGCAACTCAATAAAAGGAAAAGGTCTTGAGGGTGAGTTTGTTTACGCTTGGGACGGCGCTGACCTAATCTTATTACCAGTTTGTTCTGCTGATTACAAGGATTTTGTTAAGACAAAGAATGAGAAACGTATGGCGGAATTTGTTACTGGAAGTAAATGTATCGTAGGGTACACATACGAAAACCTCTCCAATAATCATATGAAAATGATGTATCTTGGTAGATATGATTACTACGAGAGAGAGGATTATAGAACAAAAGCGACAATTATACATCCAGTGTTTAGATACCATAGTATTGTACATATATTTAATTTGGATAACTATTCGCTAGATAATAGAAGACCATACAAAAATAAAGGTAAACATTATTATTTTTGGGAATATAATGAAGACGGGTCGCGCAAAAATTTCAAATGTTATAAATCCCTTCCGAGTAAGTCAATAATACTATATGATTCAAATATTAATATAGAAATGCTTGACGAGAAGATGGACGAATTAAAAAGGATGGATTATTATTCACCCGTCAATGACGATGAATTGATATTTGAAGATATGAGTTTCGAATCATTTTCAGAATTCATCGAAAGAGATAAGAAAGAAAATGAAGATAGAATGAAGCGATGGGGTGAAAAAAGCAAAGACGTTTCCTTGTTGCGTAAATTTATATCAAAGAATTATATCATTGACGGTAATGATGTTGACGCACTAAGCGAAGTTGTAATCTATGACGTAAAAGGAGTCCGATATCGTGCGGTATATCCTTCGTCAATGTATCGTTATGACCGCTATAATTACCAATGTCCGTCAGGTGAGCATATAAACGACGAAAGGACATATAAAGAGTGCGAAACAATTGAAGAGTTATATGATTTGATACACCCGCAATGGGTTATTGAAAAACTGCAAAACGGAGAAGTATACAGAAAGGGTTATGTAATATGAACAAGAATGACGAGAAAATAATGAAGCTTCGTGAAACAATTGCAGAAAAGAGAAAAGAGCTTGACGGTAGTGAACACAAGAGGTTTTCGCCGATAACACATTGCAGAGTTCCAGTGGGGCTTGTGTCTGCTAATAACGATGGGTACTATAACATTAACGCTATGTCGAAGGGTGCGTTAGTTAATCTTCTTATAAAATTAAACATGTATCGATTATCTATGGTCGATTTGGGCTTAGACACATCTTCCGTTCCTTACGGTTGGGACTTCTCTATCGATGACATGATTCGCGACATTAGCGCAAAAATAGCGGTATATAATTACAAAGAAGAAATGCAAAAGCTTGACGTACTCGAAGCTAGATTGGAAGAGCTTTTATCTGACGAAAAACAGAAAGAGTTAAAAATTGAAAACATTGAAAAAATGTTTAACATTTAAGGAAATAAAAGATTTTGCCAAAACTGTAGATGATGGTGTGTTGATAAGTTTCGATATCGGGTATGGTAGAAACACAATATATACCATACTCGGTATACGACATAATTCTTACAGTTCTGTAAAGACAGAATCGCTCGAAGAATGCGTTGTAAAACCACTGGTCGTCAAGTTAATAGATGAGGTAAACCGATTATACAATAATGAATAGTGAGCAATATTACACAGTAAAAGATTTATGCAGTATATTTCACATATCACGAGACACAGCATACAGATTGTGCGACACTAACGGTTTCCCTTCAATAAGGATAGGTAATAGGGTACTTGTTGATATAGAAGAGTTCGACAAATGGCGAAAGAAACATTTAGGAAAAACGGTTCTGCTACCATAAACAAAGTGAACCCAAAACTGAACCTTTGATATGTACAAGCTCAATAAACCGCATAAGTAAAGCAAATATTGAACAGTCGAAAGCGGTCTCCAAAACCGTCAATGCGGGTTCGATTCCTGCTTCCCCTGTGTGAAAATAGGACTAGAAATAGTCCTATTTTTTGTGCGTTATACACAAAAGATTAATAAAAATAGACTTCCGTTTGTGTATTATTAACAATTCACCAACAATTCAACCTGTGATATAATAACGATAACGAGGCATATTGTACAAATATGTCAGATAAGTTTGAACCCGAAATGAACCCAGAAAGGTACAGGAAGAAATGAAAGAAAAAATCTTACCCAAACTTCCATACGGTCAAGGTAGCTTCTCGTGGCGAGACGATAGTCACACAACGATTAAATTCCAGAGAAACTATAAATCCAAAACTGATGGTAGGACGTACAGGCTTAGAGCCACAGCGCCAACGGTCAAGGAATGCTATGCGCTTATGGAGCAAAAAGAAGCGGAAAAGGAAGAAGAGATAAAAAGGACATACAGGCACACGCTAGAAGATAGAACAGTCATATTATCTGACGCTATCCGAGATTGGATGTATAAAACAAAATTCAATAAGAATAAAGCGAATTCATTTGATAGATGCGAGTGTACCTTAAATAACCAAATAGAGAATTACCAGATAGGACGTATGCAAGCCGTAGACGTAGAGCCGAAAGATATCATAGAGCATCTTGATTATTTATATTATTCGGCTAGTAACGGCGATAAGAAAGGGTATTCATATTCGACAGTTAAGAAGACTTATGAACTACTTGATAACTTCTTTAAGTATTATTACATTAACGACATTAACGCTAATCCGATGATTAAAGTAAAGAAACCAACGCCGAAAAGAAACAACTCTGAAATAACGATTGATGATGCGAATAATTCTAAACTGTTAGCTGACTTGGTTTTGTCAGACGATGAAATAAAGTTATTTAAAAACGTCTGTCTCGCAGAACCTAAGAACGGCGTTACTGGCGGGACGAAGTACGGTGCGCATTTGTATTTTATGCTACTGACATTCCTTAGAGTTGGTGAGGCTATCACATTAATATGGTCTGATGTTAATTTTGAAAAACGAACATTGAGGGTTAACAAGTCCGTAAGTAGAGTTAAAGATAGGAGCGGGTCGAAATCCAAGACAAAAATTATATTAACAACGCCGAAGACGATTCACGGTGATAGAGAAGTTGTACTTACCGATGAGGCGATACAGACATTAAATATAATTAAAAACAATAGTGAATATACAAACCCTAAAGATTATATATTTTCTACAGCCAAAGGCACAATGGTTACATCAACACATTTATATAAAGTTTTAAAGGGTGTGTTGAAAGCCGCAAATCTCAACAAAGATAGAGCTAGAGATAAATTCACGCTTCACTACTTGCGGCACACTGGTATATCATTTTATATAAGAAATGGAGTGCCGATAGATATTGTAAGCTCTATGGCGGGTCACGCAGATACGTCAATCACAAGACAAATATATTACCACATAATTAAGCAACAACGAGAAGAAGCAATGACAAAAATGAATGCGATAAAAATATAATCGCAAAAAAATAAGGTGAACGAATGTTCACCTTATTCATTTTTGAGAGTTATTGGTTAATTAAAATACTTATACCACGAATCAGAGCCAAACGCACCAGTCTGCGTAAGCCCATTATCTTTCTGCCAATTTGTGATAGCCTTTGCAAGACCGTCACCGCAACTAGCGTCCATAGCTCCGTTATAATAACCAACACCTGCAAGCATGTATTCAACAAGATAAGTGATGTCGTTTACCATACCTTTCGCCACTACCATTTTCGTTGCAACCGCTTTACAGTTACTACCAAAGTTTGGATTGGATATCGTAAGTCTAGCGTCATACTGATGGTTTGCAATGTATTTGAAAATAGCTAAACAAACACGTTTATCATCTGCGCCAAACACGCCGTTTTCATCCAAGAGATGACCATTTAACACCTCTCTAATTGTTCTGGTATACGCACGATTTATGACACCTTGCGCACGCTTTACGGTATCTTTCGCTGTTGGTTTCTTTGAGATAGTCGCATCAACTTTTTTGCTATAAAGTTCCTTTAACTTCTTCTCGCTATTAACGCCGTATTCGCCGTCCACAACGAGCTTGTTATCTGTCTGGAACTTGATAACGGCGGCGAGTGTGTCGTTTCCGAAATCGCCGTCTGCGCCGCTCTTGCCGCAATTGTAACCGACAGTGATGAGCATATTCTGCATCTCTTTTACCTTGTCGCCTTTATCGCCCTTTTGAAGCCAGTTTCTAGTCTCTTCGGTATAATTTACCTCGCTATGCGGTTCAGAGCCTACACGGTTCTTGTACGGCGTTAAATCGGTAACTGTAGCGCCAGTCCCAGAGACCTTATCGCCATAACTGATGTTGGTAGCCGCATGGTGGTCTTCACAAAGAAGAATATCACCCGCCAAAAGATATGACGGAGAAGACAAGTATTTATTCGCCGTTAAGACCTTAAAGCCCGCCGCTTTTAAAGCCTGTCTCATGTTCCCACTGTAAAGATAAGCGGAGATGTTCTTTAAGTTCTCAATACCGAGAAGATAGCCAGTAGCCTTAATACAGGCAGATACACCCGCCGTACAATCCGCTTCACAATTTGTTTTGATGTTAGCAGGTCTAAAGCCGTTCACTTTGAGGCAATCCCAAAGCGTGTATCGCTCTTCTTGGTCGTAACCAATGTGGTTATTCTGAGCGCCCTCAACTGCTAATTCCGCAATGAGCCGCCCTACATTCTCGTCTGGGTATCTAAGAACGTGAGTCCACGGTCTGTTGTACCAACTACGAAGCGCCCACTCGTCACCAGTCTGGTCGCCCGCTTTGCCCCACTTATAACTTCCACGTTCATCGTGACCACTATTAGAAATAATATGTGCCATTTACAATTCCTCCATTAGTCGGCGAACGCCCTAAATGTCATAGCGCCCGCCAAGTTGTTAACCGTTATTTCATTATCGTATTTGAATTTATTTACAGCATCCAAAAGTCCATTGCCGAAACTACCAAACTCTTCTACACCTTTCGGGTCGTAGCCGTTAAGTAACAAACCAATCTCTAAAAGTGTTACCAATCTTCCAGTTGAATTCAATCCGAACTTGTGTTTAGTTAATGCAGAGTACGTAAGGTTTCCAAGGCTTCCGTCCACGTCAAGCGAATTTCCATAATCTTCATTAAGAACCTTCTGAATTGCTTTAATGTAGGCGGTCTTTGTGCCGATACCAAAGTCCCCATCAACTTTAATTCCCGCATTGAAATACTTGTTAAGATACGTCTGACCCTGTTCTATAAGATTATTCGCATCAACCTTAATTCCACCGACAGGGATGTTATAGCAAGCTATAAATCCAGAACCGTCCCAATGTTCAAAGAATGGTTGAGAGCTTTCAATTCTGCTTTGTCTACCCATATCGAATTTCACAATTACGTTATCGAAAATATTGGTAATTGCAACGAATGTATGTTTTGGATTACCATTATCGCCTGTTACAACAACAGAACCATAACCGATATCGTTTATATTCGTACTCTTCACGAAGCCATAAGACGGAAGATATTTATCTATATTACCAACGGTGATGCCAGATGTAGTTTTATTTGATACAGGTTGATTTTCGAAACCTAAATCCCACAGAGCCTTAGCGATAAGTCTATCGCATGATATAATTTTATCTGATGTTGGTGGTGTAGCGTGTGAGTCGCCGTATTTATAATTACCATTATGTGACTCTTCATAAACAGCACGAACAGCATCGACAAATACATCGTTTGTGATAACTTTGCTATCGTTCTCTGTTGTGGTATCTATAGCTACGCTCATCTCATTTTTCGTATCGGCATATTTGTTAATCCAATTTTGGCAACACAAATGTCTACTCCAAAACAGTTTGTCCCCGACTTGGTTATTAGACGACGTATCACTTTGGTCTCGCTTTAAAGCCGCCATGATATTATCCATAGTGTAGTTACCGCCGCATCTATTAAATATCCTCTTTGCTGAATTTCCGCCGCCAAGATGAGAAATCTCACACCACATCATTAATGCCTTTACGTTTGTCCTTGGGACTCCATATGCTACAGCGTTTTTAAGATATTTTTCCATCAACTCAGCGAATAATGCGTCTTGGCAATTTTTACCCGCGTCTGTTGTTATTAACTTTATTAAAACCGCTTTTTGACTAGCGGACGGCGACCACCTAATAGCCACCCAGTTTTCTTGCAACATTGACGTTATCGACGGGTTGCAAGTGTCGAGTTTCTTAAACGTCTGTGTGTCTGCGGCGTAAATCATCGATACGAGTTTCATAGCCTCGCTACCGTAATTCTGCGCCCAACCGAGAGTACATGTCTTTTCGTTCGGCGTATTTTCACCTCTGCCCGCATAAGCGTCATACCGTCTATTATCAGAATAGATTTGTCCATATGATTCAACGCCAGAAATGACGTTTGTTAAAACGTGCATATTATATGAACTAAGATACTCTGAATTGATTTGCGGATATGCAAATGCGGGTATCGCAACACCCAAACACATACATACCGTCAAGAGAACTGACAAATATATTTTTAATTTCTTTGACATATCAAATCTCCTTTTAATACAAATAAAAAAGAGCGCCCATGAACGGGCGCTCAATGTAGTTACAATATTAAGTTTTATTCGTCTTTACCAATCTGTTTCTTAACTTGGTCGATAGCCGTAGCCGTTCCGCCACTTGCAAAACCTACGGCGATTGCGTTGATAATGTCAGTTGCGGGATAGTCTGGAATAACCCTCATGCCGACACCACCGAGGATAGCCCCAAGAATAAGGACAATTGCGGGGATGTACTTATTGCTGATAAACTCTGTGCTTTTAATAATTTCACCAACACAAAAGCAAATCAATGTAATAGCCGCTACTGTTGCAATTCCGAATGTTTCCATACTTATACCTCCTCTTCGGTTATAGTGCAATTCAGAACAGATGTCTCTGGTGAATCGTCTCTGATTTCTAACAATTCACAACATTTCTTAAACTTTGCATCGCCAGAGTGATTTCCGCCGACAAGTTTATATGCATTATGTAACTTAACAAATTCGTCATACTCATCTAAAGGAATGTAGCCTTGCTTAAAATATAATTTATACTTCAAATTAATTTTGTCGGCTAATTCCTCTCGTGAGGCTTCCGCTATGTTTTGGTTACATTTGCTAACCTCATTTATATCGGATTTCATTTCATTAATTCTCAAATATATATCATCACGAAGTTTGTCAATTTTTTGGTCGAGCTTTTTGTCTACACGCTCGACAGATGTATATAATTTATCTACAGATTCTTTAAGCTCTCTCTTCTCAATGTCGGACTTTTTTTCAATGCCAATCTTATTTGCTATATACTGTATGGCTTCTATAATCTCTTTTGCGAAATAGAAAAGACCTAACAGTGCGAGAGGAAGAACCCATATATCAAGACTTATCAAGGTATCGAACGCTTGTGAACTCATCAATGTCCTCCCTTTTGTTGTTTTTACTCAATCATGTAATAGATACTCTCAACAAATTGAGGGGAGACCTCTGTATCACCGAAAGCGTCTAATGGAATTTTGTCGATTTCGACATCAAGTTCTATCTTCGACAAGTCTTCAATAGCCACGTCCGCTTCCTCTTTAGTCAGCTCCCCAGAACTATAGTTATTTTGCACAATTTTTAATGATTCATTGAAGGGCTTTAGTGCATCTTGCACAAAAATCATGTTCTTTTTTATGCGAAAAAGTGTATTAAAACCTAATTTAATTCCGTCACTAAATCTATTATAAAGTGCTACGGAACGTGCCATTTCTCCGTTTGTTAATTTCATCCTTTTACTCCTTTTTAGAATGGCGGATAACTAGATGCTATCCATACGATATAAGTGTTGAGTATTGCAGAGGTAGTTACTGCGTCAATAAACTTATCGATAGATATATTTCCCGCCGATGATAAATTGAACCGTATACGCTTGCCATTCTCATCAAGTGCCGTAAACTTTGTCGGTACTGCGCACTGAATACCAGTTGCCGCGACGTACCCACTTGCAGTTCCCGCCGCATGGACTGGGGATTTTCCTGTAATGTGGCTATAACAAAGAATACCAATAGAATGAGTATATACAATTAAATCGTTTGTAATATTCGCTGTATTATAACTCGTACTTTTTTTTGTTTTATTTTTTAAAGTCGTAATATCGTTTTCCAAATCGCTCATCCATATAGCGTCTATATACTTTCCAGTGCTACCAAAATCTATTGAATGCGAACCGTCAATTCTTATACCGCGTCTGGGGTCAAGTGTTATCTCTGATGAAAGTAATTCCTCGTTTATACTGTGCATCAATGTTATTTGAGCTGTTGCTGTATTAAATTGAATATAATAATAATCGTCTACTTGCTCCGTTTCATCTCGCGATAAAACAGACGCATATAACCCATGCTCAACTATATCAAAATCGCCAATCTTACCAGATGACGCAGTAATACGCCCGTCTTGTTCCAACGTAAAATTTGGACTATTAACGGTAACAGCGCCGCTTGAGCTAGTCCCGATATTTACTGCACTACTACCAGTGATATTTATAACACCAGATTCTAAGTTAAGTGTCTTGTTCGCAATGATATTTGCTATATCACTCGTCTGTAAATTCAATGCCCCGCTCGCCAAATTAAGAGATGAAGAGCCATCGCTACCTTGAACAGTTAACGATATACCGTCTGCGAACATATCGACAACACTACCGTTTACAGACATTTTCCACTTAGCCGCATTTGCGGCGAACGTACTGCCAGACTTATGAGCTGTTATACATTTATAAAGTTTTCCGCCACTCCAAACTAAATCCCCAACACTATATTGCGTGCTTGCCGCCCACGGCTCGGCTAAACCTTCGCCGCTAACTATAGCGGTTGTACCTAACGCTGTTGATGATATTTGGTTTGAAGCCGTCTTTATATTCTCGTATGAGAAGTCGCTACTAACATCATACCAACATGCGGCGTTTGGCGGCGGATTGCCAACGTTGCTATTAATCTTAGAGCGATAAAATTTACCGCCAGATATTACATAATCGCCAGTGCTGTAATTAGTGGTTGAGTTATAAAGGGCTACCGCCTTATCGTTCAGTATAGAATATGACTGTACCGCATTGTATAATAAACCATCATTGGAGATGATTAAGCCTGCCTGTTTGCTCGCAAGCGTATTTGTTGTTGAATAATCCGACAATTCGTCCGCAGATGCGATAAGCGATATAGTATCGTTGATGTTGGTTATCGCCGCACTCGTTGTTGAATAAGAACTTCTAGCGTCTACTTGTTTTGAGACGATTGCTGTCTTTGCAAATGCTCCCGTGCTATCTACACATTGGAATACAATCTCAGAGCATGAGTTTGTAAACAATGTAGATGACGGCACAATCGTCAAAACGTTAGTAGAGCTAATTGTTACACCGTTAGCGCCAACGGCGTTCGTCCAGTCTGCCGTAGCCGCCACATTTCCAAGTCTATATCTCCAAGCACCGAATGTAAGACCGCCAGTAAATGTCGGTGTCAGTGTAATCGATGTCGGAAGGTAAACCTGTGTGCTAGATGACGGCGTGTAGTTTAGAAAGCTATTCGACGACTGGTATATATCAACGCCCCTAGCTGAGTCTTTTGCGTCGTTTATGCCGTCTGCTGTCGCATTTCTTTTATAAATCGAAACTTCCGCTTCTAATCTCAAAACAATCACCTACTTAAATAAAAAAATGCGGTCTCCAATTAGAGCCGCTTGTGCAAAGTTGTTTGTCCAATATGTACAATGAACTTGCTAATTAACCAATCCCCGTCCTCACGTTTTGGTTATTGTATACCGCCTTTAGCGCTCGTTATTCACGAAGTGTATACACCACTATAGATAATCGAGCGGGGGTTTAGCCCGCCCGATTTTTATAAATCACAATATATAAGATACGAAAACATTACTCTAAATAATATCCGACATTTATATTTCCCGCATCAGACCAAACGTTATTACTACCAACAAATGTTTCAATATTGCTTGGCGGTAAGTGGTATACAAGTGGCGTAGCGAGAGTGTATATAATTTGCAACGGATGCGCCGCTAAATCTGCTTTGAAAGCTTGTAGTGTTGTTGCACCAGTTGATACATACAATCTCCATTGACCATTTTCATTTGAGCGGAAACTGTATGACGTAACAGAAGCCTCCATATCATTATATTTATAAGTTGTTGATATGTACCCTATATTATTAGTTGGGTTAATAGATGAATGCACTGGCGCTAATGACATATCTTTTTCGATTATACAAAAAATCGAATCTCTTGTAGATATTTCGTTCCAATCCTCAGAACCATCAACAGTTATGGATTTTTGTGTAACGGTTAACACACCAGAAATTAAATCTAATTTCCCGCCGTACACAGTGCCAATAGATGAGAAATCGTAATCATACGTTTCGCCTTTATATGGCTCATACGTCGAATCGCTATCAGATTCCATCCTCAACATCGGATAATATCTCTCATCATCTAACACTGTATCTTTAGTGACAGCTATATATATATTCCAATCGTCCAAATCGGTAGGGACGGTAAACGATTTACCGCTACCAGTATCCCTCGCTATTGATATATTTGTAGTTGTGTCTGGTTTTCTATATTGGACGTTTATATACGTGCCGCTATTGTCTGGTGAGCCAGATATAATAACAGTTTTACCGATAAAATTATTTAGCGGTGTTTTGTGCCCGCCCCAACTGTCGAAATAATAGTAACTCGACGCTGTAGCCGTACCGCTTGCAGAAACGTAAGAAACATTTCCATCGTCGTCTTTTACAACGGTATATGTTATTCCTTTGTGCGTATAAGTATCCGCTCTAAAATACGGATGCACCAAAATGTTTTTGCCCGCCCGATAAACTTTCACTGAGTCAGTTCCAGTAATAGGTAAAACATTTGACACACTGGGAGCACCGCTAGACGTATCTTGAATTGGAGTAAATTCCACAGTCGCATTTAATAATGGATATACAGTATCAACGCTAAATGTAGCCACATCACCGCTATAATTACCAGTCTCAGAGAATACCAGTCTTATAACGCCACCGTACCCAAAATCGCTATTGTCAACCGTTACTTCATAACCATGACCGATAAACTCAGTCGCCCTTTCCGTAACCTTAAGCCAAGAGTAATATGTTTCCGCATACGTGTTGGTTATATCGCTTCCGCTCGCAAATAGCTTCGCCTTGACCGTCGTTGTTGTTTCGTTTGTGGCGGTTATTGTGGTTAACGTCATTGCGCTACTAGGCGAGATATTCGTGATTGTGACGTATTGAGTATATTGATTCCCTTCATAAGTAGCAGTACATTTGTACGTGTTACTTGTCGTCACATCTGCGCCGTTTATTGTTATCGTGTTTGTGTCAGCGCCTTGAATGACAACATAATCGTTACCACTCTTGATAGACCAAGACCAAGCGGATACAGATTGATTATCATTTTCGAGACCGTTATACATAACAGCGACAATATCTAACGTGCCGACGTTATCGATAAACGAATCGCCGTCTGGTGTGAGTAATTGTAAGCTTCTTGCGTTTTCGCCGTCAGCTCCATCGGTTATTATTGGTATACTTTGACTATCTAACAGATGGGTAGTGCCACCCGCCAAATAAGCAGAAACACGTATACTTTTCGCATTGCTGTTCGGCGTGAATGTATACGTTGCTTGATTTGCGCTAGACGTATACACAACTGTATATGTTGAACCGTCAACTGTTTCCTCAATTTTAAATCTGCCCGCATAATTTGCGGGAGAACCAGTGCCTCTCGCCCTCTTAGTCGTAACAGTTATACTCGATGGGCTTAATACGCCATCGGCATTTTTAACTATAGCATCATCCGATAATATTAAATAATACTGATAAGCCGCAGAACCAGTAGCGCCATGCGTCCCGATGATTCTCTTTGTGGTATCTTCTGTGTTGCCGTCAGTATAGGTAATCGTCTCATAGTTCCACAAGAATTTGTTCGTGGTTGTTGTAGTGACCATCGTATCAGACCAAGATGAGGGTTCTGTGTCGTCGTCGGCTGAAAGACCATAATGCTCACTAATAGACGAAATACCCCTACCGTTCTCACCGTCGGAAGAATAATTGCCGATAATCAAAGGTATAGTATCTTCGTGCGTCTCATCAGTATATGTAGTACGATTATAGTTCCAAAGATAAGGATTATCTTTTGTAGGCGAAACGAATTCTGTACCCCAAGATGTAGGTGCTGACGTAGAGTTATTTATTGCATAGTATTCCGTGATAGACACAACCCCACGTCCATTCGCTCCGTTTTTGGCAAGAGACCAAGAAAATGTTTTGCTGAAAGATTTATTGTCAACTGTAATAGGGACTGTCAACACGCCAGATTCGGTCTGCAATGCCGTTGTCACAGTTACCGTAAACTTTGCGCTCGTTGTGCCATTGGAGGATATCTTCGTTGTTAACCCAGTCACTTGTCCCGTTATTGTGCCGATTGTAGCGGCTACTTGTGTAGCGCCCTTATAGGCAACAACAGAACATGTCGTAGATGAAGCAACCGCTGAACTATCCGTTCCCGCAAACGTATGCGATTCGTTGGTTAAAATAACTGTATAGGCATCGTCACCCTTATCACCTTTATCGCCCTTGCTACCAGTGTCGCCGTAAACGCCGATAATGTGTTTAGCCGACGTTGAAGTGTTTGAATCTGTGTAGGTTATTAACTCATAGTTCCATAAATATTTATTTGTCGCTGTTGGCGTTTTAACAGTCGTATTAAATTCCGAATCTTCTGGTACGGTTGTGGTTGTGCTTAATGCATAGTATTCCGCTATACTTGTAATTCCACGTCCCGCCGAACCATTATTGCCATCTTTGCCGAAATGTCCTATTATAGCGGGAGATGTCGTCGCTATCGTTTTGCCATCAGTGTCTTTCGATACTTCATAATTCCACAGATACGGCTTAGATGCAGTCATTGTAGCGGCACTTGCTGTTGGGTTTGTCGTCCAACCAGACGTAGATGTTGTCACGCCACTCGATGACGCACTAGCAAGATAGTAATTAGTTACACTTGCGATTGAAGCACCCTCTTGACCATCGTTGATAGTAAGCGTTTTTGTCCCGCTTGCGTCTTTTATCGTAACAGTCGTGACACCGCCAGTTTTACTACTCGTTATAGTTGGGCTTACACCGTCATCACCCTTATCTCCCTTATCGCCATACACACCTATAATACGTTTCGATGTAGGCGCTGATGTAGAGTCGGTATAAGTTATCAACTCATAATTCCATAAATACTTATTTGTACTAGTCGGCGTTTTAACATCAGTATCGAACTCAGAATCTTCTGGAACTGTCGTTGTGGTGCTTAACGCATAGTATTCCACTATGCTAGTGATACCCCTACCGTCATCACCCTCCTTACCGTCTGCGCCAAAATGACCAATAATTGACGGGGAAGTTGTAGCTATAGTATTGCCGTCAGTGTCTTTCGATACCTCATAATTCCATAAATAAGGTTTGGCTTTAGTCATCGTTGCGGCGCTAGATGTCGGATTTGTTGTCCAACCAGAAGTCGAAGGCGTCACGCCGCTAGATGATGCGCTTGCGAGATAATAGTTTGTTACGCTTGCTATCGAAGCACCGTCTTGACCGTCATTGATAGTGATTGTGTTTGTTCCGCTTGCGTCAGTTATAGTTACTGTCGTAACGCCATCCGTCTTACTGCTTGTAACAGTTGGACTTATTCCGTCTGCGCCATCCTCAACAATTGGTATTGTCTGTATATCCAATTGTGTAGTAACGCCGCCCGCAAGATAAAACGTACATCTTATAAGTTTGTCAGTAGACGTTACATTGTAAGTTTTTGTCGCTTCATTTGCACCAGACGTATAAGCCGTTGTCCATGTGTCGCCGTCCGCAGTTGTTTCTATCTTGAATCTTCCCGCGTAATTTGCGGGCTTACCAGTTCCTTGATTTCTTCGCCCCGTGAATGTTATGCTACTTGGCGACAAATTTCCATTTTTGTCCTTTGTTATAGCCGCAGTTGACACTAGCAATTCATAATTGTATGCCGCAGTACCATTAGCGCCATGCGTGCTTATTATTCTATGCGTAGATTCCTCTGTTGTATTGTCAGTATACGTTATTACCTCATAACTCCAAAGGAATTTATTTGTTGTTGTAGTAGTCACCATACTGGTAGACCACTCTGTAGGCTCTACGTTGTTCGCCGTAGATAATCCATAGTATTCAGTTACGCTTACAATACCCCTACCATTTTCGCCGTCAGAGGAATAATTACCTACCACTAATGCAATCGTGTCATCGTGGCTTCCGTCCGTGTAATTTGTTCTGCTGTAATTCCAAAGATAAGGGTTGTCGCTTGTCGGCGCAACGAATGTCTCTTGCCACGATGTAGGCGCGTCAGAGTTTGAATCGCTTATTGCGTAATATTCGACAATAGACGAAATCCCGTTTCCAGTATCACCTTTGTCGCCCTTGTCGCCTTTATCGCCAGTCCTAGATACCGCCCAAGAAAACTTCCTTGTAAACGACTTTCCATCAACAGTCAATGGAATAGTTAATACGCCAGATGTCTCTGTTAACGATGTCGTCACAGTTACCGTAAACTTTGCGTTTGTGGTACTATTTGAAGATATCTTAGTTGTAAGCCCAGTTACCTGTCCAGTTATTGTGCCGATTTTAGCCGCAACTTGTGTTGTGCCTTTATATGCTATTACTGAACAATCTGTTGAACCCGCAAGAGCGGCAGTTGTCGAACCCGCAAAAGTATGAGATTCATTCGTGAGGACTATTGTGTATGCGTCATCGCCCTTGTCGCCAGTATCGCCTTTATCACCCTTCTCACCAGTGTCACCATAAACGCCAATGATATGTTTTTGGGATTCGACAGTTGAGTTGTCTGTGTACGTTATTTTTTCGTAATTCCAAAGGTATTTGTTAGTGACTGTTGGTGTCTGTACGGATGTAGTAAATGAATCGTCTGACGGCGCTGTTGCGCCATCGCTTAAAGCATAATACTCTACAACGCTTGTGATACCTCTGCCATCCTCGCCAGTACCACCGTCTAATCCATAGCGACCAATAATAGTAGGAGAGGTTTCCGCAACAACACTACCGTTACTATCTTTAGACACCTCATAATTCCATAAGTATTGTTTATTGGACGATATAACCGCTTCCGAAACGTTTGTAGTCCAACCGCTAGTGTCTTTCGTTACACCAGTCGATTCATTTGTCGCAAGGTAATAATTAGTTACGTCAGTGATTGATAGACCGTCATTAACTATAGTTATATTTTGGCTATCAAGAAGATTTGTAACGCCGCCCGCAAGGTATAAAGAGACCCTAATATTTTTAACATCATTATTCGGCGTAAACGTATAGCTACTCTGATTTCCAGATGATGTATACGCCGTTGTGTATGTATCGCCGTCTGTTGTTGTTTCCACCTTAAAGCGTCCAGAATAATTTGCGGGAGTTCCAGTACCCTTTCCACGTTTAGCAGTAAATGTTACTTTTGCGGGTGTTAGCGCACCATTGGAATTTTTGGATATAGTCGAATCTGAAACAATGAGTGAATACTGATATGCGTCAGAGCCAGTAGCACCGTGAGTACCTATGATTCTTTTCGTCGAATCTTCTGTGCTACCATCAGTATAGGTAATCGTTTCGTAATTCCACAAAAATTTATTTGTTGTCGTAGTCGTAACCATTTCTGTAGACCATGATGTAGGCTCTGTTTCCGAATTAGAAGATAATCCATAATATTCAGTTATAGAAGAAATACCACGACCAGACGCACCATCGGAAGAGTAATTACCAATCACACGAGCAATAGAATCTGCATGTGTGTTATCTGTATATGTCGTCTTTGTGTAATTCCAAAGATAAGGATTATCGCTAGTTGGCGCTACAAAGGAAGTATCCCAAGATGTAGGCGGATTGCTATTGGAATTATTTATCGCATAATATTCTGTAACAGCCAATATTCCACGCCCACTTGCACCTTGAATACAAGTGGTTGTAATTTCTGGCTCGCTACCAGTACGGCTTAAAGTTGTTTTCTGCCATACATATTTGCCAACAGTCCACTGTGGCGTATTTGTGCTCCATCCAGAAGTCGGCGCAACAGACGGAGAATCGCCAAGCGCATATTCAACCTTTGCGTTAACGACATACCCATTAAGCGATAATTCACCAGTGTCAAGATTCCAATATGAAGAGCCATCCTTACTTGTGAGAGTTCCCACCGTAACCTTATCGGCGCTTACTTCCGACAGCTTTGCGTTTGTTATCATGCCGTCAGCGATTGCGTCGAGCGTTATCCCTTCGGTTGACCAAAGAAGTTTTTGACCACCACTATCTGCGGCAGAATATATATCGACACTATACGAATCACCTTTATCAGATTTACCGATATGGACTCGTGTATTATCAGACGCGTCTTTAAAATCCATAGAGGCATTTGACATTACGATTGAGCCGTATCCGTCACGAGCTACCAACGTAATAGATTTGTCAGCAGAAATTGTCCCCGCTTTCAAATCAAAAATAGAAGCTTTATTAGCTTCCATGTAATCTGCAATCAGCGTATCGACTTTAATCCTTAAAGCCTCAACGTCATCAGCGTAAATTTGTGAAGATTCAAGGTTTGCAACTTGCATCCTCATAGCTTCTATATACGGACGAATAACGGATGAAGCTATTGTCTTCGCCGTACTTGAAGCAGTAGAAAGCGTTGCGGCTTGAATCGAATTTGTTCTTGACGACACGAAACTACCGATAAGGCTTTCCACGTCACTAACATCACCGACAGTAGAAATAACATCAGAGAATGTCAAATTGAACGTATTACCGATATTAAGACCGTCGAAATCTATCTCGATAATTCGCATCTTTTGCGTGTTGCCGTAAAATCTATTTTTAAGACTTATGCCGTCATATGTATTAATTGAATTACCATTTGTCTGATTGTCATAAACCAACGTACAGAAGTCACCGTTCTGAATATGGTTTCTGAATTTCGAAAGTTCTGGTATTGCAAATAAATTATCTGAGTCAACAGACCATGTTAACTGTGGACGTGACTCTATAGCAAGCCGCTCTTTTGCGGCTTCTAATAACAATTCAGATTCAGCGACAATGCTTGTTGAGTCATCATAATCTGTTATTAAATAATTGTTATCTTGATAGTCGCTTTCTTTGTAGAGTGACTTAATTGTTGCAACATAAGACGCTCCGTCTTCAAATCTACTGAAATAATTATCTATTTTTACAAGACTTGCTATAGAGGCTATATCGCTCAAACATGAATTTATCTCTGCGTTGATGTTATCAAGGTCAGACTTCTTTTTAGCTATCAGCGCCGTAAGTTCATCAACGTATCCAGAATACTCAACGTACTCTTCATGATGAGCGTCCCACGTCGCTTTAGATATCGAGTCTGAAACTTGACTCCACTCTCTGTCATACCCTTGCTCACGCAATGAGGACACAAGATTTTTATAGCTCTTTAATTTAAGCTCAAGTTCATTAAGTCCGTAAAGCTCCCATACGGTATCAGCGTCAACTTCTTCCGCCGCATCATCACTCTGCGATTGTCTCGCCTCGATTTCAGCCGTGATATCTGGTATCACGACATCATGATAAGAGTAATACAAAGAAGCATCTGGGGACTTATTTAACGATTCATAATCGATACTGCCATCTTGATTTGTATATAACAACAGAATAGAATCAACTATAGATTGATATACCGCTAAGTCTGTTTGAAGTTCTTCTAATGTATAATATACAGTAGAAGACCAGTTATTGTTTACCGCTTCCTGTGGCTGTCTATCGAGTATAGAGTTTCGTTGACCCAATAAGATTGTGTATCGTTTATATGCGTCAATATATTCTTCACGCTTACTTTCTCTATATTCTGTATACTCTTCATATGCGTTCTGAATATCATCATCGAGTAGTGAAAGCGGATAACTAATGTCAACTATCTTATTGCTACCAAAGTTTACACGGCTAATATCAAGACCGTTGTCGCCCGCTACATTGAATACTGTATATACATCTTCATTCGTTGGCGAAATATCCATATAGTGTATAAAACTCTGGAACGATAAATACAGATTCATATTATTACCGACAGTTTCTACATCGTAAACATTTATCTGCTTGTTTATCGTATCGAAGTCAAAAATACACCTAAACGCTTTCGCGCAATCTTCCATAAGGAATGAGTAAACGTTTTTGCTATCAACAGAGAATGCTCGTACTTTAGAACGAATGGACTCATCAACATGTCCGACACTCCAACCGTAATAGTCGTCTACCAAAACCAAATCCAACAAACTTAGCTTCGCATTATCTGGGTTGTATAGCTGAATTTTATTTATCGGCGCACCCGCACCATTGAGGTTTTCGCTATACATTTCCAGACTTGTTTCAGTTCCTTGGTTTACATCAAAGCGCACAAGATTTTCATACTGTAAAATACTTTCGTATGTATATGCAGTAAATACTTTCTTTTCGTCTATTACATTATTTGCTACGACTTCTGGCTCTTCGTCAATCCTTAAAAGTCCATACTTACCCAATTCTGGTATTAAAATACAGCAAAATGAATGCAACATATTGTATGTTGGGTTAAGCGTAAACTTATGGATAGACGTATCTATAATATATTTCGCAACCTCAAACTTGACTTCTGAGATATCAATATACTTTGCCTTTATATCCATTTTCATAACGCCACGAACTCTCGCCAGAATTCGTGCGTCTGGGCGTGTTACATACGCCGTAAGCGATTTATTTATATCTATATTAGAAAGGTTTATTTTTCCTTGAATCGCTGTAATATCCATAAATCATCATTCTCCTTAACAACCAACATTTACGTAAAATCTTGTGTGTACTGTAATATCTGCTCTACCAGTTATTGTTAATGTATTTTTTCCATCAATCAGAATCGGAAAATATAAATTATTTACATTGTCAAAACTATACAATTCACCAGTGCTTACATAGTAAATGTTGTAATCCGATATTCTTATTCCAACGCCGTTGGTTACATTTACGGAAAATGCATCTTGGTCTACGGCGCTATTCTTTATTGTGACAACGCCATTTGCTTTCGGCGTAATGATTATTTCTGGGTGTGCGCACTCACCGCTAGACCCGCCGCCAGTAATGGTAATACTTGCAGGCTTTGAACTTGTTGCGGTTGCCGTGCTAGTTATCGTTTTTGAAAACGCATAATGTGATATATTCTCAAAAGAATATGTGACTGCAATCTTTTTTACATTGCCAATATCCGAATACTTACTACCTACAAATACGCCTATATAATCAACATCAGCATACACACTATGGTTTTCGCATTCGTCATACGGCGTGAAGTAAGCTACCTTCGGCACTTTCGGCGCTAAAAGCCACTTGTTGAGTTTTATTATATCTTCCGCCGTGAGAGGTTTACCGCTATCGTGCGCAATCGTAATTTCAAACTTTAACACATCAGACCCATATTTATTATAAAAATGAGTAACAGGTACATCATAGTTAAAATCACTACGATTAACTTGCTCATTAAAATAGTCTACATCAATTTCAGTGGGGCTTGAATCCATCGTCACTAAAACAAAATCCGCACCGATGCTTGACAGCGATACGCCGTCAAACGTAAAATCCTTGGCTTGTACCGCCATTTCACAATTCCCCCTTCATATAAAAAGGGCGGGAGAGTACCCGCCCTAAAATTTATCCAATACCGATTTTTCTAAAAGTTTTAGACATATCGGCTCTAGTCTTTTCACTAGCCAGTCTAAGAATCTCTTCGAGTCTCGGTAAAGCGTCTTTAGTTACATCGCCATTTACAGTCAGAAGACTATCATAGCTTAACGAAACATTTGTATTGCCGACATTGCCAGAAATACTTCCGATAGAACCAACATTAGAGCGAAGTCCGCTTATTGTGTTAGGCTCTATTTTACTCAGTTGCCACAAGACATCTTTTTGTTTATCGTTGAACACTTTCGTTCCCGCACTCAACTGCGCAAGAGCGCCCTCTTTCGTCAGAATAACCTCAGAACCAAAGCCCTTCTCGTCAAACAGCGTAATGCCGCTAGGCAAGTTTGGATTACCGTGAGCCGCTTTCGTAATACTAGATTTCAGTATCCAACCCCATTTATCCTCGCTTGCGTTCTTGATATGTATATGAGCATATCCAGATTGCACCTTACCGTCGGCAGAGAATGCGTCGCCTTTATTAAACCGTCTTATTGCGCTTCCGTTTGGAGAATTAAGCATTAAGACACCACTACTTGCCGCACGATAGACACCTGCGGCAATACTGTTCCCAGAAGATGTTGACTTTTTCTTCGTCGTCTTCTTCTTTTTCGGAGTAATATCTTTAGCTTTTGAACTTATACCCTTGTTTTCATTATCGGCATTAGTCCACAATGTACTCTTAGAGTTTGGTACTGTCCTATAGTTATTACCGCCGATACTAACGTTCGCTTTAGCTACCTCCAACGCCGCCTCATATTCCTTTATTGCGTCAACACCTTCGTTCCAAGGATGAATAATGTTGTTATGGAGGTTAATACCAAATTCATCAGAGAACTCGATAAGCTCATTGTAGATACTGCCATAATCTTCCTTGACGTATTCGAGTGCCGTACTAATAGCTTCATTCTGCGATTCAAGAGAAGACGTAAGCGCTTTTACTTTTTCATCTTGGATTTCCTTGAATTTTTCAAGCTCATCATCGTAAGCTTCGTTAATCACATCATACTCATGCTCACGACGTTCGTCCGCTAAATCTTGGTTTAATTCCGCCAGTTCAGCTTCTAAGCTTCTAACTTTAGCCCTTGTCGCCGCCGTGTCGTCGCCAGAAAGTGCCGCTATCTGCGCTTCAACCTTATTGATTTCGCGTGTCTTATCAGATATCTTTCTAGCGTAATCATCAGCTTCTTTTTGTTTATCAAGTGCGTCCCTACGAGCGTCAATAAGTTTAGAGTAAGCGTCAGTTTCGGCTTCGATACCCTCTTTAATCAGAGATACGATTTGATTCCTATATTTCTGTGCGCTCTCCGCCGCAGAAAGCTGATTCTGCCGTACCTCTTGTGTCCGCTTATTATACTCGTCTATGTTAATAACGCCGCTTTTATAATCATTGAAAAGAGCCTTTAACGCAACATTGTAATTAGCTATCTCTTGACGTGAGTTACGAATAGAAGATGCAAGTAAACCCAACTTGGTTATTCCGTTATCAGTAATCTTAGCTTCGTCGAAACTATTGAAATCATCGATAAGATTATAGACAGAATCTAACTCGCTACCGATGTCCTTCAAATTATCGAGCATCTTATTATACTTATCCCAATTAAGCTCTTGAATTTTGTTGTTGATTTCTTGAACCGCTAACTGGGCTTTATACGCCTCTTCGTAAGCTTTATTGATTTCTGTTTGATACTCAAGGAACAGCGCATGATTATGATTGTAAGAACCGTCTTTACGCTTAAAAAGTTGGTCTCGTTTCTTTTCGAGTTGCTTTGCTTCGTCTAAATACTTACCGTAAACCTGTGAATTAAAATAACCTTGCGCCCAAAGATTCCAGTAATCGACATTTCCAGTTGTTTCAGTCTGATACTCACCAAGAGCTTTATAGTAATCCACACGAGAGTTAGCCCACTTAATAAAGGTATCATAGTTATCCGTGACATTCTTTATTTCCTGTTCACGCAACTCTTTGACTTGCTTATTAAGGTCAATTATCGTCTTATCGACCTTTAAAGCTTTCTCATACCACTTCTGATAATCTTGGATTTTCTTCTTTAAATCCTCATCACCAATAGTAGAGATATCCATTGAGCCGTTCTTAATTTTCGCAACATAATCACTACTAAGACCAAGGCTATTTGCTTTAGCAAGATATGCGCTTCTCGCAGATTGATTTTCCGCTATTGCTTTCTGCGCCGTGTATATGGCGTTCTCTGCCATGATATTTCTATTCTTATACCCTTCATACAATTTCATTGTATCAGAGTAATTAGATATAGAATCTGCCAATCTATCGAGTTTTATTTCGATAAAATCTATATCGTCGGTAGAACCTTTAGCGTAAGCAGTACCATTTGCATGAGCCACATGACCACGACCACCGTCAGATGTAACGTATCCATTCTTGAATATTTCTTCTGTTTGCTTATGGTTAAATACAATAGCGCCATGAGGAATCTTCGTGAATTCAGCGCCATCGTCGCCAACGGTATACCAACGAGAGCCGTATACAACGAGTTCGCGACCAAGCTCACCAGTTAACGCCATTCCACCTTTAGCGCCCCAACTACCGTTAGCATAAGCAGTTCCGTTAGCGTGAGCAGTACCATGCATACCGCCGCCGCCACTTGGCGGACTACCCACCGTTGTAATGTGGTACGTAATAAACCTATCCATATTAGGATAGCTCGGCGGGGCAGGGGCGTTAAGTAAATAATTTACATCTGGATTTTGCGGGTCGTATACTGGCGCTTCTGGCGCATTGACAGTATACGTCGCTTCTGCTTCTTGGTCTTCAATAACTGGTACTTCTGGTACTTGTACATCGACTGGGACAGTTGGCGGTGTCACGCCGCTTACATCGACACTGTTAGCAGTAGCTTTTGCGGGTACATCGACCTCCCCTAAGTTGTTGACATTAACGGAAGTGATGTTACCTGTTGCATCGAGAGACAGAGTATAATTACCCGCCCCTAACACTTCATCTAAATTAACTTTTGCGTTAGAGACACTTTGACCAATAGCTTGCGCCATAGCCGCTCCCGCCTCTTGAGCTTTTGCCACAGCACCGTCTGTGCCGTCAATTTCTAACTGGCTTAAATCAAGGTGTAAAGCATTAGCTAAATCGCCGAGATTCATTCCAGATATTTTTGATTCGATATCATCAATATTTGTACCGAACGTGTCGGCATATTCACCAGACTCTTGAATGTAGTTTGCTAATGCAGTAGTCGCATTTTCGAGATTGCCTTGTGCGCCCTCAACGTCTAAATCGCCGATACCATAATCTTCGCTTCCACGAGTCGTGGCGTTAAGTTCTTCTCTAGCTGTCTGTAACTGCTGTAATACCTGTATTTGAGACTGAGTGTCGCTTACGAACTTTGATGGGTCTGCACTCATAATGTTCTCTTCGACACTATTTCGGTTCATCTCTTCTCGATATCTGAGAGCCTCAGCCATAGCGCCGTTCAGATATTGCGTTGATTGACCGTCACCCTCATCTCTAGCCTTATCTCTCGCATCTTGAATTTTTTGAATATAAGACTCCATCTCATTGATGTTGTCCTTTTGACTCATCGGAGCACCGCTACCCGCACGTTGCTGTAGCATCTCGTTCTTCCAGTCAGAATATATTCTAAACGATTCACGAGCCGTATCGCCATATTGCTTTAAGGCTTTTGTCGAATTTTTAGCGTCAAGAGCCATCTCGTCTATCGTTTTGCTTGTGTCTTTAATTTTTACATCATAGCCATACGAATTGAGAGTATTGATTAAATCGGTCGCCGCAGACGCACTAATACCCATAGCTTTAGCGAAAGAGTTAACGTCAGAAGTACCCATCTCGATAGATTTATTGGTTTCGTCTAGCCAACCAACACCTAACGACTCTTGGGTTGTCTTGATTGCATCTGTTATCTTTTTGGCATTCTCGGTGAATTTATATGTTGTCTCACCAGTATTTTTATTGGTCTGTGTCTCTAAGTCAAAGAACTTTTTATAGTTCTCATATGCTTCTTTCCAAGCCGCACCAACCTCTGAATTTTTCATAGTTGGTGAAGCGTTGCGGTTATACAATTCTGCGAATTCGCGTGCTTGAGCAGAGCTTGAACGCCCCTCGTTAACACTGTTAATCATATCAGACATTGATTTGGCAACAACATCAGAGTTTGCGGTTGCTTCATAATCGCCGCCGATTGTGTTAATATATTGCGCTAAGTCTGAATTGAGACCGTTAACTTCTGCACGTTGCATACGCAAATTGCTTATGTTGCTAGTGACAGTTTCGATACTACCGTTTATATTAGACAGGGCATCTTCTTGCTGTTTTAAACTATCGACATAATCTTGATTGACACTACTTGGTGTTCTTTTCATCGCGTCAATACGACGCTCATATGTCTTTTGCTGTTTTTGTAAATCTTTAAGAAGAGTTTCCTGTAATTTTATCTCTGAGTTTAAATCCGCTTTTGTCTTACTTGAATATTCATTTCTGAGTTTGGCATATTTCTGATAGTTGAGAATGATACCATTACTAGTAACATCCATTGCACCAGTATAGCCACCAAGCGTATTGTAGTCACCTCTTGTCAAGCCAGACGCAGAGAAACCAGACTTTGCCGCTTTTGCTGTTCCCGCAAATGTTTCCTCATATCTTTGAGCGTCTGTATTGACGACCTCCAAGTTGTCGCTTACTAACGCTAAAGATGCCGACGCTGACGAACTACCACTAGCAAGACTATTCATTGTATCTGCTATTTTACCAACAGATAAGTTCGCACGTTCAGCCTCTTTTGCGAATTGTGGGAATAAATCCTTAATCTGCTTTCCAGTGAGCTTACCACCAAGCGCAAGTTGTGCGAGTTTTTCTTGAACACCGTCATACTCGGAATAGCCAAACATTGTGTTAAGAAGCGAATCGTCGCCGTCTTGTAAACGTAATGCTTTATTTATGCTATCCCTTACAGCTTGATATTCTTTTTCAAAACCCTCTCTTACCCCGCCAGTTTTAGGGTCTGTTAAAGCGTCAAGGTATTCATAATGTTGAGATAACAAATTAGAATACTCTTCCCCAAGAGAGGACACTTCACCAGAATAATAATCTATAGCCGCCGCTTGGTCTGCAAAAGCGTGTTCTTCATACTCGCCGCCATAAGCCTTATTAAGCGCATCTTGCGCCTCAATGTACCTATTGGCAACTTTTTCAAAGTGCTGTTGTTCAGAGTCGTATCTTGCGCTCCTATTCGGGTCTATAAATATGTCATCAAAGGCTAATCCGAGTTTCGACCAACCAGAGCTTGTGCTTTCCATTTTCCCAGTTGACTGATAAGCTGACTGATTCTGTAAAGCCGTTCTAACGTTATAAGCCGCCGCCAAAGACGAATTATCAATTATTTTCTCTTGATAATCTTTTTGCGTTTTAAGCTCACGATTTTGTCGTTGAAGCTGTTCGACTTTTGTCCTAGCACTTAATGAAGTCTTTGCGCTACCTTCAAGACTTTGAATTTGTTCATCGTTAGCTATGATTTGGTCTTGAATATTTTTTGCCTGTTGTCTGGCACTATTAGCATTAGTTAAATTGGAATATAATTTTTGATGTGTCTCTTCAAGCTGTTCAGTATTTGCATCCCACACTTTATATGCAAGAGCCGCCGCACCAACAGCCGCGCCAACACCCAAAAACATTGGCGGTATACTTTTAAACGTACTAAGTATTTTTGTCCCCGCTTCGCTAAAAGACTCGCCGAGAACATTCGCCATTGGTATTGTTCCGTCGTTTAATACCTTAAAACTGTCAAGAAATGTCTTTCCGCCAAGACCTACAGCGCCTAAAACTGCCGTTGATATAACCTTACCAAAACCAGTGTTTGTCGCATTAACGGCTGTGTCAAGACCTTTAACAAGCCCAGTTCCTAAAGAAATACCGCCTTTTATTAAATCGCTACTTAAAACATCTGAGGACAGAGATTCAAACGCAGACTTAAATCTTTTTTTACGACCCTCGATAGAATTAAGAATATTTTCATTTTCTCGCTCGGCACTTCCCTCAGAATGGATAGCAGACTGTGTTGCTTTTTCTGCGTCTTCCCAGTTGCGCATCATTGAAGCGAAGAATGACGCACCACGCTTACCCGCGACTTTTTCCACGATGGAAGCTTGGCTCATATCGCTGAGATTATCCCATACGCCCGCCAATTCACTCATGATATCATATGTTGACTTGAAAGTTGTTGGGTTTTCAAGGATATCAACACCTGCCAATTGCAGAAGCGTATCACGAAGAGCGGCGGTAGATGTAGCCATACCATCGGTCTCTTCACCCGCCTCAGCGAGTTCGACCTTTGCGCCACGGAGTCTCAGACTAATTGTCTTTAACGCTGTGCCAGTTGCTTTCGCGTCCTGTGTTGCATCGTTAGCCGCAACGGTAAGACCAATAGCTTCTTCGAATGAGTTTCCACCAACAGAAAGAGCCGCACCAGAGCGCTGTAAACTTTCACCAAGACCAGTCGAAGATATAGCAAAGTTATTACCGACCTCATTGAGTGCATCTACAACATGCAGAGAATCATCAGCCGCAATATTGAAGCCCTTCATCATAGAAACCATGTATGTCGCCGCATCCTCGGCTGTCATACCCTCATCGCCTACGGAGGCGTAAAGAGCCGCATTCCTACCAAGAACCGCAGAATCTTTGAGGCTGTATCCTAATCTTGCGAATGTTGCAGAACTTTGGATTAAATCAGCCTGAGATGAACCAATAGCAAAAGATGTATCTCTAACACTTCTCTGATAGTCTGCATATTCTTTTTCGGAGTTATCTGTAACCTTCCGAAGTTCGGTCATTGCGGAGTCAATCTGGGTGACGTTTTGAGCCATATCCCTTACGACATTGCCAGCCAATTGCATAAGTAACAATGGGGAAACAAGCTCGGTTAGACCTTTAAGTTTTGACTTAAATGAATCGAAGAATGTCATCCGTAAATCGCCATTCAATGCGGCTTTACTCATCAAGACATCGACATCTTTGTTCGCATCTAATACATCGCTATTTGTTTTTGCGTTTGCAAATTTCTCGTTAATCGAGGCGATATCATCATTGTATCTACCGCTTTTACCAATCTGCGAATATTGCTTTAACTTTTGCTGATAATTAAGACGGGCAAGGTCAATATCACGACCGTCGATATTCAAATCGTTGGCTTTTCTAGCCATTTGAATATCTGCGGCTCTGAGTTTACTTTGACTTACAAGATTCTTGAGCTGATATTTTTGAGCATCCGACATCTTGCCGTACAACCCCTCGTAGTCGGATGTCATTTTCGATAAGCTTTCTTCTTCTTGCGCTATCCTATCCGAGTAAACCCCCGCCGAAGCAGAATCCTTTTCCATACCCGCTCTTTTCTGATAGAGCGAATTTATATGCTTTTGCTGTTGTACTATATCAGAGTATGCACTTTTTTCACGAAATGCTTGAGCGGCATCAGCTTTCTTAGCAGATGATATAGCCATAGCATTCTGCAATGATTGCTTACTTGTAGATTCAAGATTTACAAGATTAGAAACATCCTTTTGAGACATTCCATTATAGCGATTTGCGTATTTCATAAATGCGTTATCAAACGCATCTTGATTCCCTTTAATAATTCCAGAGTACGCTTTATATGTCTCAGAACCTTCATCATATTTTGAACGTTCTTTATATAATGCGTTGATGCCCTTTTGTTGTTTTACAAGGTCATTATAATCGGATTTCCTTGCGGCGGACATCTTATCAGCCATACTCTGAGCATGTTTTGCGGCGTTTGCATCGAGTCTAGCTTGAAGCTTATTGTCATCAGCTATTCTTTGCGAATTAATTTTTGAAAGACGCTTCGCCATATTTTGAGCGTGTTTCTCGACACTTGCATCAAGTTTCTCTTGACGCTTAATCTCACCCTCTTTTATCTTGAAGTCGGCTTTAGATTTTGCATCATTGAGGTATTTACCTCCCGCACGTAATACATCTCTTCCAGAGCCTTTTGCACTAGCCTCTTTATACGCCTTAACAAAAGAAGAACCCGCAATGCGTCCCTGTTCTTTTGCGCCCTTTTCGTAATGCGCTCTTAATTTATCGTTAGACTCATTTGCGGCTTTTACAAGAAAATCTTGGCGCTTATCCATAGCGCGCTTGAATTGACCGAATAAAGAGCCAGTACCTAAACCAAGTCCTCCGCCGCCTCTTCCGCCAGAGCCGCGACCAGTAATGCCCTGTAAGCCATCTACATCAACTTTTACCTTTGCAGTTTTTCCGTTTAATTCCTTTATCCGCTTCTCGGCACTATCAAGCTCCGCTTGGTCTACTAAGACCTTCACATTAGCTGTGTAATCAGCCATTGACTAACACCCCCTTAGATAAAAAGTTCGTCAGACTCTTCATCCTCAGAGTCGCTAATAACATATATCTCAGTAGTCTCAGAGCTATTATGTCCAAGTAGAGATTGAGCAACTTTTATATTTTTCCCTTCACGGATAACGATATCTGTAGCCCTCGCCTCGCGTAAACAATGTGGATGAAAACGTCTACCTAACAACGGTGTGAAGACTGTTCTCCCCCACTTATTGATTGTCGATTTCGATACTTGTGATACTTTATCGCCCCTCTTAGAAACAAACACATACGGGCAATCATCATCGCCCCTAACCTCAAGCCATTTTTTAATCGCTTCCATAGTGTCTTCTGATATTTTAAATCTACGGACTTTCCCAGTTTTTCCACGACCTTTACACCTTATCTCGTCCGTAAGATAATACCTTGCTTCTAATGTTATTTCGTTGCCGTTTTCATCATTCTTTACTATCTTTTTTGTTATTAATTTCGCATTAACAATATCCTTAGTAAGCTGAATACTTTCGGCTCTTCTACATCCAGTGTCGAATGTAAATTTTAAATATGCTATTTTTTGCCATTTATCTTTAATATTTGTACTCTCTTCGATACGCCGAATCATATCATTAAGTTCGTCTAATGTCGGCGGCTCTTTCGGATGTACAAATGATTTTTCTGGTTTCTTAATTGCAGAGTTAATAAAATTCCTAAACGTCGGATAATCATCACCGTAATATATTTCGATATAATTATTTAAGCTAGAGATTGCGCTACGCTTTGCCGCAACATCAGAGCTTGAACAACCACGAGATACCATCCAATTCTGAAATCTTTTAAACTCTATACTTTTTACTTTAACATGGTCTTTATCGCCTAAAAATTCATGGACGTACCAGAACCATACCTTTAAGTTGCTTTTATATACTTTTAATGTCTCATCAGAGAGTTCAACGTTATTCGCGAGAAAATCATCGTACAACATAAGATTATTCTCATTTATTGAACGAAACTCGTCCTCCGAGACTGGTTTTATTCTTACCAATTGTGTACCCCCTTCTGCGAATAACAGCCTCGCTTATAGTTTAATTCTTAGCAACAACAAATATTAAAATCCCGCATTTGCCATCCCCGCCGCCTCAACAAACGGATATGATTGCATAGGACTACGCCATACACTAAC
>ODAI013777335.1_pt1 | contig 45900 bp, 31 predicted proteins | sample 1539321 | NCBI WGS metagenome assembly ODAI01 (sample SAMN02144231, study PRJEB22623) | gut metagenome | biome: sheep rumen | host: Ovis aries | place: New Zealand
ATTGCACATAAATCAAGGAGATTTTCACTATCTGGTGAAAGTCTCAGAAAAAAATATTAACTTTGCCGACGATATAGAAAATCACCAACCGAGTGAACGGATATCATCGGAATTGGTGAACGGGTATCGCCGGAATATGCAACCTTGCGCCTTATGAATTAAATATCTATCTTTGCAACATCAACAAACAATCTTATGAAGAAACCTTTCAAAAGAACCATATTTCTTGCCATATTTGTATTTATGGCAGTAATGCTATATTACAATACCCCTTATCATATAGCCAAATATAATTGGAAATGTATGGGAGAAGGAAGAATCAATGATTTTATGGTTTTCAAAGACACCGACAAACCAGGTAACCTGACGTTGCAATGGCCTGCAATATATAAAGATGGGCAAATTGCTGGGTATGTTGTTTTTTGTTTTTATGACAGGCTATGGGTTTACTCCTTAAAAGACGGTAGGGATAAAGGTTTTGGAGAATATGTCGGGAAATAAGACAAAACTTTGATGGACTTATGCCTATGTGACCATAGATTTGACAGCCCAAAAAGTTGTTGTTTTCATCACCAATGGTGAAGCACAAGAACTATCAAATTATAGGAACGGAGATTTATATTCACAAACATCATATATAAGATGAAAACGATAATCAATTCAACTTTGTGGATGTTTATCTTGGCATTCATTGCCTTGTTGCTGCATCCTTTTCTATATTCCGCCGGAATAGGGTTCTATATGGATTGTCCATCATACTTTTTCCTCCATATTCTCGCCTACACCATTGTTGGAAATCTTATTTGGAATGTATTAAAACACAAGGCTTGGTGGATACCCGCATTGGCAATCACCATAGGGGTAAACATCGTTTTGTTTATTTTTCTATACTTCTTTGTGAAAAGTTGGGACGTGAAAGATGGATTGACGGTGTTAGTGTTCTTATTTGATTTTGGTTTCGCTGCAGTTCTTTCTGCTATTCCAATAGGGATATTCTGTTATAAAAAAAGAGAGGCCAATTAAGTAAATCAAATAAAGAACATCATCTTTTCAGCCCCCTTCCATCATCGCCATTATATCCATTACCAACTTCCCACTCCCTGTTTTGGTCATTGCTGCTGCCAGACGCACGCAGAAGATACTTGAAGGCGAACTGTTGTTTAATTCGTTCTCGCTCCATGGCATCTGCCGCCAACAGGTAGGCGCGTGTCTCTTCCTTGGTAAGAAAGAAGATCTCCGAACGGCCATAGTTGTTGAAGACAACACGGATATAGAACTTGCCATTCTTGTGCATGGCAATGTATATGGAATCGACATTGGTCAGTTTTGGCGTGCTTTGACCCGATGAGCCTTTGGCTTCGCCGAAGGTACTTCTGCTCGGCATACTGGAAACATGTTGCCGTTTGCTCTCGCTTGCTCGTACTTTGGACTTTTGACCCTTTTGAGCCTTTTGACCCGATGAGCCTATGGACTTTTGACCCTTTTTGGCCTTTTCTTCGTTTTCCTTCTGTTGAAGGTTAAGCCATTCTGCCATTTTCAGCACCTGGCTGCCGTCGAACGCCGTCTTCGTCTTGTGGTCGACGATGCCGTAACCCCGCACGATGCCGTTCTTGTCCTTCTGCCAGTGGATGTCAATGCCTAACTTTTGCCGAAGCTCTTTCAACATCCATTTCACCTGCAACTTCTCCGTCTCATTGTAGGGAGTGCCGTCCTTGTGGCGCAGTCCTGACAATGCCATCGTCTTCCTTCCCTCAAGGTCTGCCTTCTTCCTGGCACGACCTTGATGCTCTTGCTGCTGGAGACTCAGTTGTCGGTATTTCAGCAGGATGGCCTTCAACTGCCGAGCACGCTCCTTGCGGTTCTTCATTGAAAGGCTGTCTCCCTTCGACACCATGTTGTTGAGTATCTCTCCCATTGGAATCGAGAACTGCGGATGATGACTGCGGAAGAAGGTGTAGCACTCCACACCATCAACCGTTTCTTCCTTCGGATTGTAGCCGCAGGAACGGGCGACGTTCATGAACTGCCCCTCTGTCTGGAAACCATAGGAGAACAACTTCTGCCTTTCCTTTTCTGGGGTGATGCCGAGAATCTCGTCCGTCACCCGCTGCATTCTCATCTTGTCGAAACTGTCGCTGATGGCGATGCCGTAGCGGTTGATGCGGGTGGAGAGAATGTGCACATGGTTGTTGCCCGTGTCATGGTGGAAATAGACGAAATACGGCTGACCGCCGTACCCCATCTTTTCCATGAACCTCTCGGCGAACTCCCCTAACTCGTACCTGTCCATCTCATGTTCCTTCACCGACAGAGCCACGTGGAACTGCTTGTTCTGCGTCTTGGAGTTGCCGTAGGTCTGCGAATGCTCCCTCATATACCGCTCCACCTCCCCGGCAGCGTTGATGCCCACAGCATGCATGATGTCCAACTGACGTAGGAAACGCCCGTCCACGTTCCTTGCAATAAGGAGGTCGGCCACCCCTTCGAGCACCTTGCCCTCATTGTAACCGGCGGCAGGGAACCGCCCGCCGCCGGCCTGACGTAGCTTCTTCGTTATCATAGTTCCTTGACGATTTGTTTCAGGCTCCTCAGCCCCGACCAAATTCCTTGGGCGCATTCCGACATCTGGGTGGAATAGGCCTCCACTGTCAATATATCTTTCCGACTGACACTTTTGGAACCAGCCTTCAACGACGTGTTCATGTCGCGGACTGCCTGATTGAGATTGTTGCCCGTTTTCCCAAACTCTGTCAGCAACCCTCGGAAGAGTGTCACGAGTTCTCCTATCATGCCAACGAGCAATTGACTGGTGCCATTGTCGGATGTCAGTCCGGTATGGGCTACAGGTTCCACGTCCGCACGATGGATAAGGTAGCGGATGTAACTGCTCATCGTCAGTCCTTTGTCCCCGGCCTTCTTCTCCAGGACATCCATAGTGTACTGATCCATCCTCACATGAAGTTGTGAGTTCTTGTTTCTTATATTTTTCATAAAATGTAAAATCTAAATGATTAAAAATGTGTTTTCGTATAAATAGCAAATATGCAAATACCATAATATGTAAAATGCATAAAAGGGAATGCGAGTTTCGAGCGACCTGAACTCCCGCCCCTTGGGGTGTGCAAGGGTACGATGTGTACACATTCGGCACATCTTGCCCCCCCTCTTTTACATGTCAGGTCGGTGAGATTGGATGCTGTTGGCCATCCTCATTTTCGGGCAACATTCCCAGTCTGTGATGTATCGGGTCGAAGCCATTCCGCTTGCAGTATTCCTCATATGAGATGCAGCGGGCTTTATGCTCGGCTTCCTTTCGTCGGCGCAATTCCTCGTCACGAGCATCGTATGCCCTGGCACGCTCCTGAATGAACATCCTCAGGCTTGAGAGGATGGCTTGCGGGTCGAAGCGGCTGTAGAACCGCTCATAGCACCCAGCCTTGAAGCGGTAGAAGAAGAGCATCAGTTCGCTGGTCTTCAGCCAGTGGAAGTCGGTGGCGATGAACGTTGCCGTGAATTCGAGTTGTTCCCTCGACGCATCCTCCTTCAGTCCGCAGCAGAGGCTCAGGTCCACCAGTTGCGGTATGAGCCAGGCTCTCGACTTCCTTTCCCCGTATGTTCTGTCAATGACAGACAATGTGGGGAAGTCGCCGAAGAAGCAGGATGATGCGTCCTTGCATACCTGAAACTGCATGGAAGGGTTACAGGCATTTAGGAAATCAATGATGGTTGCGTATTTGCCCATCAACGAGACGCACGCTTTAGGCTTCTGGCTGCTCGTCATCAAGGTACTCCCGCATGAGCCCTGCTGCGTCCTGCACGGCAGACTGCCGTCTTGACGCATTTGGTTGATGGCTTGTTTCATTTCCATGACTGTCATTGGTTAACGGTTCATTCTCCCAGACTCTAAGGGAAAGGAAATTCTCGAAGTTCCTCCGGTCCCTAACCTCGGGTCGGGAGGCGACATACCTTGGAACGTATTCAAAGATGGCGGCTTTGTCCGCCTCGGAAAGGAGATTCCACTTTTCCCTTAAAGTCGAAACATTGCCGTAGGGTTTGCCATACATCCTCCAAATCTCATCGAAGGTGTACCGCTCGTCCGCCTTAGGCTTCATGGAAACGACAGTTTCCAAGCCTTCACTATCACTGGCATTGACATTATCATTATCACTATCATTGTCACTATCATTAAGGATAACGCCCGATGCCGTTGGATGTCCAGAGTTATCGTCCGATACCGGCAGATGCCTTCCGACATCAGCCGATATCTTTATTGCATAGCATTTCCGCATGTGGGAGTACTCCTTGTTCCTCCTGCATTTCTCCGCCCATTTCTCCGCTTCACGGTCGATTTGCGTGCGGAACATCTCGAACATGGCGGCGATGGCAAGATCCTGGGACTTGGAAACCTCCATGTCATTGACATATGCGAAAATCAACTTGAACAACCTACCCGCCTGTTCGTCGGTGAGCACACTAACGGCTGTCACGAAATCTGCGAACAGCACAAAGCTCTTTTTCTTTTGATTTGTTGCCATAGCTTATTCCTCCACAAGTTTAAGATTGGATTCACGATAGTAAACCTTCCCGCCAACTTTCGTCTGGGTGAGAATGCCGGCTTGTCGCCAACGCCAAAGGGTTGATTTGCTGACATGGTGTTTCCTTGCGAATTCATCCGGTGAATAGAGCGTGTCATCCTCCTTGTTGTTGATGCCAGCACTCATCACCTCGTTTGCAACGGACAAGGCGAATTCCTTCAGGTCGGCGGCAGTGATTACCAGCTGCATGCTTGGACTCATGGACAGCAAATCCTCGATTCTTACACTATTATGTGTCATATTACAATGAAATTGAAAAGGAAGTGGTCTTGTGTCCGTCTAACAGGCAACGGTTACCTTGCAAACCACCGCTCTATGTTGCGGAGCCTGTTATCTTCCGCAAAAAGCTGATGCAAAGATATTGATAGAAAAAGCAGAATGCAATTAATTGAAAAACAACCTTGACAACCTGTTTCATAAGTTGTCAAAGTTGTTTGAATTGTCGTGCAAATAATTGAAAAATAGGTTGTTACCTACAATTTTTGAAGTGTGATTTTACTTGGGATTTTCTTCTTGAATCTGGAGAATCCCGCCTTGTCGATGACATTCGGGAAAGCGTCGTCGAAGGCACGAAAGGTGATGTCTGTACTGATGTTCGTACCCAATTCCGGGAGGATGCATTCCTCCAAAGCCTTTTGTCCTTTCCTTCCTTCCATCAAATCTTTTAGTTGTAGTATGTAGGCTGTCTTGTCAGGAATGTCCTTTCCTATGACAAAATCAAAGATGGTGCGGGAGTCGATGCTTTTCCCAGGCTTTGACTTGCGTGAAGCCTCTTCTTTTGAGTCTGTATTCACGGATTCTTTTTCGTCGTCCATCTTATTATCCTGCCTTTTCTTATCGAAATAGAACAGGATTCCGCAAATCAGACCAACCGAAAGGGGTATACTCACCCCTATGGGTCTTCTTAGAAAGAAGCAGAACGTAACATATGCCACGAAGACGGAAACCACCAAAAGAGCCAAGGCATGTTCAAGCCTTCTGTCTTTCTTTTTGTATACATACATGATGGAAACCAACCATATTAAGAAAGTGGAGGCTGGCCAGACAATCTCGTTGAAGGCGCACAAGAACTTGTTGAGGTTGTTGAAGATATTGTCCATAGATGATGATGCTTTTTGTAAACGACCCAACCCGTCCCTTATCCGAGTTGATTGATGACTTCTCTGAGTGTCGAATCCTCAATCTTTCTATAACGCTTGAACGCCTGGCTCCCTTCCACATGCCCGCTCATTTTTCCTATGAGGTTTGGGTCTTGAACCTTGAAATACGCATTGCCTATGAAAGTGCGCCTTGCCAAGTGGCTGCTGGCAATCTCATTGATGGGTCTGAACTCATTCTCTCCGGTCAACGGATTCCTCACTTCGACATCCCTTGTCACTCCGGCCAGTTTGAAAATCACCTTGATGGCATCATTGTATTTCTGGGCTGATATGAATGGGAACAACCTGCCCATGGGATCCATTCCTCTATATTTCTCAATTAGAGCTTGTGCCTTGGGGTGAAGTGGAACACGTGCCTGCATTCCTTCCTCTCCATCATCTTTAGTCTTGTGCGGGGTGTATACAAGAATCCCGTCCACGATGTATTTGCTGGTCATCTTGAGCAAGTCACCGACACGGCATCCTATCAGGCATTGAAACACAAAGATGTCTCGTTGAGCCATAATCGTCTTGAGCGGCATCTTGACGGCCTTTTGTTCTTTGGCATCCATCTTTTCCCACTCCTTTTCAATGTCTGTTTCCTCAATCTTGTTACGTTCTTCTATTGTGATATAGTAGGGAGTCCCAACATTTGCTGTGCCAATTATAATGCCGTCGAAAGGATGGTTGTTTGTAAATCCTTCTTCCACAAAAAACAAGAAGAGTGATTTCAAGCGAGTTCGCATTTTGATGACCGTGTTTTCTCCACGCTCTTGAATGGTGCCATTTCCTTTTTTCACAGAGGCAGGATAGGAGGCCAGCAGTTTTTTGAAGATGTTGGGATGCTTTTCAGATATATGTTTCTCTTTCCGAAGATACTCAGAGAAATTGTCTATATCGTCACGTGTCACTTTGTCTATATCCCATTTGAATGTATTCCGTTTCATATCAGTAGCACGGATGTATCCTTTATATCTGGCGGCTGCCCTGCTAAGAACACGGAAGACTCTAGCATGTGATTCCGCCAGCCTGCGTTTAGTGATGTAGAGTTCAACCAACTCATAAAAGGACACATCCCTCTCCTCTTTCGGGAGATATTTTTCCGGGTGGTTTTGTTTGTCGATGATACTGAAAAGCCATTTTTTAGTCAATGCACATTGTGGCGTGGATTCGAAGGACAGGGCTATTTGCTTCTTTATCTTTTCAATTCGCTCTGCCTGTAGTTCGTGATATCGCACCTCGTCATTCTTGATACGCCGCTTGCATACCACAATGATGCCACTGTTACGGAGAATCCATCCGTTTTTCCTAGCAACAGTCACGGAAGCAGTAATGGCATTGGCAGGGATGGGCTTCTGCGGCTTGACGGTTTTCTTCCTGTCGATGTAGTATTCAAAAAAATCGGGATTGATGAACACCTCGCTTTTGGCATAGATGTCGATGTGGTTGTGAAAGAACCTTATCATTATTTCGGCTCTTCCTGTCTCTTTCTGGACCTTGTTTGATAGCCTTAACTCAATTGTCGCCATATGATTCTTTTTCTTGCGGTTATGATGCCGAAAAAAAAGAAAGGAAATATAGCTTATTTATCGGCACCGTTAATTGAACTGGAAAAAACAGACATTTCCACGCTCCGCGTTTCCATGTCAACATCACCTCTCTCAATGGCCAATTCCGGGAATACAAAACCCAGGAGGGCGGGCCGATAAATAATGATGCAAAGGTAATCAAATTCCTTTTGCTTTCCAATTATTTTTCCCGAATTTTTCCCGACTTATTTTCAATATCTTCAAATTACAAGCATTTTTGTAAAATCCACAAAAAATAGGGAATACTGATTATCACGCAGTTGATAGTTTTCGATTGCATACGATTTCGTATCCGATTATCCGAGTACCCCAACACACAGAATCGCCAAGTTGCTGAATATCAGGACTTGGCGATTTTTGTATTCTTATAATTCCCGATTTTTCCCGAGTTATAAATAGCCACTCACTCCGATCTGAATTCGATGTTCATGGTCATTTTCGCTCTTATCGGTATGTTATTCTGCTTTGAAGGAATCCATTTCGGCATGGCTTTCACTACCCGGAGAGCCTCTTCGTCAAGCAGTGGATCAACCTTACGCACTAACTCAATGTCGCTTAAAGAGCCATCTGGTTCGACAAAGAAAGATACCACTACTTTCGCTTGAATATAATCGCATACGGGAGGATAATGGATATTTTCTGACAACCAATGAAGAAGGGCGCCATTACCACCAGGGAAATGGGGATTTTCATCTAATGCGTCATAAACTTTGCCGACATATTCTGCTCCAGAAATAGAATCTTCATCATTCGAGATTCTCAGCACTGGGGCGATCTTGTTTGTGGGCTGTGGCAGAGTGACGACGAGACCCTTTTCTGTCTGCTGAGCCTTCAGTTTGCCATAGCCCAAAAGGTAGACAGAGGAAACAGACTTTTTCAGGAGGCCCTTGCCCTGGGCCAGCGACTTGATGAGCACCTTTCCGTTTTCCGGCCATCCCATCAGCGTCGCATAGAGATATTTCTTGGTCTGGTTGAAACGGATGTCGCGGTAGTCCATATTGCTGTACTGCCCGTCGTTGAAACCCTGCGCATTCAATTGAATGGACTTTTCGGCGACGGGCCCCTCTCCGAACACTTTCCACGGACGGGTGCCAAAAATACTCTCGCCGTTGACGGTCATCCATGCTTCCAGGTCGTCGAGTATCAGAGCCTCTTTCTCGTCATAGGTACCATCGGCCCGCAGAGGGATGCTCAGCAGCAAATTGCCGTTTTTCGAGACGATATCCACCAGTTGTTTCACCACTGTCGCAGCACTCTTGTATGTGCCTTTCTCGTAAATCTCGGTGTTGTAGTGCCATCCGCCGATGCAGTTGCAGGTCTGCCACGGTTCCTCGATGATTTCGTTGGGTGCTCCCCGTTCCACGTCCCACGTGATGCACTGACGCTGCTCATCGTTCAGAATCTTGCCGAACACCACGGCATTGGGATTCTTATTGTAAAGATGGGTCGTGATTTTCAGTCCGGCATCGCTGATATCGTAGAAAGGCAGTACGGTGACATCGAAGTAAATCAAGTCGGGTTCGTAGCGGTTGATCGCATCAAGCGTGCGGTCGTAGAAATTGGTGACGAACTCCTGTGTGGGCAGTGTGGCGCCATTGGTCCAGTCCCACTGCTTGTGTATTTGTCCGTTGTTCCAGGTGAAAGCGCTTGGCTCATGGTTTTGCGCATAGAGTTCCTGCGGATCAAGGCCATCCCACCATTTGCCCTTGCCATCATCCTTCGTCAGTTTTCCATCATAGTAGACACCGGCTTTCGGTCCCCGCTGGTCATAGCGCTGTGCCGGTTCATACCATGTCCATGCATGGTCGGCATGGAAAGAAATGCCCAAAGGCAGTCCAGCCTTCTTCGCTGCCTTTGCCCATCCCTCGAGGATATCCTTTTTCGGACCGATATTCACGGAGTTCCATTGTTGATACTTCGAGTTCCAAAGATCAAAATTGTCGTGGTGGTTGCCCAACACGAAGAAATACTTTGCTCCACAACGCTTGTATTTCTGCACCAGGGCCTCGGGATCCCATTTCTCAGCCTTGAACAGCGGCAAGATATCCTTGAAACCCACTTCCGACGGATGTCCGTAGTGTGACTTGTGATACTCGTAGGCTTTTGTCCCCTCTATATACATCTCACGCGCCATCCAGTCGCCAGAACCCTCGACACACTGTGGTCCCCAGTGCGCCCAGATGCCGAACTTCGCGTCGCGGAACCACTCAGGTGTCTGATGCAGCTTCAAGGATGTCCATGTGGGCTCATACTTTCCTGTCTGCATTTTCTCATGCGCCTCAGAGACTGGCACGGTATAATTCTGCGCCACTGCCGTCATCAAACCGCAGCAGGCCACTATTGTCATGATAGCACTCTTTTTCATAGTCAGGAGTTTAAAGGATGACTCGTGGCACAAAGATATAAAAAAAAACCTTAGGACTTTATCTCCCAAGGTTTTTTTTCAGTTCAGCGCACCGTATTCATTAAAATTCTGGACCGAACCGTTAGAAAGTTCTATGACATACCCCGATTCTTTCTTCGTGATTTTGATCATCGATTTGTCAGGACAACATGCGTCCAGATAATTGACAATGCCCTGTGGGATGATATTCACGGGAATGGCGGTCTTGGCGCAATTCAGCATGTCACAGTTTCCGATCAAATCGAAAACGAGTTTTGTCCCGTCATCCAGGTTCACGTTGTACGTCAATCCATTGATTCGTGCGCAAGTGATCGTTTGATGCGGGAAATATTTCACCAGGAACATTCTCGCGCTCATCGGAAGTTTTTCTGCCGACACCCTATTTTTATCAACGATCTCCGTGACCGATTTTATCACATTAGAGATAGCCATTCTCACTGATTTAGCTTGTATCATGGTCGTCTTTTTTTTATTGCAAAGTTAGGGAGAACTACCCGCTACAGGAAAGATTCTACGAAAATTCAACCAGCATTTTTGCGACAAGCCAGCATTTTTGCGACAAAAAAAAGCGGCAGGCCTCAAACCTGTCGCATAGTGGGCAAATAAAGACGTTTTTTCTCAGCAATCCGGTTACATGTCGCGGGTGAGCATGATGCGATAGTCGACCGGAGTCATGCCGATAGCCTCCTGCACCCGTCGCTGCAAGGTACGCACGCTGCTGAACCCCGCATCCTCGGCAATGACGGCAATGGTGTACTGCGGATGCTCACGTAGCAACCTGAGCGCATAGAGGGTGCGGAGGTTGTCGATATAGGCATCCGGAGTGCGGTGGATGGACTGATGACGGAAAAGCCGCATGAGTCTCTCATGGCTCACGCCCAGCAGTTGAGCCAAGGCATTGCTGTCGAAATCAGGCTGTTGGTAGGAGCGTTCCTGTTCCACCTTCAGTTCGATCATCGCCATCAGTTGGCCGTCATCCTGCAAGTCGGCATTTCGCTGTCGGTTGATGTTCCCATCCAGTAGTTCACGAGCCACCTCGACACGCCGGCGCAGTTCCATGTCCACCTCCATTCTCTCTGTGAGGTCAAGGTTTCGTCCGACGAGTCTGACCATCTCGTCTTTCAGTTTATTGACTTCGGCCCGGAGGGCAGCATTCTCATCCTTCAGTTTTTGAATTTCTTTTTCCGTCATATCCCTGTTCATTTGAATTGAAAGAGGCTGGTAAATCCAATTTCGTCAAACACCTGTTTGATTTCATCATTCATCCCAGTGAGGAAGACCGTGCTCTTTTTGGCACGAGCATTCTTGAGTAGTCCAAGGAACAAGCGCAGTCCGCTGGAAGAGATATACTCCAATTTGGAGAGGTCGAGTATGATGTCATGTCCTTCGGAGTCATACAGCACCCTCATCTCCCGTTCGGCCTGAGAGGAAGCAGCGGTGTCGAGACGTCCTTCAAAGCTGAACACATAGTTGTTGTTTTCTTCGATGAATGTAGTTTTCATTGTCTTCAATTATTATATGTTATTTTTTTCTACATTTTTGTAAAGGGCGAGGATATTATATCCATCCTGTCTTCGATAGCGGATCTCGTCCATGTTGCAATACATCAGATGGATGCCCAGGCCACCTATGTCGCGGTCTTCCGCCTCCAGCGTGGTATCCACTTTTCCGTGGGCTGTGGGGTCAAAAGGTTTTCCTGAATCGACGATGACGAACTGCAGTCTCCCGTCCACGGCATCAGCCATGACCCAGGCATCCCCCCGCCGGCCATCGGGATAAGCGTAAATCATCACATTGGCCACGGCCTCCTCTATTGCGAGATTGGCCTGCATGGCAGTGGAAGTGCTCACCTGTGCCGATTCAAAAAACGATCCAAGGAACTCGTTCAGGCGTGGGATTTCCTGAATATCGTTGGCCAAGGTAATCATGCCATGCGGATGATTCATTGCCTTTTGCCGGGGATAAAGGATGGCGAGCATCGTCAGGTCATCACTTTGCTCTGTAGTACCCACGAAGAGACCCACATCTTCCATCATCTTGTCAACCAGTTCCCTTGGTGTACAGTCTACTGGCAGCATACGTAAGGTCTGTTCCATTCTTTCCTTCCCAAACTGAGCATGTTCTGCATTCTCAGCCTCGGTCAGTCCATCTGTGAAGAGGAAGATCATGGAATCGGGAGCCAGTTGCATCTGCTGCGCTTCATAAATCCATCCAGGCATAGCCCCGACGGGGAGGTTTGGAAGGATAGGCAAGGGCAAGGCCAGTGTCTGAGCCATTCTCTCGAAAGCGTTGTCAGACTCCTGTTCCCGTCGCAAGATCCAAGGAGCCTTATGGCCCGCATTGCAATAGACCAGTTTGCCTGTCGTCAAGTCGAGGACTCCTACAAACAGTGTAATGAAAATATTATATGTATTGTCACGGGTGATCGTATCATTCATTTGCGTGACAATCCGCTCAGGGTCAAGTTCACGTGTCACCAGCATTTGGAACATAGACCGTGCCACAGCCATCACCAAGGCAGCGGGCACCCCTTTGCCCGACACATCGCCGATGCAGAAGAAGAGTTTGTTGTCACGCACGTAGTGATCATAGAAGTCACCTCCCACCGCCCGAGCCGGTGTCAAAGCCGCATAGATCTGGATATCGCCACTATCCTTATAGGGTGTCGTTTCCTTGGGCAGCATCGACATCTGTATGGCACGAGCCAAAGCCAGTTCGTTGCTTACGCGGTCTTTCTCCACATTGGCTACATGCAACCGATTGTACCCTTTGATTGTGCGGAAGAGGATATAAGTAAGCAAAGCCATACCAAGCAGCATCAGCAGGAGCAAGTTGAATCCGACCTGCCGCAGGCTCTGGTAGATTTCCTTGTCGCTGCACACCACAGCCATAGACCACCCCAAGTCCTCGTTGTCATCAGAGAGATCGTTGTTTCCGATCGGTGCGAAGAAGACATAGTTTTTCTTTCCATCGTTGTCATAGACGATTTCCTGTCCGGAAAGTCCCTGCACCATCTTCCGCCCAAGACTACCGAAGGTCGTATCCGAAAAATCCGCGGTCACCTCATCGATGTTCTTCCTCATCACGAAGCTATCTCCTGGCCAGCTCATCAACTTTCCGGTGCGCGACACCATGAAGTTGAAAGACGAGGGATAGATGTGGTGCTCGTTGAGCATCTTGTTCAGCCAGTCGATGGACACATCGGTTCCAAAAGCCGCCACGATGCGTCCCTGTCTGTCGCGCAACGGCAAGGAATAGGTGATCAAGACCTCCTTTCCGCCAGCATCGTCATAATAAGGTTCCGACCAATAGCCTTTCCCCGACTCCATCGGATAGGTATACCACGGGGCTTTCGTATAGTCATGTTTCTCGCTGCCAATCTGCAGCTGTTCGACCGACCCATCAGGTAAGAGGTTGACATAAGGTTCGAACCAGTATCCCTTTTCTGGGTAATAACCTGGCAAGAAGCCCACACCACATCCTTTCAGGTGAGCATTATGCTTCAGCATCTCCACCATGGTGACATAGAGAGCCTCGGGGTCGTTTTGCAGTTGCCGCTCAAGCATCCACACCGTGGAATGGGCTGCCGTCTCCACGGCATCAACCACTTTCTCTACCTCCAGGTTCACCACCCGCAGTTCACTTTCAGCACGGTGTCTCACCTCGCTTTTGATACCCTCACGGGCAAACCAATACTGCACTGCCGACGTCACCTCTGTCAGCACTCCTGCAGTTATGATGACAGCCAGAGTCGATTTGGTTTGCAGCGACTTGCGCCATCGATTGAGAATCGCCCGTGAGAACATATTCTTCGATAATAATGTAGTATATCAGATAAGCCGTTTCATTCCGTCAGGCAATCCCTCGACAGCCTGATTTGGAATTGCTCTTCCGAAGCCTCCTTGAAAGCATCCATGATAACCGTAGGCCGGTGGTTGCGGAAAGCGCCGAGTTTGTAGTGTCCCTCCAATTCCGGAGCCCAGTAGAATACCCCTTCGCAGTGTCCGTGGGTTTTGGTCCGGGCGTCGTCGATCAGTCTGCTCATCCAGCGTTTTCCAGCCTCGGGCTGATCAGCGTCATACCCCGTCTCCACGATCATAAGTGGTGTGTGATATTTCTCGTAAAGAGCGTTGATATTAGCGATAGCCTTCTCAAGGGTCTCATCCTCGCTCTTCGTCAGACCTGCCTCCATGTCCCAATAGGGATACACGCTCAATCCGATCATGTCCCACCGGGCGCCATGTTTTTTCAATCCCTCGAAGATGAATTTGTAACGTGATGGATCGCATCCACCATCGAGATGTACGATGCACACTGTGGCGGGAAACACCTCCTTGGCAGCGTCATAGCCAGCCTGCGTCAGTCCGGCATATTGTTCCATGTTCTCCTCTGCCCTTCCGACAGGCCACAGGAATCCATGTGTCGTCTCATTACCGATCTGCACCCATTTCACGTCGATACCATCCGCTTTGAGGAGGGCCAGCGTCTCGCGTGTATGCTGTGCCAGTGCCGTTTTCATTTTCTCGTAAGGCAGATCCTTCCAAGCCTCAGGAATGTTCTGTTTGGCCGGATCAGCCCACCAGTCGCTATAATGAAAGTCGATCATGATGCTCATGCCCAGTTTTTTAGCCCTTCTTGCCATCACCAGCACGTCCTCCTTGTTGGAGAATCCATGTCTCGGATTCACCCACACCCGGAGTCTCACGGCATTCATCCCGTATTGCTTCATCAAAGCCGTGTTCTCCACAGCCACGCCCTCAGCATTGAAAAGTCGGACGCCCCGAGCCTCCAATTCTGTCGTTCCGCTGATGTCGGCCCCCAACCAAAATGGAGTACCGGCCCTCACTGTGGAGACACAGATCATCAGTGCAGAAAACATCATGAAAAGGATTTTTCTCATAAACAATGCTATTTAAGATGACAAAAGTACGAAAAATTTTTATGAACGATTCACGTCACGTTGTTAAATCATACAAAAAAAAATTCCATGCAGTAAAAAACCATAAAAGCATGTCGGAAACCTCCAAAAAAAGTTTAGAAACGGCAACAAAATGGTCTATAATTTTGATGATTCATTAGAAATCATTACTTTTGTGGTCTTAATAAAACCCGTATATTATGAAACTATTCAGAAATCTTTTCATCATGATGCTTGCACTCACGTTCAGTCAGCAAGCAGGAGCGATAGACATCAAGCTCAAGAAAGACAAGGCCGTAGTCGACGGAATCACCTATACACTGAGTGCCAAGAAGCAGACCGCCTCTGTGGTCAGAGGTCAGGAAGCCTATGTCGGCGACATCAGTATCCCTGAGAAAATCGTCGTCGACAGCATCACTTTCTATGTGGAAAGCATTGCCTCAGGAGCATTCAAGGACTGTCCGGGTCTGTCCTCCATCAACATCCCCGACTGCATCCTCAAGATCGGGTCTTCCGCATTCGAGGGCTGTGCCAGTCTCACCGAGATCACCATTCCCCAGAAAATAAAAGAACTGCCCTCAGACCTGTTCCTGAACTGTGCCAGTCTGACAACGATCCACCTGGCCGAGGGCACGACCAAATTGGCCGCGAACCTTTTCAAGGGATGCAAGTCGCTGGTGGAGTTTGAGGTCCCCAGTGGCGTGAGTGAGATACCCAACAGTGCCTTTGAGGAGTGCAGTGAACTGCGCAACATCACCCTGCCTTCCGGTCTGAAGAAGATCGGCACGGGAGCTTTCGAGAAATGCACCAGTCTGGAATACATCGACATCCCCACTGGAGTCAGTGCCATCGGCGGCGATGCCTTTGAAGGCTGCGCAAGTCTGAAAGAGTTCCGTTTTCCCTCCGCAATGAGCACGATTTCGAGCGATCTCCTCAAGGGGTGTGTGGAGCTGAAATCCGTGGAGATGTCGAACTCCGTCAGCAAGATTGAGCACGACGCATTCAACGGTTGCAGTTCGCTTGACAGCATTTTCCTGAGCAACTCCATCACCTCGATTGGCAGCAGTGCATTTGAAGGCTGTTCCAGCATGCAGAAGGTCAGGATTCCCAACAGCATCAAGGAGATTTCAAGCAGCACGTTCAAGAACTGTGCCAGTCTGAAGGAGATCACCTTCCCCAACTCTCTGACGAAGATCGGCAGCAGTGCCTTCGAGGGCTGCGCCAGTCTGACCGCCCTCACCCTTCCCGTCTCCTTGAAAGAGATCGGCGGCAATGCTTTTGACAAATGCAACAGTCTGATGGACATCTATTGCAACAGTGCCACTCCCGTGAAGATTGCCGGCAGCTCATTCAGCAAAGCCACCCAGAAGGAAGGCATCGTGCATGTGAAGAAAGGCTATGCCACCAATTACAATCTTGACAAGCAGTGGAAGAAATTCCTCAACATCATCAATATGGAACAATAAAACAGGGGACCTGATTCACTCAAGTCCTCCCGTCTATAACGACCCGATGCCAACGTTCTCAGTACGCAGGCATCGGGATTTTTCATTTTTACCTTGACAATTCGAAGCCGATACGCACGCCATTGTAATTTTTGGAGATCTCACTCACAGCACCGATGGTAGTATTGCCAGAAAGGGCACCCAGTGTCTGCATGATTCCCAGGATTTTCTTCGATTCGAAGAGCAGATTGATGCCGCTGGTGCTCATGGTGACATAACCAGAGATCGACATCAACAAAGTCTTGAGGTCGATCCTGCCAGTAGACTCGTCATACACATAAGTGCCGTTGATGGATTTCCCGGCGAGTTTTCCTGAGAACGTCCTGTCCTGCTTGAAAGTAAAGGACGTGTTGGATGCCGTGATACCCAGCGACTGGTAGTGCGGCAAAAGTTCGCTTCTGATTTTGGCAGCAGCCACCTCGCCACCAGCCTTTGCGAGAAGGTTGTCGGTCGTGAAAGCACATCCCGGACTTTTGTAATTCCATGTCCCTGCGAGATTGGCTTCCGACACCTTGTTGATGCCCAGCACACTAACAATGACATTGCCGAGAGCCCCGGCACCGTCGATTCCACCAAACAGGCCACTCGTGCCTATACTGCCGCAGCCCACCAGCAACAGAGCGGCGGCTGCAATTGACAAAATGCTTTTTTTCTTCATGACTGCTATTTTCTGTTGTATTAAAATTTTGCTGCAAAAATAAGCAAAAAAGGAAGAAAAAGCCACAACAATCCCCACAAAAAGTCAGGGAAAGCGACAAATGCCATCATTTTGTCTGCGTTTTCGGCCAGTTCACGAGAAAGAGTTTGGAGGAAGCCCTGGTAAAGGCAGTATACAACCAATGAATATAGTCGGGGGTTACCATGTCGTCGGTCATATATCCCTGATCGAGATAGACATGCTCCCATTGTCCGCCCTGCGCCTTATGGCAAGTGACGGCATAGGCATATTTCACCTGCAAGGCATTGTAGTAGATATCGTTGCGCACGCGCTCCAGCCGGTCATGCTTGAGCGGGATATCGTCATAATCCGCCAAGACGCCCTGGAAGAGAGCGTCGCTCTGCTCATGTGTGAGAGAAGGCGCCTCCGACATCAGGGAATCGAGCACCACGGTGGTCTGCATCTCCAATCCATCATAATCCGGGAACGCAAGCAGCACATCAGCGAAACGCAATCCATAGAAGCTGCGATAGTTGCGAACCTTCATCACCCTGACACGGTCGCCGTTGGCGATGAACTCCAGGGAACATTTCTCCCTTTCCGTCCAGAAATAATTGTTGCGCACCACCATCAGCATATCACCCGTCGAAAGTTCCTCCTCACGGCCCAGCACACTGCCCCTGATGCCCTGGTTGTAGACATTGGCCCGTTTGTTGGACCTGGTGATCACGATTGTCTCATCCAGTCCCACCCGGCTGTAGCTGCTGTCGAGAGACTCTATCAATTCATCCCCAGGCACCATGCAGATATCCGCGAAGCCCCCAAACCGGATGACAGGCAACAATGTAGCCTCATCATGAGTAATCATGTTTCTGATGACCGTGGCATTGTAAAGGATGCCCGATTCCTCACTCTGACGGAGCACCGTATTGAGGTCGCAGCAGTAGGTGTGCAACCCGTATCCCCTCAGGAACTCAGGTTGCAAAGCAGGAGACTCCACTTCGCCCACAGGCGGCAACTGCGCCTTGTCGCCAATGAGCATCATGCGGCAGTTCTGTCCACTATAGACAAATCTCACCAAGTCATCAAGCAGGCATCCGCTCCCGAAATTCGCCTCCCCGTAACCCGCATTGGAGACCATCGAAGCCTCATCGATCAAGAACAGCGTGTCGCGATAGAGGTTGTCGTTGAGATTGAACCCACTCATCTCGCCCGTGAAAGTCTTCTGTCTGAATATTTTACGATGGATAGTGAAAGCCGGTTGTCCACTGTTGAGCGAGAACACCTTCGCCGCCCGTCCTGTCGGTGCCAGGAGCATCACCTTGGCATGGATTCTCACCATGGTATGCACGATGGCAGCAGCCAGCGTTGTCTTTCCCGTACCCGCCGACCCCCGCATCACCATGACTGCATGAGGATTCCGGTCGAGAGCGAACTGTGAGAACACCCGTATCGCCTCGACTTGCTCCGCCGTGGGCACCAACCCCAACGATTTCAGGATCTGGCTTCTCAGTTCATTCTCTATCATGATGCGTCAGAGTTTGATATAGATTCTCCTGCGATAGAGCAGAAAGCCCAGAATGAAATTGAGCATGACAAAATACACCGCATAGAAAAGAGAGGCCGTCTGAGGATGCGAGATGACTCCATGGATGCCCTCAAACACCATCTGGCTGACCCCACAATGCCCCAAGACGATGGCCAGCACCTCGCTCGTCACATAGAGGAACAGCGGATTGATGCCAAAGACACGGAAGAACGTGCACCACTTCTGGTGCCCCTTGAGGTCTATGATAACCATCAGCACCCCCTGAAGCAGCGCAGCCAAGCCACAAGTCATCATGACGTAGCTCGGGCTCCAGATCCGCTTATTCAGTGGCAGACCGTAAGACAACAAGTAACCACCGATCACCAGCACCGCACCCAGGAAGAGAAACTGCAGCACTTTTTTCTCGACGGTATCAGCCTGTTTCATCCGCATACCACAATAAAAGCCGATGAGCACATGAGCCACCGAAGAGATTGTACCCAGCAGTCCCTCCGGGTCGACCGGACTCTTATGATAAAGATGGTCGGCACCAAACAAGCGGTTATCGACCCGCGCCAGGATGTTCGACGCATCCTGAGCATAGCCATTGCCCACCAGCAGGATGATGGTGTATATCACGAGCAAGACGAAGATAGCGGGAACGACCCATCGGTGACTGACCAGCAAAGCGAAGACCGAGACGATGCCATAGCATAGTGCGATTCTCTGCAGCACAGCCCAAATCCTCAGATGTCCGAAGCACCACCAGTCGCCCTCGATAGCATGGTCGAACCAGTTGATGGCCAGTCCGATCAAGAACAAGAGCACGGTGCGCCTGACCACCTTTCTAACGACAGGAGCAGAAGCCTGGAACTGGCATTTGGACAGAGACAGATAGGTAGACACCCCCATGATGAAGAGGAAGAATGGGAACACGAGGTCGCACGGCGTCATGCCATTCCATTTGGAGTGCTGGAGCATCTCAAAGGACTTCCCATATCCATTGTTGACCAAGATCATGCCAGCCACGGTGATACCCCTCAGGATATCGAGGGAAAGCAGTCTTTTTTTGTTTTCAGCCTTCATATTTTTATCATTCTAATCCGTCATTTGCCGATGAGCCGCATTGCCTCGGCCGCCAAGTCGACCGGATTACCAACAGGATGCGACGAATAGGAGTTATGCTTCAGTGTCCACGGTTCTTCTATCGCATAATAGTCCAGTTTCACTTCCTGAGGAAGAGCCATCTGGAACAGTTCATCAGCCGTTTTATTGCTGTTGGCACCCGAGCCGAGCAATTCCGGGTCGGGTTTTGTCAGAGCCTCCATCTGGTCGTCAAGAGCCTTGAAATAGGTTTTCCACCGCAAAGCATAGAAATCAGCCAGAAGTCCCTGCCATTCCTTATGGGCATAGTCGCGGAGTCCTCCCGTGTCGGCACAATACCGGTTTCCCCAAGTGGTGATTTGGACCCTTGCGTTCCACTCATAGAGGTCTTTCTCCTCAGGAGTGGTACCACACCGGCGCGCTTTCTCAATCCAGGAACCCAGTCTGAACTCACTCCTGGTGCCCAGCAGCCGGTCTTGCATGTCGAGCAGACGGAGGAATCGGTCGGCATCGGCGTTGAAAGCCGAACGTGCAAAAGCCTTGTAATCGGCGATGGTGTGCTGATATTGTAAGCGTGCCTGGTCGGCCACCGCCTGCCGCACGATATCCACGAGGTCGTATTCGAAATTGTTGTTTCCCCTGTACTTGTCGGCCACACCCACCATCAAGGCAGCCGCCCTTCTCGTATCCTCAGGATCGTAGTAGTTTTTCATCTTCGACCAGCTTGAAGCCTGGAAATTGTTGAGCGTCGGTCTGCCGCAGAAGATGCTCTCATGCGGTCCCTGCTGGTTGTTACCCACCGGACAGTTATAGATACTCTGCGCCAGGATACTCCAAGCCTGCTGCACATCAGGATCATCGAATCCATAACGTGCTCTGACATACCCACGGATCCAATCCTCTTTCGAAACATACTGATTGAGCCAAGGCAGTTCGCTCATAAGCTCAAACATCACGGGGTTATTCTCCGATCCCTCCATGGTGAATCCGATCCCCTTGAGATGCTTAGCCAGCGGACTCTCCTTGGTCATATAGAAATTATTAATCAGCTGGTCCAACCTTCCGTGAAGTCCCACGTTGGCGCCGAAATTCTCCAGAAGGCAGAACAGCCATTGGTGCTTGCCATAGCCATTTTCTCTTTTCCAGATCGAAGGAGCCCCCCACATCGGACGGCACTCACTGAAGAGATCGAGCACAATGATATCGCCCTCATGCAGTGCATCCAACATTTGTGGGCGGGGGTTCTCCGTCCATCCTTGCACCACCCACACCGCCTTGGGATTGGCCTGTTTCATGGCAGCCATCAGCACGCGCGCCGCCTCAGCATAGTCGATGCGGCTATCGTCGTTGCTCTCATGGAACGGGTCCATCGAATAGTAGTCAGCCTTCCCGAAAAGCCTTGTCAACTCCTTGTAGTACAGAGAAGCGATTTCCATGAACCTCGGGTCCGTAGGCAGGAGATTGGCAGGTCGTTGGAAACCGTTCCACAGTCCGGCGTCCGCCACATCGAGTCCCAGTTTCTCACGTGCGTCATGCGGCACCATGCCCGAGTAGCCCGGCAATACCGGGTGCATGCCCAGTTCCCTCATGCGTGTCAAGATCTGTTTCTGGAGTTTCTCCTGCCGTGCATACCACGACAACGGCAACGGACCACCCCATCCCTCCAGGTTGTTCATCTCCCACCATGCCAGGAATGCCGGTCCGGCAATGAACCGTCCGATCTCCTCCTCGGTATATCCCAGACGCAGCAGCACATTGCGCCATACGCACTCCTCGCCAACAATCGCCAGCGGCATATTGACGCCATGCAGGGCCATCCAATCGATTTCCTGTTGCCACCGTTCCCAATCCCAGAAAGCCATCGAATAAGAGAACGTGCAGTAGTTGAAATCATATCTGAGTGTGAGATCCGTCTCATGGTGCTCTTTTTGTCTGACAGGAGGCAACTGATGCGGCAGTGACGCCTTCATCCCATTCCAGGAGAGATGGATGCCCGCATGGTATTTCAGGTACCAGTTGATTCCTGTTGCGATATTCACCCAGGTATTCCCTCTGACGACGACTTTGTCGCCGCTCTGGTCCAGTTCGAAGAAGTCTTGCGAGCTTCTCACCAACTGAGTCTTGAATTTCCGTGATGCCCCCTTGTCGATGCGCTCCAGCAACTGGTCCACAGGATTCGCGCAGACGATAACAGCAACGAAGAGGAAAGAAAAGGCAAGGATAGTTTTTCTCATGATGAACGATGTTTTTTATTTGGTCATTTTCAAATGAAGGCTCGCCCCGCTGGTGATATCCCCATGAGAGATCACAGGATCAGCAAGCGAAGTGCCATTCAGTGTCGCCTCAGTCATGCGGAAATGCTCCATGTCAGCCCCCGGAGCCACGATCGAGAACGTTTTCCCATTCTCCAGATGAATGCTCACCTTGCGGAATATGGGAGAGCCCAGCATGTATTGAGTCGTAGCAGGACAAACCGGATAAAACCCCATGGCAGAGAACACATACCAAGCCGACATCTGCCCGGCATCATCATTGCCCGACAGCCCCCCCGGAGTGTCGTTGTATTCCGTCTTCAGGATATGGCGCACCCATTTCTGCGTAAGGTCAGGCCGTCCGGCGTAATCAAACATGTACGCCACCTGATGGCAAGGTTCATTGCCATGCCAGTAGCGGCCCTCGGTGAACATCGAGTCGAGTTTCGCCACGAACCTCTCTTTTCCGCCCAGAACCCCCATCAGTCCTATCGGGTCTTGCGGCACATACCAAGTGTAGTGGCAGACAGCCCCCTCGGTGATATAACTCTTCCGGTGAACGAGGTCGGTATTTCCCTCAAACCGTCCGTCCTGGTGCCGTCCGTCAGCATAGCCCGTCTTGGGGTTGATCACCTTGCGCCAGTTGCCCGCACGGGTCATGAGCGTCTTGTAATCCTCTTCATGCCCCAGCAGCCTTGCCATCTGCGCCACGGCGAAATCATCGAAGGCATACTCCAGTGTGCGGGAAGTCTGCTCATCATTATGGAAAGCCTCCTTCACCCCATCCTCCATGGGGATAAAACCATATTTGAGATAAGACCCGAGAGCTCGCCTACCCATTCCGTTGGCGTAGTCCTCATGCGAGGCAGGAGACTCAAACGCATTCCTGCGCATGGCCTGATAAGCCCTTTCCGCATCGAAGTTTCTGATACCCTTCACGTAAGCATCGGCCAGTGTGGCTGCGCAATGATCGCCGATCATGGCCGCTGTGTATGAGTTCCAACACGGGAAGACAGGCAACCATCCACCCTCTTGAGCCATGTTCACCAACGACTGCATCATATCCGCCGACACCTTCGGAGCGATGATATGGTAGAGCGGATGCAGTGCGCGATAGGTGTCCCACATGGAGAAATCGGTATAGACCGGACGTGAGCCACGCATGGGCGTTCCATCGGCGAAACGCGGGTAAGTGCCATCAGCGTCGCTCAGCAAGCGAGGCAGGAAAGAAGTACGGTAAAGAGCACCATAGAACTGGTTGACAGCCGTCTCGTCATCCCCCTCCACATCAATGGTGTGAAGACGTGTGACCCATTTCCCGGCCGTTTCCGTCATCATCTGCTCCAATGACTTGCCCGAGACCTCCGCCACCATGTTGCGCTCGCACCCATCCCGGGAGGTGAACGACGAAGCCAGGTGCAGAACGATGGGCTGGTGAGCCTTTCCCTCGAAAGTCAGCCACACCCCCGACTGCTCGCGGCCATTGACAGCGACAGTCCCTTTCTCCGTGGTATCCCCCACGAAAGAGCCGTAGGCCACAGGGTGATCGGAATAATTCATCAGCAGATGCCCACTGAAGCCAGCCCGTTCACCCCATCCCTGATAAATGCGGTGAACAGGGTTGAAGCCATACACACACTGCCGTGCCAGGTCGATCTCCGCCCCACCCTCAGCCTCATCACTGTTGGGCTGGAACACCACATGCACCGGTCCGTCACCATCAGGAGTGACACGGATAACGGCACCATGTTCCGACGCAGTCAGTTCGACACGCAACCGCTCTTCAGGCAGATAGGCAGCATAGTAATGAGGATGCGAAACCTCCTGCTGATGGAAGAAAGGAGTCGCCCTACTTTCCGGCGCCGTGCGCAACAATCCACTCAGAGCCGAAATGGTGAAGGAGCCGTAATCCTGCGTGCATCCCCCGACGAGCCAATGAGAGTTGCGCATACCCTGCCACAGCGAGTCGGTATAATAGTAAGGAGCGACGCATTTTTTCTCCGTGTCACGTGTCTGGGGAGTCCAGAAATTCTGTCCGTTAGGCGTCAGGACAGCGGGCAATGTCTGTCCGTGCTCCTCGCTCCCCTTCCCGAACAATCCCGCCGACATCGTGTTGGCCTGCGCCGTACCCACCATCGTGTTGAGTGTGCAGAGGCGACGCTCATGATTCAGGCGATGGATGCGATCAGCCATGAAATGCTTGATGTCGCTCCAACGGTAGTAATGTCCCATCACAGCAGGAATAGGAAGAGACAGGTCACTCTCATTGTGAAGCAATCTCACGACGACATCATCCGCAGAACGTCGGAAAAAGACCATCTGCAAATTGGCCGCCATGGGCAATATCTCATCCATTTTACCATTTTGGGCAGTAGAGGCCTGCATCAGGGAGAGCAGGCGGTAGAGGTTGGTATCGTGTCCGAAGCGTAAGTCAGCCGAGGTCGTCGATTTTTGCAGAGCAGCATCCGCCCTCGTCTCCACATCCTGCCACAGCGAGACTGCCGACAGCGCCGGCACGCCACCCGTTCTCGGGTCACTGCCATTGCAATAGGCCATCCGCTCATTGTTGCGCTCATAGATATCACGCAGTTCGTCGTCGGTGAACAGGCCGTACAAATTAACGTCGAGCGAGGGGTCGGCCACATCCTGCATATCGGAGGCGATGGTGTGAAGTTCGCACATCAGGTTCACGGGATTCTCCACACGGGCAGGATCCTTGAACAAGAGCCGCATCAACCGGTCGGGCGACCCGTGCATTTTGGCAAACGGGCCTTTCTCAATCTCCTTGAGCGCAGGAGAGGTATAGGCGATATAGCGCATATCAGCTGAGTCGGTGGCACAGTCGATGGTCCGTCCCTCAGCAGGTATGCAAGAGATGAAGTGGCGCATGCTGGCCGCACACCGTGGGACGACGCTCGACCGGGCATGGATATACGCCCCCCGGGCGAACACCTCGGGGAAATTGGCCACCATGCGCTCGGCGATAGCCTCGTGCTGCCTACCGCCAAGGGAGGTCAGTTGTCCGCCATTCCCCTTTGCATTGCGCCACACACGGGCGAGCATCTTGCGCAACCGCCTGCCCTCGTCGGTCAGCAGTTTTTTGTCTGCAAACTGGTTGATGACCCACTCATAGCGGCTGTCGGAAGGGAGCCAGCGCGAGCCATGTCGCCCATAATGGGAGATATAGAAAGGAGTATAGCCCACAGGCGGGGCAGGATCTATCACCGGTTGCTTGACAGGATAGGCGTAATACACGCCACCCATCTGCTCAGGCGTTTTCTCTTGTGCCATGATGCCCACTGTGATAGTGAGCAATGCTGCGATGATCAATAATCTGTTCATGTCATTTAAAAAGGATATTCCAGTCGATGCCCAATGGATTGTGCCGCATGCTGAGCACCAGCGGAAGTGGATGCGTGAGTGAGATGGTCATCTCCGTGCGGTCGATATCGGCCCTCACCGTGATGGCATATTCTGAACGGGAGACTTCCCTCCAGGTAATCCCGTCATAAATCATTTTGCCTTCTTTTTGCAGGGTTTCCAGTGCTCTCCTTGAAATAAAGGCGAACGTTCCGTCGGTGACATAGGAAGCGCCGTCACGCTGCGGACTGTCCCAGCAGAAGCCATCAGCCTGTTCCACCATGCTCCGGGGGATGTCGTAGTGCGCCTCCTTGCACCTCACGACAAGGGTGTCGCCCACCCATCCCATGAGGAGTGGCCAGGTGCGGAACTGCCTGTTGAGCGTATAAGATATCTCACCGCTGATGAAAGGCTGCCATGTGTCGGCGACACGTCCGCAGCGGATAGGTGTGGGAGTTTTGAACTGTGTTTTTCCGCCCCTCACTTTCTTGCTATAGAAAACCAGTTTTCCACCTTCCATGATTTGGTCGTGTGTGATGCGGGCATCATCCAGGCGGACCCCATTGAGCATGGCAAAATCATAGTCGTCTCCCTTTCCACGCAGAGACACCTCCAACATACGGCCGTTGGGCAGGTGCATCGTATACCCCCCGGCGAGCAAAGGAAGCGTGAGCAAGTAATAGTCGTGTCCCGCATTTGGATAGAGTCCCATCATGTGGAAGGCGAGCCACGACGACATAGCGCCAGAATCATCATTCCCGGGCAGACCGTCGGGCGTGTCGTCATAATTGAGTCTGACGATCTCATGCACTCGGCGGGTGCTGAGGTCGGGACGTCCTATCCAGTGATACAGGCAGGGAGTGAGAAACGATGGCTCATTAGCCACGTTGTAGTATTCCTTATCAAAGAAGAGGTCCAGCCGTTTGCGGAATTCCTCCTCGCCCCCACAAGCCTCAATCAGTCCCGGCACGTCATGAGGGATATTGAGCGAGTACTCCTCAGAGGTAGCCTCATAGAAGAACGTCGACCACCACGGGAGATACCATGGTGCCACCTTGGTTGTGGGCGTGTAAGGGATATGTGGATGGAACACCTTAGATTTGCCCCAAGGCACGCTGTCGAGCCAAGCCCCATTTTCGTCACGCGGCATGATGAAGCCTTTCATGCCATCGTACTCATAGTCCTTTCGAAACAGGTTTTTCCAGTTGCCAGCCTTTATCCTGTATTCCTCAGCCACGTCGTCATAGCCGAGGCGTTCGGCCACGGTGGCGATGCAATAGTCGTCGAAGGCATATTCGATGGTGCGGTTTCCCGCTCGGTCGATGCCATAAGGGATATAGCCCAGCGCATTGTATTCGCGCAGTCCTCCCCTTCCCTCGCGCTCCTCATTGCCACCCGGCGGCACGGTGGCATCCTTCAGCATGGCCTTGAGAGCCAGTTCATAGTCGATTCCGTCGAGGTGCTTCACACAAGCGTCGGCGATGACCACCTCGGCATTGCTGCCCCCCTGCGTCCGCCCGTTGCAATCACCGCTCCGCGCGTCGGGCATATAGCCCTCACGGCGGTAGATATTGAGCAGTGAGCGGATCATGTCGCGCTGGCGGTCGGGTGTGATGAGGGTGAGCAGTGGCGATGAAGTGCGGTAGGTGTCCCAGATGGCATAGTAATCATCGTAATAGGGAGCATCCGTCCATTTGGGATTCTCACCCGTGCGGTCGACAGGCATGAGCATCGTGTGATAGAGAGCCGTGTAAAACATCCGCTTTTGCTTATCAGAAGCCTTTTCGATATTGATGCGGCAGAGTATCTGCTCCCAGGCCTCACGCAGGCGTAGCAGCTGTTCGTCGAACGGCAGATCGACGATATTCCGTCTCGCCTGCATCGTGCTGACGAAGGAGATGCCCACTTTTACATTGACACAGGTGTCTGCAAAAAGCAGGGAAACCTTCTGAATCTCATGATCTGTCGGAGAGGGCGGAGTGATCGGAGTAGTCGGAGTGGGCGGAGTGGGCGGAATGATCGGAGTAGTCGGAGTGATCGGAGTAGTCGGAATAATCGGAGTGGGCGGTGTGGGCGGAGTGGGCGGTGTGGGCGGAGCTGAGAACGGCACATCTGTCCTCAGCACGAAATAGACCGTATAGGCATCGCCATTGTTCCATCCTCCCCGGATGCGGGTATAACCCTGGACTTCGTTGTCGCTGACCACCTCCAGCTCGGCGCCGACGAACTGCTGTGCCTCACGCAGGTCGGGAACGGGGTTCTTGCCCAGGAAATGCGAGACATCAATCAGCAGTTGCCCTGGTCGGGGGTAGTGCAAACGATAGAAAGCGCAACGTTCCGAGGTGGTGATTTCGGTGCGGATGCCATTCTCATAGGTAGTGGCATAATAACCCAGGCCTATCTGCTCGGTGGTGCGCAGTTGCTCCTGCTGTCCGTCGAGCATGGGCTGTATAAGTACGTTGCCATATTTCTGGCCACCTCCTGTGCCACTCACATGTGTCTGTGAGAATCCCGTCACTCTCGCTGGTTGTGGGGCCCATCCCGCATTTGGCGTCACGCCACAGTCGGGACCAGGTTTCACCATGCCGAAAGGCATCGACGGACCCGGGAAGGTACGCCCTAATCCTTCGCTGCCGATAGAAGGGTCGACGAACTGCCAATGCTGCGCCATGCCAGGGCACAACAGACCGATGAGCATTAATGATATCAGAATCTGTTTTTTCATAGTGATGAAACTGCCTACAAAGTTACGTAAAGTCGAGCGGAGAACAAAATGAATTTATTCATTTTTTATTCCGAGACGGAGAAACATTTGTGATGATTACAATTGACAATCAGAGAAGGCCATATGATTTCAGATGATCCGTCAACCGTTTCTCCGCAGCCATAGGGCAAAATAGTCTACCGTATGGGAAAAGGGACTATCGGTTTGCGAACCGATAATGTTGATTCATGGAACATCCAATGAAATTATCGAAAATATGATAATCATATTTATGATAAATCCACTTAATGTCACTCTTGCAGCTACGACAATGTAGTGGAAAACCGTAGGCGAATGATAACGACAGACATAAAAGCAATCGGAGAAACATACCAACTGATCAACGAAATACGAACTAATCAAGATAGCTGAGACTGCAGAGAGCCATACACAGACTGACGGGATATGGACTGAGAGAACAGCGGATTAAAGGGAGATTGAGAACAAAGAATGATTGACCCCCATACAGGGTTACTTCGCAATTATCGAGCCGTTTTGAGAAGGGGGAAGAAATCCTCAGGGCGGTCGAGGTTGACGAGATCAGCTTTTTTCTGAATCACCAACTGGAACTGCGAGGTATCGTCCTCCTGACAAGCAGCCATGACAAGAATGCCGTGACGGTGGCAGTAGCGCCGGAACCTGCGTGTGATAAACTCCGGGGCGATTTCCACATAGGAAGGGCTGCAAATGGTCTGCCAGTATTTCAAACGGTCGATGTCCTTGGCATTCACCTTGATTTTCATGTCCGGAGCCAGACGGATGAACTCCCGCAGCATCTTCTCGTCGCTAAACCAGAAAAAGCTCTTGTCGGCGAAGCCCTTCTCACGGACGAGGCTGACCAGCGTGGGGACGGGCGTTCCCCTCTTCACATCGAAGAACACAAAAGCCTTGCCTTGCAAGGAGTCAAGCATCTCAGCAATGGTAGGCACGTGCAATCCTGCGAAGCGAGGAGCGAACCAACTGCCGGCATCGAGCTGTGCCACCTCGCAGGAAAGCATGTCGGCCAACCGTCCCCTGCCATTTGTCGTACGGTCGAGAGTCTCGTCATGCAGATTGAAGAGCACCCCGTCTTTCGAAGCCCTGACATCCACCTCCACCCATTTCGCTCCATGCTCCAGAGCGGCATAAGCCGAAGCCACGGTGTTCTCAGGAGCCAGGGCATTGGCACCACGATGCACTACTATCTCAATATTCTGGGCAGCCACTATGGTGACTGCCCAGAAAAAAAGAGGAAAGACTCTTGTTCTCAGATTAATAGCCATTGTTCTGTGTCCACTTCGGGTTGAGGTCGAGCATGCTCTTGTTGATCGGGAACACACGGCGGGTCTTATCGAAGTTAGCCGTCGGGAAGTCTTTGTAATGGGGGAAGTACTCATCTTCGAAATGTCCGAATCGGATCATGTCGGCACGACGCATGTTCTCATCGAAGAACTCACGTCCACGCTCCTCATAGATCTCGTTGAGCGACGGGCTATGGTCGAGCAGTTCGGCATTGACATAGGCGCGGATCTGGTTGACAAGAGGAGTAGCTTCGGAAGCCTTGCCCTGGCGAACCAGAGCCTCAGCCTTCATCAGCAGCACGTCAGCATAACGGAGCAGGGGGATGTCATTGGACTGGTTACGTCCGTTGGCGTAATCCGTTCTGGTGACGTGCCATTTCAGGTTGCGGCAGCCCTGGCGCCATCCATTGAGGTTATCCCCCACGTTGATGGTGAAGTCTTTCTCGACGAGGTTGATATTACGGCTGAGTTTCAGAGGATTGCCCTCTTTGTCGTTGCACACCTCGGTGGTGGGGAGCAGTGTGGTGGGATCATAGACATAGACTGTGTTCTCGTCGCTGCCCGTGTCATAGCGATAGTCATCCAGGTTCTCGGAGAGGCCGAGGATGAGCTTGTTGCGCTCGTCACCCTTGAGGTTGAACAGCTTCACAAATTCCGGAGTCATCGTCACATAACCGCCGCCAGAGTTGGTGAGAGCCTCACCATAGTAGCTCGGTTTGAGGTTTTTGATGTCTTTATAGGAGTGTGAGCGTCCATACTGCATGCCCGTAGCCTGTGTGGTGTGATAAGGCATGGCATAGATGAAGTCCTTGATGGTACCGTTCTGCACACGCTCCGTATTGTCGGAGGCGAACTTGAAGCGGTAGGGATCCGGACCAAGCTCAAACTTGCCCGACTTGATGATCTCGTCGCAGACAGCGATGCAGTCGGCCAGTTTCTCTGTGGAATAGGAGTTGGCATCGTAAGCCTCTGGAGCAGAAGCGGTATAGACCGGCCAGTTGATGTACAATTTTGCGAGCAAAGCCTGAGCCATATACTTATTGGGCTTTCCGTAGTTCTCGCCGGTGGTCTCTGTGGTCAGTTGCGGGATGATCTCCTTGAGTTCGCTCTCAATCCAGCGGGCCACGTCGGCACGCGGCTGTCGTTTTTCGAGATCGATCTGGTCAGCCAGTTTGGAGTCGTTGATGGCGACATCGCCCCAGCAGTCCATCATGATAAAGGTGAAATAAGCACGCATGGCACGAGCCGGAGCCTTGTAGGCATCGTCGGCATCACTGTTGATGACCTCATTGGCTTTCACCACACCAGAAGCGAGCACCGTCATCCAGTCGATGGAAGCATCCTCATAGGTGAAGGCGTGAAGGCTGGGGTGAGCATAAGCGCCATTGTCGTACCAGTTGCCTCCGTAGGACACAGCCGTATATTCATCGCTCGAGAGAGCAAGTCCCTCCATGTAGCGGCGTCCGAAACAGTCGCGCATTTGGAAATAGATGCCAGAGAGTTGAGCCTCCAGTGCAGCCTCACTATTGGGGTAAGACGTGTACTGCGACTCCACGGGAACATCCAGATCAGTACAGCCGACGGTCAGTGCGGAGAGAGCGGCTGCAAAATATATCTTGATATTTGTTTTCATATTGCTATTCCGTTTAAAAAAATTAGAAATTAACCCTTACGCCAGCCATGAAGGTGCGTGTGTGAGGATAGTTGCTCCAGCGGAAGTCGACACCAGGCTGGATGCCGCCCATATTCACCTCAGGATCGAGTCCCTTGTAACCAGTGATGGTGAAGACATTGTTGCATGTGGCGTAGACTTGCAGGCTCTGCAGCCAACCGCCGAGTTTGTCGAAGGTATAGCCGATGGAGAGGGTCTGCAGGCGCAGATAGTCGCCATTCTCGAGGAAGCGGTCGGACGGGATGTTGCTCAGGTTGTCGGCGACGGGACGGTCGGTGATGAATTCCTTGAGCACATTCTTGCCTCCAGCGAAGAAATCGGGAGCCGTGTAGTGAGCGCGGGATCCGTTATAGATCTTGTTGCCCAGTACGCCGGTGAAGAACAGCGTAGCGTTCCAGTTCTTGTAAGACAGGGTGTTGTTCCAGCCGAAGTTGAGTTTAGGCTGAGCATTTCCAGCGATATAGCGGTCTTTGAACTCAGGTGCGCTGGTGGTCTTTCCGGTCTTGTTGCCGTCCTCATCGCGCTCGTAGTAAGTAGCCTTTCCATCCTCACCGTATCCAGCGAACTCATAGAGGAAGAATGTGCCGAGCGGCTCGCCTTCCATCACGCGCTGCGTGTAGCCATTGGCCGACACGCCAGCCACCATCGGGTCGCCCTGAGTAAAGGTAGAAGTCTGGAACTTATCGTTGGAGAGTTTGTTGACCTTATTGGAGTTGTGAGCCAGGTTGATGGTCGTCATCCAGTTGAAGTCCTTGGTGCGGACAGCATCGATATTGACGGAGAACTCCACACCCTTGTTGGTGATCTCGCCCACGTTGGCAGCGATGTTGTCAAAGGGATAGATGACGGTGGACACCGGGTAGTTCCAGATCAGGTCGGTGGTTTTCTTGCTATAGAACTCGAGGCTACCATTGATGCGGCCATTGAGGAAAGCATAGTCGATACCGATGTTGAACATACCGGTAGACTCCCATTTCAGGTCGGGGTTAGCCAGTTTGGTAGCGCCGAGGATAGCCCAATTTTGACCTTGGTAGGTGAAATTGCCCTTCCAATTGCCCCATTGGTCAAAAGCGCCATAGGTAGCCACTGCGGAATAGGCGCCGAATCCAAGAGCATTACCGCTGACACCATACCCCAAGCGCAGTTTGAGGTTACTGAATATATTCTGTGACTTCATAAACTCCTCCTCCGTGATATTCCAGGCTGCTGACACAGAGGGGAAGGTACCCCAACGATGGTCTTTGCCGAACACAGAAGAACCGTCGCGACGGATGGTAGCCTGCAGCATATAACGGCTATTGAAGGAATAGCTTGCACGTCCGTAGAAGGAGATGTTGCGGATGGTTTCCTTTGTACCACTCTGCACAGAGGGAATACCGTCAATCTGTCCTGCATAGGTCAGTTGGTTCCACTTCAGGTAGTCGTCGAAGAAGTTGTGTACTTCGAGGCCGAATCCGTCGTTGGAGTTGCGCTCTTCCCATGAATAACCAGCCATGAGAGCCAGTTTGTGCACCTTGGCGAAGGTATGGTCATAGTTGAGATACGTCTCGAAGGTATGGTCGTCGCCGAAATAGGTGTTGCGGTTGGCCGTACCGTTATATGCGTTGTAGGGCACCAGTTGTGTGAAGTGGGAGTGATACGAACTATACGTGCTCTGACGATGGTTGTAAGAGTAGTTGGTGTTCCAATTGAGTCCTTCGAAGATATTGAGTGTAGCTTTAGCCACGATCTGGTTGCGCTTCCACATAGTCTCCGAGGTATCCTCGTTGATGAGGGAGACGGGGTTGTAGTTGGCTGAGCCTTCGCCCACGACCCATGAACCATCCGTGTTCTTGATGTTGTTGGTCGGGTTGAAGTAGTTCATGGCATCGAGCACAGAAGCACCCGTATCCCCCATGGGCACGCCCACGTGCTTGCCATACATGGAGTTGAGTCCCACGGAGAGTTCCAGTCTGTCTTTAAGCACCTTGGTGGAGATGAGCGAACGCAGGTTGAGACGGTTCATGTGCGATCCGTCGATGACACCCTCACGGTTCATGTAGTTGATGCTCGCCATGTATTTGGTTTTGGCCGATCCGCCATTGATCGACAAGTTATGATTGTGGCTGACACCCGTGCGGAGCACTTCGTCCTGCCAGTCGGTGTTGCCACCCTTGTCATAAGCATAGTCGATGTTGTTTTTCGACACATAGTTGCGGATATCGTCGGCAGAAGCGATGTCGAGAGTCTTGGCGATTTTGTCGAAAGCCACATAGCCATTGTAGCTCACGTTGGTACGTTCGGTCTTCCCCCCGCTCTTGGTGGTGATAATGATCACGCCGTTGGCAGCCTTCGAACCGTAGATGGCCGTGGCGGTAGCATCGCGGAGCACGTCGATCGACTCGATGTCATCGGGAGCCACCATCGAGATGTCGACGCCGGGAATTCCATCGATGACGTAGTAGGGTTGCATGGCAGCGCCCTCACGCAGAGAGGAAGCACCACGCAAGGTGATGGAAGGTGTGCCATTGGGGTCGCCCGATGAAGTCACCACCAGGCCAGCCACTTTGCCCTGCAGCATCGATGCCGGGTCGGTGAAGACACCTTTGTTGAGGTCTTTAGCCTGCACTGTAGTGATGGAGCTGGTGACATCCTTGCGGCGCATGGTGCCATAACCGACGACCACCACCTCGTTGAGTGTGGTGTTGTCCTCTTTGAGGACGACATTCTGTCCGGGGCTGACGGTCTGCGTCTCAAATCCCACGTAGGAGACATTGAGTTTCGCCCCCGGTTTGACATTCAGTGTGTAACGTCCGTCGATATCGGTCACGGTACCATTCTGGGTACCAGCTTCCACGACGGTCACTCCAATCAGCGGATCGCCATTCTCGTCGGTGATGACGCCAGTCACATTGTTCTGGGCCAAGGCGAACGTGCTGCATAGCATCAAGGCTGCGGAAATCAGAGATTTCTGCAAGATCCTTCTCACTTGTTTTCGTACTTTCAGCATAATTGTTTTTAGGTTTAATTAAAAGATATGATCATTCTATTTCAGTTGTTGATTGCAGGTGCCGCCATAGTCGATGCCCTCATGTGAGACGTTGAATCCCTCGAGAGTCAGTCGCGAGGCCTGCTCGACAAAAAGTCCATAGACCTTGTCGCGCACGAAGCCCTCGCCCTTGCAAGGCCGTTTGTCATAGATACCGCTGGGATAGCTGGTGATCTTCTTGAGGTTAAGCGTCACATGGTCGAAATGGATATCGCTGACTTTGTCGGGTGTGTCGCCCCCGATAAAGCATCCGTTCTCGCTTGTAGCGATGATATGGTTGAAGAAGATTCTCGACACCTGTCCGCAACGTCCTTCCACCTGTCCTTTCGGGAATCGCCAATTGGCATCCTTGTGGTTGCCATTTGCCCTGGGATAAGAGGTGACATAGATGGGTTCGGCCTTTCCCCACCACACATCCGACCAGAGTCGGCAGTCGAGGATGATATTAGAGAACACCACGTCGGTCACGGTGCCCTCATCACGGTTCTGGATACCCAGTCCGCGGTTGGAAGCCTTGATGATGCAATTGTCGAAGAGCACGTTGTAGATCGAGTCCATATTCTCACTACCTATTTTAATAGCGCACGAGCGGCTTGTCATCACGCAGTTGGTCACCACGATGTCATGGCAAGAGCCGTAGCGCTCTGTCTCACGTCGGTTTTTTAGACAGATGCAGTCATCACCGCTGGTGATCAAGCAGTTGGAGATACGCACGTTGCGTGAGTGGTCGATGTCGATGCCGTCGCCATTGCGTATTTTCAAGTTGTTGAGCAGGTTGATGCCGTCGATGACAGCCCCGTCGCATCCCACGAGATGAAGCGTCCAGTAGGCACCATCGCGGATGGTGACATCCCTCACGGTAAGGTTTCTCACCCCATTGAGCGTGAGCACATGAGGTCTTGGGTCGAATGTCGTGACAGGTTTGAGCTCATAGGAGTCGTCCAGTTCGGCCCCCATAAATGCCACGCCATTGCCATGGATGGTGCCTTTACCAGTGATGGAGATGTTTTGCGCATCATCGGCATAGAGCCACATCATGCCTTCCCCCTCATTCTTGCCGAAAGCGCTGAGGTGATAAATACGTTCATCAGGGTTAGCGAGCAGGACAGCTGTAGGTTCGATGTGTAAGTCGACATTTGACTTCAGCTGCACGGGGCCGGTCATAAAGGTATGTCCACCACGCAGGAGCACCTGTCCTCCCCCTTCGGAAGAACAACGGTCGATCGCACGCTGTAAAGCCACAGCATCGTCGGTCACGCCGTCGCCTTTGGCACCCATTTGGATGACATCATAAATATGCTGAGCCATTGCCATTCCAGCAACAAGCATCAGCGACACAGTCAGAAGCAGTTTCCTCATGAATGGTTATTAGGTTGTTTCACATCAGATTTAAGCCTGCATTTCCAATACCTATGAAAGATAGTTCGGGCGCAAAAGTATCAAATTGTTTTGGATTACACAACTTTTAACCTAAAAAAACCGCCAAAATAGTGAGAAAAAGGGGGTTGCAACCTATTGGGAGGGACATTTTTTCGTTTTCAGACTATTTTCTGTCTGCAAAAACAAAAAAAGAGGTTGGTGCAGGAAGCTACCAACCTCGAGGGGCGATTTCGAAACATCGAAATCATAAAAACATGCTGCAAATATAAAATTCCAATTGTTAAAAAGCAAATTTTTAACGCTAAATATAGCTTTTTTAACATTTTGGGCAAGAGGGGGGTAATTGCTCTACACCTAAGTGTGCATAGAATATCGGGCGGATCTGCCGCTTTTAGTTCGGGCGGATTTGCATTCGTTCGGGCGGATTTGCAATCCGCCCGCATTGAGTATCTTCATTTGCTATGCGCTTTTAGCGGATTAAAAATCCTGATACCCGCATTGAGTATCGGCATTTGCTATGCGCTTTTAGCGGATTAAAAATCCTGATACTCAGAGCATCGGGATTACAAATCCCGATGAACAACGACAAATCCCGATGAACAACGAAACATTCCGATGAGCAACGAAACATTCCGATGAACGACGGCAAATCCCGATGAACAACGAAACATTCCGATGAACGGCGAAAAATTCCGATGAACGGCGAAAAATTCCGATGAACGTTAGCGGGGAAAGTGGGAGGCGGAACTGTTACGTCTGAGGAGGGAATCATAATTTTCCTTCATTTTCATACCAGCTCTCGTTTTTTTTCTTAATTTTGTGCAGGGAAAAAATTTTTCAAGTAACGTATTATAATATAATGTGGAGAATCTTATGAAGAAAATATTATTGATCGTAGCCCTGGCACTGCTCACCGTGCCCCAAGCGACAGGAAGTTACTGGAAATCGACTGCAGCGGAAACCGCGCTGATGCAGCAAGGAGGCATCAGGTATCATCTGAACGGCAGGATCAGCACCATCGACCATGTCAAACTGGTGCTCAAGGGGAAAACCGGGACGCTATCGTATAAGATGAACGGCAAGCGCATTGTCAGCAACATCGTGATAGACCTGGAAGCCTCAACATTCGACAAAGACGGCATCGGTCACATCGAGCTCAAGAGCTATACGCCTCAAGGGAAGCTCAAAGGGCGCTTTATCGGAGATTCTGACTTCGCAGAATGCGGATATCTCTATGTAGGGAAGTTCGTCAACGTGAACGGTTCTTCGACCGAGTTTCTTTTCACGGAATTGTAGCCACCTTCTTACACGCCCTTTGGATTAGTTCTCAAATCCAAGGGGCGTGTAGTTTCGAGGAGAGCACTTCACCCCTGTTTTTATGGGCATTGCGACAGTTATGACGCTATTTTGCCGATTTGACGCAATACAGGTGTGCGTGTCGCATCGGTTTTTTAAAAAAACGAGTGTTTTTTTGCTTGCCAACCAAACTTGGGCTAATTTTGCATCGTAATCAGAAACAAAACGGAAACAAATAATAATAAAAATAAAAAACATGAAGACAATGAAAACAATGAAGACTTTGAAATCACTGATGGCCGCCGCTATCATCCTTTGCACCGCAAATGCAAACGCCCAGACACAAAAGTACTACAACACGAAGAACGAGGTAGCCATCACCGTCGGCACAGGCACCAACTCCCAGCTCTTCGACGCACTCTCTAACCTCGGCAGTGTCATGGGCTCTGTCCTCATAACAGGCATGGCCACAGGCGGACATTACGTCGGTTACACCACATATGATGACAAGTCCTATCTCCCGCCAATCTCCGTGGAGTACTTCCACCACCTCAACGAGTGCGTCAGCATCGGTGCCATCGCAGCGCTGAACAGCTACAGCAGCGACATGTATTGCACATGGGAGAGCAACAGCGGCGAAAAGAAGGAGGAAAAAGTAGGAAAAGCAACGAAAAATTTCGTTTCGTTCTTACCCGCCGCCAAATTTGACTGGCTGCGCAAGAAGAACTTCGGCATGTACTCCAAGATCGGCGCCGGTTTCACCTACATGCACGAGAAACAGGTGCAGAACAATCAGGACGAAGACAAAGAGGTGAACAGCGATAATGAGTTCTTCTTCACCTTCCAAGCCTCACTGATCGGTATAGAGGTCGGATCGGAGAAAATCAGGGGATTCGCTGAGCTCGGCGTCGGTGAGCAAGGTATCGCCCTCGCCGGTATACGCTACAAGTTCTAAACATCAATACAAGTTTTTACCTTTCTTTCAACCCCTCCTTGGATTTTGAAGACAATCCAAGGAGGTTTGTTTTTACCGTATTCTCCTCAAAAGGGCTGTCGGTACACCATAAGTGAAAAAGTATATCCCCCGATGCCACAAGACAAATATGCAGCCGACGAACAGGGAAGTGCTATTTTCCTGCATATTATTTCCTGCTTTCATTTTTTTTGGGTATATTTGCAGGGAATTTCCATCAACAAACTACTACGACAATCAACAATACCCAAATCATATGAGACAAGTCATCATTTCAATTCTCTGTCTGCTGTTCCCATGCTCACTTCTTGCCCAGGGCTGGGACACCGACTATGCCAACATCGAGAAAAGCATCCGCAAAGTGCAGTTTCCCGACAAGCGTTTCGACATCACCAAATATGGTGCATCACTGAAAGCTACACCCGCCAAGAACCAGAAAGCCATCAACAAAGCCATCGAAGCCTGTTCGAAGGCAGGCGGCGGCAAGGTCATCATCCCCGCTGGTGTGTGGAAGACCGGAGCCATCCGTCTGAAGAGCCATGTCAACCTGGTGGTGGAGAAAGACGCCACCCTACTCTTCGACTTCGACACCTCGCTCTACCCGATGGTCCTCACACGCTGGGAAGGCATCGACTGCTACAACTACTCCCCCTGCATCTATGCCTATGGCGAGACCGACGTTGCCATCACCGGAGCTGGCACCATCGACGGCAACGGCAGCAACGACACCTGGTGGAAGATGTGCGGCAAGGACACCTATGGATGGACTCCGCAGCTCACCGAGCACCAGAAAGAGACCCGTCTGCAACTGCTCCGCATGTCGGAAGACGGTGTGGACGTAGAGAACCGCAAGTTCGGCCAGGGCAAAGGTCTGCGTCCTCAGCTCATCAACCTTTACAAATGCGACGGCATCCTGATTGAGGACGTCACTCTGCTGCGCTCCCCCTTCTGGGTGATCCACCCTCTGCTGAGCAACGACATCACCGTTCGCGGCGTGAAAATCTGGAATGAAGGTCCCAACGGCGACGGTTGCGACCCCGAGTCGTGCAACCGGGTGCTGATCGAGAACTGCATTTTCCACACCGGCGATGACTGTATCGCTATCAAGAGCGGTCGCAACGTCGACGGCCGCAAATGGAACATCCCCAGCCAGAACATCATCGTCAGGAATTGTGAGATGCAAGACGGGCACGGCGGCGTAGTCATCGGGTCGGAGATCTCCGGCGGCTGCAAGAACGTCTATGTGGAGCACTGCAAGATGGACTCCCCCAACCTCGACCGTGTGCTCCGCATCAAGACCAACTCCTGCCGCGGCGGCATCATCGAGAACATCTTCATGCGCAAAGTGGAAGTGGGGCAATGCCGTGAGACCGTGATGCGCATCAACCTCAACTACGAGCCGAAAGAGAACTGTTGCCGCGGTTTCAACCCGACCGTCAGGAATGTCTACATGGAGGACGTCACCTGCAAGAAGAGCAAATACGGTCTGCTGCTCAACGGGCTTGACGATGCCGACAACATCTATAACATCCACGTGAAGAACTGCCGTTTCGACGGTGTGCAGGATGTCGGTCTCAAGCGCACAGGCAAGAGCCACGACCTGCACCTCGACCAGGTTTTCGTCAATGGTTCGCTGCTGCTCGCAGAAGCGCCCTACAAGAACTACAGCGAATGGATGACCTATTCGGAAATGCAGCGTGTGCCCAAGTCCTATCTGCTCGACTTCTCGAACAAGCCCAAATGGAGCTACGTGATGGGCATCGAACTGGAAGCCATGCTTGACACCTACCTGAAATACGGAGGCCAGAAGATCATGGACTACTGCCAGGAATACACCGACACGATGATTGACGCCAAAGGAGTCATCCGCGGCTACAACCTGCTTGACTACAACCTCGACAACATCCGTACAGGCCATTTCGTGACCCGCATGTACCAGCTCAAGCCCGAGGCCAAGAACCTGCTGGCCATGCAGACCATGATGAAACAACTCGACAAGCAGCCCCGCACCGTGGCCGACAAAGTATACTGGCACAAGGCCATCTACGCCTACCAGGTGTGGCTCGACGGCATTTTCATGGGTCTGCCCTACCGCGCCCTGACCGCCAAGACCCTTCTGAAGCCCAAGAAGGCCACGAAGATCTATGACGACGCCGTGAACCAGATCAGCATCACCTACAACCGCACCCTCGACCCCAAGACCGGGCTCAACCGTCACGCCTACGACGAGAACCGCAACATGTTCTGGGCCGACAAGGAGACTGGTCTCAGCCAGCACTGCTGGGGCCGCGCGCAGGGATGGTATACGATGGCCCTCATCGAACTGCTCGACGCCCTGCCCGAGGACTATGCCCGCCGCGGCGAAGTCATCGAACTGCTCCGCAAAGATCTCGACGCCGTGATCAAATGGCAGGACAAGAAAACCGGCGTATGGTACCAAGTGATGGACGCACCAGACCGGGAAGGCAACTACCTGGAGTCGACCTGTTCGTCGATGTTCGCCTATGTCCTGCTGAAAGCATACCGCAAAGGCTACCTCGGCGAGAAATACCGCAAAGCCGGCGAGAAAGCCTACCAAGGCATCCTCGACCATTTTATCCGCGTGAACGCCGACAAGACCATATCGCTCACCTCCTGCTGTTCGGTAGCCGGTCTGGGACCGGGCGTCAGCCCCGAAGTGGAAGCCGCCCTGAAGAAGATCAACCCCAAAGCCACGGCCAAGGAGAACAAGAGACGTGACGGCAGTTACGGCTACTACCTCAGCGAGCCCATACGTGACAACGACGCCAAAGGAGTCGGTCCGTTTATCTGGGCCTCTCTTGAGATGGAGCAGTTGAAGAGCACAAACCCATAATTCCAGGAAAAACATGAGGAGAGCATTATCCCTGGTCTGCGCCATCATGGTTTTTTACACCGTCATGGCGCAGGCTCCAGCCTTTCCCGGAGCCGAGGGTCACGGCCGATACATCACCGGCGGGCGCGGCGGCAAAGTCGTCCATGTGACCAATCTCAATGACAGCGGAAGCGGTTCGCTGCGCGAGGCAGTGAGCGGCAACAGCAAGAAAATCGTCGTCTTCGACGTCGGCGGGGTCATCCCCCTCTCCAGCAACCTCACCATCGGCGATAACACCACCATCGAGGGCCAGACAGCGCCATCACCTGGCATCACCATCAGGTATTACACCGTCACCCCAGGCAGCAACAACATCATCCGCTACATCCGTGTGCGCAGAGGTCAGGAGAAGAACGTGAACGACGGAGCTGACGCCATCACCTCACAGCACAAGACCGGGATGATGATCGACCACTGCTCCTTCTCGTGGAGCATCGACGAAGTGGCCTCTTTCTACGACAACAACAATTTCACGATGCAATGGTGCACCATAGCCGAGAGCCTCATCAATGCCGGTCATGAGAAAGGAGCACATGGCTATGGCGGCATCTGGGGCGGCAAGCTCGCCTCCTTCCACCACAACCTGATAGCCCATGTGGCCAACCGCTCACCCCGGTTCAACGGTGCACGCTACAACTGGGGCGGTTATACCAGCAACCTCCTCTTCAACGACTATCGGTGGCAGAACACCCTTCAAGCAGAGATTGTGGATTTCCGCAACTGCATCGTATACAACTGCGGCAATGGATGCTACGGTGGTCCTGGCGGAGGACATATCAACATCGTGAACAACTATTACAAGACAGGACCTGCAGGCTCGACCACACACGTCACCAACGTCACGCTGGCCGGCAGCGGCAATGCAGGGAATGCCCAGACTTTCTGGGACATGCCCAGCCGCTACTTCATCAACGGCAATCAGGTGAACAGCAACGCCAACTACGACTGGAAGGGAGTGAGCTACGACAAGGGCATCCCCAGCAAGAACGGAGATTACTACACGAAAGACCCCAATCACTATTATGGTGAAGGAGCCGGCTATGTGTCGATCAGCGGCACCGACTGCGTGCGTATCAAACTGGATAATGCGAGTGCGACAGGTGAGGTGACCACCCACACCGCCAGCCAAGCCTACCAGAAAGTGCTCGATTACGCTGGAGCCTCCATGTTTCCCGACGAAGTGGACAAGCGTTACGTGTCAGAGACCCGCAGCGGCACCGCCACCTACAAAGGTTCCGTCACCGGCAAATCCGGGCGCATCGACCGTGTGGCCGACGTGAATGGCTACACCGAAGCCACCTTCGGTACCGGTGCCTATCCGTCGGACTGGGACACCGACCGCGACGGCATGCCCGACATCTGGGAGGAAGCCAATGGTCTGGATGCCCACAATGCCTCTGATGCCGCCACCTACACCCTCGACCCCAAGGGTTATTACACCAACATCGAAGTCTATTGCAACGCCCTCGTGGAGGAGATGGTGAAACAGCAGAACGCCAATGCCGAAACGACAGTCGACGAGTACTACCCTACAGTGAAGAAAGTGGAGGGAGTGCCCTATTACGGAGCAGGAACCGACTTCGGTGAGATCATCGAGGAAACCAAGAGCTACACCATCGCCCAGTCCACCTACCAGAGCGGCGGCGACACCCAGGTATGGACCTTCAATGAAGGCATCACCGTCAGCAATGGCAAAGGCAAGACCTACAACAGTTCGAAAGGCAAGGAAGACGGCATCAAGTACAGCAAGAACGTGCAATACGCCATCGGACTGCCGGATCACTTTTATGCCAAGACGGTGACGTTCAAAGGCTATGACAACTACGCCGACCTCGACTCCTACCTCCTGGAATGCAACGGGACAGAATACGAAGCCACCGCATACGTCTTCCCTAAGAAGGAAAACGACCAATACACCGTCGTCAGCCACACAGTGGAATTAGCCACCCCCACAGCCAAGCAACTGACGTTCACCGCAGGAGGCCAACAAACCGTCTGGGTCATCACACTAACAGGTATGGTCAGCACCCAGGAGCCCGTGACGCTCCTGGGTGACGCCAACAAGGACGGTCAGGTGAACGTCTCCGACATCATGTGCATAGTCAGTCACATCCTCGGCAATGAAGTAGCGGTCTTCAGCAAGTCGAATGCGGATGTCAACAAGGACCATTCTATCAATGTCAGCGACATCATGTGCATCGTGAATATCATCTTGAAACAGTGACCCAACTCCCCACCCCTCCGAGGAACGTATCAGTCTTACCACCTTATTTAATAATAAGATCCGTGAGGCTGTTTTTTTTATCCCTTTTTCGTTGTGGAATCCAAAAAAAATGGTTAAGTTTGCATTTAAAAAGGAAAAACAACCAAAATCTTTAATTCACTAAACCATCAGTCTATGAACAAACATCTACGCTACACACTTATGTCGATGCTGATGATGGTCTGCGGATGGGCTTCCGCACAAGTCATCACATTCGACCCTGCTGTGGACCTTGGCACACAGGCCAGCAGCAGCACTGGTGAAGACCAAGTGACCAAGAGCGGCGTGACCATCGCCGCCTCACCGACAGGTTCCTTTGGAAACGGGCAACAGTACCGCGTGTATAAAGGATCCGATTTCACTGTCACCTCCACGGCAGGCAACATCACCAAGGTAGAGATCACTTGCACGGCTTCTGACGACGCCAAATACGGTCCGGGCTGTTTCAGTGTTCCCACAGCAGGCAGTTATGCTTATGAGGGCGCCATCGGCACCTGGACCGGCAATGCCAGTTCATTCTCGATGAACGCAACAAGCAACCAAGTGCGCATGACCCTGGTGAAAGTCACCATCGGTGATGGCGGTGAAGAACCAGGTCCCGGTCCGGAACCCCAGCCCGGTAATCCGACAGGAAGCGGTACGCTGGCAGACCCATGGAATGCCGTAGCCGCCAACAACTTCGTCGCAGGCCTGGCCGCCGACACCCCTACCGAGGAAGACTACTACATCAAGGGCAAGATCGCCAAGATCGGCAACAAGGGTGAGTTTGGCTCTCAGTTTGGCAATGCCACCTTCTACATCTCCGACGATGGAACCGATGCCAACACCTTCTACATCTACCGCACCTACTACCTGGAGAACAAGATGTGGGTGGAAGGCAACACACAGATCAAGGTAGGCGACGAGGTGATCATCTGCGGCAAGCTCGTCAACTACAAAGGCGACACCCCTGAAACCGTACAGAACCAGAGCTACATCTACTCCCTCAACGGTGCGACCAAGGAAGAGACCCATGAAGAGCCACCTGTGGAAGGCGCCATCGTATTTGACGCCACTGTAGACCTCGGCACCCAAGCCGGCAGCAGCAGTGAAGAAGACCACGTGACCAAGAACGGCGTGACCATCGCCGCCTCTCCGATAGGCTCGTTCGGCAATGGCCAGCAATACCGCGTCTATAAAAATTCCGACTTCATTGTCACCTCCACGGTGGGCGACATCACCAAGATCGTCGTCACCTGCACCGCTTCAGGCGAAGAGAAATACGGTCCCGGATGTCTCATCAACCCCACCTCGGGCACTTACACCTTCGAGGGCAACACCGGCACATGGACCGGCAGTGCCAGCAGCGTTTCGATGAATGCAGCAGAATACCAAGTGCGCATGACCAAGGTTGAAGTGTATATAGGCGGCGAGGTGCAGAAAGTGCTCACCATCAGCGGCACCACCCCATTCACCACCTCCACCACCGTGACCATCACCCCGTCGAACGCCGACTATGCGGTATACTACACCCTCGACGGCAGTGACCCACGCACCTCCTCCACGCAGCAAGTCTACAGTGCACCGTTCACCCTAACCGCCACCACCACCGTAAAAGCCGTAGAGGAAGACCTGGCCGGTGTCTTGAGCGACGTAGTGGAGAAAACCTTTGTGAAAGAACAAGCCACCGACATCCCGACTGTGAACGACATCGCAGCCTTCAAGGCCCTCGAGAGCGGCACAGAAGCCACGCTGAAGCTCAACAATGCACAGGTGCTGTACGCCCTTGGCCGCGACGTCTACGTACGTGATGCCACAGGCGCCGTGGAGTTCTACAACACCCAGCTCGGCTTTGAAACCGGTCAAGTGCTCAATGGTGAGATCACCGGCAAATTCAGTCCCTACAACGGTCTGCCTGAACTTGTAAGCACCAGCAACACCGATGCCAACACATTCACGGCCACCGCAGGAGAGGAGCCTCTGCCCGTGTCGACAACCATCTCTCAGCTCAGCGAGAGCCTACTCTGCGACCTGGTGGAATTCCCCGCCACCCTCAGCAAAGAAGAGGCAGGAACCTTCGCCAATTCCGGTGACTCCAATATCCTGCTCTACGACAAGTTCAAGATAATCGACGACAGCACGCCGTATGGTCAAGACTGCTATGTGAAAGGCATCCTGGTCATCTACAAGGGCGACCTTCAGGTCTACCCGACCGCCATTTCCAACAACAGCGGCATTCAGGAGCTGAGCGGAGTTTTGCTTGACAGCAATGCCCCCATGTACAACCTCTCCGGCCAGAAAGTCGGACCTGACTGCAAGGGCGTCATTATCCAGAATGGCAAAAAGCTGATACTCAAATAAAACATCTTTCCATCACCATTTCATGAAGGGCATGCCGAACGGTATGCCCTTCATGCATAAAAAAACGAAAAATTTCTTCTGATTTCGTTGCAGGTTGAGAAAAAAAATGTATATTTGCAAAAAAAACGAAGACATTCTACAATAATTCTTTACGAAGATCCACTCATTCAAGACTCTAAGCGGCTTTGGCCAACTACGATTCGAATAGCTACAACTAAAACCACTATTTGATTGTCAATGATTGTGAAACGTATATTACAAATCTGGATTCTGGCACTTGTCAGCCTTCCACTCATCGCCAATCCTGTCACACCAGGAGAAGCCCGTGAGAAAGCAGCAGTTTTCTTTGAGACCCATGGCAAGCGCATCACCCCTGCCCCATCCCATGTGCGAACCGCCGAGGAGGGCCAGGAGGCATCACCCTATTACATCTTCAATGCTGCGGAAGAAGGCTTCGTCATCATCTCAGGCGATGATGCGGCAGGCGACATCTTGGGTTACTCCACCCAAGGCCATTACGACGAGGAAAAAATTCCCGAAGGGATGCAAGCTCTTCTCACAGGTTATGCCCATCAAATCAACCTGCTGAGAGAGACCCCCACGAGACGTCCCTCCAAGAGAATCATCGCCCATGAATCCATCGCCCCATTGGTGACCACCACCTGGTCGCAGGGCAATGCCACGGAAGAAGGCGGAGCCTACAACCTGCTCTGTCCGATGATAGACTCCAAGCACACTCTGGCCGGCTGCGTGGCCATTGCCATGGCCCAAATTCTTAACTATCACCAATGGCCAAAAGAAGATTGTAAGGAAATCCCCGCCTACACCGTAGGCGACGGAGAAATGGTCCTTGAAGCCCTTCCCCCCATGACCTTTGACTGGGGCAATATCCTCTGCACCTACAACGGCACAGAGACCGACGAGGAACGCATGGCCGTGGCCCAGTTGGCACTTTACTG
>ODAI011480126.1_pt1 | contig 45899 bp, 42 predicted proteins | sample 1539321 | NCBI WGS metagenome assembly ODAI01 (sample SAMN02144231, study PRJEB22623) | gut metagenome | biome: sheep rumen | host: Ovis aries | place: New Zealand
CCAGTTCCTGCATTGGTGTAGTAAGTGTGTCCATAGCAATTATTCGATACATCTGTTCACGGCTGATGCCGAACATCTTAGCAAGCTGATCGGCGGTTATCTTTTCTTCTTTTCCCGAGGCACGATACCGCAGGAAGATCTTACACAGTTTAGAGGGCGGGGGAGCCGCATGATGAATGTTGCTCTCGCATACTATCATGTAGGCTTTAAGGTCTGATACATCAACAACCGTAGCAAGCGCATATTTAGCAGTTATTGACTTTAGCGCTAGGTATCTGTGATGACCGCTGAGGATCTGATACCTACCATCCTTTTTACGAACAATGATAGGTTCCAGCTGTCCATTCTCTTTTATACTCTCGCTCAGAGCTTCAACCTTTTCATCGTCGATGTCAAAAGGCTGATTTCCATCCTCGTCTGTGTACATATCAAGCTTGTGCATTGCAATTTCAGTTATCTCATTCAGCACTTCCTCAGCTGAGATAAGGCTTTCTTTTATACTGCCTTTTTCCTTTCTCTCGGAGAATGTTTCACTTACTTTATCAAATTTCATGCCTTACACCCCCTCGATACGACTTACAAGCTCATCAGTGAGAGTTTTGTATTCACGGGAAACACGGTTGTCCTTAGCATTAGAAAGAACGACTGCCTTTTCAGTGAGTGCAGAGTTAGCGGCAACAGCCATACGTTCTATTTCGCTTTCAAAAACGATGTCAGAGTAATTACCGCGGAGCATTTCGACTGTTGTTCTGCTGTTGTTGCTTCTATCAACCATAGTTGGGACTATTCCGATGATTTCTATGTTTTCGTTAAGTTCCGCCTGGATCTCATTTATCTGTAACAGGAGATTAGGCAGCGGTGGATAGCTCAGAGGGTGAGCCTGACAGGGGATAAGCACATAACGGCTTGCCGTAAGTGCGTTATCCAATATAACATTAAGTGACGGTGGGCAGTCAAGCAGGATGTAGTCGTATCTGCTAAGCAGTTCACTGTTCTGATTTAAAAGTCTACGAAAAACTGTTTCCTTACTTCTCACCGAAACAAGGTCTATGGCGATACGCTGCATTGTGTTCAGTTCTGCCGGGATTATGTCAACTCTGTTGACCTCGTTTGTGACAATGTAATCTGCAAGGTCAATAGTTTCGCGGTTAACTGTTTTGTAGAGTGCTTTACCTATATTGTTCTCGGCATTGTAGATACCAAGGAAGTTTGAAAGTGATTCCTGTGTGTCCAAGTCAATTAGCAGGACATTTTTGCCCGTAAGAGCAAGTGCTGCACCTACATTGATCGTCGTAGTGGTCTTGCCCACGCCGCCTTTCTGATTTGCTACTGCAATTATTTTTGTGTTTTTCATGGCTTTTTTCCTTTCACCGCTGTTGCGGATTTTAATATTAGTGTTTTTCAATCTATTGACAGCGGAAAGGGCAGTGAGAAAAACACTAAGCACTGCCCGCAGGGAGCGACCCTGCCGCTGCCATAAAAAACAGCGCCTGACTTCTGTCAAACGCTATCTTTTATCGTTGTTATAAATGTGTCTTTAGCCACACTAAATGTGATGTTGACTAATTAAATTTAGTATGGTATAATGTATTGAATTCATGGAGGAATTGTTAGATGCTAATAAATTGGGTATTTATTACTTATTAAAAGTTATTCAAGTCTCCAAAACCGCGTGTCCCGAGTTCGATCCTTGGTGCCCCTGCTTCTTAACTTCCATGAGAAATCATGGAAGTTTTTTTATTGGCATTTCTAACAAAATTTCACCTGTCCTTTTGTCAACCCTTTAATTGTTTTCTTGTTGCAAAATTATTCATAATGTGTTATGATTAATATGGAATTATATGAATGTTGAAAGGGGGAGGCATCTTTGAATTATAAAGGTATTAAAAAGCTGACTTTCGGTGTGAATATAGCTTTACTTTTCATAGTTTTCTTTCTTATGATATTTTTTAAAAAGCTTGATGCTGATTTTCTTGTTTATTTCAGTATACCGACGCTGTTTTTATATATTTTTAATTTTATTCTCATCTACAAAAATAAACTTGATACCTATTTATGGATAGTTTATGCGTGGATAACCTTGTATATGGGGGTAACTACCGTCTGCCTCGGTGATAGTTACGGATTTCATCTGTACTGTTTTTCGATGATACCTGTTATTTATTCCTCAGAGTATCTGGCTTTCAAATTGGGCGGAAAAACTGTCAGACCTATGAATATCAGTATTTGTGTGGCTGCATTTTATTTCATTATAATGGGGTATGTTCGGATAAATGGTCCTATTTATGAAAGGGATAACAAATACTCACTTTTATTTCTGTTCACAAATTCATTGATAGTATTTTCTTTTTTGATTATCTACATAAATAAGCAGATACGTTCTATAATCAATTCGGAGATCAAGCTGACTCAAATGGCACACAAGGACAGACTGACAGATCTTTACAACAGACATTATATGATCGACCGACTTACAGAAGTCAACAGTATGAAAGAAACTGCTGTGCTGGCGATGGCGGATATCGACGATTTTAAGACAATAAATGATGTTTACGGTCACAATGCCGGTGACGAAGTGCTTAAAGTTATATCTAAGAAAATGAAGGATACCTGTGCAGGTTGTGATATAGCAAGGTGGGGCGGTGAGGAGTTTCTTATACTGTTCAACAATGATGATGAAGTTATGAAAATTATCGAAAAATTACGTTCTGATATTGCTTCATCTCCTGTTGAATTTGAAGGAAAGTCAATACCCGTTACAATAACTGTCGGTGTGGCTCCCGCAAGAAAAGGCAGAACTTTGGATGAATGGATACAGGTAGTTGATAACAAGCTTTATTATGGCAAAAAAAGCGGAAAAAACAAAGTCATAGGGTAAATGCTATGGGTATAAATTCTGAAAAAAGGCGAAGTATATGCGTCGGAGATACTACGTATTTATGGTATGTTGTACTCGATGATGATAGTGACTACTATATATTGAATGTTATATCTCCCGATAAGCATTTGATATTGAGCTGTCCGCTGGGTACTGAAACACCCTACGTGATAAGCAAGGGGAGGAGATTCCGAAATGCCGGAAGTATAGGCTGGAACAGGTTTTTGCTGCCATTTGATGTGCCGCAGACAATAACACCCAAGTTTGTTAAGAGACTGATAGTATGGGTAGATGAGACCTGTGATGCTGTTTCGGCGGATGGCATTGATTTTCCTGTGTAACGGACTTTTATTAGCTAAATAAGTAATAAGGACAGCTGTATTTGTCGGCTGTCTTTTTTTGCGGTACTGTCAAAATGAAAATATTGTGAAATGGGTGGAAAATCCTGATAGTTTGTGGTATAATATAATTTGGTATATTTTATGCCTGTTTAAGGGCAGTTCATAGAATGGAGAATGTAAATGGCGATAAAATACGATAGATCGGTCATCGGTGAGGGCATCACCCTTACACAGATAATTGATCCGAAGTACAAGACGAATATAGTCAGGGTGAGATTCATTGTTCCGATTGATCCTGATTATACTGGTGCAAATTCGCTGCTGATGTCGCTTTTGGTGACTTCAAATTCTGAGGTTTCTTCAAGGAGCGAACTTTCCTCAAAGTTCATGGGGCTTTACGGTACTTCCATAGGTGCTCTTTCGGGGAATATCAGCGATCATCAGTCAATGGGCATATCCATGAATATGATCATGGATAAGTACACCATTGACGGTGAAAAAATATCGGAGGAGGCTGTAAGGCAGCTGCTGCTCTGTGTGCTGAGCCCTGATATCAAGGACGGTAAGTTCAATGAGAATTATTTCAGGCTGAGAAAACAGGAGCTTATTGACAATATAGCCGCATCGGTGAATGATAAGAGGTCTTATGCTTTCAGCAAGGCGAAGGAGATAATATACGCAGGCGAACCTGCTGCCAATACCGATCTTGGTACAATGGAGAGGGCTGAGAGCCTTACGCAGGAGGAGCTGATGGCGCAGTACAGATATCTTCTGGAGAGTGCTGAGATAGATCTTATGATATGCGGCGGCGGTGAGATAGACAGTGCTGTTGATATGCTCAGAGAAGCATTCTCAAAGCTGGAGCGAAAGAATGTCATCAAAGCTGAATTCAGAGCGTTTTCACCTCTTAAAAAGGAAGTTTGCGAAAAAGAGGAATACATGGATGTCAAGCAGTGCAAGATGTTCATGGCATACAAATCCGACTATGAGGATATTTATGTGTGCAAGCTGACTTCATGGCTGCTGGGCGGTTCGGCATTCTCAAAGCTTTTTGCCAATGTACGTGAAAAGCTTTCGCTTTGCTACAGCTGCGACAGCTACTACAGCGAGCTCAAGGGTGTTATGCTGATAGAGAGCGGTGTGGATGCTGTAAATATCAAAAAGGCGCAGGAGGCTATCCGTGAGCAGATAGTGGCAGTGCAGACAGGCGATTTTACTGCGGATGAACTGGAAAACACCAAGAGATTCGTAAAGAGCAATTTCATGGCGAACTATGATTCCGAGTGGGATATGGCTGCATGGTACAGGGCTCAGGAATCGCGCGGCACTGCCTATACCCCCGAGGAGGTATGCGATATCATCGACCGCATAACTGCGGAACAGGTGACGGAGTGTGCAAAGAGTTTCAAGGAGGATTCAGTGTTCGTGCTGAAAGCAAAGGAGGATACTGCCGATGAATAAGGAGATCATTAAGAGCGAAAGATTCGGGGAGCAGTATTCACTGATACATCATCCTTCGGGACTTGATATACTGGTGTGGAAAATGGATAATTATTCCACTACCGAGGCTGCATTCGCTACAAGGTACGGTTCGATAAATACCTGTTTTAAAACAGCGGAAACAGGGGATTATATAGAAGTTCCCGAGGGTATAGCCCATTATCTTGAACACAAGCTTTTTGAGAGTGAGGATATACCGGTATTCGATCTTTATGCGCAGACAGGTGCGAATGCAAATGCATTCACGTTTTTTGATGAAACCGCTTATACCTTCAGCACCTCGAAAAACTGGGAGAAGTCGCTGGAGATACTGCTGGATTATGTTCAGAAGCCCTATTTCACCAAGGAGAATGTTGAGAAGGAAAGGGGCATAATCGCGCAGGAGATAAAGATGTATGAGGATTCACCCTCCAATGCTTGCTTTTACAATATGCTGAAAGCCATATACAAGGAGCATCCTGTAAAGATAGACATCGCCGGAACGGTGGATTCCATAGCGCAGATAACTCCCGAACTGCTGTATGACTGCTATAACACTTTCTACAATCTGCATAATATGGTGCTTTCTATAGCCGGCAACGTAGATGAGGACAAGGTCATTGAGATATGCGACAGGATACTGAAGCCTGCAAAGGATCTTGAACTTGAATGCAGATTCCCCGAGGAGGGACGCGGTGTTGCGAAGAAGCGCGTGACTGCAAGCTTTCCTGTGGGGCTGCCTTTATTCGATATAGGGTTCAAATCGGCAGCCTGTGACGGCATGGATTTTGAGAGGAAGATATCCGTAGCACGTATGGCGATGAAAATGCTGATAGGTTCTTCATCACCGCTGTATCAGCAGCTTTTTGATGAAGGTCTGCTGAACTCTCAGTTCGGATACAGTGCGTTCTCATGCAGCGGAAGTTTCTTTGTGTGCATGATATCGGGTGAATCGAGAGATCCCGATGAGGTATACAGAAGGCTGCTGGCAGAGATAGAGCGAGTAAAGAAAGATGGCTTCAATGAAGATGACTTCAACATGGTAAGAAAATCCAGATACGGCTCGATAGTAAGGATGTTCGGTAATGTTGAAGGTCTTACGGATGCCATGACAGTAAGCTATTTCAACGGTACTACTGTATTCGATGAAGCTGAACTGCTGGCGGATATAACCGCTGAGGATTGCAGGGCAGCCCTCGATGAGCTGTTCGATGAGGAAAATTCTGCAATATCAATAATTGAGCCGACAAAGGAGTAATTTGAAATGAACATGAATGTTATGACTGCACTCTGCACTCTGGCAGAGGATACTGCTGCGGTCAGAGAAAAACTGAGCAAAAATCCTGATAAGGTGTATTTCCCGAATTTTGGAAATACAGATAATATTTTAAGAGAAGGCATATCCATAGACAGGGTAGCGTTTACTATACCCGGTCTGAATTTCACGGTATACTGGTACGGTCTGCTGATAGGCATAGGCATACTCCTTGCCATGATATACGGTTTCAGGAAGATGCGTCCTTGCGGAATTGACCCCGACAGGGCGACAGACGGTGTTATCGGCGGTGTTATCGGTGCACTTATCGGACTGAGACTTTATTATGTCATATTCAATACCGAGGGTATCACATTAAAAGATTTCTTCAATATCCGTGACGGCGGTCTGGGTATTTACGGCGGACTTATCGGTGCCATACTTGTAGGCGGAAGTATCATAAAGATCAAAAAGATAAGACTTTCAGCCATGCTGGACGTTACAGCTCCCTGTTTCCTGATAGGACAGTGCATAGGCAGGTGGGGAAATTTCTTCAATCAGGAATGCTTCGGCGTGAACACTGACAAGCCCTGGGGAATGCTTTCCTGGAGTACAGCGCGTTTCCTTTCGGATCATTATGACACTCTGACGGATACTGACGCATTCGCGCCCGTACATCCCTGCTTTTTGTATGAGAGCCTGTGGTGTCTTGCGGGATTCATAATACTGCATCTGTACTTCAAGCACCGCAAGTTTGACGGTGAGATATTCCTGATGTACACAGGCTGGTACGGTCTTGGCAGATTCTTCATTGAGGGTCTGAGAACAGACTCGCTGTATCTTGGACATATAAGGGTATCACAGCTGGTAGCAGGTACCTGCGTGGTAGCATCTATCGTACTGTGGATAGTTTTCCGCAGCATCACAAAGCGTTCGGGCAATTACAAGTTCTTCTATGAAACTGAGGTATCAAAGGCTCAGCTGGCAGAATATGCAGGCTATGAGGATATGCAGAAGGAAAAGAAAGAGCTGAAAAAGAAGATAGCTGAGGCTAAGCACAAGGGCGAGAGCTTTGCAGAGCTGGAAAAGGAATATAACAAGAAGTTCGGCAAGGAAGCGATCAAGGCTCAGAAGGAAGCACTCAAAGCTGCTGTTGAAAAGGATAAGACTGAGGTGCCCGATGAGGATTATAAGTCCATACTCGATGATGACGATGAGGACGAGAATAAGGACAGCGAAAAGGATAAGTAATATCTGATCAACTATGTTGACTTGCAATAAAAATAGTGATGATACAGAGGGGATATCCATAAAAATAAGGAGGTCATTAATATGGCAAACATAATCGACGGCAAGGCAGTATCGGCACAGGTAAAAGAAGGCATCAGACAGGAAGTCGAGGCACTGAAGGCCAAGGGCATCGAGATAGGTCTGGCAGTAGTTATAGTCGGTGACGACCCTGCTTCACAGGTGTACGTAAAGAATAAGGAGAAGGCTTGCGAGGCTGTAGGATTCAATTCATACAAGTATGCACTGCCTGCTGAAACTACCGAGGAAGAACTTCTGGCGCTGGTAGACAAGCTCAACAAGGATGACAAGGTGGACGGTATACTTGTACAGCTCCCTCTGCCAAAGCACCTTGATGATAAGATAATCATTAACAACATCCGCCCCGACAAGGACGTTGACGCTTTCCACCCTGTAAATGTGGGCAAGATAATGATAGGTGATTATAGCTTCCTGCCCTGCACACCTGCGGGCGTTATGGAGCTTATAAAGTCTACAGGCACAGAAGTTGCAGGCAAGGAGTGCGTAGTTATCGGCAGAAGCAATATCGTGGGCAAGCCCCAGGCTATGCTGCTGCTGCATGAGAACGGCACTGTTACTATCACACATTCAAAGACCAAGGACCTTAAAGAGGTATGCGCAAGGGCTGATATACTTGTCGCTGCTGTAGGCAGAGCTAAGATGGTCACTGCTGACTATATCAAGGAGGGTGCTGTAGTTATCGACGTTGGTATGAACCGCGATGAGAACGGCAAGCTGTGCGGTGACGTTGACTTTGAGGACTGCAAAGAAAAAGCAGGCTTCATAACTCCCGTACCCGGCGGCGTCGGCCCCATGACTATTGCTATGCTAATGAAAAATACCCTCACAGCAGGTAAGGAACATCACGGCGTGTGATACCACCTCTGCGGGTACCCATACAGAACGTTTGTGATCATTATTGAGGGAAACCCTTTTGAAAAAGGGTTTCCCTCAAACTCATTTCCGAAAACTTTTAACTCTATTCGGCAGGGGCAGCTATACTTTTATAGCATAGCAAAAGGCAGACATTCTCTGTTCTTTGAGAGAATGTCTGCCACTGCCAAATAGAAATAGAAGTTTTTGGAAATGAGGTCAGCATCAGCCGAAAATATCATCGTATGAGGTATGTTCATTTTTATCTATACCTGATATACTGAATTCAACGGTGATACTATTTTTAAAGCTGAGATTGCCGGTATCTATGGCTGCATCTTCGGCAGAGCCTGACAGGAGGTCAGCTATGCATATACGATAGCAGTTATCCTCTTCATCCAGGTTTCCGTAGCGTATCTTAGAGGGGTCAAAGTCGATATAGTTCCCGTCAATGGCTATGCCTGTGACAGTCACATTCAATTCATCTCCCCTGAATTTGCCTTTGACGTGTTTATTGACATTTGCATCATTACCGCTTTTAAGGAAACCTTCAAGCTCACTTCCGTCAGCGGCAAGGGTGCCGTCGAGAAGACCTGTGATATCTACACAGAGCATAGTACAGCCTTTAGCGGGGAGCAGGCTGCCGTCAGAACCGTATAAAAGTGAAGGATTCGTTCCCGTATCGTCCTTGGCGGTTATGCTTTTTTTGGTTATGCTGACACTGTAGACACCGTCATTGGTGATATCAGCATCAACACCGAAGGATGGTGCGCTGTAATAGCCCTGACCGTTCCAGTTGCCCCAGTTCATACTTCCGTCAGCGAACATAAGGAAGGCATCATAGCCCTTGAAAGTTTCGTCAGCGATACGAGGGTCATCAGGAAAAGTTTTTTTGCCTTTTATGTAAGCTGCTGTGAGTGAAAGGTCTGATATATTTACCTTGCCGTCGTAGTTGACATCGGCATTCTGCAGGCTTTCGCCTTGAATCATTTTTTTAGTTTTTATATGTGCAGCGATCTTTGAAACATCAGTAATGGTCACAGCGCCGTCACCGTTCACATCGCCCTTAGCAGCAGATGCACCGTCTGCATAGGCAGAGATACTGCAGGCACATATAAGCGATACTGCGGTCATGATCAGTTTGTTCATGTATAATTTCCTCCCGGGTATCAAAAGATATTAATATATTATACACCTGACCGCAGATATTGTCAACCCCGTCATCAGCCTTTCAGCGCTGTGGAAAGATCAACTTCCTTATCCATAAGATCTTTGCCTTTGCCTGTGAAACGGTCAACATAGTACCATGCTACAGTGGCTGAATGATCGTCAAATATATCATATAGGTGTATAACTATATCTGTATTGGAATCTGACTGTGAAACATCGCAGAATTCGGGTTCATAGCCTGAATCACTGTGCTGCTTGCAGTATTCCCTTGCCATATCTTCAAGTTCTTTATTTGTGTAGAAGCTGAAATCGTCAAAGCTGATATTGCCTCTGTATACAAGTTCCTCGGTGTGGCTGTCATTTTCAAAGGTCAGTAACGCACCGTCACCGCGGTCTTCTGCTTTTGCCCGGGTATATTCATCAGTGCCCCCTGCGTTGCCTGCAAAATAGAAAACAGCATAGCCGTCTTTCATTTCATAGGTGAACCCTTCTTTGAAGCCGTCTGCCTGATAGACCCTCATACCTGTGCCGTCTGTTGAGAATTCATAGTAGATATCGCCGCTGTTACAGAATGACCACCATATACCGGGAGCAAATCCGACTTCTGTCCCGAAATGGTTCTCATCGGGACCTTTGCCGTCATCGTCAAGTCCGCCTGAGAACTGACCCGCCATGCCATCGTTTTTGCTCTCATCGGAAGTTTCCGCGATGCTATCTGTCACAGCACTGCTGTCATCGGCGGAGGAACTTTCTTCCTGCGCTTCAGCCGGACTTTCTTCAGTATCCTCAGAGGATACCTCGGCTGTGCTGCTGACTGCCGTATCAGAGGACTTTACGTTCTTAGAACTTCTATTACTGTCCGCAGGGCGCTCGGTCAACGAACCGCAGCCTGCAAGTATCAGTGCCGCTGCGGCAGCAAATAAATATGTGCGTTTCATACAATACATCTCCATTCTTTTTGTGAATAATTTAATACATGATAATTATAACTCAGATAACGTTTTTGGGCTATACCCGTAAGTATATCCACAGTGTAGAATTTCTTGTTTGATTTTTGTAAGTGTCGCACAAATTTGCCGAAAAATCGGGACTTTACGCGAGTGTAAAAAAATGGATACATTACTGCGGAACTGTGATATGAGGGCGTTTTCGGCATGGGTGAAATTAATATTTATTTTGCAAATTTTCTGTTGACAAATCAAAGAAAATCGTGTATTATTATATGATATTATAAGTAAATAAATATATTTGAATGACAATGTGGGAGGTAATGTTATGCTTGATACCAACGCAAACAGCAAGTTCGGAAAGGAAGGTCTGACCTTTGACGATGTTCTCCTTATCCCCGGAGAGAGTGATTGTACACCTGATATGGTGGATCTTCACACTCATCTTACCAAGGACATCGTTCTTAACACACCTATCATGACATCCGCTATGGATACAGTAACAGAATCGAAAATGGCTATCGCCATTGCGCGTGAAGGCGGTATAGGCATAATCCACAAGAATATGACTATCGCTCAGCAGGCAGAGGAAGTTGACAAGGTAAAGCGTTCTGAGAACGGAGTTATCGTTAATCCATTCTCCCTGACAGCTGACAGAACTGTTGAAGAAGCAGATGTTCTTATGGGCAAATACAAGATATCAGGTGTTCCGATAGTTGATGAGAACGGCAAGCTTGAGGGTATACTCACAAACCGCGACCTGAGATTCATCACTGATTTTTCAATAAAGATCGGCAAGGTAATGACAAGAGAGAATCTTGTTACTGCTCCTGTTGATACAGATCTCGACGGTGCAAAGAAGATACTCATGCAGCACAAGATCGAGAAGCTGCCGCTGGTAGATAACAACGGTATCCTCAAGGGTCTTATCACTATCAAGGATATCGAAAAGGCTGTACAGTACCCCAACTCTGCAAGAGATCAGAAGGGCAGACTGCTCTGCGGTGCTACTGTCGGCATGACACAGGATATACTTGAAAGAGCAGGCGCTCTTATCGACGCTCAGGTAGATATCCTCGCACTCGACTCCGCACATGGTCATTCAAAGAACGTAATAGATTGCCTGAAGAAGCTGAAGGCTAATTTCCCGAATATACCTGTTATTGCAGGAAACGTGGCTACTGCCGAGGCTGCAAGAGCCCTCTGTGAGGCAGGCGCTGATGCTATCAAGGTCGGCATAGGCCCCGGATCCATCTGCACAACAAGAGTAGTTGCAGGTATAGGTGTTCCTCAGATAACTGCTGTATACGATGCTGCTTGCGCAGCTGCTGAGTATGGTGTACCGATAATCGCTGACGGCGGTATCAAGTACTCCGGTGATATCGTAAAGGCACTGGCTGCAGGTGCAAGCGTTGTAATGCTTGGCTCACTGCTGGCAGGCTGCGATGAAGCTCCCGGCGAGACCGAGATCTATCAGGGTAGACAGTTCAAGGTATACAGAGGTATGGGCTCTATGGCTGCTATGGCTAAGGGTTCCAAGGACAGATACTTCCAGACCAACTCCAAGAAGCTGGTTCCCGAGGGTGTTGAGGGCCGTGTTGCTTACAAGGGTCCCGTATCCGATACGATCTTCCAGCTGGTTGGCGGTATCAGAGCAGGTATGGGCTATTGCGGCTGCCACACTGTTCCCGAACTCGGCGAGAAGGCTAAGTTCATACGCATAACAGGTGCAGGTCTGAAGGAGAGCCATCCTCACGATATCTACATCACCAAGGAAGCTCCCAACTATTCTGCTACTTCCGGTATGTAATTCAAACAAATATACAAGGCAGGGCGATCGTCCCTGCCTTATTTTTGTTACAATAGGCAATATCACCAAGAATGAGGCGTTTATTTTTCCTTGACATATATCGAAAAATGGAGTAAAATATTATACATACGTTAACAACTTGTTAGTTGTTTGATAAGAGATGTCATCGTTGGAAAACAAGGCGCTACGGTAAATATGGACAATGCGGATATGATAATTGAAACTAAAAGACTTATACTCAGAGAATATACCCACAATGACTTCGATGCGCTTTATGAGATACTCTCAGATGAGGAAACTATGGCGCACTATCCCAAGCCTTTTGACGAGGATAGGGTCAGGGGCTGGATAGAATGGAATCTGAATAATTACAAAAAGTACGGTTTCGGTCTGTGGGCGCTGGTACTAAAAGAAACAGGCGAGATGATAGGGGACTGCGGTATTACCTTGCAGAATATCGACGGTGAAGAACTTCCCGAGATAGGCTACCATGTGCATAAAAAGTACTGGCAAAGAGGTCTTGGAAAGGAAGCTGCACAGGCTGTACGGGACTGGGCTTTTACAAATACCACATATGATACCCTTTATTCTTATATGAAATATACAAACATCCCGTCATATAAGACAGCCATAGCGAATGGAATGAAAAAGGTGAAGGAATATCCCGATGAGAAAAACGGGATATCATACGCATACTCCATAACGCGTGACGAATGGAAAAACAAGACTTTGTAAATGACACTGATAATTTTCTTGAACTGAGATACAAACTTGATATTTACTTAGGAGGTAACTTATGCTGCCTTTCATACAGACCGCTTACCTGTTTGCCCTGGGCAGCATGATAGGCTGGGTGCTGGAATTTTTCTACCGAAAATTTTTCGACCCCGTTAATGTTGAGCGAAAATGGCTGAACCCCGGTTTTCTGACGGGACCTTATTTACCGCTTTACGGATTTGCGCTGCTGCTTTTGTTCTGGCTGCGGCGGATAGAACGGTTTATACCTATAGACGATAACTACACAAGGAAGGCTGTGCTGTTCGTAATAATGGCAGCCTGTATAACCGCCCTGGAATACTTCACGGGACTGATATTCATTGTCAAGCTGAAGATAATGCTTTGGGATTATACGCAGTTCTGGGGCAATATAAAAGGCATAATATGCCCGATGTACAGTTTTTTCTGGCTGCTGCTGAGTTTCGGTTACTGCTTTTTCCTTGATCCGCCCATAACCCATACTGTAGAGCTGTTGATCAAAAACCTGCAGTTTACATTCTTTGTGGGGCTGTATTACGGAGTGTTCTTTATTGACCTGGCTATATCTATCAACAATATAGTGAATATTGCAGAATTTGCAAGGGAACATAATATCATAGTAAAGATAGATGAACTACGTGCACAGATAGAATCCTTCCGTGAAAAGACGAGGGGCGGTGTTGCACATTTCTTCATACCCCTGAGATTTTCCGATACACTGCATAACAGCCTTGAAAGGTACAGGGAATTCCGCGAGAAACTAAGCGTTGGAAATATCCGTGAGAATATAAAAGGCAATATCGACAAGATAAAACGAAAATAAAACCAATACGAAAAAGCCCCTCGAGCATTATAAAATTCTCGGGGGCTTTGATTGTTAGCTGAAAGATCTCCGGGCAGGGATCCGTAAAATCATCAATGCCATTAAATCAAAAAGCCATAGTACTTCCGAATGCATATCAGAAATACTATGGCTGAAATTCTCTGCAGTGAGGATTTACTTTATCAGCAGTGTCGTCAGTATATAAGCTGCAACGCGCATAACTATGGCAAAAAGCATGGCTGATGCGCCTGTGCCTGTCAGCAGCTGGTTTATCCAGAATACTTCGTCTGCTGAAACGGGGTGGAGTGCATCGCCTATGCGCTGACGTCTGGTCAGTACTCCATTCCTTATCTCATCGCCGCCAAGCTGTATATCCAGCGCCCCTGCAGCTACTGACATGGTGCAGCCCGAATTTGGGCTTGGCAGACGGCGCTTATCGCGGAAGTATATCTCCTGAGCATTTTTCTTATCGAGCCTGAGAAAAGCTGCATCCCAGCGCATGAAAGCGGCTGCGAGCCTTGCAGGGATGAACATGACGATGTCATCCAGCTTTGCAGCGACCTTTCCGAAGTGGATATTCTCATTGTCCTTGAAGCCGACTGTATTATCCATAATATTTATCACGCGGCAGAAGACTGCTCCCGGTCCGCCGAAAAGGCAAGCCCAGAATATAGGACCTACCAGCATATCCACAGCATTTTCTGAAGCTGTTTCAACTGCACATTTTGCGCAGGCAGCAGGATCCATGTGATCAACGTCACGGTCAGTTATCTGCCTGAGGTATCTGCGTGCACCGCCGGCATTGTCAGCCCTTACTGCACGAAAAACACCCATAAGACCATGACGCATGGATCTTCCCGATATGGACATCCAGCAGAGCAGACCCTCAGCGATGATGCCGACTATCACATTGAGCTTATAGCATAGCAGCAGCAGAGCAATACTCGAACCCATACATATCAGCAGTGTCATAACAACCAGCATTATCCCTGCCATATTCTGTGCATCAGGTGAATCGAGGTATGCATTTTTTAGTATATTTTCCAGTTTTTTCACCATGCGCCTGACAAGCTCGGTAGGATAGAACCGGTTTTTCGGATCACCGATCATCATATCCAGTGCAAAGCCAAAAGCAAGCGCACACAATGAATTCATTATCATCATAGACTTATTTCTCCCCGTTGACCGCCGCATATCATGCGCGGCGAAAACTAAGTTTTGTCATACACAGTTATTATAACATATCTTTAAGCAAAAGTAAAGACACCGCGGCACAAAATTGCGTATATACCGCGAGAAAGCATTAAATGCTCGTGTGAATGTAAATAATTCACTTATAAAATTAGCTAAATCAAACAAAAAAATAGTTTGAAAACTTTTAAGAATGCCGAAAAGTATGTCAATAATGTAAACAAATCAAACCAGCCTTTTTAACCTAACGTGAATGTGTTATAATTAATATGTAGAGTTACGACCTTTTTACGAAATGAACGGAGGTGACAATGCTATGGTCACACTGAGAGGCAGATCTGTATACGGTGGCATTGCTAGAGGCATAATTAGCTTTTATCAGCGTGACTGTGTCAACGTTACTAAGATCAAGATAAATGATCCCGAAAAAGAATGGGACAGATACATGAACGCCAAGGATGGTGCGGTTGAAGAGCTGAGGCTGCTGAGAGAAAGAACGGCTGAGGAGATAGGTGAAGCAGACGCTGATATCTTCTATATACACCAGCTGATACTCAATGACAGTCAGTACGAGCGCGGTGTAAGAGGGCTGATATTCGATGAGAAGCTGAATGCCGAATATGCAGTGGCAAAGACTTCGCAGACACTGGCTGATCTGATGCGGCAGGGGGATTCGGAGTATATCAGGGAGCGTTCAGCGGATGTATATGATGCATCCGAGAGGCTCATAAGGCAGCTGCAGAACCTTTCGGCTAAAGAGTTCGTGCTGGACGATATATCCATAATATGTGCGGAGGATCTTCTGCCGAGTGAAACGGCAGTGCTGGATAAATCCAAGGTGGCAGCATTCTGTACCATGGGCGGTTCGACAAATTCGCACACGGCTATACTTGCAAGGACGATGAACATACCTGCACTGATAGGTCTGGGTGATGTGAGGCTGGAGGACTATGACGGCCGATTTGCCATAGTTGACGGCTTTGACGGAGTTATATATATAGAACCCGATAAAGAAACTCAGATCAAGCTGGCAAGGCGTGAAGAGGAAGAAGAACGCAAGAAGGAACTTCTTCAGCGGCTGAAGGGCAGGCGCAACGTTACTCGCGACGGCAGAGAAATAGAGGTATATGCCAATATAGGCGGTCTTGCCGATCTTGAATCTGCTATAGAAAACGATGCGGGCGGAGTTGGTCTGCTAAGATCGGAGTTTCTGTATCTGCAGAGGGACAGTTTCCCTGATGAGGAGGAGCTTTTCTATAACTACCGCAGAGTCGTAGAGGATATGAAAGGCAAGCGTGTAGTCATACGTACACTGGATATCGGTGCTGATAAGACGGCTGATTATTTCTGCCTTGACAAGGAGGAGAATCCCGCACTGGGAATGAGGGCTGTAAGGCTGTGTCTGCGAAGGCAGGACATATTCAAGACCCAGCTGAGGGCATTGCTAAGGGCTTCGGCATACGGTAAGCTTTCGATACTGATACCTATGGTAATAGATGTTGATGAGGTGTACCGTGTAAAGGATATAATACACAAGGTCAAAGATGAGCTGATAAGCAAGCATATCGCATTCGGTGAAGATGTGGAGCTGGGTGTTATGATAGAAACTCCTGCGGCAGTTATGATAAGTGATCTGCTGGCGAGAGAGGTTGACTTTTTCAGCATAGGCACCAATGACCTTGAGCAGTACACACTTGCGATAGACAGGCAGAACCCCAACTATGAGAACGTGGTGCCGCCCAATCATCTGGCGGTACTCAGGATGATAAAGCTGGTGGTGGATAATGCTCACAGCAGGGGAGTAAAGGTGTGTCTGTGCGGTGAAATGGGTGCAGACCTTTCACTGACGGAGATACTGCTGGATATGCAGCTGGATTCCTTATCCGTTGCACCGCCGCAGATACTTCCTGTAAGGCGTATGATACGCAGTCTGAACCTTAGTGACAGGCGACAGGTACACAGCAATATTCAGCGTGTACTCCATTACTGATATATGATCGCTGATACGGGCGGACAGCATACTGTGCTGTCCGCTTTTCTATTTACAGGCATAAAAAAGGAGCTGTCAGTAAAACAGCTCCGAAGTATTATGATATCACTTGTTCTGTGATTTGAATATAATTCCGATGACCTTCGGACCTGCGTTTACCGCTATCTCAGAACCTATCTGATAGGTATCGGCAGGGGGATAGCCCAGCTTTTTGGTCATAGCCTGTATCATTTCGTCACGGACTCCGGTATCGTTGCCGTATACGACGCAGTAAGGTGTCTTTGGTATCTGTTCGCCTGCGGCGAGTTCGATTATCTTGGGGATAAGTGCCTTGTCACCGCGTACTTTGGCTTCGGTGGTTATCTGGTTGTGCTGTATGCGTGATACAGGGCGAAGACCCATTATCTCACCAACGAATGCAGCTGCCGCGGGGATACGTCCCGATTTCTTGGCATATTGCAGAGAATACATTCCGAAGAATATAACGCAGTTATCCACCCAATCGCGGATAAAGGATTCTATCTCGCTGACAGATGCGCCTTTCTGCGCTTTCTTGGCAGCTTCTACCACTGCATAGCCGTAACCGCCTGTGTAGCCCTTGCCATCGATATTGATGATATTGAACTTGCCTTTTGCTTCGGGTACTTCCTCATAAAACTGCTCCACTGCCATGACGGAATTGTTGTATGTGGCAGAACCCTTTGAGTTTATGCTGACATAGATAACATCGGTATAACCTGCGTTGTAAAGCTCCTTGTAATTCTCTGCGAATTCAAAGGCAGTTATCTGCGATGTCAGTGGTATGCCGTCATACTCGTCCATCATTTTGTAGAACTTCTCGTTGTCGAAATCCACGCGGCTGGTGTAGCTTTTATCACCCATGCTCATTTTAAATGGTACTACGTGTATTTCGTACTTCTTTTCGTTCTCGGCAGAGATATCGCTCGCCGAATCTGTCATTATCTTTATTTTAGACATTTGGTTTTCCTCCTTGGTCTGTATTTATTTTATTATCTATGTATCGCTTTAATTGCGAGAACTTGCTGTTCTCAAACTGTTTTGTCAGATTGGCTGGGTTTAAAGCTACCTTGTCATGGTCAATATCCATTATAGCCGAGAATACATAGGTTTTCCTTTTGGTGGTTATGGTCAGCGTTTCAACATAGATGTTCCTTGAGTTTGATCCCCTATTGCGGCGCTCCAGTTCCAGACTTTCTATATCATCGTATCTGATAGCTTTTTTTATGCCAAAATAGGAGAATTTGACATGAGAATCATTAGCTTCAAAGTTTGCTTGCTGGTAACAGATGATCAAGAAACACAGGACGACCAGCAACAGTAAAGTTACCATTATTGCTAGTTCTAAACCAGCTGAGCCTAACGAAAACGATATGTATAAAATGAATGGACGCGATATGCAAAGAATTAAAAATGAAACGAAGCCGATAGCAATTACTTCACCGAAGGAAAGTAGACGCGTATATTTTTCTTTCATACCATGTTCTCCTTTATACATCCTGCGTGAAATAAATCATATGCGCTCTTTCAAGCCTATACGCTCGTCGATATAGTCTTTGAGTTCTGTCATACAGCCTTTGCCGCTGAAATCTCTCAGCTTTGCACAGAACACATACCGTTTTTCATGGGTCTGTATCACAAGTTCTTCAAAAGGGGTTACAAAAACTATTGACTTATCTACAGGTGTTCTGTTCTCGCCGTAACTGACCTCCACAGACCTTATGTCGCGGTAGTCTATATGGGTCTTTATGCCGAATATGCTGAAAGTGACCGAAGTCTCTCCCGCATCATAATAGCAGGGGATAGTCAGATCTATGGCGATGAAACCTATGAGCGTCAGCAGCCACAGACCCATTGCGGCAACGCTGTCAAATACGGCAGCCATCACGAACCAGATCATTAATGGTATGAACAATATGACCGATACTACGGTCGGCCATCTGCCATTGCCCTTGAATTCATATTTTCTTTTCATGAGTTGTCATTCTTTCATTATATTTTTTCAGCACTCATGATCGGGATGCGCTCCTCGATGTAGTTTTTGAGGCGTGAGAACTTGCTGTTTGCCATGTCCTCGGCTGACACACCTGACGGTTCGGATGTGTCGTGCGGCGGGACAAGTATGCCCGCGAATGAATGGTCGCCGTCGTCACAGTGGAAAGTTATTATTTCGGTGACACCTGTATATGTGACAATTTGGTACTTCGTCTTTTTTTTCTTGAACGATCTTGTTTCGGTGCGCAGATCGATGCTTTTTATTGAGGAATAGGGTATCCGCTTCCTGAATATCCTGCTGAATGTGACAGCGTTGTCGTCAGCGGAAAAGCGCACACTGACTAAGATTCGTCCGATAAAGAATGCCAGCACGGAACCTGATATAAAAACTAATATCCAGAATATCCGTCTATCGAGATGGTCACCTTTCATGAATAAATATATCATCAGTCCAACTGCGGCAAAAAATATTAAACCTTCCGTGGCAGAGGTATCGTTGACAGTGTCATAGTCGTATTTTTCTTTCATTTTTTCATTTCCTTTGTCAGATTTTTTTAGCCTGTCCTATTTTATATATTTATATAAATGTGCTTCTCGATATAGGTTTTAAGGTGTGATAACTTGCCGTTCTCAAACTGAGTGGTCATACTTGCGGGGTTTCGGGCTACCTCGTCATAATCGATATCCATTTCAGCCGAAAAGGAGTACACGCTTTCGGCTGTTGTTATGGTCAGGGTCTCGACATAGCATCTTTGAACGCCGCCTTTTACGTTGCGCTCATTATGGCGGTGCTCCAGTTTGAGTTCTTTTATATCATTGAATTTGATAACGGTCTTTCTGCCAAGGTGTGAAAAAGTGACCTGAGTATCATCGGCATCAAAGCTTGCGCGCGTTTGAACTGTGCAGAAAATGATTATAGCGACTATTATTATCAAAATTACCAGAATTGCCAGAGCTCCTGCTGCCGGCGTATTTACCGCCGGTATGATCATAAGAGGTATTAAGCCAATTGCCAATCCGCCGCCGCAGCCGAGAGCCCAGCTTTCCTCATTGGAAACGAAATATTTATATTCTTCTTTCATGTTTATCTCTCTTTCTTTTATCTTTTTCCTTTGTCAGATTTTTCTTAGCCTGTCCGCATTTATATAAATGCGCTCCTCGATGTAGCGTTTGAGGCGTTTGAACTTGCTGTTAGCTATGTCCTCATCGGACACACCTGACGGTTTACTAGCGTTATGATATGGTATCAGTACGCACGCGAATGAATGGTCGCCATCATCACAGTGGAAAGTTATTATTTCGATGACACCTGTATATGTGACAGTTTTGTACCTTGTCTCTTTTCTCTTGGCAGATCTTGTTTCGGTGCGTAGGTCGATGCTTTTTATTGAAGAATATGCTATCTTTTTTCTGAAGACTCTGTAAAATGTAACAGAGTTTTCGTCAGCGATAAAGCGCGCATAAACTGCGATACGTCCGAAAAATAATGCCAGTGCAGAACCCGATATAAATGCTAATATCCAGAATGTTCGTCTTTCAAGTTCGGAACCGCTCCCGAATAAATATATCATCAGTCCAAGCCCAACCAAAAATAGTAAACCATCCATTACAGAGTTTTTGACAGTGTCATATTCGTATTTTTCTTTCATTTCATTTGTTTCTCGATATAACGCTTTAATTGCGAGAACTTGCTGTCCTCGATCTGCTTTTGCAGATAGGACGGGTCTTTGAGTATCAGTTCAAAGTATGTTTCCAGCTTGCCTGCGAAAGTATAGTCCTTTCCGTCTGCACAGTGGAATGTTATGACTTCTGCATAATACCTGTTGATCCCTTTTCCGCGGTCCTCGCGGTATTCTGCCTTTACTTCTATGCTTTTGATGTTTTCATAGGCTATAACTGTTTTTTTCAGCAGATAGCAAAAAGTTACGGTGTGTTCATCGGCGGTGAAACTTGCCATTGAAGTTTCCAAGATAATTATAAATATGAAAAGCGGCAGAAACGCAAGAAAAGTGCCAAGCACACTGCCTGCCCCACGGTCGTCTGTCTTTGTAGCGATAAGTATACATATAATAAACCATACACACCATACCAGTGTTAAGACACACCCAAAAATGCTTCCATCTCCACTTTCGGGAAAATCATAATCGTAATCTTCTTTCATGCCATGTTTTCCTCAATAAACTCTTTCAGCCTTGTAAACTGACTGTTCGTTAGTTCAGGCTCGTTTTCGCTGCTGTGTTTCAGTGCGAAGATATGTTCGCCGTCATCACAGTGGAAAATGATCCTTTCGGCATAATGCCTGTACTCTTTCCCCCTGAACCACATCTTGCGCAGTTCGGTATCTATATCTATACTTTTTATGGAAGAATACCCGATGGTCTGTTTTTTGAAAAGCCTTGTAAATGTCACGGAACTTTCACCCGCTTCAAAAAAGCAGTACCCGAAAGGGTAGCCTTTGTAGAAAACGAACAGTACCAGAAAAAGAGCGCCCGCTATATACAGCAGTATATTGTTGTCATCAGGCGTGCGCAACATATGCGCTGCCCCGAAAAATGCCACTACCATAAACGCAAGACAGCCGTAGCCGTTATAGTCGCCGCTGATATTATCATAGTTGTATTTTTCTTTCATTTCATTTGTCCCTCGATATAACGCTTTAATTGCGAGAACTTGCTGTCCTCAAACTGTTTTGTCAAGAGTGCCGGGTTTTGGGCTGATCTGTCATAGTCGATATACATTTTAGCGGAAAAAACGTAGTTTATATCTTTTGTGGATATGGTCAGTGTCTCAACGTAGCGTTTTTCACCCGATTTTATGATGCGGTCATAATAGCTGTGTTCGAGTTTCAGCTCTTCTATATCAGCATATCTGATGGTCGTTTTTTTGCCGAGGCAAGAGAATTTGACCTGTTTATCATCGGCGTCAAAGCTTGAAGGCGGATTCGCCAAGATTATCATGCCGATCAGTATCAGATTAAATATTATAAATGCCAACAGTACACCGTCCAGATTATTTATGGCTACGGCGATCAGGCATGGTATGATGATCATTGAAAACGTACATCCTAAGAATATAATTATTCTTTTGTAATTGTTATAAAAATATGTATAGTTTTCTTTCATGCCATTTTCTTCATGATATCCGCTTTCAGCCAGCATGATAGGAGTGTGTTCTTCAATGTAGGTTTTCAGCTGAGAAAACTCACTTTTTTCAAACTGTTCCGTAAGAAGTGTGGGGTCTTTGGCTATCTTGTCCTGATCCAGTTCGAGTTTTCGGAAATATACATATTCCTTTTTATTGATATCGGTTATTTTCAGTATCTCATAATACCCGTCATGTTCGCCGCGCAGTTCTGCCTTTCTGAACTCGTGGTCTATACTAATGCTTTCAATATCGGAATATTTTATAACGGTTTTCCTGAAAAGAACCTTGACTGTCAATGTGTTTTCCTCTGCTACCATTTCTACGGGCAAATAGCAGAACAGAAAATAGCAGGAAATCCATATAATACCAAACCATACAGGGCTAAGTGTTATTATTATCGAAAACATTGAGTCATCATCCAGAAAATCATATATGCTTGAAATAATTCCGATAATGCAAAATGATATGCAAAGTCCTAATAGATTGATGATCGGAATAAAGTTGCTCCTGTAATTATAGTTGATCCTCATTTTGTTATCCTCCATCATGGTGTTTATATCTTATCTGTCACCATGAATATTTTGTAAGTTTTTCATTAGCCTTTTCTATAATTTCATTTGTTCTTCGATGTAGACCTTCAGCCGTGAAAAAGGGCTGACAGACCAGTCGTTATGGTACATAGACATTTCTGAACCCGGCGAGCTGCATTCTCGTTCCGGGACCAGTACGCCCGCAAATCTATGATCGCCGTCCTCGCAGTGGAAGGTGATCCACTCGACAAGCTTTGCATATCTTTTACGTTTTTGCCTGCGCGTTACTGTTGATCTGCAAATATCGATGCTTTTTATCGAAGAATACTCTATCCTCTTTTTTGAGAACTTGCCGAATGTGACAGCTTTGTCGTCAGCGGTAAAGGATCCTTGAAGATTTAAATATATTATCCAGCAGCTAAATAACACGAGCGATATGGCGAGCAGCGTGAAGAATGCCTTTGTTTCAATAGCTTCACGTTTGATTAATGCTATGATAAACAATGCTAACGAAACGAACAATAGTGCATCCATCGGCTCAAGGTCTTTGAGCGATTCATAACTGTACTTTTCTTTCATTTTGTTATCCTCCATCATGGTGTTTATATCTTATCCGTCACCATGTATATTTTGTCAGCTTTCCTTCTCTGCCGAGGTCGGGGTAATCCCACTGGCGGAGTACCTCGTAGGTGGCTATTGCCACGGAGTTGGACAGGTTAAGGCTTCTCAGTGTGTTGCGCATCGGTATGCGAACGCATTCGTCGGGATGAGCGTAAAGAAGTTCTTCGGGGAGACCTGCGTCCTCTCTGCCGAATATTATGTATACGGGTCTGTCTTCGGGGTATACAGCTTCGGAGTGTACCTGCCTGCCCTTTGTAGTGAAGAAAAAGTACGCGCCGTCGTTCTTAGCGAAGAAATCTTCTATATTATTATAATAGTATATATCCAGTTTATCCCAGTAATCAAGACCTGCGCGTTTAAGCTTTTTGTCGTCTATCTCAAAGCCGAAAGGTCTTACCATGTGCAGTGCTGCGCCAGTTACGGCACAGGTACGGGAGATATTGCCTGTGTTCTGGGGGATACGGGGTTCTACGAGGACTATGTTCAGTCGGTGAGTGCGGTCCTGCGGACTTTGCTGTTCTTTTTGGGTAAGCTGCTGTTCTTTATCACACAGGCTTTCCCGCCCCCCCGCCCGCAGGGAATCCGATCTTGAACTGTCAAAAATATCCATATTACTCATAGCACAGAATACCCGTCAAGCTGCTGATAGCTTGTGAGCCAGGGCAGCTGGCTTTCAAGCATAAGACCCTCTGTCCAGGGCTGCTGATAGCTGTATGTCACCTTGACATTCAACTCGGCAAATGCCGTAGCCCTGTTCATGGCGATCGGCAGGCTGTCGCCTTTAAGGAGCGAGCCTATGAGTACGCTTGCGAATATATCACCTGTGCCCGAATAGTGCGCACCGCTGACGTAATCGTTGCGTATCTTCCAGAAACTGTTGGTTTCCCTGTCGTAGCCGATAGTGTGCATACCGCCGCCTGCAAGATTCACGCTGGTGATCACCACAGTGCGTGCACCCTGCCCCGAGAGCCTTACCAGCCACGATTTTGCATCGCTGCTGCCAAGGGGCATGGAGGGGTATTCCTCACCGAGAAGTATAGCCGCTTCGGTGATGTTGGGGGTGATTATGTCAGCTACTTCCACAAGCTCGCCCATGCGCTTGCAAAGTTCGCCTGTGTAGGTGGCGTAGCTTTTGCCGTCATCGCCCATGACGGGATCGACGACTTTAAGTGCATCGGGGTAAGCGGAGAAGAATTCCAGACAATGATCTATCTGTTCGGCAGAAGCCAGAAAACCGCTGTATATGCAGTCAAAATGCGTATTCATGCGTTTGTAGTGTTCCAGGGCGGGGTGAATGAAATCCGTGAGATCGCGGATAACGAATTCACTGTAACCCGTGTGTGCGGAAAGCACCGCTGTCGGCACAGGACAAACCTGCACACCCATTGCGGAAAGCGTGGGTATTATAACTGTCAGCGAACATCTTCCAAGACCTGACAGATCCTGTATTGCGGCAACTCTTTTGCAGCCATTCATTTTACTGATCCCTCTTTATAATAATATTATTCAAATAATTATATCACGGTTTCAGCGATTTTGCAAGGGGGGATAAAAAGTTAATAAATGCTGTGCAGCGGGATGAAAACGCACAGTGGACGGGTGCCGTGATACTGCTCATTTTGTGAGATATAATGTTCTGCTGCGCAATTATAGATATCAATTAAGAACTATTTAGCATAATATGACTAGACATTTACCGGAAAATGATGTATAATGTTAAATGTTATTACATATTAATCGTCTGCAAAAAGCAGGTGCGTATAGAGTATAAAAGGAAAGAGAGTGGTTTTATGAAAATGAAAAGAGTTGCGACGGGTCTTTGTGCGCTGATGATGGTGTTCGGCGGTGCAGTTGTTCCTGCGGTACCCATAGGTATGGATACTGTGGTCAATGCAAGTGCAGATTCGGTATACGGTTCATTCAATTATATCGTATTCGGAGATAATACAGTTGAGATAACAGGTTATAACGGCAGCGCAGCCAATGTTTCGGTGCCTTCCTCAATAAACGGCAAGACGGTAGTCAGCATAGGCAAATACGCGTTTGACAACAATCATTCCGTAAAAAGCGTAACTCTGCCGAGCACTATCAAGAGTATAGGTATATGCGCATTCTTCTATTGTGCAAATCTGCAGAGCATAAATCTGCCGAGTGGTCTGAAGGAGATAAAGGAAGAGGCTTTCATGAACTGCATATCCCTGCACTCGGTGGCTATGCCCAACACTGTGACCAAGCTGGAGAGCAGTGCTTTCTGCGGCTGTGAATCCCTGAGCTCGCTGACCATAAGCAGCGGTCTGAAGGCGATACCTGATTATGCGTTTGAGGAGTGCGGAGCGCTGAGAAATGTGACTGTACCAAGCGGCGTTACAAAGCTGGGCATCCATGCATTCGGAAAGTGCAAGGGCCTTGAAAGCATATCGCTGCCAAGTACACTTACTTTTATTGGCGCCAACGCTTTCTATCTTTGCTCACGTCTGAAAAGCATATCCCTGCCTGATAATATCACTTCGATAGAAGCCAATACTTTCATTGATTGTGTTGGTCTTGCAAGCGTAAAGTTCCCGTCAAAGCTCAAAGAGATAAGCATTGATGCTTTCAACGGATGCATAAGCCTCAGAAATGTACAGCTGCCAAGCAGTCTGACTACTATATGGTATGATGCTTTTTACGGCTGCACCGCTATGGGTACTGTAACTATCCCGAAAAGTGTTACAAAGATCAGCCCCGATGCACTGGGCTTTTACGATAACGGCAAGATAAAGGGATTCAAAATGAGGGTGTATAAGGGCAGCGCTGCTGAACAGTATGCAAAGGAAAACGGTCTGGCTTATGAAGTGATATCTACTGCAAGCAAAAGCAAAGGCGATATCAACGGCGACGGCTCGGTCAATGTGTCAGATATTTCCAAGGTAGCTGCACATATAAAGGGTAAAAAGACCCTGGGTACTTCAAATAAAGCAGATCTTAACGGTGACGGCAGGGTAAATGTATCGGATATATCTTTGCTGTCAGCATACGTCAAAGGCAAGAAAAAGTTCTGATACATAGTTTCGTATATCAAAAACAAGCCGCTTGTAATAGCTGTGCTCATATAGAACGTTTGTGAAAATTATTGAGGGAAACCTTTCTTCAGATAGGCTTCCTCCGGTAGTTATCATAAATGATCTTTACGGACACAGCTATTATGGCAGCTCGTTTTTTTTATATGAAAATATATGAAATTTTAACTAAATTAACGCAATTATTTTGTGCATATCAGCGTTTTAAATTCTGTTGTGATTTTACACAAAGATAACTGAAAAATAATTATGAATTGAACAAGTGAAAACGATAACCCAAGTCAAAAATTGCGCGAGAATGTTGCAGAATGCACAATTTTCGAGGAATTTGGTTGTGCAGTACAGCGAAAGCGAATTTATAGCGAAAATTTAAGCCAGCGTAAACGTTTTCTAGTGCTTGACAAATTGTCGGTTAATTGTTATAATGAATGATAGCAAAGTATGCTATTTTGGATAATTTAGATAAAAGATGTAGCATACTGCACTCCGTTTAGCTAATATTTTTGAACAAGTTGTACAGTGAACACTGTATGTTGTATTCACGAAAAACAAGATGTAACAAGATGTGAAAAATGCACAAATCTGATGATGAAAAAATCAGGCAGATTAACGCGGAGGGAGTGAGCCCCATGGACGTTATACTAAAGACGGAGGAGCTTTACCGCGACTTCAAAATTGGCGACGGCAGTATAGTTTCTGCTTTGAAGAATGTGAATATCGAGATAGAAAAAGGCAAGCTGACCATACTCAGGGGACGTTCCGGAAGCGGCAAGACAACGCTGATAAATATTCTCGGGGCGCTTGACCGACCTACGGGTGGCAGGGTGATGTTCGACGGAAAGGATATCACAAAGCTGTCCGAGGGTGCCAGGGATGACCTGCGAAGGTACGATATGGCATTTGTATTTCAGTCGGTGGCGCTTATGTCGGGGATGACGGCTTATGAAAATGTAAGCTTCGGGCTGAGGCTTGCGAAGTACCCGTACTTTAAGCGTGACGCGCGTACAAAGGAATGTCTTGCGGCGGTCGGTCTTGAAAAGAGGATGGGTCACAGACCCAGTGAGATGTCGGGCGGCGAACAGCAGAGAGTAGCGATAGCAAGGGCTATAGCCCATGAACCGCGGCTGATATTCGCTGATGAGCCTACTGCGGAGCTGGATACCAATACCGCTCTGCACATCGTCAAGCTTTTCAAGGAGCTTGTTGCCAAGCAGAACATGACTATAATAATGACCACCCACGATCCAAGCATGATGGACGTGGCAGATAAGGTGTACACATTGGAGGACGGTGAGATAGTTGAGTGATGATACTATTAAAAAGTCAGCTGATGATGAGTACATGATAAGATGCGAGAACCTTGTAAAGATATATAAGACATCCGATGTTGAAGCGGTGGCGCTGCAGGGGCTTGACCTTGATGTGAAGAAAGGTGAGCTCATGGCTATCGTCGGGAATTCGGGCAGCGGAAAATCAACGCTGCTGAATATGCTCGGCGGACTTGACAGACCTTCCGCGGGAAGTCTTACAGTCAACGGCAAGGATCTGCTGAAATTTACAGACAAGGACTACATGGAGTACAAGCGGGATACCGTAGGCTTCGTGTGGCAGAACAATGCGAGGAACCTGGTGCCTTACCTTACTGCAGTGCAGAATGTGGAGCTGCCCATGCTGCTGAAGGGCAAAAAGGGCAGACGCGCGAGAGCGCTGGAGCTTCTTAAAAAGGTAGGACTGGAAAAGCGCATAAACAGCAGGCTCGATCAGATGTCGGGCGGTGAACAGCAAAGGGTGGCTATAGCAATAGCTATGGCGAATGAACCGAAGCTTCTGCTGGCAGATGAGCCTACGGGTTCAGTGGATACAAAGACCTCTGCGATGATACTGGATATATTCAAGGAGCTCAACAGGAGCGAGGGCGTTACAGTGGTGATAGTCACCCATGACCTGAAGCTTGCGGAACATATCGACAGGGTAGTGGCGATAAGGGACGGCAGGACGAGCTCGGAGATAATCCGTAAGAAGTCGTACTCGGAGGACCTCAGCGAAATGGGTGAGGTAATTACCGATGATGAAGCTACACATGAGGAGCTGGCTGTGCTGGACAGATCAGGCAGATTACAGCTTCCGAAGGACTATATGCAGTCGCTGGGGATAAAGGGCGGCGGCAAGGTCAGGGTGGAGCTTGACGAAGAACGGGGCGGCATAATGCTTTTCCCCGCAGAGGACAGTTAGTAGTTTATTCGGTCTGCAGGACAGACCCGGATAGATGGGATCTCTTGACAGTTTTAAAGACTATGCGTCGGTACGGCAGGCGGATGTCCTGCCGGAAAAGCAGTGAGGATCTCAGGTTTTTTTCACAGCATATTTTTAGAAAGGGTGGATCTAATAGTGAAAAACACAATGTTTAGGCGTGTTGTTTGCTCTGCTTTGGCGCTCACACTGAGTGTCAGCTGCTTTGTTCCGACGGCTTTTGCAGAAACAGACGACTCTCCGGGCGGTGCCGATGAAAGCTCGGAAGCTATAACAGGTACAGATAGTATCCGACAGAATTCGTACAGCAAGTATCTGAAAAAATATGAGGATACAGCAAGACCCGATATCGACGAGATCGTTATAAAGGGTTCTGATTATTTGCCTGATTCGGTAAGTGCCGATCTTGAGAAAGGCGCAGACACCAGCTTTGAAGGTGTTGACGATGTATTTATATGGTCGAATCAGCAGGGTTCTGTTTCTTATGAGGTGGATATACCTCAGGACGGCAGATACAACTTTATGATGTCGTACGACGCTCTGCCGGGCACGACAAATGATATCGAGTTCTCGATGCTTATCGACGGCGAGAGCCCCTACGGTACGGCTCAGCGTATAACTCTTGACAAGGTGTGGATAAATGACGGCGATATCGGTGAGGATGCCAAGGGCAACGATATGCGTCCAGGTCAGATAGAATATCCCACCTGGCAGATGGACAAGCCGCTGGCTGATATAGATGGTCTGTACAACGAGCCTCTGCAGTTCTATATGGATGCAGGAAAGCACGTTATCACCATTGAATCCGACAAGGCACAGTTCGTTATAGGTGATATAAAGGTATACAATTATAAACAGCCCAAGGAGTATGACGCTCCTTCGGCTTCCGAGATGAGCAAGAACAGCGGTCAGCGTATAGTGCTGGAAGGTGAAACTGCAAATTACAAGTCTTCCAGAACACTGTACCCCACATCTGACAAGACATCTTATACTACCTCAAGTTCCAAGGAATACAGCCCCACCAAGACCAGGTACAATACTATCGGCGGCGCCGGAAACTGGAACCAGTCAACACAGGCTGTTACATGGGAATTCAATGTAGCACAGGCAGGTTACTATAAGATAGGTATATTCAGCAGACAGGATCAGATGAGAGGTATGTACTCCAACAGAAGGCTGTACATAAACGGCGTTGTTCCCAATAAGGAGTCTGAGCAGATCAAGTTCTTCTATGACACTGACTGGAACGTCGTTTCACCTGTCAATAAGGCAGGCAATCCTATGTACTTCTTCTTTGAGGCAGGCTCCAACACCCTCACACTGGAAGCAGTTCCCGGTGAGATAGGTGAGATAATGGGTGAGCTGGATGATGTTGTTTTCGATATCAACAGCTATTACCGCCAGATAAGACAGATAACAGGTCCTTCTCCCGATGAGTACAACAACTACATGATAGATGTGGCTATACCCGATATCATCGGTGATTTCGAGTATAACGCAAAGCTCCTCAGACAGGAAAAGGAAAAGATCGAGCAGCTTTCGGGTTCGGGCGGAACAGAAGCCGAAACGCTTGAAAAAATGGCGATAATACTTGACAAATGTGTGAAGAAGCCTGATATAATCCCCGAGATGATGGGACAGATCAAGGATAACGTAACTGCGGTATCGACCTTTATCAATACTTACAGAATGCAGCCCCTTGAAGTTGATAAGCTGGAGCTTTGCTCGGAAAATGTGGAGTTCTCCGACTGTGAGCAGACATTCTTAGGAACAGTAGGTCACGGTTTCCAGTCCTTTATAGGTTCATTCTTTGAGGACTACAACTCGCTTTCAAACGAAGAAGATGCCAATGCACAGGAGTGCTGGGTAACACTCGGCCGTGATAATGCGGTCGTTATCAAGGAACTTATCGACAGTGACTACAACGCAAAGTCCGATACAAAGATAAACCTCAAGCTGGTACAGGGCGGTATCACTGAGGCTACATTCTCAGGCAAGGGTCCTGATATGGCACTCTTCCTGGGCGGTGACTACCCCATTCAGCTGGCAGTAAGAGATACACTGGTAGATCTTACACAGTTCAGCGACTATGAGGAAGTGACCAAGAGGTTCGCTCCTGATATCATGACACTGTACACATACGACGGCGGCGTTTACGGTCTGCCATGTACACAGAATTTCCCGATGCTGTTCTACAGATCGGATATACTGGAACAGTACGATATCGATCCCGAAACAGATCTGGCTACATGGGACAACATAATCAACTGTCTGCCCACTCTCCAGAGAAACTACCTTGAAGTAGGTCTGAGACTTCCCGCTACTGCAACTGCGGGCGTTACAATGGTATCTGCCGTTACAGAGAACGGAAGCACCTTCGCTATGATGCTGCTCCAGCAGGGTCTTAACTACTACAACGAGGATCAGACAAAGACGACTTTCGATCAGCAGCCTGCTATCGAAGCCTTCGATACATGGACAAAGTTCTATACCACATACAGCTTCCAGCAGCAGTATGATGCGTTCACAAGATTCAGACAGGGCGATATGCCTGTACTGGTAAATGACTACTCGTTCTACAATCAGCTGACAGCTGCGGCTCCCGAGATCAAGGGCTGCTGGAGCTTCAGAGCTGTACCCGGTACAAAGGACGCAAACGGCAATATCAACCATACTGCAAACTCCGAGAGCACTGGCTGTGTAATATTCAACAAGGCTCCCGATAAGGACGGCGCATGGGATTTCATCAAGTGGTTCACAAGCACCGAAACACAGACCAAGTACGGCAACAACATCGAATCCGTACTCGGACCTATGGGACGTTATTCCACTGCTAACCAGGAAGCACTGAGAGGTCTTTCATGGACTACCAAGGAAGCAGATCTTCTGCTCGATCAGATGAACACTCAGGTGGAGATACCCATTATCCCTGCTTCCTACGGCGTTACAAGAAATGTAATGAACGCTTTCAGAAAAGTTGTCAACGAAAATGATAATGCAAGAGATACCCTGTTCTGGTACAACAAGGATATCAACGACGAGATCGCACGTAAGCGTGCAGACCTCGGATTAGAATAAGGAAAGGAGAGTGTTGTGTTATGGCTAAGAGAAAAGAAGGCCCTATGAACAAACAGGGCAGATGGGCTTATACCTGGCACATGGTTAAAGCCAATAAAGGCTGCTACCTGATGCTCGTTCCTTTCATGATATTCTTCATAACATTTACGGTGGTGCCTGTTTTAATGTCACTGCCTATGGGTTTTACCAACTTCAACATGATACAGATGCCCAAATGGGTGGGTCTGTCAAATTTCTACACACTGTTCGTCAATGACGATGTGTTCCTTATCGCGGTGAGAAATACCCTTATATTCGCGATATTCACAGGACCTTTCTCCTACGTTCTCAGCTTCCTTATAGCGTGGCTGATAAACGAGATGAACCCGTTCCTGAAAACATTCTTTACATTCGTATTCTACGCACCTTCCATGACTACATCGGTATATGTAACATGGCAGCTGATCCTTTCGGGTGACTCCTACGGTTACCTGAACGCAGTGCTGATGGATCTGGGCATACTCAAATCCCCTGCACAGTGGATAACTGATACCAAGTACATACTCACGGTAGTTATCATCGTGCAATTGTGGATGTCCATGGGCGCAGGCTTCCTTGCGATACGTGCAGGCTTCCAGAACATAGACAAGTCTATGTACGAGGCAGGTGCTATCGAGGGCATCAAGAACAGATGGCAGGAGCTTTTCAAGATCACTATCCCTTCCATGGGACCCCAGCTGCTGTTCGCTGCAGTTATGCAGATATCCACTTCGTTCACAGTTGGTATGGTAGGTCAGAACCTCGTTGGTCTGCCTTCCACCGACTACGCTGCACATACCATAATGAACCACGCTACAGACTACGGCTGGGTACGTTATGAGATGGGCTATTCGTCAGCGATATGTTTCGTACTCTTCGCTGCGATGCTTCTTGCCAACAAGGGTGTCAACTGGATACTCGGCAAGTATCTTGACTAAAAGGGGGGAATATTTCAAATGGCTGGAAGAAAGAAAAAGAAGCAGTCTATCGAGAAGCTCAAGGTCTCTGATAAGAAAAAGCCTATCAACGGCTCAAGGGCGGGCGATGTCTGCATATTCATATTTTTGGTGCTTCTGGGTGCATTCATGGTATTCCCGCTGTACTACTCGGTGATACAGTCGTTAAAGCCTGTTGAGGAACTGTTCGTGTTCCCGCCGAAGCTTTACGTTATCAATCCCACGGGAAGGAACTTCTCGGATATGTTCAGAGTTGCGGCTAACTCATGGCAGGTGCCGCTTTCCAGATATATCTTCAACAGCTTCTTCATAACTATCGTTATCTGCGGTGCGAACCTGTTTGTTTGCTGCTGTGCGGCATTCGTGCTTTCAAAGTGCCGTTTCCCCGGTTATAAGTTCATCAACCAGGTGATAGTACTTGCACTGCTGTTCGCTTCAAACGCTACATGGATAATGCAGTTCATGGTAATGGCTAAGCTGAGGATGATAGATACCTACTGGGCACTGATACTCCCAAGTATCTCCACATCTATCGGTCTGTATCTGATGAGACAGTCAATGTCCACGATACATGACGCTATGGTAGAGGCTGCAAAGGTGGACGGCGCAAGTCTGTTCAGGATATGCTGGCAGATCGTTGTTCCCAACTCCAAGCCCGCACTGATGACCCTGATAATCTTCGCATTCCAGGGTGCATGGAATATGCAGGGCGGCGCTCTGATATATTCGGAAGAACTCAAAACACTACCTACTGTTGTACAGCAGATATCGGCTGCAGGTCTTGCACGTCAGGGCGTAACCTTCGCTTCGAGTGTTGTACTTCTCATCCCACCGCTGCTGGTATTCCTGGTTGCCCAGGGCAACGTTATGGAGACCATGGCGAATTCCGGTATGAAGGATTAATACGTATCCGACATGAGAACTAGAAAAGGAAAAAGGTGATAAGTAGTGTTGAGAATAAAAAAATCTTTTAAAAAGATTCTCTGCGCAGGAATGGCTGCCGTCGCTGCAATGTCGATGACGCTGAATGCTTACGCAGGAGAACCCTACAAGTCCTACATATACGATGCCTGGGGCGACCCGATACCTTCGCAGAACGCTTACCGTATCGACAAGACCGTTACAGGATATGATATGGGACTCAGCAGACTTGCGGATCCCTCCGATCCGCTGTACATCGGTGAAAAGGCATCCGCAAGACTTGCAAATTCAAAGGATCTTTTCTTTGAACCTGAACTCAAACAGTTCTGGATCGCGGATACCGATAATAACCGTATCCTCAGACTGGACGATGAGCTGAAGCTGATAGGCGCTTATACAGGCGCTTCAGACGGCAAGAACTTTGCAGCACCTTCGGGTGTTTATGTAAAGCGCAGCGTACTGGACGGCAAGCTTTACATATACATTGCAGACTATGAAAATTCCAGAGTGGTCAAGGCTTCGGTGGAATCCAATACAGAACTTGAACTCGTTATGGAATACACAAGACCCGAGACCGATCTTTATACCGTTGAGACTTTCAACCCTTCAAAGGTGGTTGCTGATAAAGCAGAGAACGTGTACGCAGTTTGTACCTCTGTAAACCAGGGTGCAGTGCAGTTCACAAAGACCGGCAAGTTCCAGGGATACTTCGGTGCAAACCGAGTTGAGGTAACGGCTGCCGTTATCGCACAGAAGCTCTGGAGAAAGTTCGCATCAAACGAGCAGATCTCGGGTATGCAGAGAAACGTACCTGTTGAGTATGCAAACTTCGATATAGATGACGGCGGTTTCATATATACCGTTACCGAGGCGGCTAACGCTACCACGGACGCAGTAAAAAAGCTGAACCCCGCAGGCTACAATATCTGGAACAACTCCACAGGTGATACCTACATATTCGGTGATATGGCATCTGAGTACGATGCTGCACAGAACCAGACATACTCGACCAGACTTACGGATATATGTATATCCGATAACGGTCTGATAAACGTGCTGGATTTCTCCACCGGACGTGTTTTCCAGTATGACAGAAATGCGGATCTGCTTTGTATCTTCGGCACAAAGAACTCCACCAATGACCAGCGCGGAAGTTTTTCAAACCCCAATGCGCTGGAGGCTTATAACGGAAATATTTACGTGCTTGACGGTTCAAAGAACGATGTTACCGTATATTCGGAAACTACCTTCGGTACGCTGATGCATGAGGCTGTCGAGCTTTACGATCAGGGCAGATATTCAGAGGCTAAGCCTGTATGGGAGAACGTCATCGCAAGAGACGGCGGTTATCCTATGGCTTACATGGGTCTCGGCAAGGCTGCACTGAATGAGGGCGAATACCAGAAGGCTCTGGATTACTTTGAAACAGCTTATGCTCAGAGATCTTATGACAGAGCGTTCAAGTATGCAAGAAACGAGTTCATCGAGAAGCACTTCACTGCTATGGTAACGATACTGGCAGTGCTGGTGGTATGGATGATAGTAGTATCCAAGCTTCACAAGAAAAACATCTATGTCATCAAAGGCAGATTCAAAAAGAAGTCAAAGAGGGAGGGAAGATAAACTATGTATGAATTTACACCTATAGGTTGGCTGAAGCATTGTATCTTCCACCCTGTTGAGGGTTTTGAAGATCTGAGATGGAAAAAGCAGGGTTCGGTTAAGATCTCAATGATCATCGTATTCATGCTGTTCGTGGCAATGGTTGCTTCAAGACAGCTGACCGGCTTTCAGTTCAACGGTAACTATGTAAAAGTATTCAATGTAGTCCCCCTGATAGTTCAGTCGGTGGTATACTACATAACCTGGTGCATCGGCAACTGGTCGATATGCACACTGCTGGAAGGCGAGGGCACATTCAGGAGGATATGCATATACTCCGCTTATTCTCTGGTACCATTCATCGGTTGCACACTTATAAGCGTGGTCCTTTCCAACTTCCTGGTACAGGAGGAAGCGATCTGGCTGAACGCCCTCTACTATCTGGGCTATGGCTGGTCGTTAGTTCTTATGATACAGGCAATGAGAGCCTGCCATCAGTATTCATTCGGCAAAACGCTCATATCAATGATCCTGACACTGATAGCTATGCTGCTGATACTGTTCCTGGCGATACTTCTGCTCTCACTGTTCCAGCAGGTTTACGTATTCTTCTATCAGATCTATACAGAGATCGCGTATAGAATCCGAGGCTAAATATAGAAACGGTGGTGTTAAAATGCATAACAAAAGTTATAAAAAAGCAATTGTCTTTGGATTGTGCCTTACTATGCTGATGCCTCTGGGTTCTATGGCTGTTACTTCGGCAGATGCCGAAGAGGATACTGCCGCGGTCGAAGATGCTGCAGTTGGCGCTGAAGAAACAGCTTCCGGCGATGAGGAAACTACGGGCAGCGAGGACGAGCTTCCCGAAAAGATTAGTGATGAGCAGGCTGCTGATATGGCAGAAAAGCTCAGCGAGAACGATAACTTCATTCTCTACGGTGACGAAAAGAATGAAAGACTCGGTCTTTACGTAAAGGAGAGCGGTACTTACTGGTGGACATCTCCTATCAACGTATTCTCCGAGGATCAGGTGGTCGATCCTGAAAAGGGCGTAATGATGAAGTCAAGTCTGAGAAAGCAGATAGCTTCAAGCTGCGCTATCAAGGTCGGTGACCTCAGACAGGAAAAGAGATCTGAGTCAGCTTCACCTGTATATTCCAACAAGGCAAAAACAAAGTGGAAGACCAACGATAAGGGTGCGGTCATCGAGTATAAGTACAACTCCGAAGGCGTTACGCTGAAGGTACATTACGAACTCTGTGATGACAGTCTGTACGTTTATGTCAATACTTCCGAGATAGAGGAGAAGAACACTTCTACCGTAGACGGAAAGATACTCACAAAACTCCAGCTCTGCCCCTACTTTGCAGCTGCACCTGCTGTGGATCATGATGGCAACCCTACAGAAGGCTATATGATCATACCCGACGGCAGCGGTGCTGTAATTAATTACAATAACGGCAAGGGAAATTATCCCGATTACGTTCAGCAGGTATATGGCAGAGATTATACCATGGTACCCTTACAGGCACCCAGAGTTACCGAGCAGGCTTATCTGCCGGTGATATCCACGGTAAGCGGCAGCAACGGCATAGTTGCAGTGGCTACTGACGGTGATTCCAATGTATATGCAAGGGCTCAGGTCAGCGGTCAGAACAAGCAGGTATACAACAGCTGCTATTTCGAGTTTGAAACACGTTCCTCCGATGCATTCTTCATGAGCGGCGTTGCCAACAAGCTGAATGTATTTGAGAAGGGCGATATCAAGACCGAGCGTTTCGGTATACACTATTATCCCGTAACAGGTAAGGACGGCGGTGAAGTAAACTATGCTGACTGCGCTGAGGTTTACAGAAACTACCTTATCAACGAGAAGGGTCTGAAGCAGCAGCAGGGTATGACCAATAAGCTGTATATGGATCTTTACGGCGGCGTGCTGAAGAGGACTTCAATACTGGGTCTGCCCTTCAATCTCAAAACCGAGATAACAGGCTTTGAGCAGGCAGGCGAGATAGTTGACGATCTCAAGGGCAAAGGCGTAAACAACTTCGCGGTAAACTACAATGACTGGACAAATGCAGCTATAAAGGATAAGATATCCACTAAGGCAAATCCTTCGGGCACACTTGGCGGAAACAAAAAGTTCACCGAGTTCCTCAACACCGATGGCGTTCAGGTATATCCTTCGATGAACAACTTCACAATGGACAGTTCATCTGCAGGTTACTGGACACTGACTAGCACAGCAATAAGAATATCCAACGCTTATTCAAGACAGTCATCCTACAGCCTGTCGTTCGGTGTAGCAAAGAAGGGCGTAGCACCTGCACTGCTTTCACCCAGCAAGTATTCAAAGACCTTTGAGGAAATGGTAAAGAGCTATCAGAAGAAGGGTATAGATAAAGCCGGATTTGGTTATATGTCCTCCAGACTGGTAGGCGATTATCCCAGAAAAGATCCCTATTCCAGAAACAGGACTATGAACCTGCTGGTAGATGAATACAAGAACGCAAGCAGTGAGATAGGCTCGCTAATGGCGGATGAGGCTAATGCTTATGTACTGCCGTATGTGAATACTGTATCCAACATACCTGTATCATCCAGCGGATACGTTATCACAGACTACGATATACCATTCTATCAGATGGTCATCCACGGCTATGTGCCTTACGCTTCAAGTCCTATAAACAAGAGTTCCAACACAGATGAAACATTCCTGCTGGCACTGGCTTCCGGTTCTCAGATCCATTACGACTTCACCTATGCTGACAGCGACGTGCTTCAGGATACCGAGTACAATGACCTGTACTATACCAACTACAGGGGCTGGACAGATGTTGCGGCAAATCAGTACAAGGCAGCAAAGAATCTGATCAGCGGTGTTGAGGATTATACCATAAGCAAGTATGAGATCAGCGAGGACGGAAATGTTCTCACAACGACATACTCCAAGGATGGTCAGAACGATGTTGTGGTAAAGATCGACAAGAAGAACGCTACCGCATCTGTTGACGGAAACAACGTCAGCATTGAAAAATGTATCGAAGGAGGTTTGAAATAATGAGCAAAAAGAATAATAAAGCAGTTCAGACTTCCGAGAGCGGTAATTCCGCAAATCAGAAAAAACACGTACTTTCGTATGAAAAGAGGAAGGGTCTTTACGGCTACGGCTTTATAGGACTCTGGGCGCTGGGTACGATATACTTCTTCATAGCACCCCTGATAATGTCGCTGGTTTATTCATTCAATGATACCCAGCCGGTTACCGGCGGTATGGATATGAAGTATATCGGCTGGAAAAACTACGTCAACGCTTTCCGTAAGGATCAGGAGTATACTCTGGCGCTGGTAGATATGCTTAAAAACACCGCGCTGAGAACTCCTCTGATAATCATTTTCTCGATATTCATAGCACTGGTACTCAACCAGAAGTTCAGGGGAAGGACATTTGCAAGAGCAGTATTCTTCCTGCCTGTTATAATCGCTACGGGTCCTGTTATGGATATCATCAACGGTAACATGAACACAGGCGGCTATTCCGGCGGTTCCGAGCAGTTCAGCACAATGTTCGAGGCTAATCTTGTAGATCAGCTCCTGAACTTCCTGGGTATCTATAATATCAGCGATAAGCTGTCAAATATAATCAATTCGCTGACAACAGATATCTTCAATCTGGTATGGAACTCGGGTATACAGATACTGCTGATACTGGCTGCACTCCAGGGCATCTCACCTGCTTCCAAGGAAGCAGCACAGATGGAGGGTGCTACTTCATGGGAATTCTTCTGGAAGATAACACTGCCTACCATAAGCCCCATGATACTCGCAAGCGTCGTTTATACAGTAGTTGACTCGTTCGTTGACCCCGGCAACAAGGTAATGACCATAGTTCTCAACAAGTCTACCAACTGGCAGCACGGCTATTCCGCTGCTATGGCATGGGCATACTTTGCTATAGTAGGAGGCTGTCTTGCTATAATAGTTGCGATACTGAACAAGGTCATCTACTATGAAGTAGAATAAAGGGGGGATAGAAGTGGCAACTATAAAAGAAGAAAAGCAGTTTGAAAAAGAACGTAGAGCTGCAAAAAAGGCTCGTGAGAGAAGAATGAAGGCGGATGGTCTTGAAAAATACCTTACTCCCGACCAGATAAAGTACAACAGAAGACAGAAGGCTATCAATTCCGTATGGCCTGTATTCAGATTCCTGATACTGTTCGGTCTGTGTTTTGTCATACTCTATCCGCTGATATTCATGCTTTCAACAGCGTTCAGACCTAACGAGCAGATGAACGATCCCTCTATTATATGGATCCCCAAGAACTTCACCATGCAGAACATAAAGGAATCATGGAAGGTAATGAAGTTTGAAAAGACACTTGTCAATACTATCATCCTTAATCTGGTGGCATCCGTACTGCAGGTGATCACCTGCTCGCTGACAGGCTACGGTTTCGCAAGATTCAAGTTCAAGGGCAAGAAGATACTGTTCGGTCTGGTGGTAATGATGATAATCGTACCTCCTCAGATTACTACGATACCGCTGTATATGCAGTATGCATATCCCCCGAAGATAATTGCCCGGATACTTACTCTCGGCAAAGCGACCAAACTTATAGACAGCCCCTGGACAATGTATCTGCCTGCACTTTTTGCAAACGGCATAAGAGCCGGTCTGTTCATCTTCATATTCCGTCAGTTCTTCAGAGGACTTCCCAAGGAACTTGAAGATGCGGCATATCTGGACGGCTGTTCACCCCTTTACACTTATGTAAAGATCATGATACCAAATGCAAAACAGTCCTTCCTGACAGTTTTCCTGTTCTCCATCGTGTGGTACTGGAACGACTACTATGTATCAAGTTCATTCTTCACCAACAACGATACTGTTGCACTGATGCTGAAGAACCTGAATAATACCCTTATAAAGGAACTGTTCAACAATCAATCGGTATCTGTACGTCAGATAATCGTATGGCTGGAAGCAGGCTGTCTGCTGTCCATAACTCCTATACTGGTAATGTATGTATTCCTGCAGAGGTACTTCGTAGAAGGTATCGAGAAATCGGGTCTTGCAAACTGATACCTGTTTATATGGATATGAAAATATCCCTCGAAGTACGTGCTTCGGGGGATATTTTGCAACATGGTTATTCCGCTGACATACCACAAAAAGCGGTTTTACAGAATTTAGGTGCTTGGCGTATATCTTTCCCCACTGCAGGCGGGGAAGATATACAACACTCAAGTTTACCACATTTCAGCTGGTGTACTAAAGTGATAGTCGGATTTTGCAATTCATATCATTCGTATGCTAGGAATTCCTCGGGAATGTAGTTTATATAGTTCTGAAGAACATCCCTGTTTACACCTGCCTGCTGATACATCATGTGGCGTGAAAGCATATCATCGGTGTAATCACCATAGGGGTATACCGCACAGTTGTACCACATGGAATCCCAGCTTGTGCCTTCGTAGTGGGATATCACGGGGATAGCCTTTACATTCTCAAAGGTTATCTTTCCGCCGTTGTCGTAGTTCTTTACAACGTCAAGTTTCCCGAATATGCCGATTATCGACCTTCCGTACTGACCGTCGGGGTTAATGCCGTCGAACATGGTGGAGAAGAAATTTCCCAGACCGTAGTAGCAGAAAGCCTGACCGCCGTCCGGCTTGTCGAGATATCCGCAGGTGGAAAGGGCGTGTGCCTGAGTACCTATTATCAGGTCAGCACCCCATTCAACAAGCTTTGGAGTAAGTTCCAGCTGCATATCGTTCAGGTCATTAAGCACCTCTGTGCCGTAGTGACAGGATACCACCACAACATCAGCCATTTTGTCGGCTTCCTCTATCTGGCGTCTGACAGTTTCCTCATCGGTCAGGTATACTACCTTTCCTGCATCACCGTCACCGAGGAATATGCCGTTGGTGTGTTCCATGTACCCAAGGAATGCTAACGTAACTCCGTTTACTTCCATAGTCCTTATGTTCTCGGAATCTGCTTCATCACGGTAAGCACCGTAATGCACGACTCCCTTTTTGTCCCAGTAGTCCAGAGAGGAGATAAGCCCGTCTGAGAACTTATCAAGCACATGGTTGTTGGACATGGAGATCACGTTGAACCCAAGATCCACCACAGCATCACCTACCTCGGTAGGGCTGGAGAACATGGGGAATGTGGAAGGCTCAAAAGCATCGTTTACCAGGGTCTCCTGGTTGAGTATGGCTATATCCGTACCCTCTATAAGCTTTTGGCAGGGCGCGTAGCACTTTGAAAAATCGTAGCTTCCGTCATCCTGCAGGGCTTCGGCGTAGATGTTGTCATGGATAAGGTTGTCGCCTGCACAGGCGAGATGTACAACTGCTTTGCCGGACTTGTTTTCATCGTTCTTCTTTCTGCCGGCATAGGTCGTATCTGCTGAGGATACATCTTCTGAGGAAGGCACATCCTCCACCACGATCTTAGGAGAAGAGGTACTGCTGTTTTCATCTGTGGGCTTATTGTCTGTAACAGCAGACTTTCCACAGGAAGCTGTCAGCAAAGTGACGGCAAGAATTATGGGGACCGCTCTGATTTTCATTTTCTGATGCTCCTTTATATATTATTTTAATATCGGAAATATTATATCATTAAAAAAACGGTTTGTCATCTGTTATTCAGATATTTGTCAAAACAGCACAAGTACTGACGGGCGGTTTCATAATGTTTTTGTACAGTGATAATGTGGTGCAGACGGGAAATAATAAGTATGCCGGGAAAACAAAAAGTCGTTAAAAGAAGGACAAAGTCGGAATAGTGTGGTATTATTCCGAACTGCAAAACAGCGGTCACATGACTTGCAGAACATTCAGAAAAAGTTCATAAATATAAGATAAAATGTGATTGACAAAAAAATAACAAACTGATATAATAAATATATCAAAAGGTGGATAAGGGTTGTGACCGCCCGTAAAAATCTGTTTTTGTGTAAGAGATCAACCTATATAAAATAGTTTGGAGGATAATATCATGGCTAAAACTACTGCTAAAAAGAACGAACCGATCTTCGTGGACAGCGTAGAAGCACTTTCTGCCAAGATAAAGGAGGTAAGAGCTGCGCAGGCTGAGTTTGCGACCTATACTCAGGAACAGGTCGATAAGATATTCAAGGCTGCTGCACTTGCTGCCAATAAGGCACGTCTGCCCCTTGCAAAAATGGCTGTTGAGGAAACAGGCATGGGTATTGTTGAGGACAAAGTCATCAAGAACAACTATGCTGCAGAGCATATCTATAATGCTTACAAGAATGTACAGACCTGTGGTGTATTTGAAACTAACGAGGCTTACGGCACAACAAAGATCTATGAGCCTATCGGTCTGATAGCGGCTGTAATTCCTACTACAAACCCTACTTCTACAGCTATATTCAAGACACTTATCTCGCTGAAGACCAGGAACGGTATAATCATCAGCCCTCACCCTCGTGCAAAGAACTGCACCATCGCGGCTGCAAAGATAGTGCTTGATGCTGCTGTTGCTGCAGGCGCACCCGAAAATATCATCGGCTGGATAGATGTTCCCTCACTGGATATGACCAACCAGATAATGAGAGATTCCGACCTGATACTTGCAACAGGCGGCCCCGGAATGGTAAAGAGTGCTTATTCTTCAGGCACACCTGCACTGGGCGTCGGCGCGGGCAACGCATCTGCTATAATAGATGCTTCTGCTGATATCAAGGTAGCAGTAAGCTCCATTATACATTCCAAGACCTTCGATAACGGTATGATATGTGCTACCGAGCAGACACTTATCGTTGACAAGAAGATATACAAGGAAGTCAAGGCTGAGCTGAAAGCTCGCGGCTGTTATTTCCTTAACGATGAAGAGGCTGACAAGGTCAGACACACCATGATAATCAACGGCAGCCTTAATGCCAAGATCGTTGGTCAGCGCCCTGTTACTATCGCTAAGCTCTGCGGTTTTGAAGTTCCCGAGGATGTTAAGGTGTTGATAGGCGAGGCTACAAGCACCGATCGTGAAGAGGCTTTCGGCCATGAAAAGCTGACTACCGTTCTCGGTATGTACAAGGCTGATAATTTCGATGATGCACTGGATAAGGCAGAAACTCTGCTGGAGAATAACGGCGGACTCGGCCATACCTCGGTACTGTGGATAGATAATGTCAACGAGCGCGAGAAGCTTCTGAAATTTGCAGAAAGACTCAAGACCAGCCGTCTTATCGTGAATACACCGTCTTCACTGGGCGGTATAGGTGACCTCTACAACTTCAATTTTGCACCTTCCCTGACACTGGGCTGCGGCTCATGGGGCGGAAACTCCGTCAGTGAGAACGTTGGTGTTAAGCACCTGCTGAATGTAAAGACAGTTGTTGAGAGGAGAGAGAATATGCTGTGGTTCAGAGCACCCGAAAAGGTATACTTCAAGAAAGGCTGTCTGCCTGTTGCCCTTGATGAGCTGAAAAACGTAATGGGCAAGAAGAAGGCATTCATCGTAACAGACCAGTTCCTGTACAAGAACGGCTATACCAAGCCTATAACCGACAAGCTGGATCAGATGGGTATCGCTCACAATGTATTCTTCGATGTTGCTCCCGATCCTTCTCTGGGCTGCGCACTTGAAGGCGTAAAGGCTATACGTGCATTCGAGCCTGACACCATTATCGCTATCGGCGGCGGTTCCGCTATGGACGCTGCAAAGATCATGTGGGTAATGTATGAGCACCCCGAGGCTGACTTCATGGATATGGCTATGCGTTTCATAGATATCCGCAAGAGAGTATACACCTTCCCGAAGATGGGCGAAAAGGCTTACTTCATCTGCATACCTACTTCTTCCGGTACAGGTTCCGAGGTCACACCTTTCGCAGTTATCACTGATGAAAAGACAGGTCACAAGTATCCTCTGGCAGACTATGCTCTGCTGCCTAACATGGCTATCGTTGATACCGACCTGATGATGAGCGCACCTAAGGGTCTGACAGCTGCTTCCGGTCTGGATTGCATGGTACATGACCTTGAAGCTCTGGCATCCGTAATGGCTACCGATTTCACCGACGGCATCGCGCTGCAGTCACTGAAAATAACATTTGAGAATCTGCCCGAGTGCGTAGACAACGGACAGACTGCATACAAGGCAAGAGAGAAAATGGCTCACGCTGCTACCATGGCAGGTATGGCATTTGCGAACGCATTCCTTGGCATAGGTCACTCCCTCGCGCATAAGCTTGGTGCATACCACCACCTGCCTCACGGTATATGCTGCGCACTGGTAATAACCAATGTCATGAAGTTCAATGCTAACCCTGTTCCCACCAAGATGGGCACATTCTCTCAGTATGAGTATCCCAAGACTCTTGAAAAGTACGCTGAGGTTGCACGTTCGCTGGGTCTGTTCGGCAAGGACGACAAGGCTTGCTTCAAGATGCTCTGCGATAAGGTAGAAGAACTGAAAGAGCGCGTAGGCTGCAAGAAGACCATAGCCGAGTATGGCATATCCGAGGAAGACTTCCTTGCTACTCTCGATAAGATGGCAGAGGACGCTTTCGACGATCAGTGCACAGGCGCTAACCCCAGATATCCTCTCATCGAAGAGCTGAAGGAGATCTACAAGGCTTGCTACTACGGCACCGAGTACAAGGGTTAATAAAACGATCCCAAGCCCGGCTTCATAAGGCGGGTATCTATACAGAACATTTGTGATCGTTATTGAGGGGAAACCCTTTTGAAAAAGGGTTATTCCTAAGCGTCAGCTTCGCTGATGCTGAACTCCTTTCTGAATACTTTTAACTCTATTTGGCATGGGCAGACATTCTCTCAAAGAACAGAGAATGTCTGCTTTTTGCTGTGCCCTGGCAAATAGAAGTCTTTGGAAAGGTTTCCTCCGGTAGTTATCATAAATACTCTGTATAATTATCTGCATTATGATGAGAGGGATGATTTGACAGCGGGGCAAAAACATGGTATTATATTTCTATAATATCCTGAAAGGAAGATCCCATGCAGTATAATGACTTTTCTTTTGAATCCCTCGGTGACGGTATAGAGATATGTATATCAGATGAGCATCGTTTTGGTACTGATGCTTTTTTGCTGGCTGATTTTGCCGGTGCAAGACACAAGGATATCTGTGCAGACTTCTGTACGGGCAGCGGCATAATAGCACTGCTGCTGCATAAAAATTACCGTCCGAAGCTGACATATGCCCTTGAGATACAGGAAAAGGCTCATGAGCAGCTGAAAGTATCCCTTGAAAGATCAAAGATAGATGATATAGTACCCGTACTCGGTGACCTAAAAAACTGGCGTGCGCCAAAGCCAATAGACCTGATCACCTGCAATCCTCCATATAAGATCAACAACACAGGTGAAAAAAATGACAGCGAAGCTGTATCCATCGCGCGGCATGAGATGCTGTGTACCGTTGAGGATGTTTGCAGGGCTGCCAAAATGAATCTGAGATACGGCGGCAGGATCTGTATATGCAACCGCCCTGAAAGGCTATGCGATATAATGACAGCCATGCGATCGAATGGCATCGAACCCAAACGTATGCGGACGGTACATAAAAATCCCGATTGTGCGCCCTGGCTTATCCTCGTAGAGGGTCGTATGGGCGGCAATAACTTTATACAGATAGAAAAGCCACTGTATGTACGCTCCAAGGACGGAGGACTTTCTGAGGAGATGAACAGGATATATCACCTTGACGGCTGAACATGACAACAAAGCCCCCGGACGTTATAAGACGGATACCCATAGAGAATATTTATGGTAACTACTGGAGGAAACCTTTCTGAAGAAAGGTTTCCTCCAGACCTCTTTCCAAAGACTTCTATTTCTATTTGGCAGGGGCAGCTATACTTTTATAGCATAGCAAAAGG
>ODAI014373419.1_pt1 | contig 45820 bp, 21 predicted proteins | sample 1539321 | NCBI WGS metagenome assembly ODAI01 (sample SAMN02144231, study PRJEB22623) | gut metagenome | biome: sheep rumen | host: Ovis aries | place: New Zealand
AACGCCACGCGCGACCAGTTGCGCATGCTGATGCGACCGGAGTTCCTGAACCGTATCGACGAGATTATCACCTTCCAGCCCTTGAAGCAGGAGGAGATTCGTCAGGTGGTTCTCTTGCAGTTGGGCCGCATCCAGAAGATGCTCGACCAGAACGGAGTCAGCCTCAACGTTACTCCGGAGGCCGTCGACTTCCTGGCTCGCGAGGGCTACGACCCCGACTTCGGTGCCCGTCCCGTCAAGCGTGCCATACAGCGTTTCCTGCTCAACGACCTCTCGAAGGCCCTTCTGGGCACCGACATCGACAAGACACGCACCATCACGGTGGAGACGAAAGGCGACCATCTCGCCTTCCGCAACTAACCCGGCACCGTCTCTACCACGAAGGGTTCGAATCAGTTAGTCTGAAATTTCAGTTTAGCCTTAAGACTGGGCGATGTGGCACGCAACACCACGTCGCCCATTTTTTTTGTGCTTCGCAGAATGACCTGCATCTGTCCCATGTACATGCGCTTGGTCGTAATCTCGGGACCAAAAAGGTCGCTGGTATAGTGGTCGCCATTATCCAGCGAAAGCAATGTAGCCCCCGTACCTTCCAGGGAGACAGTAAGCGGTTCGTCAAACGAAGGCACCGTGTTGCCCCGTTTGTCGACGGCACGGATGGTCAGATACTTGAGCGACATGCCATCGGCCTTGAGCGGATTATTCTGAGTTTTCTGAGGATTCTGAGCAAGCAGATTCTCTTCTTCAATAATCAGGCGCACGGCCTTGCCTGCCGTCTCGATGCGGTGGCGGGCCACTTCCTTTCCATTGTTATAGGCTATGGCCACGAGGTTGCCACCCTTGTCGTAGGGCACTTTGTTCCATTTGATGAGTCCGCGCTTGAAGGGGTCGCTCTTGTCACTCTGCTGGCGTCCCAGGCTCTTGCCGTTGACCAGCAGTTCCACCTCGTCGCAATTGGTGAAGGTGCTCACCTGCTGCTTCGAGTCATCAGGACAATTCCAGAATTCCGTGTACGTCTTCTGGCCGACATCGATGGCATTCCAGCTAACCGTCTCGCTGCCCGTCATCACGCCTATGCGCACCACAGGCACTTCGGGTTGGAATGCGCCCTTGATGAGCCATGCCTGCGGGTTGGGCCACAGCGTGTGGCGGAAGAACGAATAGTTCCACCCCTTCTTGGGCCACTTGTTCGACTCGCCCCAGTACTCTATTGCACCCCAGTAGGCCAGGCCAACGGTGCGCTTCTGGTCCATGCCATAGAAGGGAGCCTGCAACTGATTGGTGACAGCCTCGCTCTGGAAGAGAATCATGTCGGGCTTGTGCTCGAAATACTTTGGATAGCAGTCCCACTGATAGTTGAAACTGGAGACTTCCGTGGCGCAGGCCAGTTCTGGCGGTGCCATGTAGGTCTTGAACTCCTTTTCCTCGCGGATGGCTCCGGCACGTGCCGGGAACATGGCCACGGTGGTGGGCCTGGTGGCGTCGTAGCGCTTCACCATCTGGTCGAAGATACGGTAGGTGGTGATGCCCCAGTCGTTGGTCTTGTAACCGCTCCAGTTATCGCGAATTTGCAGCTCATTGCCCAGGCTCCACATGACCACGCTCGGACAGTTGCGGTCGCGTGTTATCCATTCCTGGATGAGTTCGGGCCAAATCTGCATGAAAGGCTTGCGGCCGCCCCAATATTCGTCGTCGCTCCATTTGTCAATCAGTTCGTCCACAATCAGAATGCCCATTTCGTCGGCGATGCGTGTCAGCGAGGGGGCATAGGGATTGTGCGAGCAGCGCAGGGCATTGAAACCGAACTGCTTCATCTGGCTGAACTGGCGACGGATGGCATCGTCGAACGAGGCCACGCCCAGGGCACCCAGGTCGTGGTGGTTGGCAATGCCCTTCATGAACACCTTCTTGCCATTCAACTTAAATCCAAATTCGGGACCGTATTCGATGGTACGCACGCCGAAGCGCTCCGTACGGCGGTCGACCAGAAGATTGTCCACCAAGACGTCGACATCTATATAATAAAGGTAAGGATTGTCTACGTCCCACAGGATGGGTTTCTCTATCCGAATGTCGGGCAGGCGGACTTCGTCGTGCCTGTGTTTCGTCAGTGTGGCCATCGTAGCCTCCGATGTCCCGAGCGCAGTACCCTGGGCATTGCGCAGGGTGGCACGCACCAAGGTCTTAGGTTGCTCGCCGCTTCCGTGGGGGAAACCGTCTACGTCCACCTGTATGCTCACCTGAGCCTCGGCAGCCGACACCTTGGGCGTCGTGACATAGATACCGTGGCGGGCCACATGGGTGGGATTCTGCAGACGGAGCCAGACGTTGCGGAACAGGCCGGCGCCTGTGTACCACCTACTGGCATTCGGCTTGCCGGAGTTGGTGTAAACGGCTACGACATTGTCCTGTCCGAAGTGCAGATACTTCGACACCTCTGCCTCCAGGCCCAGGTAGCCGTACTCCGAGGATGCCACCTTGCGGCCGTTGATGTACACATCGCCGTAGTACATCATGCCCTCGAAGTCGAGCACTACGCGCAAGCCTTTCCACGATTCCTCGGCACGGAAGGTCTTGCGATACCAGCCCTCGCACTGATTCTTAAAGGCACGTGCTCCGCCGGCCTTCTCGTCCCAGGGCTGTTCGAACTGGTAGTCGTGGGGCAGGTCGAGGCGTCGCCACCGACTGTCGTCGTAGCGTTCCTGTTCGGCCCCCTCGGGGTTGCCCAACTGGAAGCGCCAGTCGAAGTTGAACATCAGTCCCCTGCTGTCTCCAAAGTATGAACCTTGAGCCGCCTCAGGACTGTCCAAGACGGGAATTTCGGCATACGGACGATTGGCCGTCTGCTGTTGTGTTTTCACTTCAGTGTATTGCGCGTTGACGGCAATGAGGAAATGAGAAAACGAGAAAATCAAGAAAAAGGCGATGCGTTTCATGATTTTGTTTATTTGGCTTTAATACTATCTTGGCGAACTACGCTGGCAAACTCCTGCGGGCGGATGGTGACGGGGCCCGACATGAACTCCGGAATGTTGTACGAACGCAAGAGTTCGTGGTGATAGCGCGGATTGCGCTGTGGCAGTTCGAAGGGCTTGGTGAAGTGTCCCTTGCCGTCGAAGTGGGCGATGTAGGGGCGTGTGAAGTTGCCGTCGGTGCGTCTGCTGCTGAAGATGACCCAGCGCCCGTTCGACGACCACGAATGGTACGACTCGACGTTGTCGGAATTCAGTTCGTCCAACCGGCGCATGTCGCCCGACTGCAGGTTCATCATATAAAGGTCGGCATCGGCATGCCAGATGTGGAAGACGCCGTGGTTGCCCATCGTGAACATGAGCCAACGTCCGTCGGGACTGATGCGCGGCAGGGTGGCCGACATCGAGTCAGCTGCGGCGTCGAACACCATTTCGCGAGGACCGAACGAACGGTTCTTCAACGAGAAGGCACGGCGATAGAGGCTGTACTTGACGTCCTTATAGTTCTGGATGAGGTCAAACTCCTTTGTCGTAATCTTGCTGGTGTCGCGCTTCTCGTAGTGTGCCGAGCAGTAGTAGAGATACTTGCCGTCGGGGCTCCAGAAGGGGAAGCAGTCGAGGTCGTTGGTGTCCGTCTCCAGGGGGAGCACCTCGTGGCGCTCGACATCGTAGAGCATCAGGTCGCTGTAGGTGTCCTGCACCTCCACCTTCTGGTTGTCGTTGGTGTGGAACGACTGCCCGGTGTGATTGGTGCTGTAGGCAATCAGCTTCTCCGTCGGGTGCCATGTGGGATATACACCTGCGCCCACCGTCTTGCCCGTCTTCATGTCCACGCGCTCCATCTTGCCATCGTAGGCAATGATGGTGCCGCCGCGCCACTGGCGCACATGGAACTGCATGCGTTCGGGGTTGTATTGCTGGTAGGCATGGCAGTTGATGCACTGTCCGTCGCGCTCGTTCGAGTTCGACATGTTGCCGTAAATCAGGCTCTCGTCGTAGTTCTCCAGGCATCGCTGGTTGATGGTCAGGTCTTCGTAAGTCACGTACGACGGGGCTATGAGTCGGTAAGAGATGTAGGGGTCGATGCTGTCGGGCGAAACGTGGATGGCAAAGGGCGCCTTGCGAGTCCACTTGCCGTCTTTCTCCACGAACACTTCCACCATGATGCTTTCGTTCTGCTTCATCTGCTTCCATTCCTTGGCCGAGGGGCGCACTTCGTCGCCGCCATACAGCCACTCGTGTCCGGCGGCCGTCATGCGGGTGACAAACTGGTTGCCCTCCTCCTCGATGGCGAATGTCAGCGGAGCAATGTTCACGGGAACGGTGACACCTGCATACTCGGGGAAGATGTGGGGCAGGCGCTCGCTATCGGCGTACTGCGTGGGCACCTTGGGCTTGGAACATGCGGCAAGGAGGAGGATTGCTATCGTCGCAATGGTATCGCGACAAACCAAACGGACAATATTCTTATTCATGACTTTTAAAAATTCTATGCTTCGATATTTCAATTCTTCAATTCTTAATTCGTCTGCTGATTTCTCCTGAGGAAATAGAAATAGTAGAACGTGTCGCCGAACTGAGGCAAGAAGGCCGACTTCTTCTGTTCCTCGGACATCGAGCCACACTGGGCGTTGAAGTCCATAAACTCCTTGTAGCGGCGCTTCACGGATTCGTCAAAGGGTATGCGCTCTGCCGCCTCGGCATTCGTCAGACCGGGCCACAGGTCACTGGGGCGCTGCGGTTCGAGCACCGAATAGAGGTAGGCGGCCTCCTGATAGTGGACTGGCACGTGGAAGCCCTCCTCCTTCTGGTGCATATCCAGATACTGATGGAAGCGCGGCCAGAAGAGGTCGATATCCTTCATAATCAGGGAGCAGAGCAGCGTCATCTCCTGATAGCCCGGGTCGGCACCGAAACCGCTGGAGAAGGTCTTCAGAAGATACAGTTCGACCAACGTATTGTCGCCGTCCAGACGGTCGGGAAAACTGGCCATCGGTATGATGGGACGCATCTCCTCGTCCTCGGCCATCCGCTCGGGATGACGCACCAGGGCAGCATACTTCTCTGCCCACTGGCGGTGGTAGGTGGTGCGACGGAGCATGTCGATGTACTTCTGCGCAACGTCCCAGTCGTGGGTGATAAGGCTGCACTTGGTCATATACTTCAGCACGTCGACGCTCCAGCCGAACTCCACGCCGTCCTCCATGCACCAACGGTAGCAGAAGCCCTCCTTACCATAATGATAATAGAGCAACTTGCCGCCCACCTGTGTCATCCTCACCTGCCAGGGGGCATGCTGCTGTTCGGCGCCCTCGGGATAGTGGAACATCTCGTCGCCGGCCCTTCCCAGACGGAAGAGGGCCAGGTTCTTCATCATCACCATCACTCGCGTGGGAGGCATGGGCTCGCCCATCTCCTTGGAGAGCGAGATGCGCAGCACGCCTTCCCAGTCGAGGCGCTCGATGGCGTTGTTCATGGCCACCTCCTTGTGGAAGTTGGTGTCGTGGTTCCAGCGCTTGGCCACGCCATAACCGGCGAGGGCCAGCAGCGCAACCACCAAGAGGGCGGACATGCGCTTGCCGCTCTTCTTCGTGGCCAGCGATTCGCCAAACTTGGTACTCAGGGCACATATCAGGAACGAGAGACCGATGGCGTAGTAGGCCAGCCGGTACTCGAGGCAGTCGACCTTGCCGTACTGGAACGAGGGCATCGCGGCCCACCAGGCTTCGTCCATCTGCACCTGGCCATAGAACTGCCGCACCATGATAGGCGGCACAATGGCAAAGAGTACGAGAGAAAGGATGGCTACGGAAGCGTCTCCTAACGTCACCGAACGCATCCTCAGGCCTTCAGCAAGCACCATCAGGCCAAGCGCCAAGGCTGTCCAGGCACCCATCAGGGGATAGCCCAGGACACCCACTACGGCCAGGTAGGCCAGTCGTGCCCACCGTTTCGGTATGCGCCGGAAGGGCAAGGCCAGCACGAGCGAGAGCAGGACGCCCAACGTGGGCACCCAGGGATGGCCCTGCAACTTCATGTAGTAGAGCCAATAGCCCGTCTGCACCAGGCAGGCCATCAGACAGAGCGGCACGAGCAGCGACAGCCCCTGCCACACGCCGCGAAGGCGGAACAGGCGGCATGTGAGCCACATGATCAGCGCCCAGGCCAGGAGCATCAGTCCCATGCCCACGGCGGGATGATAGAAATGCTGCACCATGTAGGCCGCCGCCCAGGTGAGGGGGCCGCCCGGATAGAAGGTGGAGATTTTGAAGAAGTAGTGCGTGGGCAACCACAGCGAAAGTTCCTGCATGCGATAGAGCACCTCGCTCTCCGTGCGGAGCACCAACCCGCCCATCACCACCAAGGCCGCAGCCAGGAGCAACGGGACGAGAAATCGACGTAAATATTTCATTTTTTTTGTATTTAATTCACGCTAAATCGTTGATAACACGTTCAAAGTTACAAAAAATATCGTGACCTTGTTACATTCTTCGGACAATATTTTTGCACTTCATGCAAGATATTCTTGCAAAGCAAAGCGGGAAAAGTTCCGCCATCGCCGATGAATGTACGGACGCCGTCGATGAACGTACATCCACCGACGATGGATGTACATTCATCGGCGATGGCGGAACTTTTCCTCCCGAGGTTTGCAGAAATCACGCTTCAGCGTGTAAAAAATCCTTTGCCACCCACTCGGAAATGTTCAAATAAATTTGGCATTTCGCGCGATTTGCACTATCTTTGTACCATGCAAAATATGCATTTCGTGCAAAACGACAGCTGTCGCAGAACCAAATTATCTTAAAAACCAATACCAATAATGATGAAGAAAACCCTACTCGCAGTCCTTGCTTCCGTCTCGCTGACGGCCGCGGCTGCACCCAAGCAGGTCGCCAAGCCCTACTGGCTGGACGCCAACACAAACCGTGTGAACACCGAAGCTCCACGCGCCTCGTTCTTCGCCTTCGAGAGCAAGGACAAGGCCCGGACGGCCGACAAGTCGAAATCCGAGCGCTACCTCTCGATGGAGGGCCAGTGGCGTTTCTGCTTTGTCAAGAACCACCAGGACGCTCCCGTGGGCTTCTGGGCTGAGAAGTACGACGACTCGAAGTGGGAACTCTTCCCCGTGCCCGGACTGTTCGAACTGAACGGACACGGCGACCGCATCTATAAGAACGTGGGCTACTCGTGGAACACGCAGTTTGCCAACCAGCCCGGATTCGTGGAGGAGAAGAACAACTACACGGGCTCCTATCGCCGCTCGTTCCAGGTGCCGGCCGAATGGAAGGGACAGGACATCTACATCCACGTGGGCTCCGCCACATCGAACCTGCGCCTGTGGGTCAACGGCAAGGAAGTGGGCTACTCGGAGGACTCGAAGATTGAGGCCGAGTTCAACGTCACCAAATTCATGCGACCCGGCCAGAAGAACCTCGTAGCCATGCAGGTAATGCGCTGGTGCGACGGCTCTTACGGCGAGGACCAGGACTTCTGGCGCTTCACCGGCATTGCCCGCGAGGTCTACATGTATGCCCGCCCGAAGGCTCATGTCCAGGACATCAAGATCGTGCCCGACCTGGTGGACAACTACACGAACGGCAAGCTCGACATCAACGTCAACGTGGTGAACGGCAAGGGCAACCTGATACAGTTCCGACTGGAGGATGCCGACGGCCGCTCCATCTACGAGACCGCCACACCCAGCAAGATGTCGGCAGCCAAGCAGGTGGCCACCATCGACGTCAAGGCTCCCCGTCGCTGGACAGCCGAGACGCCCTACCTCTACACCCTCTACACCACCATCACGAACGCCAAGGGCAACGTAATCGAGTGCATCGCACAGAAGGTGGGCTTCCGCAAGATTGAGATCAAGGGCGGACAGCTGCTGGTCAACGGCAAGGCAGTCCTGTTCAAGGGTGCCGACCGCCACGAGCTGGATCCCGACGGCGGCTACGTGGTCAGCGTGGAGCGCATGATTCAGGACATCCGCATCATGAAGGAGCTGAACATGAATGCCGTGCGCCCCTGCCACTATCCCGACGACCCACGCTGGTACGACCTCTGCGACCAGTATGGCATTTACGTCGTGGCCGAAGCCAACTTCGAGAGCCACGGCATGGGCTACGGCGACCGCCGACTGGCTCAGGATCCGCTCTACAAGAAGACCATCGTGGAGCGCAACGAGGCTAACGTGATGATTCAGAAAAACCATCCCTCCATCATCTTCTGGAGCCTGGGCAACGAGAGCGGCTATGGCGACAACTTCGAGGCTGCCTACGACCGCGTGAAGGAACTCGACCCCAGCCGCCCCTGCCAGTATGAGCAGGCCGGACAGAACGGCAAGACCGACATCTTCTGCCCCATGTACTACGGCTACGACGGCTGCGAGAAGTACAGCCAGGGCACCAACCCACGACCCCTCATCCAGTGCGAATATGCCCACGCCATGGGTAACTCGATGGGCGGATTCAAGGAGTACTGGGACCTCATCCGCAAGTATCCCCACTACCAGGGCGGATTCATCTGGGACTTCGTCGACCAGGGCATCCGCGGCACCTCCAAGGTGACCGGCAAGCAGATATGGATGTACGGTGGCGACGAAGGCCGCTACCCCGCCAGCGACCACAACTTCAACTGCAACGGCGTCATTGCCCCCGACCGCTCGCTCAATCCGCATGCCTACGAGGTGCAGTATATCCACCAGAACATCTGGCTGAAGAATTTCGACCTCAAGAAGGGTAAGATTGACGTTTACAACGAGAACTTCTTCACCGACCTCTCCAACGTCAGCGCCAACATCTATCTCCTCATCGACGGCAAGAAGCAGACCTTGGTGGAAGGCTACTCCGACTTCAACGTACAGCCGCAGGAGACCAAGACCTTCGACCTCTCGCCCATCAGTCAGGACATCGACCAACTGCTGGCCCAGAATCCCGGCAAGGAGATACTGGCCAACGTGGAATTTACTCTGAACCGTCAGGACGGACTGCTGAAGGCCGGCACCGTAGTGGCCCGCCAGCAATTGACCCTGCAGGGCTACACCTTCCCCACCGTGGAGAAGACTCTGGCAGCCGCCAGTCAGGGCAGCGTCAAGGCCGACTCCATGCTGGCCTGCTACACCATCTCGGCCAACGGCGTTGACGTGACCGTAAGCCGCTGGTCGGGCGAACTCGACTATCTGGACGTCGACGGCAAGCCCATGCTGCAGGACGGCTACTCCGTAGTGCCCAACTTCTGGCGCGCCCCCACTGACAACGACTTCGGTGCAAATCTGCAGAACCGCTTCCGCGCATGGAAGAATGCCGACCGTCGCCTCCAGAGCGTCAGCCTGTCGGGCAGCGACAAGGCACGCACCATCACCGCCACCTACAAACTGCAGCACCTCGATGCCATGCTCACAGTCAGCTACACCCTCGACGCTGCCGGCGAACTCATCGTCCGCCAGCATCTCGACGTCAACGAGGATGCCAAGGAGAAGCCTCAGATGTTCCGCTTCGGCATGCAGTGGGTATTGCCCGAGGAGTACCAGACCGTCAACTACTACGGCCGCGGCCCCATCGAGAACTACATCGACCGCAACAACAGCCAGCAGCTGGGCATCTACAACCAGAAGGTGGCCGACCAGTACTGGGGCTACATCCGTCCGCAGGAGAGCGGCAACAAGACCGACATCCGCTACTGGAAGATGCTCAACAAGGCCGGACGCGGACTGCAGTTCACCGCCGTTGGTCCCATGGAGGCCTCTGCCCTCAACTTCCTGCCCGAAGACCTCGACGACGGTCCTCGCAAGGATGCCCACCAGAGCCACTCCGGCGACCTCACCCCGCGCAAGTTTGCCGTCGTGCAGATTCAGCAGCGCCAGTTCGGCCTCGGCTGTGTCACCAGTTGGGGCGCATGGCCTCGTGGCGAATACCAGATGCCCTGGCAGGACCGCGACTTCACTTACATCGTGACGGCCGTCAAGTAAGATGACCCGCCGCAGGAAGATAGCATACGCAATAGCAGGAACAGCGCTCACACCCGTAGTGCTGTTCCTGTTACTCGTTGCTGCGCTCTACATTCCTGCCGTGCAAAACTGGGCCATCCAGCGAGTGGCCGAATACGCCTCCGAACAGACGGGCCTGCAGATACGGCTCCAACGCATCCGCATCAAGTTCCCGCTCGACATCGACCTCCAGCAACTCTCCGTCACCACCCCACCCGACACCATCCTGGCCGTGCGGCATGCCATCGTCGACCTCGACCTTTCCGCCATTTTCCATAAACAGATAGGCGTGGAGGCCATCGACCTGCGGGAAGGCATCGTCGACACCCGCGACCTGGTGGCCACCGTCGTGGTGAAGGGCGACGTAGGCAACCTCCACCTGCGGGCCGACCAAATCTTCCTCGACCAACAGCGGGCACGCATCAATGGTGCCCGACTCGACGGCTGCAACCTCGACATAGCCCTGCGCGACACCACCGTCACCGACACCACCGAGTCCGCCCCCATACCCTGGCGCATCGAGGTCGACGAAGTGGAGGCCCACGACAGTCGCCTGGCCTTCCACACCGTTGGCGACTCGCTCTGCGTCCGCGGCGGCGTCAGGGACCTCGTCATCAATGGCGGCAACGTGAATCTCGAACAGGGCATTTACCAGGTCGGCTATCTGTTGCTCGATGCCGACTCGCTCAGTATCACCCCCACCTTTGCCCAGACGCTCCGCGGCATACGCCTCGAAACCCACGACCTGCTCATCGACGAGGCCCATGTCCAGGTACCCCAACTCAGTCTGTCCACGCCGTCAAGTCTTATTGAGGGCAATGCCGACCTCGAGTGGGCTGCCCTTTCGCCCAGGCAACGCGGCCGCATGGACGTCGACCTGCAAGCCAGCATCGGCCGCGCCGATCTCCTGGCCATTGCCTCCGGCTACCTCTCACCCCAACTGCGCGACCTCCTGCCCGAACAGGCCATACAAGTCAATGCCTCGGCTCGCGGCAATGTCGACAGCCTCTCCATCCGCCAGGGCCACATCAGCCTGCCTCCCTATCTGGCAGGCGACATCAGCGGTTCGGCCACCCATATCCTCAGTCCCGACAGCCTCGGGGCCGACATCCGTCTGGACGTTGCCACCCACGACCTGCAGCCCATCCGCCGCATGCTGGGACTGGACAACAGCATCCGGCTGCCGCAGATGACACTGAAGGGCGACGCCAGTTGGCACAACCAGGCCATCGACGCCGACCTGCTGCTGACCCAGGGACGCGGCAAAGTTCTCCTAAAAGGAAAATACAATACGCAGAACGAAGAATACAAGGCCGACCTCGACATCAGCAACCTGAACATTCGCAACTTCCTGCCCCGCGACTCCATCGGAATACTCACGGCACGCGCCCATCTGAACGGACGTGGCACCGACCTGCTGAGCCGACACACCCGGGCCAAGGGCGCAGTGGACATCAGTCACCTGCAATACGGCAACAAGGCCCTCGACGACATCCGACTGACGGCCGACGTGCGCAACGGCGAGGCACTGGTGAACCTCTCCAGCGCCAACGACATCCTCATAGCCGACGCCTGCGCTACCCTGCAACTCGACCACAAGATATCCCAGGCCCAATTCAGTCTGGGCGTCAACCGCATCGACCTCTACGCCTTGGGCCTCACACAAGAGCCCCACACCGTATCCATGTTCCTCGACATCGAGGGCAACAGCAACCTCAGCGACACCCACCAGCTCACGGGCCATGTGCGTGCCATCGAACTGGCTTTGGCCGACACCACCTTCTACCCCACCGACATGGACCTCTCGCTCCTCATGATGCCCGACACCATCTTTGCCCAGGTGGAATCCGGTGACCTGGAAGTGGAACTCGCCTCCAGCGACGGACTCGAGCAGGTGATGGAGAAACTGCAACTTTTCGGTCCCGAACTGGAGCGCCAGTTTGCGGCCCACGTCATCCAGCAGGATACGCTCAAGGCCCTCCTGCCCCGACTCTCGCTCCGCCTCCGCAGCGGCCAGGAGAACACCCTGGCCCACATCCTTCGGTCCATGGGCTACACCTACGACCGCCTGGCACTGACACTGGACAGCGACCCCGACGCCGGGCTCAACGGCAACGGCCATCTCCACAGCCTCAACACAGGCGCCATCCTGCTTGACACCATCCAGTGGCGCATCTTTCAGGACACCACCAATGTCGTCCGTCTGGACGGCCGCGTGCGCAACGGCCCACGCAACAAGCAGGTAGTCTTCGAGTCGAACATCATGGGCCAACTCACCCCCTCCGGAGCCAACGCCTCCATATCCTTCCTCGATGCCAAGCGGCGCAAAGGCGTCGACCTGGGAGCCGAGCTCGCCCTTCAGGACGACGGCTACCGCCTCCACCTCAGCCCCCTGAATCCCATCATTGCCTATCGTCGCTTCACGCTCAACGAGGACAACTACATCTATCTTCACGACAACAAGCGTCTGGAGGCCGACATCGACCTTCTGGCCGACGACGGGACGGGCTTCAAACTCTACTCCACACCCAATGCCAATGCCCTGCAGGACATTACCCTCTCGGTCCACGACTTCAACCTGGGCGAACTGGCAGCCGTATTGCCCTATATGCCCGAGGTCGGAGGCAAACTGGCAGGTGACTTCCACCTGGTGCAGGACTCCACCTCGATGAGTGTCCTGGTGGATGCCGGCATCGACGGCTTCTCCTACGAAAAGGCACAGATGGGCCACCTGGGCCTCAATGCCGTATATCTGCCCAACGCCGACGGCACCCACTATGTCGACGGCATCGTCTCGCACGACGGCAGCGAAGTGATGACCCTGGCCGGAACCTATGACCCCAAGGGCGAAGGCACCATCGACGCACAGGCCGCACTGCAGCGCCTGCCCCTCTCGCTGGCCAACGGATTCATTCCCGACGATATGTTCGGCCTTCGGGGCTACGTCACAGGTAACATGGACGTACGCGGTCCCGTCTCCAACCCCATACTCGACGGAGCCATCGCCACCGACTCCATGCACCTTGCCAGCGAGATGTACAGCCTCGACCTGCGCTTCCCCGACGACACCATACAAGTCACCCAGAGCCACCTCGACCTGCGCCGCATCGAGGCCTACAGCATCGGAAAGAATCCGCTCGTCATGGACGGCACCATCGACTTCCAGGACCTTAGCCGCATCCTGCTCAACCTCAACCTCTCGGCACGCGACTTCGAACTCATCAATGCCCCCAAGAGCGCCAAGGCCGTGGCCTACGGCAAGGTGTTCGTCAACATCGGCGCACGCCTTTCGGGTACGCTCAACGACATGCTGCTGCGCGGACGGCTCGACGTCCTAGGCAACACCGATGTCACCTACGTCCTGACCGACTCGCCCCTAACCGTCGACGACCATCTGGCCGAGATAGTCACCTTTGTCGACTTCTCCGACACACTGGCCGTCGCCGAGGTCACCAAGACTCCGCCTCAGAACATCGACATGCAGCTGGACATCGACATCGAACAGGCCGCTCAGGTGCACTGCCTGCTCAGTCTGGACGGCACCAACCACCTCGAGCTGGAGGGCGGCGGCGACCTCACCATGACCTACACCACGCAGGACGGACTGCAACTCTACGGCCGCTACACCATCGTCAGCGGACTGATGAACTACACCCTGATGGTGATGTCGCTCAAGAACTTCACCATCCAGAACGGCAGCTACGCCGAATTTTCGGGAGACATCCTCAATCCGCGCCTCAACATCAAGGCCAGCGAACGCGTCAAGACCACCGTCTACGAGAACAACGTACCGCGCAGCGTCAACTTCGATGTAGGCCTGGCCATATCGCAAACCCTCAACGACATGGGACTGGAGTTCACCCTTGCAGCCCCCAGTGACCTCAACGTCTCCAACCAACTGGCCACCATGAGCCAGGAGGAACGGGGCAAAGTGGCCGTGACCATGCTGGCCACAGGCATGTACCTCACCGAGAGTGGCAACGGCACCAGCGGATTCAGTGCCACCAACGCCCTCAACTCCTTCCTGCAGACGCAAATTGCCAACATCTCCAACAGGGCACTCTCCACCATCGACCTCAATTTCGGCATCGACAACACCAATACCGCCTCGGGCGGCACCCAAACCGACTACAGCTTCAGTTTCGCCAAACGCTTCTGGGGCAACCGCATCAGCCTCATCATCGGCGGAAAGGTCAGTGCGGGCAGCGAGGTCACCAACAACGGCGAGGCGTTCATCAACAATGTCTCCCTGGAATACCGCCTCGACAAGAGCGCCACCCGATACGTCCGCATCTACTACGACCGCGACACCGAGTCTCTGCTTGAGGACAACATCATGGAGATGGGCGCCGGTATCGTCCTGCGCCGCAAGAGTTCCCGCTTGGGCGAACTGTTTATATTCAGAAGAAAATGAGAAAATGAGAAGGACTATGGCACATATTAATTATTTAAAAGGAAAGTGGACAACGCTGTTTGCTCATTTTGACCTTCGGTCGAGTCTGCTTCCGCTCGGCAATGTTCATGCAGGCATGGCATTGCCCTCGCTTAATCGCAGACTTCTCATTCTCTCATTTTCTCTTTTTCTCCTGCTCTCCTGCTCCGAAACCAAAAACCTGGCCGAAGGCGAAATCCTATATACAGGCATCAAGCGCGTCAGCTACGACAAACCCATCAAGAACGAACCCCAACGCGACTCCACCGGCGTCATCATAGCCCTGGGCGAGGCCTACAACACGGTCAGCGACTATCTCCGTCCCAACCACGCACAGGCGGACGACACACTCCGGAAGCCGAAGGGCGAGGCACCGAACACCATAACTTCCCCCGTCCCCAACGCCAACAGCGGACGCTTAGACAAGGCCGCCTATGCCCTGGCCAAGAGCGAGGTGGAGGGCGTGCTGGCCTATTCGCCTAACAATTCGCTGATGGGGTCCTCCTTCTATCGCCAGCCGCTGGCCATCGGACTGTGGACCTGGAACCGCTACGTCAACAGCCAGAAGCGCTTCGGTCGCTGGATGTTCAACACCTTTGCCGCCACCCCCATCACCCTCACCAGCGTCAACCCTCGCGTCCGCACCCAGGTAGCCCAGAACACCCTCCACAGCTATGGCTATTTCCGGGGCACCGCATCCTTCGACACCATTCCCATGCACCATCCCCGCAAGGCCAAGGTCAGCTACGCCATACACCCCGGTCCGCTCTTCCATCTCGATAGCATCGCCTACCTCGGCTTCCCCCTGGTGGCCGACTCCATCATCCATGCCACCAGCCACCTGACGGCCCTGCACTCCGGAGCCCCGTTCAGCGTCGTCGACCTCGACGAAGAGCGCAACCGCCTGTCCAAGGCCTTCCGCAACAACGGTTACTACTACTTCCGACCCGAACACATTGTCTATCGCGCCGACACCATTGCCCGTCCGCTCTTCGTACAACTGCAGGCCATCCCTTCGCCCGAAGCGCCCGACGAGTCTCGTCGCCAATACCGCATGGGACGCACCCTCATCAATGTCTACCAGCACGACGACCAAGAGATTGTCGACACACTCCGACGCCCCCAGAAATTCTCCTGGCGCATGCGCCGCGCCATAGCCCGATACCGCCGGCTCCATCCCCAGGACAGCCTGAGCAACAAGAACCGCCAACCCTTCATCACGATGGCCTACAGCGGTACGCCCGGACACGCCCCTCTGAAGATGAGGGCCCTGTCGCGCTTCATCGCCTACCGCCCCGGCGACCTCTACAAACTCCATGTCCAAGAGGCCATGCACAACAACCTCACCTCCATGGGCATCTTCTCGCAGGTCGGCGTGCGCTATACGCCCAGTTTGGAGTCCGACAGTATTCTCGACGTCGGCATTACCCTGCGCCTCGACAAGCCCTACGATGCCGAGTTCAAGGGCAACATCGCCACCAAGAGTAATGGTCTGGTCGGCCCCGGTGTCAGTTTCTCCATGTCCAAGCAAAACGTGTTCCGCGGAGCCGAGACCCTCAGCCTCGATGCCTACGGCTCCTACGAGTGGATGACGGGAGCCCAGGCCCACGGCCGCCATTCGCTCATGAACTCCTGGGAGTGGGGTGCCTCCGTCAACCTCACCTACCCCCGTCTTTTGCTCCTCGGCATGGGGCACCGCCTCAACCACCGCGCACAGGCCACCACCTCCTATAAGGTCAATGCCGACTGGCTAAACCGCTCCGGCTACTTCAGCCGCGTGTCCTTCGGTGCCCGCGTTACTCACACTTATCAGCGCAACCGCCGCTACATGCACGAAATTGTGCCCATCCGTCTCGAATATGAGAAGCAGTTGCACACCACTGCTAAGTTCGACTCCATCGCCCGCAGCAACCAGGCACTCTATGCCTCGCTGCGCGACCAGTTCGTGCCCTCGGCACAATACACCTTCACCCACACCACCCCCGCCAGCCGCGACCGCAAGCGCCGCATCACCCTCTCCATCAAGGAGGCCGGCAACCTCACCAGCCTCGTCTACCGCATGGCGGGCAAGCCCTTCGACCAGCGCGACAAATCGCTCTTCGGCGTACCCTTTGCCCAATACATCCGACTGACGGCCGAAGCCACGCAGCAGCTGCGTCTGGGCAACACCCGCACCTTCCTCGTCGGCCGTTTCTTTGCCGGCATCATACGCAGTTTCGGCAACGCCACCACGGCTCCCTATGCCGACCTCTTCACCGTGGGCGGCGCCAACAGCATCCGCGCCTTCGGCGTGCGCACCATCGGTCCCGGTAGCTATCATCCTGCCAACAGCAGCTACAGCTACATCGACCAGATGGGCGACCTCAAGTTCGAGGCCAATCTCGAGTATCGCTTCCCGCTTATCAGCAAGTTGGGCGGCGCCCTGTTTGTCGACGCCGGCAACGTGTGGCTCATGCGTCGCGACCCCGAGCGTCCCGGCGGCAGTCTCCACCTCGGCAGCATCGGTCGCGAGATTGCCCTCGGCACAGGTTTCGGATTCCGCTATGACCTCGACTTCCTCGTCATCCGCTTCGATGTCGGCATCGGCATCCATGCCCCCTACGACTCAGGCAAGCGGGGCTACTACAACATGGGCCGCTTCTGGGATTCCCTGGGCTTCCATCTGGCCGTAGGATATCCGTTCTGATTATCTTTACAATTTTATTTGGGTCTCCCTCTTCCCCGTCAGCCAAAGTCCGACAAACGTGAAGAGGCCGTTGAGCATGAGCAATTCGTAGCCGAAGTGGTAGTCAAAAAAGTGACGGCAGAGACAATCGAGACCATAACACAGGAGGGGGGAGGCCAGGCAGAGATAGGGCACCAGACGGTCGGCGGGACGGCGACGGGTGAGGAGGCCGAAGGCAAAAAGACCGAGCAGGGGACCATAAGTGTAACTGACAAGGATGTAGATGGCATCGATGAGGGAGGTGGAGTTGGCATACCGGAAAAGCAGGATGAAGAGCACAAAGAAAAGACACATGAAGACGTGGACACGACGACGAAGAGATTCGTCGGCGGGGCGACGGCGGATGTCGACGCAGTAGCAAGTGGTGAGGGAGGTGAGTGCGGAGTCGGCACTGGAGAAAGAGGCGGCCACAATGCCGAGAACGAAAAGAGAAGGAAGAAAAGGAGAAAGGTGAAGGGGGGAAGAATGGGCCGCGCTCTGGATGAAAGTGGGGAGCAGGCGGTCGCAGGGGAGTTCCGTGCCTAATGCCATCGTGAGCAGAACACCGAGAGCGAGAAAGAGCAGATTGGCGGGCAGGAAGGCAAGGCCATAGGTGCACATGTCCTTTTGTGCATCGCGAAGGGTGCGGCAGGTGAGGTTCTTCTGCATCATATCCTGGTCGAGGCCGGTCATAACAACGACAATGAAGGCTCCGCTAAGGAACTGTTTCCAGAAGTTGTGGGGCGACAGCCAGTCGTCGAAAACAAAAATGCGACTCAGGGGACTGTCGGCAATGCGACGGACGGCCTCACCCAGCGACAGCCCCAAATGGTCGGTGACGGAAAAGAGAATGAGTGCGAGGGCTGCGAAGAGACAGAGCGTCTGGAACGTGTCGGTGAAGACCAGCGTGGCTATGCCGCCCCGGCGGGTATAGACCCAGATGAGAAAGACCAGAGCCGCCACATTGACGACGAAGGGGATGCCGGCAGGGTCGAAGACAAACTGCTGGAGTATCATGCAAACGACATAGAACTTGAGGGCAGCACCGGTCATCTTGGAGATAAGGAAGAACCAGGCACCGGTCTGATAGGAACGAGGCCCCAGACGGTCGCCCAGGTAGGAGTAGATACTGGTGAGGTTGAGCCGATAGTAGAGCGGCAACAAGGCGAAGGCTACGATGACGTACCCGACGATGAAGCCCAGACAGACCTGCAGATAGGTCATCTGCGAGGTGAGCACCATGCCGGGAACGGAGACGAAAGTGACGCCGGAGATGGAGGCGCCCACCATGCCGAAGGCCACCATGTACCAGGGCGAGCGATGGCGGGCACGAAAGAAAGTATCGTTGTCGCCCTTGCGGCTTGTCAGCCGACTGATGGCGAAAAGTATGGCAAAGTATGCCAGTATGGTGATGAGGATTTCCATAACTGGGTGTAAAGGTACGAAAAATATTTCAACTTTCCACATTCTTTTCGTAACATTAACCTACGGTTTTAGGTACTCTCGCTCGGAAAAGCCCAAATGTATTTGGCTTTTCGCTCGCTTATTCGTACCTTTGTCCCCATGCAAAACGCAATATTACCCTTACAGCGACTGAAGATGCTGCTCCAGATGGAGCACGATGCAGAACGGGAGGAGTACCGACTGCAGAGTCAGCGGATGAGTCTGGCCCGGAAGGTAAGGCGCGGCATCTGCTGGTGGCCTGTCCGGGTGGGGCGCAGTTATCACAACTCGCTGAACCAGCTGGTGGTGGAACTGACACAAGAGAATCCGCAGGACATCGACCACCAGTTTGAGTACGGACGGCCCGTAGTGTTCTTCGAGGCACAGACGGACGTGCCCACGGGGGGATTTCTGCCCCACACGGCCACGGTATCGTATGTAGACGGCGAGAGGATGGTGGTGGTTCTGCCCTCCACCCAGGCCCTCGTGGATGTGCAGAATGCCGTCGGACTGGGGGTACAACTCTACTTCGACGAGACCTCGTACCGCACGATGTTCGGTGCCCTCGATGAGGTCATCAATGCCAAGGGCAACCGGCTGGCTCAGCTGCGCGACCTGTTTGCGGGCCAGATGAAACCCGAACGTTTCTCGTTCCGCCCGCTGGCTTTTCCCTGGCTCAACGTTTCGCAACAGGAGGCCGTGAACCAGGTCTTGTGGGCCAAGGACGTGGCCATCGTGCACGGTCCTCCGGGCACAGGCAAGACGACCACCCTGGTAGAGGCCATCTACGAGACGCTGCACCGCGAGACGCAGGTGCTGGTGTGTGCTCAGAGTAACATGGCCGTAGACTGGATAAGCGAACGTTTGGTGGACCACGGGGTGCCGGTGCTGCGCATCGGCAATCCGACCCGCGTGAACGACAAAATGTTGTCCTTCACCTATGAAAGGCGTTTCGAGGCGCATCCCGACTATCCCGAACTGTGGAGCATACGCAAGACCATCCGCCAACTGCGCGAAAACCGAAAGAAGGGCGAGAGCCTGCACCAGAAGTTGGCCCGGCTGCGCGAAAGGGCAGCGGAACTGGAGATGCGCATCCACGAATCGCTCTTTGCCGAGGCCCGCGTGGTGGCTTGCACACTGGTGGGAGCGGCCAACAAGATTCTGGTCGGAAAGACCTTCCCCACCCTATTCATCGACGAGGCTGCTCAGGCGCTGGAACCAGCCTGCTGGATAGCCATACGGAGGGCGCATCGCGTCATCCTGGCCGGCGACCATCAGCAACTACCGCCCACCGTCAAGTGCTACGAGGCGCTGCGCCAGGGACTGGGCGTGACACTGATGGAGCGCATAGCCGGGAACTTGCCCTCGGTGGTATCGCTGTTGCGGGTGCAATACCGCATGCACGAGCAGATAATGCAGTTCTCGTCACAGGAGTTCTACGACGGCATCGTGGAGGCGCATCCCTCGGTGCGGCATCGCAGTATTCTGGACCTCGACCGCCCCATCCTGTGGGTGGACAGTCCGTCGCCGGAGGCCTTCGTGGGCGAGACGCACGGGCGTATTAATAAGGAAGAGGCGGTGCTGACCCTGCAGACGCTGGAGGCGTACATTGAAAAGATAGGACGCGAGCGGTACCTCGAAGAAAATCTCGACGTGGGCATCATCAGTCCCTACCGCATGCAGGCACAGTACATCCGTTCGCTGGTGAAGCAGAGCGACACGTTGCGCCCCTTGCGCCGCACCATCACGGTGCAGACGGTCGACGGATTCCAGGGGCAGGAGCGCGACATCGTCATCATCTCGCTCGTGCGCAGCAACGAACACGGACAGATAGGCTTCCTCTCCGACCTGCGCCGCATGAACGTGGCCATGACACGCGCCCGCATGAAACTCATCATCATCGGCCACCAGGAGACCCTGACGCACCACCCCTTCTACGAACGCCTCAAGAAGTACATCGACGGGCTGTAGGTTCAATCATCCAGAGGCAGGACGACCTTACGGAAGACTTTTCAGATAACATACACTTGCTGGCTGACTCTGCACGTGACTTATTATCGCCTCAAATAAAAGAAAAGTTGAAAAAGTCTTTTCCTTTACGAGAAATTTCCGTATATTTGCAACGTCGCGAGGTGAAAATTTGCGCCTGCACGATAAAAACGGAGCAATAGGATTATGTATAAACATTAATTATTACTACTATGGGATTTCTCTTATGGATTCTTTATGGTCTTGTCGCAGGCGCATGCGCTTCGTGGCTAATCGGTTCAAGTCATGCATGGTACTGGAACATCATCATCGGTATCGTTGGCAGCGTTGTCGGTGGTTTCTTGGCTGGCTTGCTCGGCATCAAGAGCAACAACTGGATTGGTTCGTTCGCCATCTCGGTGATTGGTGCCATCATCTGCTTGCTCCTCTACAACTATTTAGCATAATAGACTGAATACCTTTAACACTTACTAAACATATTTAACATGAAACCTACATTGTTTCTCTTGGCTGCCGGCATGGGTAGCCGTTACGGTGGTCTGAAACAGCTGGACGGACTGGGTCCTCACGGCGAGACCATCATGGACTACAGCATCTACGATGCAGTGAAAGCCGGATTCGGCAAAATCGTATGGGTCATCCGCAAGGACTTCGAGGAGCAGTTCCGCACCCAGATTCTGGCCAAGTACGAAGGCACCGTGCCCTGTGAACTCTGCTTCCAGAGCCTCGACGCGCTGCCCGAAGGATTCAGCGTTCCCGAAGGCCGCATCAAGCCCTGGGGTACCAATCACGCCGTTCTGATGGGTAAGGACGTCATCAAGGAGCCCTTTGCCGTACTGAACTGCGACGACTTCTACGACCGCGATGCCTTCAAGGTTATGGGTAAGTTCCTCTCTGAACTGCCCGAAGGCTCCAAGGGCAAGTATGCCATGGTCGGCTTCCGCGTGGACAACACCCTTTCGGAAAGCGGCACCGTGAGCCGTGGCATCTGCGAAAACGATGAGAAGACGCACCACCTGACTTCTGTGGTGGAGCGCACAAAGATAGAGCGCCGCGACGGCAAAGTGCAGTATCTGGACGAGAACGACCAGTGGGTATCCATCCCCGACACGACACCCGTCAGCATGAACTTCTGGGGCTTCACTCCCGACTACTTTGAGCACAGCGAGGCTTACTTCAAGCAGTTCCTCTCAGACCCGAAGAACATCGAGAACCTGAAGGCTGAGTTCTTCATCCCCCTGATGGTGGACCACCTCATCAAGACCGGACAGGCCACCTGCGAAGTGCTGGACACCACATCGAAGTGGTTCGGCGTAACGTATCCCGAGGATCGTCCCGGAGTTGTGGAGAAGTTGGCAAAACTGCATGCCGACGGCCAGTACCCCGAGAAGATGTTCTAAAAATCGATACGATTAAGGAATAAATGGATTAGGGATTAGGGATTAGAGATTAGTGTTGGCTGTCGTGCCACGCTAATCCCTATTCCCTAATCCCTATTCTCTAATCACTATTCCCTCCTAATCCCTAATCCTCCTAATCCCCACTCCCTACTCCCCCTCATGGTTTCAATAGAGAACTTATACGTAGAATTCAGTGCCAAGCCCCTGTTCTCAGGGGTTTCGTATGTCATCAACGACCGCGACCGCATTGCCCTCGTAGGCAAGAACGGAGCCGGAAAGAGCACCATGCTCAAGATTATTGCCGGTCTGCAGCAGCCCACAAATGGCACCGTGAGCATTCCGCGCGAAACGACCATCGGCTACCTGCCACAGGTGATGCAACTGACCGACGAGCGCACCGTGCGACAGGAGACCGAACTGGCCTTTGCCCACATCCACGAGATGCAGCAGGAGTTGGACCGACTGAATCGGCAACTGGCCGAGCGCACCGACTATGAGAGTGAGGAGTACATGGCGCTGGTAGAACGTTTCAGCAACCTGGACGAACGCTTCCGCATGATGGGCGGACAGAATTATCAGGGCGAACTGGAACGTACACTCGCGGGTCTGGGATTCCGACAGACCGACTTCGACCGCCCCACCTCGGAGTTCTCGGGCGGTTGGCGCATGCGCATCGAGCTGGCAAAGATTCTGCTCAGAAGGCCCGACGTACTGCTACTTGACGAGCCCACCAACCACCTCGACATCGAGAGCATCCAGTGGCTCGAACAGTTCCTTCAGGGCCACCAGGGGGCCGTGGTCATGGTTTCGCACGACCGCGCCTTCATCAATAACGTGACGAACCGCACCATCGAAATCTCCTGCGGACAAATCTACGACTACAAAGTGCGCTACGACGAATACGTCACCCTGCGGGCCGAACGCCGCGAACAGCAACTGCGTGCTTACGAGAATCAGCAAAAGGAGATTGCCGAAACACGGGCATTCATCGAGCGGTTCCGCTATCAGGCCACCAAGGCCAACCAAGTGCAGAGCCGCATCAAGGCGCTGGAGAAGATAGTCCCCATCGAAATCGACGAAGTGGACAACAGCCGCCTACGTCTGCATTTCACCTGCAGTCAGCGCTCAGGCGATTTTCCGGTCATCTGCGACGAGGTCGGCAAAACGTATGGACAGCAAACCGTCTTCTCACACGTCAACCTCACCATTCGCCGTGGCGAGAAAGTAGCCTTCGTTGGACGAAACGGCGAGGGCAAGACCACACTGGTCAAGTGCATCATGGGGCAAATCCCATTCGACGGAACATTGAAAATCGGACACAACGTAGAGATTGGTTACTTCGCACAGAATCAGGCCCAACTCCTGGATGGAGAACTCACCGTATTCGACACCATCGACCGTGTGGCCCGCGGCGATATTCGTCTGAAGATTCGCGACATTCTGGGGGCTTTCATGTTCGGCGGCGAAGAGTCAGACAAGAAGGTGAAAGTACTCTCCGGCGGCGAACGCACCCGACTGGCTATGATAAAACTGCTGCTCGAACCCGTCAACCTGCTCATTCTGGACGAACCCACCAACCACCTCGACATGCGCTCGAAGGACGTGTTGAAGGAGGCCATCCGCCAGTTCGACGGCACCGTCATCCTAGTCAGTCACGACCGCGACTTCCTGGACGGACTGGTCACTCGTGTCTATGCCTTTGCCGACGGACAGGTTCGCGAGCATCTCGGTGGCATCTACGACTATCTCACCCAAGTGCACCCCACAGCGTCGGTGGGACTGCAGCCCAGTAGCCAAGCACCTAAAAGCACGGTGCCAGCCCCACAGCGGGCAAACAATGACGGAGCCGCCTCATGGGCCGAACAAAAGGCCCAAGCCCGACAGCGAAAGAAGTTGGAGAAGGCCGTCAGCGATGCCGAACAGGCCGTCAGCGAGTTGGAACAGGCCCTCGCCATACTGGAGGCCAAAATGGCTACACCCGAGGGCGGCAGCGACATGTCGCTATACGAAAAGCACGGCCGACTAAAACAACAGCTCTCCCAAGCCGAGGACGAATGGACCCAGGCTATGGAAGAGCTGGAAAAGGCTATTTGATGAAAACTACTTAACTACTGCCTATTCTACTACATATCTGAAGTCGTTGACATCAACCCAGCCACCCGATTGCTTCGTGGCATAGTTGAAGATGGCGAACTTCGTACCCATGAAGAGGCGGCGGTAGTCAAATCTCATTTTATAATCGGCAGTACCGATTCTTGTCCACTGCTTGCCGTCCAGACTGAAATAGAAATTGGCAGCATCGCGATGGTTGCGGAAGTCACCGTCGATGCGCAGCCACACCTTCTTGGCCTTTGACGACAGTCCGACGCTCTCCTTCACCTGCTCGTCGACCTTCGTCACGGCTTTCTCGCGGTCGGTCAGTTGAACGGACTGTTCGCTCATTTCCAAAGTGAAGGCCTTACCCTTGCATTTGATGGTAAGTACACCGGCATCGCCATTGAAGGCCGAGAATCCGGCGCAGTCGCCATCCTTCATGTGCCCATAGTCGATACATACCGTCGCGCTGCATGTGGGGCCTTCCATACGCTGGGTCAGCGTATTGGGAGCCAGGAAGAGATTAGGCGCCAGGCGGCTGGTCTTCAGTCGAAGCCATCCCTTGCGGTCGGTCAGGCTCCAGGCCTGGTCCACAGGGTTGTGGTTCCACTGCCACTGCAGTCCCAGTTTGGAACCGCTGAAGTCGTCCGACAGCGTCAACCGCTGCTGCTTCAGGGGTTCGTTGCCCTTCAATGTCTTCAGCCAACTGCCATCGATAAACTCTGGGATGCGCCCCATCTCGTCGCCCAACATGGGCCAGCCATCCTGCCACCGGCAGGGTTCGAGGGTCAACACGCGGCCCACGCCGCCACGGTCCTGGAAGATGACACCGTACCAGTTACCTTCGGTGTCGTCCACGATGGTGCCTTGACCCACACCGCCGAATCCGGCAAACTCCGTTTCCAGAATCACCTTTTTCTCGTATGGGCCACGGATATTGTCGGCCCGATAGCAGACTTCGCGTCGCGGATGTCCGCCTGTCCATGAAATCATCATCAGATAGTACTTGCCATTGTGCTTGATGACCCGGCTGCCCTCCAGCAGGCCGCGCTCGTCGCCGTCCCGTTCAAACAGACGGCAGTCTGTTCCCTCCTTCACGCCCGTCAGGTCGCCCTTCAGTTCGCACATCTGCCCCGTTCCGTAGAAGACATAGACGCGATCATCGTCGTCGAAGAACAATGTGGCATCGTGGAAGTGACGCATACGCGAAACCAGCGTCCACGGTCCTTCGGCGCGTTCGGCCGTGCAGATGTAGGTATCGCCGCCCGGATTGTCGTTGGGGGCAAACAGGGCATAGAAGCGGCCCTTGTGGTACTTCAGCGAGGTGGCCCACTGGCCGCGGCCATATACCGTGCCCTCCTGCATGTCGTACTTCGGCGAATCGGTCAGGCGGTCGAAGACGTAGCCCACAGTCTCCCAGTTCACCAGGTCGCGCGAACGCATCACCGGTGCTCCGGGCATCAGGTGCATGGTGGTGGAGACCATATAGAACTGGTCACCGACGCGGATGACATCGGGGTCAGGCACATCGGCCCAGAGCATAGGATTGGGATATCGAGGTTGCGGCAGTTCCATCTCAAAGGGGGATGCGGGCAGTCCGTCTCCGGCAGCGCGGCAGTTGGCCTCCACGGGATTGTTCTTCCAGGCATAGCGCACACGCGTGCCCGTTCCTATTAATATGACGTTCGCCCCCTTTGCCTTGGCCTCGACGTTGCGGAAGCGTCCTTCGTGGCCTGCCAGTTCGAAACCTTTCAGTTCGCCTTCGGTCAGCGGTTGGTCGAAGGTCACCTGCATGGTTCCGTCTCCCATGTTCTTCAGGGCTATGGGCTGTGGCGACAAGGGAAGTTTGCTCCCGAACACCAGTCGGTCGAAGCCTTGCGCCACGCGCTCAGCCACTTCCTTCTTGCGCAAGGGATGAATGTCGTTGGCATCGCCCAGATCGATAGCCACTGCCAGTGCGGCATGGGCATCGGCAAGTGCGGCCCGGCGCTGGCTCTCGCGCAGTCGGGCCCAGCCTGTCTCCTGAGGTCGTTCGCTGGGAGCCATGTAGTTGGCCAGTTGCACGATGACGAAGGGCATCTCGGGCTGTTGGAAACGTTCGCGCCAGACCTTCATCAACTGCGTCAGTTCCTGCTCGTAGACCTCGGCTCGTCCGGTATTAGATTCGCCCTGGTACCAAACCACACCGGCCACAGGCATCGGTGCCAGGGGACTCAGCATTCCGTTGAAGGCCGCACCGGCCATATTCTGGTAGCTCGTCGGCATCTGGGGCATCTGGGGCATCTGCGTGCCATCGTGTACGAGCCACTCCTCAGCCAGGGGCTGTTCGCTCCCGTCCGCCCACACGATCTTGTAGGGCTTCTCACGAATGAATTGTGGCCGCTGACCGCGATTGACGAAACGCACCGTCAGCACGTTATCGCCCTCGCGCAGCAATCCTTCGGGAATAGTGTAGCGGCGCGGCGGATACTGGTAACCCGTGTGCCCCACCAACTGACCGTTCAGATAAGTAAAGTCGGCATCCACCAACGTGCCCAGCAGCAACTGGGCCTTCTGTCCAGCATGGGCAGCATCGATGCTGATGTGCTGCCGCATCCAGTAGGTGCCGCAGAACCCATAGGCAGGTTGAACTGGCAGGTCGTACTGGCTGGCCCGTGTCCATCGGCGGTCGTTCAGATCAGTCCGTGTCCACTGTCCGCTTATGCCCGGGTCGGCCTCCTCCAGCACCTTATCCCAACGTTGCGAAGCCTTGCGGTTAGCCTCCATCGAGAGACGGCGCAGGTCGGGGTCGGCATAGTATTCGGCCTCACTGGCCATGCGGCTGTCAAAGGGACGCACCACTTCGCGTGGCAACCACGACTCAATGGGTGTTCCGCCCCAACTGCACTGCACGATGCCCTGCACCACACCCTGCGTCCGGAGCATGCGTTTGCCCAGGAAGTAGCCCAAGGCTGAGAACTTCCATGCGTTTTGTTTCGAGAGCGTGGTCCACCCGCTACTGCGGACATCGCTGCGCGGAGCATCGAGCACGGCCTCGTTTTCCACACGGAACAGGCGCACACGGTCGGTGGCATCGGCATCTATCTCGCTGACATACTGCGGATAGACGCGCTCTATGTTGACATCCACATTCGACTGGCCGCTGCACAACCACACATCGCCGACCCATACATCGGCCAGCTCCTGGCGGTCGCTGCCGGCCGTCACCGTCAGACGCAGCGGTCCCATTGCTTTCAGACTGGGCAGTTCCACCTGCCATCGGCCGTCGGCGTCAGCCTTTGCCTCGGCTTGGCCCAATGTGCGCAGTTTTGCTTTCCCATGCGCCACATCGGTCTGCAGGCTCACATTCACCATTGCCCCCGCATCGGCCTGTCCCCAGATGCGGATGGGGCGGTTGCGTTGCACCACCATGCCGTCGGCAAACATTTTGGGCAGATGCAACATGGCACTGGCCGCAGTGCCCACAGTCAGGCAGAGCAGCACGAGGAAGACACGCAAAGTGGCTGTAATCGATCGTTTCATTGCTATATACATTTTATATTTATGTGCAAAGTAAACAAATTCCCGCCACATTCAGCCCAGTACAACGTCTCAAAATGTGCTAAAGATGTCTCAAAGGCGGAAAAAGGGGGCTGCAGAGGCCTCATATGTGCCCGATATTTCGGATATTTGCAAAGAATATTTGCACTGGGATCATTATTTTTGCATCGGAATATAAAAACAAATACAATACTTCATGAAAAAACGAACCCTTCTACTCTCCGTGTTTCTGATGGCGGTGCTGGGCACAATCCGGGCCGCCGACCAGTTTGTGTGCTTCACCCGTGAGGCCGACGCCAGCCTGCTGAATGCAAACGGCCGCTTCGCCATCTTTGTCGACCCGGGCGATGAGCGTGGCGTGCGCCATGCTGCACAGAACGTCATGGACGACCTCGCTGCCGTGACCTCGTCCAAGGGGAGTTGGGCAGAGACACCAGCCTCTGCCAACATTGTGGCTGGCACGCTGGGCCACTCCCCTGCCCTCGACCGACTGCTCACCCGCGACCAGCGCGCTCGTCTGCAGGGCCGCCGCGAGCAGTTTCTCATCACGCTCGCTGGGCAGCAACTCGTCATTGCCGGCAGCGACCGCCGGGGCACCATCTACGGTCTGTACGAACTGTCGCGCCAATCCGGTGTTTCGCCTTGGGCCTGGTGGGCCGACGTAGCCATCGGTCGGCACCCGCAACTCTACGTCCGTCCCGGCGAATTCACCGACGGCGAACCCGCTGTGCGCTGGCGTGGCATCTTCCTCAACGATGAGGGCCCCTGCCTGATGCAGTGGGTCAAGAACACCTACGGCACCGACTACGGCGACCATCGCTTCTACGCACGCGTCTTCGACCTCATTCTGCGCCTGCGCGGCAACTTCCTTTGGCCTGCCATGTGGGCCTGGGCCTTCTATGCCGACGACCCCGAAAATTCGCGTCTGGCCGATGAGGTGGGAGTCATCATCGGCACCAGCCACCACGAGCCCATGGCCCGCAACCACCAGGAGTATGCACGCCGTCGCCGAGAATGGGGGCCCTGGAACTACCAGACCAACCAGAAGAATCTGGACAAATTCTTCCGCGAAGGCATCCAGCGCATCAAGGGCACCGAAGACATCGTCACCATCGGCATGCGCGGCGACGGCGACGAAGCCATGTCGGCCGAAGCCGACACCCGTCTGCTGGAGCAAATCGTCAAGAACCAACGTCGCATCATCAAGGAGGTCACCGGCCGCCCGGCCAAGGAGACGCCCCAGGTGTGGGCCCTCTATAAGGAAGTACTCGACTACTATGACAAGGGCATGCGCGTGCCCGACGACGTCACCATCCTCCTCTGCGACGATAACTGGGGCAACATCCGCCGCGTGCCCACCGCCGAGGAGCGTAAGCATCCCGGAGGCTGGGGACTGTACTACCATGTCGACTACGTGGGCGCACCGCGCAACACCAAGTGGATAAACGTCACACAGACGCAGGGCATGTGGGAACAACTGAAGGTGGCTGCCGACTTCGGACTCGACCGCCTGTGGATACTGAACGTGGGCGACCTGAAACCTATGGAATACCAAATCCAGTTCTTCATGGACATGGCCTGGAATCCTCAACAGTTCGATGGCCGTCGGCTCGTCGACCAGCACACCACACCCTTCTGCGCCACCATCGTAGGCCCCGACCACGCCGCCGAGGCTGCACGGTTGCTTAATATGAGCGCCAAACTGAACAGCCGCGTTACGGCAGAGATGCTCGATGCCCACACCTACAACCTGCAAACGGGCGAGTGGAACGACGTCTGCGGACAATTTGCCCGGCTCGAGGCCGACGCCCTGCAACTCCACCGCCAGCTCGACGAAGCCCGTCGCCTGGCCTACCACCAGCTCATCCTCTTCCCCATCCAGGCCATGGCCAACCTCTACGAGATGTATCGCGCGCAGGCCGCCAACCATGCCCTGGCCCAGGCAGGCGACCCACGTGCCCAGCAGTGGGCCGACGAGGTACGCCGACGCTTCCGCCGCGACTCGCTGCTCTGTGCCGAATACAACCAACTCGCCGACGGCAAGTGGCGCGGCATGATGATACAGAAGCACATCGGCTACACTTCGTGGAACGACAACTTCCCCGCTGACCGCCTGCCAGCGCTGAAGGACATTGCACCCACCGCCGCCACGCTCTTCCACGACCCGCTCAACCAGGGGTATCTCTCCATCGAGGCTGAGCACTTCGCCCAATCCGTGGCCACCGAGGGCACCCAATGGACCATATATCCCGATATGGGCCGCACCCAGAGCGCCGTAGCCCTCACCCCCTACACCCGCGAGGCCGAGGGGGCATCGCTCACCTACCGTCTGTCGCTGCCCCAGGGTACTCGGAAGGTTAAGGTACATGTCGCCGTCAAGTCCCCCCTCGACTTCTTCAACCGTGGCGGTCATCGCTATGCCGTAGCCCTCGACGGAGGCCAGCCCGCCATCGTCAACTTCAATGCCGACCTCAACGAAGCCCCCGACAACGTCTACCGCATCTTCTATCCCACCGTGGCCCGCCGCGTGGTGGAGAGCACCGTGGAGCTGCCCGTGCGTGAGGGAGGCGAACACAGCCTCACGCTGTCGCCCCTCGTGCCCGGCATAGTCTTCGAGCACATCGTGGTCGACTACGGCGGCTACCAACTCCAATACCTCTTCGGCAAAGAGAGCCCCCGGAGGGAGTTTTCCACCCCCAAGAAAACCTCAACATCCGCACATCGCCTGTAAACAAAGGCGTTGGGCGGATTTTTCGTATCTATACTTTTCCATAGGGCAAGCGATACAACGTATGAATAAAAACCTTAACTTTGCACCAGAAACCTGAATGCAAACGCATGAAAACACTCCGAATGCTCCTGCCACTGCTCATGATGGGCCTGCTGTCCGGTTGTAAAAAAGCCGAACCGGAAACAGCACGTTCCATCTATGAAGAGGCACTGAAAGCATACGACAACGACAGCATCCACCAGAGCGAGCAGTTGCTGCGCCAGAGCATCCGCATGGCTCATGAGGAGGGCGACCAACACACGCTCTATCTTTCCCAACTGCAGTTGGCCCAGTCTCTCTCGTGGGGCAATGCCCAAGCAGCTTTTAACATGGGCATTCAGGCCCTCCAGACCTATCGGAAACATCCCGACAACGAACGCAACCACATCATCATCCTTGATAATATAGGTACATACGCCTCGCAATGCGCCTTCGACAAGGAGGGAACCTTCGACGAGGCGCTGCAATATGCCCGCAAGGCCAACCAAATGGCCCTGAAGGCCAACGACACCACACTCATCAGTCAGACATACACCACTCTGGCCAACATACACTGGGCCACGAAAGAATATAAGAAGGCACTCCACTGCGCACGTTTGTCAGTCAGCATGGCGCCTCCCCACCTGCTTTTCAGTGCACAGCAAGTGCTGGCCCGCACTCTGGTATATTGCGACTCGCTGCAAGAGGCCGAAGCCGTCTACCGTTCGATGGACTATGGGCACGACGTGCAAGGGGCATACATCGTGGAAAGCAACCTGGCCAAACTGGCCTTGCAGCGCAACGACACGAAGGCAGCAGCCGAAGCCATCGACGAAGCCTTCAACCGGGCCGAGGAACTCTACTTCCATGCCCTTGCCCAGAAGGATGCCTACTACCAGACCACCCTGCAACAGGCTCAGGAGAACCAGCGCATGCTCTATCGTCAACGTCTCCAGATGGTGTTTCTAGTCGGCGGTCTGCTCTTGCTGCTATTGCTTGCCTTCATCGTCTACCGAGAGGTTCGCCTGCGACGTCGGCAACGGCAAATCTACGAACACGAGGCAGCCATCCAGCGCGAACAATTGCAACAGCGCGATGCCACAGTCGACTTCCTGAAAAACTTCATCTACGAACGTTCGGAAGTGGTGCAGAAACTGTCGGCCGTCGGCGACCGCCACGTCAGTCTGTCGGAAGGCGAATGGAACGAGGTGGAACGCATGCTCAACACCATCGACGGCGACCGCTTTGCCCGACTGCGCAAACTGTACCCTGACCTGCGGGAGGAGGATCTGCAACTGTGCATCCTCACCCGCCTGCGACTGACCAACCGCACCATCGGCAACGTCTATGCCATCAGCATCTCGGCCGTACAGCACCGCAAACTGAAACTGAAGAAAGAAGTGTTTGGCCAGACAGACCCCGACATCACATTGGAACAAGTGCTGGACAAGATATAAGAGCCTTTGACTACAAATTACACGAATTTAGTGGATGATATTCACCACCACGATGAAGCAGATTAAACGGATATAAAGAAAACAACTAAATAAAGGAAAAGCCATGAAGAAAACCATTACACTTTTGTTAGCATGCCTGACAATTCTGAATCTGAGCGTGATGGCCCAGGACAGCAGAGAATTCCCCACCATCTATATTCCTAATTCAGAACTACCTTCTCCCATCAGTGAGTATGGAAAATTGTGGAGAAACCATTTAACCTTCTACAATGGAGAGCAAAAGAATACATTGCTGCGAACAAGCACGAGGCTTGAACAGATTAATGGCAAACAGTATGTTCCTGCTGAGTTTATTCTGGTTCCTCAGACTTATTCTTACAGCACTATAAAGAATAATTATAGTGGTATACCTCAAACTCTATATTACCGTCAGGAGGGGAATAAAATATATTGCCTAAGCGATGTGGGCGAGGAGCTTCTGCTTTTCGACTTTGGGCTGGATGTGGGTGACAATTTTCAGTTATATCCTGGCGGTGAAGTATTTACGGTGGTCGAAACTGGCAGTTTCCCTGAATATGAAAAAGCATTTTATCCAACCGGTTCTATTCATCCCCACATGCTACGACTGAAATCGGAGACAGGCAAAGAGGACGTATGGATTGAGGGAGTGGGTTCCGTAAACTGGGGAATAATTTCGCCCTTAATCCCATGGGAGGAGATGAGGGGCAACCCAGTGGAGGCACAACTATACCAAGTTAGTAACATGAAAGGAGAATATTTCGACTACATGGCCGACATCAATAAGCCCGATTACAAGATTACATTCTTTGAATTGCCCGAGCAGGAAGCCGAATCCAATAAGATGGAGTTAAACTATGCATTCAGCCACGATACGCTGTGCATTTCAGGTATCTACCTACCACAGAGTACATTTGGTCCCGAATGTATTGAATGTAAAATCACAGAGGACAATACAATTGCCTTTGCTTTTTATGGAGTCCATGTAATAACTACCAGCAAATTCCGGGAGTTAGACGTCCGCATCCCAGGCTTCAAGCCCGGCAAGTACACGATATGGGGAACCGACGGACCAAAGACGTATGTCTGCCAAGGCAAACAGGATGACTACGTCCCATTCGTGGAAAAGTGGAAAAAATGGCATGTGCTGGGATTCAACGAAGGGCCTGCCATTCCGTACGACTATGAATTTGGTCAGTCAGAAAGTGTTATAGACGGTAAAACGTATTATCCTCTGTATTTGAAGACAGGAGAGGGAACAAATTGGGAGAAATCACTAAGATTTTATTTATTCCGTGAGGAGAACAGGCGTGTTTATCTATATGATTACGAAACAGCACAGGAGCATTGCGTCTATGACTTCACGCTGGAGGTTGGCGATACGTTCGACATCGGCTGGGGCGATGAAGCCGACCGCTGTGTCGTAACAAAGGTCGATTACATCGACGTAAAGGGCAGCAAACTGAAGACCATCACATTCTCATCAGTAAATCCTGCTGATGGGTGCGAACCAGAACACAAGGACCATACTTGGGTGGAAGGCATTGGAGACTTGAGTCAACCGATAGCAGGATGGAAGCCTAATTCGTATGAACGTTCATGGAGTTATCACTTGGCATATATGCTCACGATAGATGATTTGGATAATTATTATGTATCATATTATCCATTCTCTTTCTCTGGCATGTCGGGCAATAACGACTGGGTTTTAGGAAAAGAACTGATACCAGGTAAAAGGGGAAATCAACAATGCGTGTTGGAGTACGAAATTACCCGTGGACGACTGCATGTAACAGGTTACATGTGGCTGAATCATTGCGACAACAGATACATTTACTGCAAAATATCGCCTACGGAAGATAACAAGACCTTCGCCATAACTTTAGAGGATGAAAGCATAATCCCCATAGCGACTGATGCCGGAGCATATGCCGTAGATCTCTATTTTGACCTTCCGCCTGCAATTCTTAACAATAATTACAACTTCGTCGCTGTTGACGAGGAAGGCGTCGAGCACCCCGTTCCCAATCGCGACAAATACCAGCCCTTCGTAGCAGAAGGCAAAGTGTGGAAGGTGGGTCTCTTCTGGAACGGAAGCAACCAAGCCAGCGAAGTGGAGTTCTATTGCTTGGAAGGCGACACCATCGTCGGTGACAGGACGTGCAAGAAATGGATGCTGCAAACCATGAGCCACGAAAACCGGAAGGCGGAATACATTGGTGCCGTATATGAAGAGGACGGTCGCGTGTATGAGTTCCTGCCCGGACGCTGCGAGGCCGTCATGCTCTACGACTTTGCTACACCCGTGGGCGAATGGGTGGAGGTGTACGATGCCTACGAAGACCGCATGGACTCCTGCTATATTGCAAAAAGGGACACCGTCAGCATCGACGGGTACCTGCTGCGCCAGACCACGGTGTGGAGCTATCCCAACGATGAAACGACCGTCATCTACAAAACGATATGGACAGAGGGAATCGGTTACAACAAACGCCCAAACTATAACACCGATAGCGAAAATCCTGGCGACTATCATTGGCTGATGGCCTGCACAACGGCAGACGATATGCTGCTGTACCAGAGTCCTACGCTGTACGAAGACATCTCAGAATACTGGCGCTATGTGGATGATTTGGACAAGACTGATGCCGAAGCCAGGAAGGAGAAACTGGACTTCACCCACGTCATCAAGACGCGACCGACTGCACCGGTCTGCTACGCCACAGGCATCAGCCTGCTGTGGGGCGAGTACGACAACACGGCTCTCACCATAGGATTCGGAAACATGGGCGGCACGTACACCATCGCCGTACTGAACGTTGACGGCGAGGAATGTTTCTTCCAGAAGCAAGAGACCGCCAACCTGCAGTCGCTTGACATCTCGTTGGCCAACTTCGCCACTGGAGATTATACCATCGCCGTGGAGAACGACGACGAAGCCTATACCGCCCACTTCGCCCTGCCTTTCGACGGCAACGGCATCAGTGAAATTAAGAATGAAGAATCAATAAGTAAGAATTATTACGACTTGACGGGTCGCAAGGTCTCTGTACCCTCTATGCTTCCGAAGGGAGTTTATCTGCACAACAAACGAAAAGTAATAATTCATGAATAATTCATGGAAATTCGTGTTAATACTTGCTTTTTCGCAATCATAATCGTAACTTTGACCACAAATATGAACGCGACATGAAAACGAAAGCATTTTTACTCTTCCTGACGGGCATTGTCCTGACGGCATGCACATCAAATGAACCTGTGTCCATAAGCACGGAAAGCCCCGTTGCCACCACCAGTGAAACAAAGGCCACGGCAGCTGCCGACGGCAAGTTCGAGACCTACACCCCACAGGCCACATGGCCCCTGAGCGAGACACAGAAGACCCAGATGATGATGGTCAACGACTTCTCGCTACGCATGTTCCACCAGATGCGCACAGAAGGCAGAAGCAACATCTTCTCGCCCCTTAGCCTGGCCTACGCCATGAGCATGACGGGCCTGGGGTGCAACGGCATAGCCCTGCAGCAACTGAACGAAGCCCTGGGACTGCCCGCCGACGACACCACCACCCTGCACGACCTCATGGCCAGCCTGATGCTGGGTCTGCCACTGGCCGACGACGAGGTCGGCATCAACCTGGCCAATGCCTTCTACATGAACTCCCTCAGAGCCGACGTACAGATTAATCCCGACTTCCGGCAGGCGCTGCTTGGTTCCTACAAGGCCGACTGCCAGTCGCTCGACTTCAGCCAGCAGTCCACCGTCGACTACATGAACGAGTGGTGCAAGGAGCAGACCAACGGATTCATCCCCAAGGTATTCGATAACTTGAATTCGGAACTCGTCTCCATCCTGATGAATGCCATCTACTTCCGGGGCGACTGGACGGTGCCCTTCGTCACCGACTATACCCACAACTCCACGTTCACCAACGAAGACGGCACCACCTCCACCGTGCCCATGATGACACAGGGGCTGGCCGGTGACTTCCGTTATGCCGAGGACGACCTGATGCAGGCCGTCCGTCTGCCCTATGCCAAAGGCCAGTATGGCATGACCCTCCTGCTGCCCCGCGAGGGCAAGACCACGGGCGACATTCTCGACATGCTCTCCGGCGAACGGCTGGCCACACTGGAAGGGGAGATGAAGTACACGCCCGTAAACGTCGAGATTCCGCGCTTCGAGACGAACCAGACCACCCAACTCGTCCAGCCCATGAGGCAGATGGGCCTCAGTTCGTGGTTCGACGGCGGCAACATCACGGGCATGGTGCAGAACCCCGACGGCACGCCCCACGGCGTCTTTATCGCGAATGCCTTCCAGGTGGCTCGCATCAAGGTGAACGAGAAGGGCACCGAGGCCGCTGCCGTCACAGTCTTCGAGTTCGCCGATGGCATGGGCCCGGACAACCCGAAGTCATTCCTGGCCGACCATCCCTTCGTCTACCTCATCACCGAGCGCTCGTCGGGAGCCGTGCTCTTCGTGGGCACATATCATGGCGAATCCTCCGCCAACGGCACGGAGACGGGCATCCGTTCCATCTACATGTAAGGCCTCGTCTCGGAGGCTTGCGCTTGACGCACAATTGTCCGTCAAGGGAAACCACGTATGGTCTGTGCTCCAACGACGCGTCGTTTCGCTTGACGGACAATTGTGCGTCAAGGGAAACGACGGCTGGCCACTATCAGGCAGACAGGAGGAACAGGGAAAAACGTCGGTAAGTCTAAATATTATGGTCGATAGGAAGAAAATGGGGGAAAAATTAGAATAATCGGTTGGTTTTTTGTATTTTTGCTTCGCACAAATTGCCTTTCACCCCAAAGAAACGGCATTGGCACGGACAAACGACCCATAAAAACGCTATAGTGCTATGAAGAACAACCGAATGAAAGCCCTCTTGATTGGCGTGCTGACACTGTTCGCCGCCACCATGCTGGCAGCCGAATTGCCGCGTCCCGAATATCCAAGGCCCCAGTTCGAACGTGCCGAATGGCAAAACCTGAACGGCACCTGGACCTTTGCCTTCGACTTCAGCCGGACAGGCGACCAGCGCGGCTGGACCACATCCACCGGATTCGACCAGCGGATTCTGGTCCCCTTCTGCCCCGAGAGCAGTCTGTCCGGTGTCGCCCACACCGACTTCATCCCCAGCCTCTGGTACCACCGCACCATCACCGTCCCCGCCAGTTGGCAGGGGCACCGCATCCTGCTCCACTTCGGGGCTGTGGACTACGAAGCCGCCGTCTACATCAATGGGCGCCACGTGCAGACCCACTACGGGACGGGCTCTTCCTTCGAACTGGACATCACCGACTACCTTGAGCCGGGCCAGGCAGCCAACCTTGTGGTGCGCGTCAACGACGACCTGCGCTCCCGCACGCAGCCCGGCGGCAAGCAGTGCGAAAGGCTGAACTCATACGGCTGCATGTACACCCGCACCACGGGCATCTGGCAGACCGTCTGGATGGAGCCCGTAGCCCCGACGGCCATCAAGAACGTCTTTGCCATCCCCGACATCGACCAGCGCCAACTCATCGTCCGTCCCCAGTTCTACCATGAGGACAACGGTGCCACACTGCGCGTGGAGATGTTCGACGGCAAGCGCCTCGTGGCCTCCGCCTCGGCTCCGGCCTGCAACGGTGCCACACTGGTGCTGCCCCTGCGCAACATGAAACTCTGGAGCCCCGAGTCGCCCTTCCTCTACGACCTTCGCTACCTGGTCACCGACAGCCGCGGACAGGTCGTCGACGAGGTGAAGTCCTACGCCGGCATGCGCAAGGTGCACACCCAGGGCGGCCGCTTCTACCTCAACAACCAGCCCTACTTCCAGCGTCTGGTCCTCGACCAGGGCTTCTATCCCGACGGCATCTGGACGGCACCCTCCGACGAGGCCCTGCGCCGCGACATCGAACTCTCCAAGGCCGTGGGCTTCAACGGTGCCCGCCTCCACCAAAAGGCCTTCGAGGAGCGCTACTACTATTGGGCCGACCATCTGGGCTACCTCACCTGGGGCGAACAGGCCAGTTGGGGCATCGACGAGAACAGCGACCTGGCCGCCCGCAACTTTCTCTCGGAATGGACCGAACTGGTGGTGCGCGACCGCAACCATCCCAGCATCGTCACCTGGACGCCCTTCAACGAGACCTGGGGCTGCCGCGAGGGTGCCTACCAGCGCATGATGCGCGACGTCTATGACCTGACCAAGGCCATCGACCCCACCCGGCCCGTCAACGATGCCAGCGGCGACGGCCACGTGAAGACGGACATCTGGACCGTCCACGACTACGAGCGCGACCCGGCCCGCCTGGTCCAGAACCACACCTTCGTCGACGGCCGGCCCATCTTTCGCAATCAGCCCGACAAGCATTTCCTGGCCCAGTACGAGGGACAGCCCTACATGCTCGACGAGTTTGGCGGCCTGCCCTGGATTCCCGAGGAGGAGCGTGCCACATCGTGGGGCTACGGCAGCAACATCGACTCGCTGGACGACTTCTACGCCATCCTGGAGCGCGAGATTGACGCCATCCAGGCCTGCCCCGCCATCGCGGGCTTCTGCTACACCCAGATTACCGACGTCGAACAGGAGAAGAACGGCATCTACCGCTACGACCGCCAGCCCAAGTTCGACACCGAACGCCTTAGGAAGATATTCACAAAGATTCCTGCCACAGGAAAGTAGGAGGTTTCACATTTTTTTGTACTTTTGCAGCACGAATCAACCTAACGAACAAAATGACAATGAAACGACTGATGACAATGATGACCATGGCGGCCGCCCTCACCGGTTGCCAAATGGGAGAGAAAGCACTGAAGTCGGGCATCGACCTGGCCAATCTGGACACCACCTACCAGGTGGGCACCGACTTCTACGAGTATGCAACCCACGGCTGGCAGGTGGCCAACCCCCTGACGGCCGAATACAGCCGATACGGTTCGTTCGACGTGCTGCAAGAGAACAACAACAAGCAGCTGCGCCAGCTCATCGACAGCGTGGCCGCGCTGGAGAATAAGCCCGGCAGTATCGAACAAAAGATAGCCGACCTCTACCGCTCGGCCATGGACAGTGTGAACCTGAACGAACACTGGTGGGGCGCCTTCGAGGGTTTCCTGCTCTGCGACGGCTACCAGGCGTCGCCCGACATCACCGCCCAGTGGCTCCGCGAGGTCTGGCCTCGCATGCAGCGTCAGGGCGTGCCCGGCCTGTTCGGCATGTACATCGGCGCCGACGAGAAGGACTCCAAGAACAACCTCGTCAGCATCTTCCAGGGCGGAATGACCCTGGGACAGAAGGACTACTACATCGACCAGGACCCCGAGACGGCCAAGATTCGCACCGCCTACCAGCAATACATCGCCGACCTCACCAAACACGTAGGCTTCGCAGAGAAGGACGCCCAGCGCATCAGTCAGGACGTCATGCGCATCGAGACCCGTCTGGCCCGCGCCAGCAAGAGCATGACCGAGTTGCGCGACCCGGAGGCCAACTACAACAAAATCACCTACCAAGAACTGAAGACCCAGTTCCCCGGCATCGACTGGGACGCCTACTTCCGCAACCTGGGCATGGAGGGCGTGAAGGAGGTCTGCATGGGACAGCCCCAGGCCATCCACGAAGTGGAAAAGGTGTTGAAGGAGGAGCCCCCCGAAGCCCTGCAGAACGTCTACCTCTGGCATGCCATCAACATGGCCTCCAGCTACATCGACGACGAGAGCCGCGCCCTGAACTTCGGCTTCTGGGGCACCACCATGAGCGGCAAGCAGGAGGACCGTCCGCGCTGGAAGCGTGCCGTAGCCTCCGTGGAGGGCGGCCTCGGCGAGGCCCTGGGACAGCTCTACGTGGCCCGTTTCTTCCCCCCCGCAGCCAAGGAGCGCATGCAGCGGCTCATCGCCAACCTGCAGGAGGCCCTGGGCCAGCGCATCCAGGTGCAGGACTGGATGAGCCCCGAAACCAAGAAGGTGGCCCAGGAGAAGCTGGACGCCTTCTACGTCAAGGTGGGCTACCCCGACAAGTGGCGCGACTACTCCGAACTGGAGATAGGGGACAACTATCTCAACAACATCCTGGCCTGCAACGAGTTTGAACTGAAGACGATGATACGCGAAAAACTGAACAAACCCGTCGACCGCGACGAATGGTTCATGACGCCCCAGACCGTCAATGCCTACTACAACCCCACCACCAACGAGATATGCTTCCCCGCAGGCATCCTGCAGCCCCCCTTCTTCGACATGACGGCCGACGATGCCTTCAACTACGGAGCCATCGGCGTGGTCATCGGTCACGAGATGACCCACGGATTCGACGACCAAGGCTCGCAGTACGACAAGGACGGCAACCTGCGCCAGTGGTGGAGCCAGGAAGACCGCCAGCGCTTCGAGGAACGCATCCAAGTGATGCGCCAGTTCCACGACAGCATCGAGGTGCTGCCCGGCCTCCACGCCAACGGCAGCCTCACCCTGGGCGAGAACATGGCCGACCACGGCGGACTGATGGTCAGTTTCCAGGCCTTCAAGAATGCCACCCGTGAGGCTCCCCTCCCTGACATCGACGGCTTCACGCCCGAGCAGCGTTTCTTCCTGGCCTACGCCAACGTCTGGGGACAGAACATCCGCGACGAGGAAATCCGCAAGCGCGTCAAGAGCGACCCCCACGAGTTGGGTAAGTGGCGTGTCAACGGACAGTTGCCCCACATCGATGCCTGGTACGAAGCCTTCGGCATCACCGAGCAGGACCCCATGTTCGTGCCCAAAGAGAAGCGCGTGACCATCTGGTAACATGACAATACAAAAAAGAAGGGCGGGCGTCATCACGACGCCCGCCCTTCTTATTTGTATTTCTGTAATTTGCATTTATTCTGCCTTGTAGCCTGCTATGCGTGCCATGGCAGGTGCGATCTCGATGTTGTCGATGCGGCCCTGGAAGACTTCGGTGCCGGGGCCTACGGCATAGACGGGTACGTAGCCGTTGGAGTGGCCGCCACTGGCCCAACTGATGCGGGCCACCTCGCTGAGGATGTGCTTCACGGTCTCGCAGAGGTCGTTGATGCGGTCCTTCACCTTACCGTTCTCGGCGATGGCCTTCTCTACGCCTTCCCAGCGGCGCTGAAGGCGTTGCTGCTGCTTTTCGTCGAGGGTGATGCCGGCGCCAAAGCCCATCTCCTGGCGCAGGGTCTTCTGCACAGCGTCCCAGGTGAACTTCTTGGGCGAACGCTGGTACTGTTGGCCGAGCATCCACTTCAGTTCGTCGATGCTCTTGTGCTGGAAGCGCAGGAGGTCGGTGTGCAACTCGTAGGGGCCTGTGCCCATAGCCATGCCGCCGGTCTCGTGGTCGGCGGAGATGACGATGATGGTCTCGTCGGGGTGCTGAAGATAGAATTCGTAGGCCACGCGGACGGCCTTGTCGAGGTCGAGGACTTCGTTGATGGCGTTGCCGATGTCGTTGCGGTGGCAGGCGTAATCAATCATGCCGCCTTCTATCTGGAAGAAGAATCCGTCGGTCTGCTTGGAGGTGAGGTAGTTGATGCCGGCGCGCACGATTTGCTCCAGTGTGAGGTCATTCTTATCCTGGTCCAGGGCGTAAGGAATGTGGTCGCTGCCCAGTTTCTCATTCTGGTAGTCGCTCTGCAGCATGATGAGTTTGTCGGCGCGGCGCCCTTTCTTCTCATACTCCTTGTAACCGCCCGTCAGGATAGTGTAGCCTGCGTCTTGTGCCTGCTGGCGCAGGGTGGGCTGGCCTTCCTTGGTGTTGGGCCGGTGAAAGTCGGCTCCGGCGAAGAAGTCGAAGCCGCTCCGGCAGAGGTCCTGCCCGAGTTCGTAGTACATTTGTCGGCTGGGCTGGTGTCCGTAGAAGGATGCGGGGGTGGCGTGGGTGATAGCTACGTTTGTGGCTACGCCTACGGCCTTGCCTGCATTCTTGGCCCACTGTGCGATGCTGGTGACGGGGGTCTCCAGGTCTTCCAGCACGCCGATGGCTCCGTTCTTGGTCTTGTGGCCGCTGGCCAGTGCTGTGCCTCCGGCTGCGGAATCGGTGACGCCGTTGGTGGCCGAATAAGTATTGACGAGACCCACTACGGGGAAGCTGGACATGAGGATGGGCTCGGTGCCGATGCGGCCCTTGAGGGCGGCCAGGTAGGTCTCGGTGACGTTGATTTGGTTAACGCCCATGCCGTCGCCGATGAAGTAGAAGACGTACTTGACTTGGCTTTGGGCTGCCGCTGCCAGGGCGATGGCCGCAAGCAGCAGGAAGAAAAGGAAACGTTTTTTCATATCTGCGTATGTTTTAGAGTTATTCGGTGGCAAAGATACTAAAAATATGGGACAGTACAACGCATTTGTCTGAATAAAAGTGACGATGTGGTTGCTTTTTCGCTCGTTTAATCGTATCTCTGAGCTTCGCTCTTAGATACTCACGCTCGGAAAAATGCAAGAATTCTTGCTTTTTCGCTCGCTTAATCGTATCTTTGCATCGCTTTTAACATTTTAACATTTTAACTTTTAACTTTTAACTTTACACCCCCGTGCCACTAAGACTACCCGACAGGCTACCCGCCATAGAACTGCTGAAGAAGGAGAACATCTTCGTCATGGGCAGTTCGCGCGCCGAGCATCAGGACATTCGCCCGCTGCGCATAGCCGTACTGAACCTGATGCCGCTGAAGATAACGACAGAGACCGACCTGGTGCGCATCCTTTCGAACACGCCCCTGCAGCTGGAGATTCACCTGATGAAAGTGAAGGCCCACACGAGCAAGAACACGCCGGTGGAGCACATGCGGGCCTTCTACCGCGACTTTGAGGTGATGCGGCACGAGAAGTTCGACGGTTTCATCATCACCGGAGCCCCCCTGGAGCACCTCGACTTTGAGGATGTCAGCTACTGGGACGAGGTGAAGGAAATCTTCGACTGGAGCCGCACGCACGTCACCAGCACCCTCTACATCTGCTGGGCGGCGCAGGCGGGGCTCTATCACCACTACGGCATCCCCAAGTATCAACTGACGGAGAAGATGTTCGGCATCTTCCCGCAACATATTCTGAATCCGCAACTGCCCATATTCCGAGGCTTCGACGACGAGTTTAACATGCCCCACAGCCGGCACACGGAGGTGCGGCGCGAGGACATACTGAACCAGCCGGAGCTGACGCTGATAGCCGAAAGCACGAAGAGCGGCGTGGGCATGGTTATGGCGCGCGGGGGCAGGGAGATATTCATCACCGGCCACTCGGAGTACGAACCGTACACGCTGGACACTGAGTACAAGCGCGACTTGGCTAAGGGGCTGCCCATACACAAACCGGAGAACTACTACCTGCAGGACGACCCTGCCCTGCCGCCTCGCGTCACCTGGCGTGCACACGGCAATCTGCTCTTCACCAACTGGCTCAACTACTACGTCTATCAGGAGACGCCCTACAATCTGGATGAGATTCATTGAACTGCTGGCACCGGCACGCGACCTTCAGACGGGCATTGAGGCTATCCGCCACGGAGCTGATGCAGTGTACATCGGTGCACCGAAGTTTGGAGCACGCGCAGCGGCAGGCAACTCCGTCGAGGACATCCGCCAGTTGGTGGACTTTGCCCGGCCCTACGGCGCGAAGGTGTACGTCACACTGAACACCATCCTCTTCGACCAGGAACTGGACGAGGTGAAGGGCCTCGTCGGCGAGCTGGCGAAGGCAGGAGTGGATGCGCTGATTGTGCAGGACATGGCGATGCTGAATTCACAATTCACAATTTATAATTCACAATTAAGCCTGCACGCCTCGACCCAGATGGACAACCGCTCGCCAGAGAAGGTGGCTTGGCTCCGCGACCTGGGATTCCGCCAGGTGGTGCTGGCCAGGGAACTGACGCTGGACGAGATTCGGGAGATACACCGCCGGGTGCCCGACGTGCGGCTTGAGGTCTTCGTGCATGGGGCCATCTGTGTGTCGTACAATGGCCAGTGCTATGCTTCGCAATACTGCTTCGGACGGTCGGCCAACCGTGGGGAGTGTGCCCAGTTCTGCCGCATGCCCTTCGACCTCGTGGACGAGGAGGGCCGCGTGCTGCAGTCGCAGAAGCACTTGCTCTCGCTGCGCGACATGAACCGCAGCAACGACCTGGAAGCCCTGCTGGACGCCGGAGCATCGAGTCTGAAGATAGAGGGACGGCTGAAGGACGTCGGCTACGTCAAGAACGTGGTGGCGCACTACCGCCAACGGCTGGACGAGATATTCCGCCGCCGAACTGAATATCGGCGCAGCAGCCTGGGACATGAGAGCATCACGTTCGTACCCAATCCGGCCAAGTCATTCAACCGCCTGTTCACCGACTACTTTCTGCATGGGCGCACACCGGAAATGGCCAACATCCACACGCCGAAGAGCATGGGCGAACCGATAACGGCACTGACTGAACTGCACAATGGCGACGGTCTGTGCTACATCAATAAGGAGGGAACATTGGAAGGCTTCCGCGTGAATCGCGTGGAGGGCGACAAGATATATCTGGCCAACGGACAAGTCCTGTCCATACGCGAAAAGATGGCCGACGGACTCTACCGCAACCTCGACCACGACTTCGAGCAACAGCTTACGAGGCCCACGGCTACGCGGAAGGTGGATGTGCGCTGGACGCTGAGCGAAACGGAGGAGGGATTCCGCCTGCGACTCACACGGGAGGACGGAGCCTGGGTGGAACGGACGTTCGTCTATCCCCACGAAACGGCTCGTTCCTCGCAGCGCGAACAGATTGAGCGCCAACTGAATCGTCTGGGCGACACACCCTTCGAGGCCACTGGCGTGGCCATCGACTTGTCGCAGGATTGGTTTGTCCCCGGCAGCGTTCTGGCTGACTGGAGGAGACAACTGTGCGAGAAAATGAAGCATAAAAAGCGGGAAGAAGAAAGCGAGGGACCTGAAGAACCTGAGTTGCCATCGGATTGTCCGCAAGTGGACAGATGGAAATCTGATTCTTCACTCACATACCTTGCCAACGTAGCCAACCACGCGGCGCGACAGTTCTACCTCGACCGCGGAGCCACCCAGGTGGATTGGGCAATGGAAGTAAAGAGTCCCAAGCAGACGGACGGAGAAGAAGTGTTGCTGATGACCTGCCGCTACTGCATTCGCCACGAACTGGGCATGTGCAGTAGAACGAAGGATGCGGGGAAACTATTCCTCCGCCTTTCCGATGGCAGGTGTTTCCGACTGCAGTTCGACTGCAGACAATGTCAGATGAAGGTGTGGGGAAAATGAGAAAATGAGAAAATGAGAAAATGAGGAAATGAGAAATTGAGAAAATGAGAAAATGAGGGAATGAGGGAATGAGAAAAATACTTATCGCTATTGGGGTTTTGCTCTCGCTCGTGGCCTGCAAGCCATCGCCGAGCGGCCACGCCGAAGGGCGGGAGCGCATGTGGGACGTCGACTACAACTTTGTGCTCGCAACGGACAGTCTCGTCCTGCAGGAGGAGCGCCCCATGCACCTGCTCATCGTGCCCGAACAGACCGACTCGTTCGTAGTTTACAGGAACGACCCGCTCGTGGTGGCCCAAATCGAGATTATCCCCGAAGACTCCATCGACAGCGTCTGGGTGAAGGTGGCCCGCGACCAGATGACGCAGGGCTGGATTCACGAGTCGGCGCTCATGGAATCCGTAGTTCCCGACGACCCCATTTCGCAGGGCATTCACCTCTTCTCCGACGGGCACGTCATTGCCACCATAGCCCTGCTCATCATCGCCCTGGCCGCCATCCTGCTGCGCAGAATGCGTCGCCAGCGGTTCCATCTCGTCCACATCGACGACATCGCTTCGCCCTACCCCATGCTGCTGTGCGTCAGCTTTGCAGCTGCCACGGTGCTGTACACCACCATTCAGATGTTCGTGCCTCAGTTGTGGGCCGATTATTATTTCCATCCCACACTCAATCCCTTCGGACAACCCACGTTGCTGGCGCTTTTCCTGGCCCTGGCCTGGCTCATCGTAGTTCTGTCCATAGCTGCCATCGACGACATCCGCCGCTCCCTGTCGGCCACCGAGGCCCTAC
>ODAI014322695.1_pt1 | contig 45795 bp, 29 predicted proteins | sample 1539321 | NCBI WGS metagenome assembly ODAI01 (sample SAMN02144231, study PRJEB22623) | gut metagenome | biome: sheep rumen | host: Ovis aries | place: New Zealand
CTTGTGGATGGAGTAAATATCAAGGAGTATGATTACAAGCAGTACATGGAGCAGTTCGCACCTGTTTTCCAGGATTTCAAACTCTTTGCTCTTACTCTGACGGATAACATTTCCTTCGACAAAGCAGTTACTAAGGAAGAGCAAAAGAGGATAGATGAACTAATAAAGCTGGTGGGTCTTGAAACTTTAATGGAGAGACTTGATAAGGGAAAGGAAACCAATCTTTTCAAGTATTTCGATGAGGAAGGTATTGAACCCTCGGGCGGTGAGCAGCAAAAGATCGCTATCGCAAGAGCTCTTTACAAGGATTCCCCGGTGGTTATCCTTGACGAGCCCACAGCAGCTTTAGACCCTATAGCAGAGTACGAGATTTACCGTCAGTTTAATACTTTAGTCGGCGGAAAGAGTGCATTCTATATTTCCCACAGACTTTCAAGCTGCAAGTTCTGTGACAAGATTGCGGTATTTAGTGACGGACACATTGCGGAATACGGAAGCCATGAGGAACTTGAGAAAATCCCAGGAGGCATCTACGCCGCTATGTTTGAGGCCCAGGCAAAGTACTACAGATAGGCAAAAATAAAAACGCAATATATGACCAGACCTTAACAAAAGTTAGTAGGAATTAAATATGGGCTATATGATAGATTTTGAGTATATGAGAGTATGCTCAAAATCTATTTGTTTATCAGGAAAAATATAAGCTAAAGATTGCGCACTCTGACGCATAAAGAGCAGCAGGCGACTCTTTGATTTTACAAAAAAGTGAGATAAAAATGAAACCGAATTACAGAAATATTTTTACGGAAGCGGGTATTCCCGAAGGCGATGTAAAAGCGAGATTAGAGGAACTTAAACAGCAGTTTTTCAGAGGAGAAGATTCCTTCTACCATGAAACTGCCGACGGCATGGCTTATTTGGAGGATACGGGAAATTTCGATGCCAGAACGGAAGGCATGAGCTACGGAATGATGATCTGCGTCCAGCTGGATATGAAGGATGAGTTTGACCGCATCTGGAAATGGGCCAAGAAATATATGTATATGACAGAAGGCTTCAGCGAAGGGTACTTCGCCTGGTCCTGCGCCACCGACGGAACTCCCAATGCTAACGGAGCGGCTCCCGACGGAGAGGAATTTTTCGTAATGGCCCTTTTCTTTGCAAGCCACAGATGGGGAGACGGAGAGGGAGACTTAAATTACTCCGCTGAGGCTAAAAAGATCCTTTCCGCTATGGTCCATAAGGGCGAGAACGGAAGAGTCGGCGCTCCTATGTTTAACAGAGATAACCACCAGATCCTCTTTGTACCGGGTATCGATTACACCGATCCTTCATACCACCTGCCCCATTTCTATGAGCTTTGGGCTAAGTGGGGAAATGAAGAGGACAGAGAGTTTTTCGAAGAGGCCGCAAAGGTAAGCAGAGTTTACTTAAGCGAGGCTTGCCACCCCGATACGGGATTTTCCGCAGAGTATGCGGAGTTTGACGGATCGCCTATGTCAAGACCAATCCCCTGGTCAAAGGACAGACATGACTGGTTTTTCAGCGATTCCTACAGGACTGTTGCAAATATCGGATTAGACTATGCATGGTTCGGAAAGGACGAAGGCCAGACTAAAGCGGCATATAACATTCAGCGCGCGCTTTTAAACGATATGGAAAATGACACTTACCATATCTACGAGGTAGACGGACGGATTGCCGGAGAAAAAGCTCTTCATCCCTTTGCCATAACAGCAACCGTTGCTCAGTCCACTCTTGCGACAGAGCTTGACGATATCGCGAAAAAGTGGGTTAAGAAGTTTTACTCTATGCCCCTTAGAACCGGTGAGAGAAGGTATTACGACAACTGCCTGTATATGTTTGCTTTCCTTGCTCTTTCGGGACATTATCGAATATACTAGGCGGCTTTCGCTTGATTAAAGATCTGCAAAGAAGGAAAAAGATATGAACGAAGACAGAAGAGGGCCGGTAGCACCCAAGGACCCGACCATGAAAAGGCCCTGCTACTATATTATGAAAAACAAGGATGTCTGCGCCTCACCCCAGGCGGACGGACGCGGCATCCAGTTTATATACGAAAGCGACGGACGTCTTAAGGCAAGCGCCAAACTTGTGGGCAGCCTCGAAGATGAAAAGATGATAGCCCAGCTCGATACCGTAGAGGGATTAAGAGCTCAGGTTCATTCCATAGGCGTATCTGTTAAAAAGCCGGGAGAGCCCTGCGATGTAAAGTTCGCTTTCCAGATGTACGGAAAGACCGATCCCTACGTATCGGGAACAACCCTCTATATGGATGTTCCTTCCGATGGTATGGAAATGGTGATGGAGCTTGACAAGTTCGACTGGTCAGATGACGATAATGTCCCCGGCCAGATCCGCTTCGAGTTTCCGAAGGCCGGAATGCAGGCAAAGGTTTCCGTTTGCTTTTATATGAACGACGGATATGACGCCCCCGAGCAAAAGACGGACAAGGATATCGATTTTACAAGCCCTGCATATCAGGCGATGATCGAGAAATCCCTTCTCCAAAAGGGAAATACCGGAAGGCTTAAGGCTGCTATAGATAAAGCAAGGCGCGGAGAGAAAGTAACCGTTGGATTTATCGGCGGCTCCATAACCCAGGGCGCGGGCGCTATCCCCATCAATGAAAACTGCTACGCTTACAACGCTTTTAAAGGCTTCTGCGACCTTACAGGAAGAGGATATGAGGACAATGTTAAGTATGTTAAGGCCGGCGTTGGAGGAACTCCTTCCGAGGTCGGAATCCTCAGATACAGGGCGGATGTTGAGAATAACGGAGAGATTTCTCCTGATGTGATGATCGTGGAGTTTGCGGTAAATGATGAGGGTGATGAAACGAAGGGAGAGTTCTACGATTCCCTTGTAAGAAAGATCTACAACAGTATGCAGAAGCCTGCGGTAATCCTTCTTTTCGCGGTATTTGTTGATGGATACAATCTTGAAGAGAGATTAAAGTGCGTCGGCGAGAGCTATAACCTTCCTATGGTCAGCACGAAAAAGAGCGTATATGACCAGTTCTATTTAAGCGAGGAAGAGGGTGGTATCGTTTCCAAGAATCAGTATTTCTATGATATGTACCATCCCACAAATGTTGGACATAAGATAATGGCCGACGGTCTTATAAATATGTTTAAGATCGCTGACAGTGCTCCTTATGAGGAAGACCTTGATATTACAGGTATCAAGCCACCTAAGGGCGGGGAATTCGAAAATATTTACTTTGTTGACAGAGCAAATATTGATAAGTGCAGCGCGGTAGTAAGCTACGACGCCGGGGCGTTTACCGGCGAGAGCAAGGAGCTTCAGTTTGTCGAGAGAAATCTTGATCTCGGAGGAACTCCGGAGTTTAAAAACAACTGGCTCTATGACGGAAAAGTCTGCAGGGAAAATGCCACATTCAGACTAAAGGTTAAGGCGTCAGCGCTTCTTGTGGCATATATGGATTCTGCGTCAATCGAAGTGGGAACCTGTAAGGTAGGCGTAGACGGAAAAGAAGTGCTTTCCATTGATCCCCATATTGTGGGATGGACGCATTGCAACGCTTATATAGCCTTCAGAGGCTTAGAGAATAAAGAGAGAGTAGTAGAAGTCACAATTCCCGAAAAGGATCTTGATAAGAGGTTTACGCTTCTCGGATTCGGAATTGTGGATTAAGGAGTCTTATGAAAAAGCTGGTGAATCCAATTTTAAAGATGGATTATCCGGATCCGGATGTTATCCGCGTCGGAGATACTTATTATATGGTTTCCACGACAATGTATTTTATGCCGGGCTGCGTTATCTTAAGGTCATACGACCTTGCCGAGTGGGAGATCGTCGGATATGTGTACGATAAGCTTGACGATACACCTGCCGAGAGAATGGAATTTGAGAAAAACGAATATTCCGGCGGTATGTGGGCTCCATCCATTAGATATTGGGGTGAAGAGTTTTTTATCTCCTTCAGAAGTAACAGTGGGGATCATAATTATATATTCCGTTCTAAAAAGATAGAAGGCCCCTGGAAGAAAAACATACTTCAGGGAGCATTCCACGATTCATCGCTGCTTTTTGACGACGACGGAAGAAAATATATTGTTTACGGAAATACAGAGATCCGTATCACAGAACTCAATGATGAACTTACTGCTCCCAAGGAAAGGGGACTTAACAGGATCCTCTTTAAAGACGAGACGGATCATATCCTGGGATATGAGGGATCCCATATTTATAAGATCGGCGAGTATTATTATGTCTTTGTTATAAACTGGCCCAAGGGCGGGGTGAGAACCGAGAGCTGCTTTAGATCAAAGAGCCTTACGGGAGAGTTTGAAGGAGGCGTGGTTTTATCCTCCGGAACGGACTACAGCCCTACGGGAGTAGCTCAGGGAGGAATCGTTGATACTCTAAACGGAAAGTGGTTTGCAGTCCTTTTCCAGGACATGGGCGCCGTGGGAAGAATACCCGTACTTGTACCCGTAACCTGGAAGGATGATTTCCCGGTATTCGGAGAGGACGGCAAGGCTCCGGAAAAGCTTGAGATAGTAAGCTCCAGACCCGGATATCCTTACGAGCCCTTATATGCATCCGACAGATTCCTGCCTAAGGAAGGCCTGCCCAAGGAAAGACAGCTGGCTCTTGTCTGGGAGTGGAACCATCAGCCGGATAATAACCTTTGGAGACTTTTGCCCGAGGGTGGCCTCGAGATAAAGACGGATAAGATAGCGATAAACCTTACCCATGCAAAGAACACTCTTACCCAGCGCATGCTCTGGCCGTGCTGTGGCGCAGAGGTTACTATAGACGCTTCGTCCCTGAAGGACGGAGATATCGCCGGACTTTGTGCCCTCCAGTACTGCTACGGTCTTGTGGGTATTATGAAGGAACTCGGAAATTACTACCTTGTAAGGATTGTCAGAAATACCGAGAAAGATAAAGATAATATGGCGAGAGTCGACTTTATGCCGGGTTACCTTACCGACAAGATAAGACTTGACGGACCTGAGGTGACGGTCTATCTGAAAGCAAATTTTGAGGATATGAAGGACAGACTTGATTTTTATTATTTCAAGAAAGATAAGTTCGTTAAAGTCGGAGCTCCTCATAAAATGGAATTCAGATTGTCACATTTTACGGGCAACAGATTCGGGCTTTGCGTGTACTCCACCAAGCGCCCCGGAGGAAAAGCAATATTTAAGAACTTTGTTTACAGTAACTAAAAAGGGGTAACAGATGGGAAAATAGGGAGAATTTCCCCAAAAAACAAATCCGGTATGACATCATACCGGATTTAGTATTTATGGACATCTTTTTTGATACCTGAATTTTGGCGCCTGTACTCGCTGGGAGAGCAGCCCTTTTGCTGCTTGAACAGACGGTTGAAGGTGGAGATACTCGAAAAGCCCGAGGAAATGGCCACGTCTGTGATGGAAACATCGGGCCTTGCCAAAAGCGTTTCGGCTTCCTTGATACGTCTGAAGCAAAGATAATCGCTGAAGTTGTAATTTGTGTACTGCTTAAAGAGCCTCGAAAAGTGGAATTTCGAGAAGCCGGTATTTGCGGCGATATCTCCGAGACTCAGCTCTTCGGTAAAGTGGTTGTCGATATACTCCAAGGTCTCGTTGAAAAGCTCGACGTACTCGCGACGCTTTGTGGGAGTAGTGTTTGAAAAGACATTTTCCTGCTGAGTGTAGTTTTCTCCGATGGTTATAAAGAGCTTCAAAAGAAGCGCCTGTATTGAAAGCTCCGAAAACTCGCTGTTTCCGAAGTATTCGTTTCTCATCTGAAGAAGGAGGTTGTATATATCGTCGTATACGCCGGGATCCTTTTCGGATGTGATAAGTAAGGGACGGGAGAGTATCGACATGATACGTGCGCTTCCCTTAAGCTTTGTTGCTGCACTGACATTAAGCAAAAAAACAAATCTTCTTCCCGTAGGGGGTGCTGTGATCTCGTGGATAACGCCCGGTGGGATGATCAAAATCTCCGAAGGGTTTAAAACAAAGGTTTCATTGCCGCAGACTACCGTATAAATATTCTCAATAGGAAGAAGGATCTCCATGGCGGAATGCCAGTGAGCTTCAAATCCGTGGTTCTGCTCATTTAACCATATTCTGTGGAGACTTTTGGCAGGATATTCAACTATTTCATGACCGTCGGAAACTGTTCTCGCACCGGTCCAGTCGTTATTTACCGAGTAATATTTCTCGGTAATCTGTTCTGGGATATATGACATTTCGTTTCTCTTGGGTTTTTAAGTATAATAGCAATAATTGGTTACCTGTTTTATGGCTACAGCACTCATTATAACATAATTTACCAAAAATAAAAGCGGATATGTGTCTAATTTGTACCAAAAAAGCCCACATTTATATAAGAGAAATGTACAAAAAAGATAATAGCAAAATTTGAGAAGTATGACGCACGAAATAATAAGCGAAGAAAAGGGGTGAAAACTATACTTAAATCTAGTATTTGGGACGGAGTATGCAATTATGCACAAAATCGGCTTTTTAAAAAAATACATGGCACTTGGCCTTATGACTGCCATGTGCATGAGCGGATGTGCATCCGCAACGGATGGGGGAAGAACCGGGAGCACCACAGATGCACCGGAGCAAAATCTGACAAGTGATGAATCGAAAGATTCTGTAAATAATATAGAAGATACTTCGCAGGATAAGCCGCTGGACAAGGACGAATCCGTAGACACTCTGGCGGAGGAAGCTGCGATTCCGGCTCTAAGGGATTCAATGGAAGAGGAGATGGGAGTGTTCGCAGGGTGTGCAGTCACGGGAAGCGAGATCGATGACCCGAAGGTCTGGGAGATCATCACAACCCACTTTTCCGCGGTAACTCTGGGAAACGAACTTAAGCCCGATGCCCTTGTGGGATACAGCGTAGGAAAATGTCCCGGAACGCAGACGGATGAGCTGAACGGAGAGACGATAACGGTTCCGAAGCTCGATTACTCCAGGGCGGAGAAAATCTTAGACAAGATCCTTGAGTGGAATAATCAAAACCCGGACAAAAAGATAAAGGTAAGAGGCCACGTACTTGTCTGGCACTCACAGACACCGGAGTGGTTCTTCCATGAAGATTACGACAAGAACAAGCCCTATGTCAGCGCCACCGAAATGGACAAGAGACAAGAGTGGTACATACGAACGGTACTTACACACTTTACCGGCGAGGACAGTAAATATAAAGATCTGTTTTACGGATGGGATGTCGTAAACGAAGCGATAAGCGACCAGACGGGAACTTACCGGAGCGACAATGAAAATCCGAATGAGTCCTTAAGCGAGGACAGACACGGAAGCAATTCGAGCTGGTATCACATATACGGAAACGGCGACTTCATTGTAAACGCCTTTAAGTACGCCAACAAATATGCTCCTGAGAACTTAGAGCTTTACTATAACGATTATAACGAATGTAGTTTCAATAAGAAGAAAGGCATCCTTAGTCTCCTTGAGGAGATAAAAGCAGCCGAAGGTGCACCCGGCGAGGGCACGAGAATCTCAGCCATGGGAATGCAGGGACACTACGGAATGGATTCGCCCTCTTCCGGAGATATAATCTCCTCTATTGCAGATTACGCCAAAGTAGTCGGGAAGGTACAGATCACCGAACTCGACATCAGCGCAAGCGATGAATACGATGGCAGTGATGAAGCAAAAATTGAGGAGAATGAAAAGCTTCGAAAGAGATATAATATGATCAAGTACTCGGTGAACTCTTCCAATATGGAAGGAGATGTGGTCACGGGTATCACGTTCTGGGGTACGGTAGATCATTACTCATGGCTTCAGTCAAGATCGAACGTGGGCGGAGGAAACACAACGGGACTTCCCCAGATGCCTCTTTTGTTCGATGAAAACTATGAGCCGAAACCCTGCTTCTATGTTTTCGCAGGTAAGAAATAAATCCCGGTTATTAGGAACCGATCAAATACACAGGCGCCTCCCCAGGGAGAGCTCCGGAGGATGAAATGAACAAAACTCTGAAAAAAATCTTAATAGCAGTTGGCATAGTCGCAGTCTTCGTTGGCGTAAGCGTACTGCTCTCAATGAGAAAGACCAAAGATTTCCATGAAAAATATGAAGGAGCCGATCTTACCGAAGAGGTAAGCATTGCTGAAAAGACCGGCACATATGAAAAGTATCTTGCCAAATATCCCGATGCAAAGGATTGTGACAAAGAAGTAGAGATCGACCTCTTTGATTACGAAGCTGAAGGAAATGTTAAAGTAGAGACCAATTACCAGGGCGAGAGCAAAGTACTCTTTACCGATACCGGATCGGTTACAAGCTGGAACGTAAATGTTCCCGAGAGCGGTTTCTACAATTTATACATGGAGTACCTTGCGGCCGAGTCCAGAGGTGTTGCGGCAGAGAGAAGAGTGCTTATCAATGACGAGCTTCCCTTCGACGATGCAACAAGCATTGAGTTCTCCAGAATGTGGACCAACGGAGGCCCCGTTAAGGTAGACAACCAGGGCAACGAAATCCGTCCCACACAGGTTGAGGTTTACGGATGGCAGTCAGCATACTTTGTTGACGATATGGGATACGTAAACGAGCCTTACAAATTCTATTTTGAAAAGGGCGACAACAAGCTCACTCTCGACGCGGAGAACGAGCCCATCGCAATCAAAAAACTTGCGGTTGTCGGAGTAAAGAAGATTGCTTCTTATGAGGAATACATAGCAGCGCAGCCCGCTGATAACAGCACCGAGGCAGCGAAGAGCTATCACGAGGTGATCGAGGGAGAGGATTCAACAATAAGATCCGAGTCATCACTTTACGCTAAGTATGACAGATCCTCACCCACCACTTCACCCAACAGCGTAACTACCACCGTCCTCAACTACGTCGGAGGAGATGCCTGGAGAAGTAATGGAATGTGGGTAGAGTGGGAATTCGAAGTTCCCGAAGACGGATACTACAACGTAATGGTTAAGGCCCGTCAGAACTACGCAAGAGGAAGCGTATCTAACCGCTCGGTACTTATCGACGGCGAGATTCCTTTCAAGGAGCTCGAAGAAGTTTCCTTCGCATACAGCAATGACTGGGAATGCAAGAGCCTTGCGGATGAGAACGGAACTCCCTACAATATCTACCTTACCAAAGGTAAGCACACGATCCGCCTTGAGGCAACTTTGGGAGAACTCGGAGCCCTTCTTTCCGAGCTGGAGAACTCAACATACAGACTTAACCAGCTTTACAGAAAGATCCTTGTTTACACCGGAGCTACCCCGGATCAGTATCGTGATTACAAGATCGAATCAACCTATCCCGAAATCATAAAGGGAATGGATATCGAGTCCAAGAGACTCTTCAAACTCGTAGATGACATGGTTGAATACAGCGGACAGAAGGGTGACTACATCGCATCCGCTCAGACCATGGCTCAGCAGCTTGAAAGATTTGTTAAGAAGCCCCAGAAGATCACACTTGAGTTCCTTACATTTAAGGACAACATTACCGCACTCGGTACTGCGGCCCTTAACCTTTCGGAGACAAAGCTTGATGTCGACTATATCGAGATCACCGGAACTTCCGAAAAAGCCAAAGTAGTTAAGAGCAACTTCTTCAAGTCTGCATGGCACGAGATCAAATCCTTCGTTGCTTCCTTCATCGTTGACTATAACGCAGTCGGAGACGTATATGAAGGAGGAGAGGCTAAAGAAGCTATCACCGTCTGGGTACTTACCGGACGTGACCAGGGAACAATACTTAAGTCGATGATCGACGATACCTTCACACCGGATACGGGAGTTAAGGTTAACGTAGAGATCGTTGACGCGGGCGCACTCCTTAATGCAGTGCTTGCCGGAAGAGGACCTGACGTTGTTCTTTCCGTCGGAGCCGACCAGCCTGTAAACTACGCGCTGAGACATGCAGCAGAGGATATTACCCAGTTCCCCGATTATAAAGAAGTCCTTTCACACTACTCACCTTCTTCATATGAGCAGTACAGTCTGGACGGACATATTTACGCAATACCTGAGCAGCAGACATTCAACGTAATGTTCTACCGCAAGGATATCTTAGAAGAGCTTGAGCTTGAGATTCCCGATACCTGGGATGAACTTATTGAGATGCTTCCCACAATCCAGGGTAACAACCTCTCAATCGCGCTCCCCAGTGCGGGCGGTAGCTCAACCTCAGCCGGAGCAACAACAACGGTTGCTTCCAACGCACCTGACCTTTCGCTTTACTTTACACTTCTTTTCCAGTACGGAGGAGATATGTACAACGAGCCCGGTACCAGCACAACAGTTGATACCGAAGCCGGAATCAAGGCATTTGATGATTACGTTAAGTACTTTAACGACTACGGTATTCCCGTTTACTTCGACTTTGTAAGCCGTTTCCGTTCGGGAGAGATGCCTATCGGTATTGCACCTTACTCAACCTACAACACCTTACAGGTATCCGCACCCGAGATCAGAGGACTTTGGGACTTCACTCTTATTCCCGGCGTGGAAAAGACTGACGAACAGGGCAATACCTACATTGACAGAACCTGCTTCATCACCGGTAATGCAACAATGATGCTTGCAACCGATGATGAGAATATCAAGCAGAATTCATGGGAGTTCATGAAGTGGTGGGCAAGCATTGACACCCAGGTTCGTTTCGGACGTGAGATAGAAGCGCTCCTCGGTGCATCCGCAAGATACAACACCGCTAACAGAGATGCCTTCTCCAAACTCTCTTGGAGCGTGGACGATATCGAAGTCCTCGCTGCACAGTGGGATCAGACAAAGGGTATCAGAGAAGTACCCGGCGGTTACTATACCGGCCGTCACCTTGCAAATGCTGTACGTAAGTGCATCAATGACAAGGACGATACACGAGAAACCATTATTGACTATTCAATAAAGATAGACGAAGAAATCACCAAGAAACGTAAAGAGTTTGGAATGCCTTACGAAGAGTAAGGAAAAAACTTCTTGAATGAGGAAGAAAATGAAAGAAAAGCAAGACGGTTATTTAAAAAAATACTTCCAGCTTAGAAAGCATAACGCTCAGGTAGCATGGAAGAAGATGAAGGTGAGCAAGAACTGCTACATATTCCTTGCTCCTTACGCAATCCTGTTTACGATGTTTTTCGTATTCCCGGTTGTAGCTTCAATTTATTTCAGCTTTACTTACTACAACATCCTTGAGCCACCGAGATTCATCGGACTCAACAACTACATAAGCCTTCTTCTTGAAGACGATATATTCCTGATAGGTATAAAAAACACACTTATCATAGCAGTGGTTACGGGACCTTTGGGATACATAATGTCCTTCCTGTTTGCATGGCTCATCAATGAGCTTCCCAGATGGGTACGAAGCGTAGCGGTCGTCGTTTTCTACGCACCCTCCATTGCAGGTAACTGTTATGTAATCTTCTCAGTATTCTTCAGAGGTGATGCATACGGATGGGTTAACTCGATGCTTATGAACTTAGGTATCATCGACAACCCTATCCTCTGGTTTACAAATCCCAAGTATATGCTTCCGGTTTGTATGCTGGTAATCCTCTGGATGAGTCTTGGTACCGGATTCCTATCCTTCGTAGCCGGACTTCAGGGCGTCGACAGATCGATGTACGAAGCAGGATACATGGACGGTATCAAGAACCGTTGGCAGGAGCTTTGGTTCATCACCCTTCCCAGCATGAAGCCCATGCTTATGTTCGGTGCGGTTATGACCATCACACAGTCCTTCAACGTTTGTGACGTAACAATGCAGCTTTGCGGATATCCCAGTACGGACTACGCAGCCAGAACAATCGTAACACACCTGTTTGACTACGGTTTCTCGAGATTCGAGATGGGTTATGCATGTGCGATCGCGACTATACTATTCCTGATGATGTTGATTGTTAACAACGCAATTCAGAGTTTACTTAGAAGAGTAGGAACCTGACAATGAGTAAAAAGAGAAAGAAAGAATTAGAAGAAAAGCCTTATCATAAACCTCTTGTGAAGAGAAGAAAGCCTAACCGCTCAATAGCCGGTGACATCGCTTTATATTTCTTCCTTGTACTGGTTGCACTGATAATGGTATTCCCTATTGTTTATGCGGTTAGCTCGGCTCTTAAGCCCTTGGATGAGCTGTTTATGTTCCCTCCGAGGATCTTCCCCAGGAACCCTACCATAAACAACTTTACCGACCTTTTTGTTACCCTCGGTAAATCATGGGTTACATTTTCAAGATACCTTTTCAATACAGTATTTATGACTGCAGTTGGTACCGCAGGACATCTTATCATCGCATCAATGGGTGCATTCGTACTTGCTAAGTACGACTTCCCCGGCGGAAAAGCGTTCTTCAAGATCGTAACACTTGCGATGATGTTCACAGGATACGTTACAGCTATCCCCAACTACATGATCATCAATAAACTCGGATGGATCGATACATACTGGGCAATCATCATCCCCGCATTCGCTTCTCCCATGGGACTCTTCCTTATGAAGCAGTTCATGGAAGGACTTCCCACCTCGCTTATCGAAGCGGCGAAGATCGACGGTGCGAATGAGTGGAAGGTATTCTTCCAGATAGTAATGCCGAATGTTAAGCCTGCATGGATGACCCTCATCATCTTCTCAGTACAGGGCCTTTGGAATAACAGAGCATCAACATTCATCTATTCCGAGGAGAAAAAGACACTCGTATTTGCACTCGGACAGATTTCACTCGGCGGTATTGCCAGAACCGGTCAGGCCGCAGCCGTACTGGTTGTTGTCATGATCGTACCGATCATCATCTTCATCTTCTCTGAGAGCCAGATCCTTGAAACAATGGCAAGCTCCGGACTTAAGGATTGATGATTTTAGAAAAATTTTGACGAGGATTAGTATGAAAAACAAATTTCTACGCTTCGGACTTGCAGCAGCAGGTGCAATATTCGCATCACTTGCTCTTCCGATGACCGCACAGGCGGGCGAGACAAATTACACATATGTATATGACTACTGGGAAGATGTTCAGGAATGTCCTGACACCTACACCGTAGCAAAAACTTTCACATATCTGGATCTTGGACTTGAGAAAAACTTCAAGAACCCCGAGTCTTTATATGTTCACGGAAACAAACTCTATGTCTGCGATACAGGAAACAACCGTATCGTTATCTTCGAAAGAGTTTCAACCGATGAATTTAAGTTCATAGAGGAGATCACCTCCATTAAAGGCTCTGAGATAAACGATCTCAACGCTCCCGCAGATATAGCCATCGGTGATGACGGATCCATCTTTATCGCCGACAGAGGTAACTCAAGAATCGTCAAAGTTGACAGCGAATACAACTATCTTATGGAGTTTGTAAAGCCGGTTGACTCGGCTATCCAGGATGACCTCATCTTCAACCCCGATAAGATCGTTTGCGATACCGCAGGAAGAGTTTACTGCTCAGCTACCGGTATAAACAAAGGACTTGTTAAGTATGAAGCGGACGGAGAGTTTTCCGGATTCGTAGGAGCTACTCCCGTTGCTTACAACATTACAGATTATCTTTGGAAGAAGTTCGCATCTCAGGAACAGCGTGCACAGATGGAATCCTTCGTTCCTACCGAGTACGATAACGTATACATCGACAAGGACGGATTCATCTATGCCTGTGCCGGCGGACAAAAAGAAGAAGACCTTGATGCTGAAACCGTTGATGCCGTTAGAAAGCTTAATATGCTTGGCAGCGATATCTTAGTAAGAAACGGAGATTATCCTGTTTACGGCGACCTTTACTGGGCAGGCGGCGGCGGAATCACCGGACCTTCTTATTTCAAAGATGTAACAGTATTTGACAATGATATTTTTGTTTGCCTCGACCAGAACAGAGGACGTCTCTTCGGATATGACGATCAGGGCAGACTTGTATATGCTTTCGGCGGTAACGGAAATATGGACGGTTACTTCCGTAAGCCCGTATCTCTTGAACATATGGATTACGATCTTCTTGTCTTAGACCAGCTTGATTGTGCGATCACATTGTTCATTCCTACCGAAGTAGGTAATCTCATCTACACCGCTATGGACCAGTTCGACCACGGTGAGTATGATGAGGCACAGGCTTCATGGGAACAGGTAAAAGCCTTAAACGGTAACTACTCACTTGCTTACATCGGAATCGGACGTTCACTTCTTCGTAAGGAACAGTACAAAGATGCTATGGAATACTTCGAAGTAAAGTACGATGACGAGAATTACTCAAGAGCATTTGCTCAGTACCGTAAAGTTTGGGTTAAAAAGAACATCGGTTGGATCGTTGCCGTAATATTGGCTCTCTTCCTTATTCCCCTTGGAATAAGCAAGGTAAAGCAGATCAGACATGAGATCGATATTGCGGACATCTTCAGAGTATAAAAGGATGGAGTAGGGTATGTTTAAAGCCTTAACAAAAAAAGAAACATATATCAGATATCTTAAATCACTGAAATTTTCTCTTTACTGTATGACTCATCCCCTTGACGGGTTCTGGGATCTTACACATGAAAAGAGGGGAACATATGCAGCGGCAAACACTATTCTGATCATCACACTTCTTACCAGAATACTTAAGCTCCGCTACACAAGCTTCCTGTTTTTGACAGTATACTGGGAGGATATAAACATTTTCCTCTATATAGCAAGTATACTTTTCCCTCTCGCACTTTGGGTTATAGGAAACTGGGGACTTACAACACTGTTTGACGGTAAAGGCCGATTAGGCCAGGTATACATGGCAACATGTTACGGCATGGCACCGTATCCCATCATACAAATTCCCTTGATGATCGCAAGTAACTTCGTTACCATCGAAGAAGGTCAGTTCTACTCGGTACTAAGTGTTATATCCCTTGTGTACTGCGCTTTCCTCATCATAACGGCGATGGGACAGATTCACGATTTCGGGTTCGGAAAGAACATTTTATTTACAATAGCTTCTCTTTTCGCAATGCTTGTAATGGTATTCATCCTTATGATCTTCTTTAGTATGATCTCTCAGGGCGTTGCATACTTTATCTCAATCGGAAGAGAGCTTATGTTCCGAATATAAGGGCATTTATAATACAACCTATTAAGGATTGGAGTTGTCATGAAGAAACAAAAGAAACCTTTGACCGAAGCTCAGGTCGAAAGATTACAATCTGTAAAAGATACATTAAAAAGCCTGATATTCCCGGTTGTTCTGGTAGCTGTTATCGGAGTTGCGGTATATGCAGTTATTCATTTTGTTAACCCCGATACGGTAGTAGAACCGGTTCAGCCCTACGGATATACCGGAGATGAAAAGCCTATAGTAAGAGAGACCGAAGATCTTATATTTACTATGGATCCTCTTACAACCCGCTTTACAATCGAGCAGAAATCAACCGGAAAAGTATGGGCTTCATACATTGAGGATGCTGAAAGCGACGGAATCGCCCTCGGTACAGAAAAAGCGAAGATGCAGTCAAATGTTATTCTTTCTTACGCTGTTACCAACGGACTCGAGACAGTATTCGACAGTAAGACTTTCAGCGTAGACAAGGGCATTTACGAGATAGAAGAGGACGGAGATACCGTTAAACTTCTTTGCTCGCTCGGTAATGTCAACAAAGAGTATGTTATTCCTACCGTAATCAGAGCGGCTGACTTTGAAACATATCTTCCGCAGATGGATTCAAGCTCACAGTCTGCTGCAAAGGACTTCTATAAGAAGTACGATATCAATAAGCTTAAAAAGAGCGATGACAAGGATGCACTCCTTGCAAGTTATCCCATCCTTGAGACCGAGCCTATCTATGTACTCAGAGACTCAGTCAACGAGGTAAGAAAGCAAAAGCTCCAGACTGCATTTGAATCCGTAGGATACACCTACGATGATTATCTCGCAGATAAGGAACTTGACCTTTCAAGCTCCGTTTCCGAGAATCCCGTATTCAACCTTGAGATGGATTTCAGACTTGAAGGCAATGAATTTATTGTAGAGATTCCTTTCGACTCCATCGAATACGATCCTTCAACACCGGTTTACACCGTTACTCCTCTTCCCTATTTCGGAGCTGCAAGCAAGGAAGATGAAGGCTTCCTCTTCGTACCCGAAGGTGGTGGTGCACTTATCAATTACAATAACGGAAAAACATCCCAGAGCGACTATTACGCAAATGTATACGGCTGGGATATGGATATCAGAAGAGATTACGTTATCCACAACACCAGAGCTTACTTCCCCGTATTCGGTCAGTCCTGCGGCGACAGTTCATACATTTGTATCCTTGAGGACGGATCTTCATATGCCGCTGTTCAGGCATCTGTAAGCGGAAGAGCCAACAGCTACAATTTCGTAGACGCGAAGTACAGCCTATGCAACAGAGAAAAGTTCGATATCGGTGATATCGCAAACTCAGACGTATTTGCATATCTTCCCGAGCTTCCCAAGGGAGAGAAGATCGTTCAGAGATATACATTTATAGACAGCAATGATTATGTTGATATGGCATATGCATACAGATACTATCTCGAGAGAGAGTACGGACAGTATATGTCACTTAACGATTACACCCAGGCTCCCGTTACCGTAGAGATCGTCGGTGCCATCGACAAGGTTCAGCAGGTTGCCGGTGTTCCCGTATCACTTCCTTTAAAGCTTACTTCCTACGATGATGCGGCAGAGATCATAAAAGACCTTGACGAGCAGGGACTCGGAAATCTCTCTGTAAAGCTTACGGGATGGTGTAACGGCGGTGTTAACCAGAAGATACTTACAAGAGTGAGCCTTATTAACGACCTCGGTTCAAAGAAAGACTTAAGAGAGCTTTCACAGACTGCAAAGGACCTTGGGGTAGACCTTTACTTAGACGGAATCACACAGTACGCTCACAGAAGCAACATCTTTAACGGATTCTTCTCTTACAGAGATGCTGCAAGACTCCTTACAAAGGAAAGAGCTGAGCTTTACAGATTCAGCCATATCACATATAAGGCAAGAGAGGGATTCAAGAGCTACTATCTCCTTCACACACCTCTTGCTCTTAAGATGGCCAATAACCTTGTTGATACAGCTGTTAAGTACGGAACCGGAGTTTCCTTCCAGGATATCGGTATGGACCTTTCTTCAGACTTCTACAGAAAGGACTACCACTCCAGAGAAAACGCTAAGCACCTTAACGAAGAGCTTCTCAAGACCCTCGATGACAGAGGGGCAAAGCTTATGATCAATATGGGTAACGATTATGCAATCCCTTATGCTGATGTTGTTACTTCTATGGATCTTAAGGGAAGCGGATATACCGTAATTGACAACGAGGTTCCTTTCTATCAGATAGCTGTACACGGCTACATCAATTACACCGGAGATCCCATAAATATCTGCGGTAATGATGAAGAAGAGCTTTTAAGAAGCGTTGAGTACGGTGCGGGACTTAACTTCACCTTTATGAAAGAAAGCTCATTTGTACTCCAGAAGACCTTATATCCCGAGTATTACGGATGTGAGTATGACTCATGGAGAGACAGAATGATAGAGATGTGCACAAGACTTAACGACGAACTCGGCCACACCTTCAACCAGGAGATGACAGGACACGAGATCCTCGGAGATTATGTCAGATGCACAACATATGCCGACGGTACAAAGGTATATGTAAACTACGGCTTCTCCGATTCCTACACAGCTCCCGACGGAACAGTAGTAGCACCCAGAGATTACGCAGTAGCAAAATAAGTATTTGTAATGTTTACGAAAGGCTAACAAAATGGATAAGAAACCTAAGCACAGATACGTCGGACTTGAAAAACGTAAAGCGATAGCGGGTTATCTCTTTATTCTCCCCTTTATAATCGGATTTGCGTTTTTCATGGTTAAGCCCTTCTTCCAGTCCCTGTACATGAGCTTCAACACAGTTGAGCTCGGTGCCGGAAAATTCGATATGATCTGGAACGGATTCGGCAACTATGTATACGCGTTCAGAACCGACCCTGAATACGCAAGATTACTTACGGAAGAGCTTTTGCGAATGCTTGTATATTCGCTTGCTATTATCGTCTTTTCCTTCTTTGTGGCACTTATCCTTAACCAGAAGTTCCACGGAAGAGCCCTTGTAAGAGCGGTATTTTTCCTTCCTGTAATCCTTTCATCAGGTGTTATGTTAGGACTCGAGTCCAACAACTCCCTTATCGCCTCGCTGCAACAGCAGGTAGAAGAGGTCACAACCGGAATAAGCATTACGGACGGATTGCAGACCATCCTGCGAACAACCGGAGTCGGTGTAAGGGCCTTTGAGAAGGTATTCGAGGTCATAGATAATATTTATGATGTAGCTCTTGCATCCGGAATGCAGATCATCATTTTCCTCTCGGGACTTCAGACTATTCCCAAGAGCATGTATGAAGCTGCCGATATCGAGGGATGTACCGCATGGGAGAGCCTTTGGAAGATCACATTCCCTTCCATCAGTTCACTTTTCCTTGTTAACTGGATTTACACCGTTGTTGACTTCTGTATGAGATCCGACAACGAACTTGTTGAAAAGCTTCAGAAGGTTATGATCCAGAACCAGAACTACGGAGCATCCGCGGCGATGACATGGACCTACTTCCTGATAGTAATCGCGTTTATTGGAATAACCTCACTACTTCTCAATAAGGTGGTATATTATAATGACTAAGACAAAGATTAAAAAAGAGAGCTTTTGGGAAAGAAATAAAAAGTCCGAAGGCTATCTGCTTAAGAAAAAGCTCACACAGATTTTCATAAGCATAACAAGATTTATCCTGCTTTTCGGACTTTGCTTCCTTATCCTGCAGCCCATACTTAACAAGATATCCGTCAGCCTCATGGAAGAGCAGGACCTTTACAACCCCATCGTTGTATCGATCCCTGTTCACTTTACAACCAGTAACTACAAGCTGGCTGCAGAGATCATGAACTACGGAAAAGCCTTTACAAATTCGCTTATAATCTCTCTTACGATCGCTATCCTTCAGATCGCTGTATGTACTCTTGTAGGATACGGATTTGCGAGATTTAAGTTCCCTCTTAAGAAATTCTGGTTTGCGATGGTTATGCTCGTAATAATCATTCCTCCCCAGGTTATTTCAAACTCATTGTATCTGCACTTTAGATTCTTTGATTTCCTTGGAATCATTAAGCTGATCACAGGAAATACGCTTAACTTAAGAGGACTTAAGCTTCCTTACTACCTTATGAGTGCCGGATGTATGGGACTTAAGAACGGACTTTACATTTATATGATCCGTCAGTTCTTCAGAAACATCCCCAACGATATGGAAGAGGCTGCTTACGTAGACGGATGCGGCATGTTTAAGACCTTCGTAAGGATCATGCTTCCCGAAGCTAAGCCAATCATCACTTCCTGCTTCCTCTTTGCCTTTGTTTGGCAGTGGACAGACGGCTTCTACTCAAATATGTTCCTTGGAACCACAACTCTTGTAAGTACAAGTATTTCAAGAATCGTAGACTCCCTGGGAGCGTATATGCAGCGTATCTTAGGCGCAAAGGTAAGTATTTCGGTTGCACAGTCCAACGCCGTATTATCAACGGGTACACTGATGGTTGTCGGACCTGTAATCATCCTTTATCTCTTTGCACAGAGACAGTTCGTTGAGAGTATTTCTTCATCCGGTATCAAGATGTAATATCGGATAATATGACAAAGTAGCGCATTAAAGTTAATTTTGACAAATTTTGAACAAATTTTGAACAAATTTTGAACAAACACATTGATTTTTTGAGAAGGGTGTGCTACTATACTTTTGGTAGTATGTTTCACGGACTCCCGGAAAAGTCCATGGAACGTAATATATATTCTATATGGAGGGTAAATATAGTATGAGAAAGAAAATGACCTCAAAGGTTATGTCTGTTGCTCTTACAGCAGCAATGGCAATGAGCCTTGCAGCATGTTCAAACAATGCTGCTCCTGCAGAAACACCTGCAGAGACACCTGAGACTCCCGCTACCACCGAGACCCCTGCAGCTGACGTTGTAGAGGAGCCCGCTGAAGATGTTGAGCCTTACACCGTTATCACCGACGCTGACGGAAATCCCGTTGACCTTGGTGGAATGGAAATTATCATCCGTGACTGGTGGACCGATCCCGAGAACTACTACCTTACAGCACCTCAGAACGAGTACGATGAAGCTCGTAAAGAGTATGTAGAGTGGTGTGAGGAGAAGTACAACTTCACCATTAAGCAGATGGCAATTTCTGACTGGGCATCAACTCCTGCAGACTTCGTAGATTATGTTACCACCGGTGGTGATGACAACAACTACATCTGGATCGTTCGTGATTCAGCTGAGATGGCTCAGGCAGTAGCAACCGGACTTTGCTATGATCTTAGCAAGCTTGATTGCCTTGACTTCTCTGAGGAAATCTTTACTGCAAACAAGGTACATGAGCAGTATACTTACAAGGGTGGCATCTATGCTATGTACACCGGACTTTCTGAGCCTCGTGACGGTATCTTCATCAACGAGCAGATCCTTGCTGACGCTAACGTTGATGTAAACGAGATTTACGATGCACAGGCTGACGGAACCTGGACTTGGGACAAGTTCAAGGAAGTTATGGACAGAATCCAGAGGGATACTGACAACGACGGAACCAACGATATTTGGGGCGTTACCGGTAACACCGGTGGATGGGGTAGAACCTTCGCTCTTTCAAACGGCGGTGAGTTTGTAGGTAACGGCGATAGCGGATACACTTACAGACTTGAAGATCCTCAGACCATCGAAGGTCTTGAGTTCGCTGTAGAGCTTATGAACGATTACTTCATGCCCAGACCTGAAGACGCACAGTGGGATTACTACAAGCAAGAGTTCCTTGCAGGTACCGTTGCATTCGCAATCGACGGATTCTACGCTGGATGCCCCGGCGGACAGTGGGCTGACGCTACTTTCCCTGTTGGATTTGTAATGCTTCCTAAGGGACCTTCAGGAAAGATCCTTAACTGCTGGTCTAACAACCCTACCGTTATTCCTTCATGCTATGATGATCAGAAGGCTTGGAACCTTGCTTTCGCTTACTACATCATCAACCAGGATCCTGCCGGATACGAAGGATACAACGGACAGATCTCTCGTGCTCGTTCCGGAATCTTTGATGACAGAGCTTGCGAAGAGACTGTTCCTATGATGTCAGAAGCTGAGCATGGTATGATCACTTATGACGGAATGATCCCCGGACTTGAGACCGGTCCACAGCTTACCTGGAGCCTCTATCCCGGTGCAGACGTATCTGCAGCTGTAGATGGTTGTGCAGAGTCTTGGAAGTCATTCATCGACCAGGCTAATGGTCAGTAATTGACACTATAGACCGATAGGTTATAAATAAATACTTAAAAAAGGGACTGTATTTTCCGGTGCAGTTCCTTTTTTTGTGCATTTTTTAGGGGAACTTAAGAAAACTTCGAGTTGTAAGATGTGCACAAAGAAATGCGAGGCACGTCGTAAAAACTATACAAAATAAATATAGCAAAATTTGAGCAAAGGGATGAGAAAACGGCATAGATTAAATAGAATCCTATGAGCTTGTAATATAGAATAGGACTGTATTTTAAGAATACCCTGCAAATATTTATTACTTAAAGTCAGAAGGGGATTATGAAGACTAAAGATTTACTTAAAAAAATAATAGTTTGCTCAACCCTTGTCTCCTTACCTGCTTCTCTTGCCGGATGCACGGCAGAAACAGGTCAGGAGCCTCTTATTGTACTTGAGAGCGGAGATGATGAAGCGACTTATACTCTTGTGGAGTGTACAAGAGATGACGTTCAGGAGACTCAGCCCCTCAGATGTGTGTACACAAAAGAGGATGAACAGGAAGTCTATTTTCCTGTCAGCGGAAAGCTTATAGACAAGGTCTATGTTTCCGAAGGAGATGAGGTTAAAAAAGGTGACCTGCTTGTTGCTCTTGCGGTTGGAAATCTCAAGGCGGATATCGCAAATCTTGAGTACCGCATTAAGAGAAATGAGCTTCAGCTCGGTTACATTGATGAGGAAGAGAGCTTAGACAGTCAGACTCAGTATCTGAATTTCATGTTTTTAACAAACGGAGATGAAGATGCCAAGAGTAACCTGAACAAAGGTCTTGAAGAACTTAAGGAAAACAACGATTACCGCAGGCAGTCAATCAATGATTCACTGGAATTTGACAGAAAGGCTCTTGCAAATCTGAAGAACGAATACGCAAACAGCAGGGTTTATGCGCAGTTCGACGGCAAAGTAAGCACTATTGCGGAAAACCTCGAAGGTTCTACTTCTAATATCGAGAAGTGTATTATGACGATCGTAGACAATTCGGAGGGCTTCTTTGTATCAGAGGATGAAAGCTTTACCAAGTATTTTTCGGAGGACAGCGTTGTCTCCATGAGAGTGGTATCCGGAAGCGGAAAGGGAGATTACGAGCTTGTTCCCTACGATATGGAAGGCTGGGGAGAGAAGCAGTTTTTCAGGATCTTTAGCGGAGAGAATGCAGACAGTCTTGAAGCGGGTACAAAGGGTGAAATGACTGTTGTTACTTCGGAACATAAAAACGTTCTTTGCCTTCCTTCAAATTGTGTAAGAAGTGCGGGAGAGGATTCTTACGTTTATGTCGTAAACGATGAAGGATTAAGAGAGGTTGTCTGGGTTGAGGTTGGACTATCCGGTAACGGCAAGACCGAGATAATCAGTGGATTAAATGAAGGGGATAGCGTAATTAAAAGCTGATGAATAGTATGAATAACTTTAAAAAATATATAGCCGCTTTTACGTCAGCAGCTTTGATGGTAACCGGGGTCATATCTATGACCGGATGCGCTGCCGAAACGGGAGATGATGAAGTTATAGAGCTTCTCGACCCCGTAAGTGTATCAGTTAGCTGCGCCCCCGTTACGAGACGTAACATATACAGTTCCAAGATCCTTTCGGCAATATGCACTCCGAACGTTACGGAATATGCTTTCGATAAAGATATTGTCTTTTCGGAGTACAACGCTATGCCCGGAGATCTTGTAAAGGAGGGAGATATCCTTATCAGCTCCAATACCTCGGAGCTTGATGACAAGATCAAGGCACAGAGAGAGTACATCGCTTCTATGCAGGAAGAGTATGATGACTCTATGGAACAGATGCGGGATACGGAAGCGAAAAACAAAGCGGACTACGAGTACAAGAAACAGATAGTCACAAATCTTGAAAACAGTAAGCCCGCGGAAACGGATGCGACTTATGCCGCATGGGCAAAGGATTATAAAACCTACGACGGACAGAGCAGATACGCTTCTATAGCTTATGATAGGATAGTGCTTCAGATAAAGGAAAAGGAAGAGCTCTTTAAACTTGACCTTGATTATCAAAAAAGCCTTTTGAACGATCTTATCAGACAGCGAAATGAAAAAGAGCTTATAGCATCAAAGAGCGGTTTAGTCGTAGCTTTGGGATTTTGGAGTAACGGCTACTACACAGAGCCTTACGGAGCAGGAGACTATATCCGTAAAGATACTGCTGTAATGGCTCTCGGAGATCCCGATTCAAAGGTGTTTAAAACCTCTTATATCAATAAGGGCGAGATAAACAAGGCCGAAGATGTATATGCCGTAGTAAACGGAAAAAGATACGAAGTAACTTACGAGGAAATGTCCTCAGAGGAGTATAAGAGACTTTCCGAGAAGAACGGTAATGTTTTCAGCTCCTTTGTGATCGATGACCCCAACGGAGAGGTTAGTTACGGAGATTATGCAGTTATCGTTTTGGTTAATGCAAAGAGGGAAAACGTACTCAGCATTCCCGCGTCGTCCGTAGTAAACGATCCGGCCCTGGGCTCATACGTATACGTATTCCAGGATGATTCCTATAAGGAAAGATACATTAAGGTCGGTGCCAAGGAAGGTCAGTTCGTTGAGGTGCTTTCAGGACTTGAAGAAGGAGAGATGGTTAAGTCCGAGTATAAGGAAAAAAGCGGAGTTAACGAAGATACCGTAAAGAAGGGCTCCATCAGCTACACATTTTCCGATGACGGTTATCTCCTCTATCCTACATCAGAGAGAATCGGAACCGGCGTAAGTTATGGAACGGTTTATTTGGATGAGGTGCTTGTTTCGAGATACCAGATGGTCGAAAAAGGAGATGTTATCGCCAGGGTTCATGTTGTTTCAGACAGCGTAGAGCTGCAGAGAGCGGAGAGAGAACTCCTTAGACTTAACGAAAAGCTTGATACTCTTATTAAAGACGGAGAAGAGGACAACAAATACGCTATTAAGGGCGTTAAGAAACAGATTTCCGACAAAGAAGAGTACATAAAGGAACTTAAAAAAGACGCATCGGTTAGCAAAATCGTCGCGACGAGCACAGGTATTGTTACCGAGGTTACAAATAAGGTTCCCGGAGATCTCTTATCGGGAAATGACAGCGTAGCCAGAGTGGCAAGCGGAGATTCCTGCTTTATTATGGTGGAAGACGAGGACGGAAAGCTTTCCTACGGAAATAAGGTTAGCGTCTCTTACTTAGACCCGAACGGTCAGAGCAAGTCCGTCGAAGGACAGGTTATGACAGCTAACGGTATGAGTATCAGCAAGTCGCTTTTCTCGGGATTTGCCGTTGTCAAGCTTCCCGTCGAAGCTATCGCCGAGATGGCCGGAAGCTCGAAAAATGCCGAAGGCTGGTGGAGCAGAGTAAGAGTTGATGTTAAAGCTAATATCCGCTCTATGGAAAATGTTCTTATCATCCCGAAAAAGGCAGTTACTGACGTTAACGGAACGCCTTACGTAACCGTTGTAGACGAAAACGGTTCTAAGCATATGACGAGCTTTATAGCCGGCGGATCCGACTCTTCAAACTATTGGGTGGTGGAAGGAATTACAGAAGGTACAAAGATATGTTGGGAATAATGTTACAGAAAATGTGGCACAAGAAATGGATGAATCTCAGCCTCCTTTTGGGATGCATCCTCCTTGTTGCGACCGCTATAAGCTTCCCACTTTACCAGGAAGCAGTTTACGACCGCATGCTGCAGGACGAATTTGATTACTACTTGGCTTCGACGGGAACATGGCCCACACAGATTTCCGTCCTCATCTCCTCAAAGAAGGACAGAGGCGGAAATACTATGAAATCCATGGAAGCCCTTATGCCGAAGCTTTACTCCGATTTAAGTGTTACGCCTAAGGAGACTGTTCTTTACTACTGTCTTACCAAGTATGGTGTACATTCGGAGTATATGAGAAATGATGCGGATGATCTATACGCAAGACTCGGTACCAAGAGCGGACTTAAAGATCACGCTAAGCTCATCTCGGGAGAGATGTATTCCGAGAGCGGTCTTACGGAGGACGGCGCCATTGAGGTTGTCATCAGCCAGGATTGCATGACCAAGCAGGGCTATCTTGTGGGAGAGACCATTGACTTTGACGCTGCCAAGGACCATGACGGACACCCTTTAAGAGTTTATATTAAAGGTGTATTCGGAAAAGAGAATGAAAATGATTATTACTGGCAGGAAAAGAAGGGCGAGTTCGATGATGTATTCCTTATGAACACAGACCTGTTCATGAATATGTTCACCGGCGACAATGCTGATAAGTACACCATAGTCTGCAACTATACAGCTATGTTTGAGTATGAGGATATCAGTGCATCAAGCATTGAAAACCTTTCTGCATGGACAGAGTACTATGTTCACAGAAGCTCTTATAAAAACGTTATTTCAGATCCTCCCTACGTAGATGTTATTGCAAGCTACAACAATAAGCACTCAAGAATCTCTGCAACTCTTGTGATCCTGCAGATTCCCGTACTTATTATGCTTGCGGCATTCCTTTTAATGATCTCCGGACAGATGTATGAGATGGAGAGAAACGAGATATCCGTTATAAAGAGCCGTGGTTCTTCAAGAGCGCAGATTTTCAGACTCTATCTATATCAGGGACTGTTCCTTACAGGCCTCGGAGCCCTGATCGGTATTCCTTTCGGAATGCTTCTTGCAAAGCTCCTTGGCGCTACTAGAAACTTCCTTATATTTGACCTTTCGGAGACACTGGCGGTACGTTTTACACCCATGGCGGCTATTTACGCGGGAGCAGCTATGCTTCTCGGACTCATCTGCCTTACAGTCCCTGCTATAAAGCACAGCCGCGTATCCATCGTAAATTTGAAGCAGCAGAAGGCTATGAAGAAAAAGGCCCTCTGGGAGAAGCTTTTTGTTGATGTTATCTGCATCGTCGTAGCGGGTTACGGATATTACAACTTCCGTAAAAACTCCGCTGATATGGCAGAGAGCGTACTTAACGGAAAGTCCCTGGATCCCCTGCTTTACCTTGCCTCATCCCTTATGATCATCGGACTGGGACTATTGTTTTTAAGACTTCAGCCCCTTGCTCTTAAGCTGATCTACACAATAGGCAAGAAGCGCTGGAAGCCTGCAAGCTTCGTTTCCTTTATGGAGAATGTAAAGAACGGACGCAAGCAGCAGCTTATAATGCTTTTCCTTATTATGACCGTATCTCTTGGTATGTACCATTCAACCGTAGCACGTACCATAGTTGAAAACGCTGTCGCAAATACGGAGTACAAGGACGGATGTGATCTTGTTATGAAGGAGGTCTGGACCGAGATCATCGATCAAAACGGTGCCAAGACAGGAGCATATATTGAGCCCGATGTGGGAAAATATTTATCTGCCCCCTTTATAGATAGTTATACTAAGGTATATAATATTACAGATGCCACCGTTTCAGCCGGAACAAGCGGTAAGCTTCCCGTGAATGTGCTCGGTATTCAGACAAAAGAATACGGACAGATCACATACGTTAAAAAGAAGCTTAACGGAAAGCATTATTATGAACTTTTAAATGAACTTGCGGTTGTGGAAAACGGAGTACTTGTTTCTTCCAATTTCCGCGATAAACTTGGATACAAGGTGGGAGATACCATCACCTATCTTAACTCAAGAAATAAATCCGCAAGCGGTGTCATCATCGATTTCTTTGATTACTGGCCTGCTTTTTCATCAGAGGTTTCCGTAGTTCAGCCCGACGGTAAAGTGGCTGTGGAGAGCAATTACTTAGTTGTGGCTCATTACGAATATCTCCATGAAAAGTTAGGAGAGATGCCTTTTGAAATCTGGGCTTCGCAAAAAGAGGGAACAGGCACTAAGGACATCTTTGACTGGATCCAGACAAACGATGTAAGACTTACGAAATACATCAACAGAAATGTTGACCTTGAGGATGCGGCTACAGACCCTCTTCTTCAGGGAACCAACGGAGTCCTTACTATGGGATTTGTCGTAACATTGCTTCTTTGCGGAGTAGGTTACCTTATCTACTGGATAATGGCATTAAAGGAAAGAGAACTTGTTTTCGGCGTACTCCGTGCATCGGGATTCCACAAGTCAGAGCTTTTCCATATGCTTATAAATGAGCAGATCTTTTGCGGCATTCTTTCAATACTTGCGGGATTCGGTATCGGTAAACTGACATCTTTCCTGTTCGTTCCTATTTTGCAGAAGGCCTACGCTTCAACATCACAGATTCTGCCGATGCAGCTTATCACAAACAGCGCTGATCTTGTCAGACTGATCGCTGTTATCGGAACGATGATGATCGTATGTCTTGCCGTTCTTACGGTAATGCTCCTTAGGATGAACGTAGCTAAGGCACTTAAGTTAGGAGAAGACTGATAATGGGGAACAACGTAATAGAAGTCGAAAACGTATCAAGAGCGTTTCCGGTACCCGGGGGAGAGTTTTGGGCTCTCAAAAAGATAAATGCACAGATTCCGGAGGGGTCCTTTGTTATACTTAAAGGACGCTCCGGTTCAGGTAAGACAACACTTCTTAACCTTATCTGTACTTTAGATAAACCTACTGAAGGTATCATCAAAATAGACGGAACCGATGTAGCGAAGCTTTCGGACCATGAAAAAGAAGATATGAGAAGAACAAAGATGGGATTTGTATTCCAGTCCGTATCTCTCATCCCTTCCCTCAACGCATTCCAGAACGTAGAGTTTTCGATGCGAATGGCCGGCATCGCTCCCGGAAAAGAAAGAGACAAGAGAGTAGAAGAGTGCCTTAAGCTTGTAGGCCTCGGAAACAGACTTACTCATATGCCTGCAGAGATGTCCGGTGGTGAGCAGCAAAGAGTTGCCATTGCCCGCGCTCTTGCCCACAAGCCTAAGCTTATCCTTGCCGACGAGCCTACCGCAGAGCTTGACAGCGCTATGGCTGCCAGAGTTGCGCAGCTTTTCGCCGACATGAGTAAGAAAGAAGGTATCTCGATCCTTATGACCACACATGACGTGGGACTTATGGGTGCGGCAGACTTTTTGATTGAGCTTGAAAATGGAGAACGTATCGATGGCAGAAACAATGATTAAGGCTGACAACCTTGTAAAGATTTATAAAACAAAGGAAACGGAAGTACTCGCCCTCCAGGGACTCGACCTTACGGTCGAGGAGGGGGAGCTTACCGCTATAATCGGTAACAGCGGAAGCGGTAAATCCACATTCCTTAATATGATCGGCGGACTTGACCGCCCCAGCGCAGGTTCTCTTTTTGTAGCGGGAAGCAACCTTTTTACTATGACAGAGAAAGAGCTTGTACTCTATAAGAGAGATACCGTCGGATTTGTCTGGCAGAACAACGGAAGAAATATGCTTCCCTTCCTTTCCGCAATTGAAAATGTTATGCTTCCTATGAGCCTTTCTTCAACGAAGAAAAAGCATGACAAGGCTATTGAGCTTCTTGAGCTTGTGGGAATGGTCCATAAAAAAGGCAGCAGAATGAATATGCTTTCCGGCGGTGAACAGCAAAGGATCGCTATCGCCATAGCCCTTGCGAATTCACCAAAGCTTCTTCTTGCGGACGAGCCTACCGGAAGCGTAGATACAAAGACGGCAAATTACATCTTTGATGTATTTACGGAGCTTAACAGACGAGGACAGACCATCCTTATCGTTACTCATGATACCGCCCTTTCAAAGAAGGTTAAGCGTGTTGTAGCCATAAGAGACGGAAAGATAAGCTCCGAGCGTGTACTTAAAGAGGCATACGCAGACAGACTTAAAGAGAGCGATATCGACTGGAGAAGCGAAGATACCCAGGACGAGTACGCTGTACTCGACAGAGTTGGAAGATTGCAGCTTCCTCAGGAGATGGTTGCAGGCCTCGGCCTTGATGACAACAAAGTCAAAGTATTTGTTAAAGACGGTCAGATAGTAATATCAAAACCGGAATAAGTATTCCGCATATGTAGCGCAATTGCTCTAAATCCAAACATGTGCGGCCTAAGGGGTGCAAATGGAAAAGAAAGTCAGATTTCATCTGCCCGGACTTAGATATAATTACCCTCTTAATATGTTTTGGCTGAGTATGCTAAAGCAGTATCCTCAGTATTTCAGAGAGGGTGTCGAGATAGGCTCCTGCTTCGGAGAATTCCCTATGTCCCTTTGGACAGGGGGAAGATACGTAAGCGGAGACCAGTGCGACGCAGGTTATATCAAGGCCGTTATCAAGAATCTTAACGATCAGGGAGTTCCGGTTCGTTTTACCTATACCAACCCCGAGATCACTAAAGAGGATCTTGACGATCCATATTGCAATTTCTGTATGGAATGCGCAAATAACGGTAAAAACGAAGTTATAATCTTTTCGCCGGTACTTGAGGAGTATCTCAGAAAGAAATATCCGAACTTTGCCTATAACAGCTCCACCTGTAAAGAGATCAGGGATCTTGATGCACTAAACGCCGAGATTGCGAAGGATTATAAGTACGTTGTCCTTGATTACAATTTCAACAACAGATGGGATATTTTAGAGAAGGTAGAGCATCCCGAAAAGCTTGAGATCCTCGTTAATGCTCTTTGCATACCGGATTGCCCGAGAAGAGGAGAGCATTATATAAACCAGGCAAGGAACGAGAGAATCGCGATCAAGAACCGATCCCTTCCTCCCGAAAAGCGTATTCCTACCATCCCCTGGCACTGCGAGTACGGAGACAAAAACAATCTCCACACGATACAGGATTACAGAACCTTTGTTAAGCCTGAGGATATCTGGGAAAAATACGTTCCCGCAGGAATAAATAATTTCAAGATCGAGGGAAGAACGGCCAATCTCTTCTCACTGATCGATACATATTGTTTCTTTATGCTTAAGCCTGAGCACGCCGGAGAAGCCAGATTGCTGCTCCTTAATAATCTGACTCACGCGGGTATCATCACCGTAAATAAACCCCGTCCCGGCCGCTGGCCTTAGAGGTGTGATATATGTCTAAATATGTTTACTGGCATTTGCCCGGTTTTTGTGTTTTTAAAGGTCTTAATACTACTGTAATAGAGCTTATGAAAGAGTATCCAAACTGCTTTCATGAGGGCTACCGAATAGGCAGCGTTTATGGCTCCTTCCCCGGAGCTATATGGAACGGCGGCCGTACTATCCTGGGATTTACATCTAAAAATGATGTCCAAAGGATAATAAAGCATTATAATTCAAAAAATGTCCCCGTAAGATTTACCTGGACAAACTCCCTTATCGAGGAGAAGCATTTAAATGATACGCTCTGCAATCTGATAATGAGGGAGGCCGATAACGGTCAAAACCAGGTCCTTGTAAATACGCAGATACTTGAGGATTATCTCAGGGAGAAGTATCCAAATTTTAAGTATATCTCATCAACCACAAAGCGTATTACAGATCCCGAAAAGCTGAAAGAAGAGCTCGATAAGGATTACTTTATGGTTGTGCTTGATTATGATCTAAACCATGACGAGGATGTCCTTAAGAGTCTTGAACCTGTAGCGGACAGAGTCGAGATTTTGGTTGACGAGATTTGTTTTCCGGGCTGCCCCAAGAGGCTTGCTCACTACCGCGACGAATCCTTAAAACAGCTTGAGTATGAGATTGCGGCGCCCTTTGAGTGCCCCAACAAGCAGCAGACAAAGTGCTTTTCCGATTGTATGGCCCGCCCGGCTTTTATCTCAAATACCGATATAAAAAGCTATATAGACAGAGGATTTGAGAACTTTAAGCTTGTCGGAAGAGGACTTCCCCAGAGTCTTGTTATCGATTCCTATGTGTACTACCTTGCAAAGCCCGATAAACAGGAATTTATTAGGGAACAGATTGCAAAAAGGCTATCTCAGCTACAGGTGCAGTCACAGGCTGCAAAAAGAAGATAAGAATTAAAACAGAGTGCTTATACGGCATTCTGTTTTTTTGCGCAAAATTTGAGAAGTATGACTAAAAACAGATATTGTTTTATTAGTAAAGGGACATGTTAGAGAATAAAATAAAAATTGGAAGAAAATGTTTTAAACCGGAGGAATTTTGTATGAGAATAGGCTCATGCGTAAAAATAATCTTGGAAGAAGAGGCTTTTTCAGGCGTTAAAAAGATCGCCGGAAAGGTTTCAAAGGACTTTGAAGCGGTTACCGGAAAGGCCGCAGATATCGCTGATATTTCCGCTATAGGTGCAAAGGACGGATCCGCGTTTGTTTTAGTCTGCACCTTGGGAAAGAGCCCTATACTTGATAAGCTTATAGGCGATGGAGCGTTTGACGCTTCAAAGATAAAGGATAAGTGGGAAGTATACTCTTTCGGAAAGATTACTATAGAAGGAGAGGAAGTACTTCTTATCGCAGGAAGCGACAAGAGAGGAACGATCTACGGTATGTTCCATCTTTCGGAACTGCTTGGAGTAAGTCCCTGGTACTGGTTTGCCGATGTTACTCCCGCTAAAAAGGACTATATCGAGATCGGGGACGGAGACTGCTTCGTATCAAAGGAACCGTCGGTTAGATACAGAGGACTGTTTATAAACGACGAGTGGCCCGCTTTCGGAAACTGGACCTTTGAGCATTTCGGCGGCTTTACCACCGAGATGTACGACCACGTATTTGAGCTTCTGTTAAGGCTTAAGGGAAACTATCTCTGGCCCGCTATGTGGACTTCAAACTTTTCTCTTGACGGCCCCGGACTTTCAAACGCGGAGCTTGCCGATGAGTACGGGGTTGTAATGAGTAACTCCCACCACGAGCCCTGCCTTCGCCACAGCGAGGAGTGGGATAAGGTAAAGGGTGAGGATACTCCATACGGAACAGCCTGGAACTTTGACAAGAACAAGGCCGGTCTTACCAATTACTGGAGAGATGGACTAAAAAGAAACGGAAAGTTCGAAAATATTATAACCATGGGTATGCGCGGAGAAAGAGACAGCGAAGTTTTAGGCACTACCGCAACCCTTAAGGATAATATCGATTATCTTAAAGAGGTAATCACTACTCAAAACGCTCTTATAAAAGAGACTATTTCCGAGGACCTGGATAAGACAAAGCGCATGCTTGCCATCTACAAGGAAGTTGAGAAGTATTTCCACGGAGATGATACCGCCGAAGGCTTAAAGACCTGGGACGGACTTGACGGTATTACATGTATGCTTTGCGAGGACAACTTCGGAAACTTACGCACTCTTCCCGAAGAGGGACAAAGAGACCGTAAGGGCGGATGGGGTATGTATTACCACTTCGATTATCACGGAGACCCCATCAGCTACGAGTGGATAAACTCTACTCATATAGCCCGTACCTGCGAGCAGATGAGCCAGGCTTACGAATACGGAGTAAGAGAGATCTGGATCGTCAATGTAGGAGACCTTAAGCCACAGGAGTTTCCTCTTTCCTATTTCCTCGATCTTGCTTACGACATCGATAAATGGGGAACTGCTAACCCCGACGCAGTAAGCGAGTATACAAAGAGATTCGTAGAAATGCAGTTTGGCGCTTTATCCAAAGAGGACAAGGCTCTTACCGGAAAGCTCCTTGAAAACTACACGAGACTCAGCTATATCAGAAAGCCCGAGGCTCTCGGAAGCGAGACTTACCATCCTGCCAATTACAGGGAATCCGAGATCCTTATTTCCAAGGCCGAGGAGCTTAGTGCTCTTGCGGAGAAGATGGATGAAAAGCTAAAGGGAAACGATCTTTATGACGCATATTTCCAGCTTGTCACCTTCCCCGTAAAGGCATATTGCAATCTTTTAAAGATGCAGCTTTTTGCGGGAAAGAACCATCTATACGCTTCTCAGGGAGCGGTAAGAGCAAACGCTCTTGCAGGGAAGGTAAAAGAGTGCATTGATTTAGACAGGGAACTTACTAAGAAGTATCATAGTCTTAATGACGGAAAGTGGAACGGACTTGCCCTTTCGGAGCATGTTGGATTCAGACACTGGAATGACGAAGAGTGCGCTTATCCTGTAATGGCAACTATAGAGCCCGCGAACAAACCGAGGATGATAGTAAGCGTTTCAAACAGCTCTATAGCTACTCAGGGCGGTGACTGGACAAGACAGAGACTCATCATCGACGATTTCGTAAGACCTGAAGTTAACGAGAGCCGTATCGTTATAAAGAACGGCGCTTTAAAAGAGTTTGATTTTGCTTTGGAAAATCTCCCCGAGTTTATTACGGCGGAAAAAATGTCCGGAACCGTTGGTTACAAGGATGAAGGAAACGAAAGTAGCGAGACTTCTGTACGCCTTATACTTGACAGGGATGCTCTTAAAAAGGCTTTGGTGGGTAAGGACGAGCTTATTAAAACCATTACAGTCCGTACAAAGTTCTCCCATGTTGATATAGATCTTGTATTTTCATCAAATACCGATGAAAGAAAAGTACCTGTTCTTTCCGGGGAAGTTCTTAACAAGGAGATGCGTTTTACTCCCGGAGCCGGCGCATCCGTTTCAAATGAGCTCGGACTTGTATTCGAGATGAAGGATGCAAACCTTGTAGCCACAGAAGGCGGAGAGTATCGCCTGCTTAAGGGCTTTGGAAAGTATGACAGCGGACTTAAGGCTTTCCCTGTTACAAAGTCGTTTAAGCCGGGAACTGACGCTCCTTATGCGGAGTTTAAGTTTGATTCCGAGAATGAAGCGACTTACGAATTTACCATTATCACAGCACCCAACAACCCGGTGGTTAAGGGAAATGAGATGTCTGTAGGCGTATCTCTCGGAGGAGAAATCCGCGAAGTAGCTACTGTAACCAAGGGTTATGACGGCGGCGAGAGAAGCTGCGCTATGTGGGCAGCGGGAGTCCTTAACCAGGAGCATAGAACAAGTTTTGAACTAAAGGCTTCCAAGGGAGAAAACACCTTAAGGATCTACGCAAAAGATCCCGGTGTTACCCTTGAGCGCGTACTTATAAGACAGTCAGGAACAAAATGGGCTGACGGATATATCGGAATTACTCCCGATTGGATCAAAGAATAGGAGAAATAGCCAATGGATATGACAAAAAATGAAAGCCTTAATGAGAGCTTCCGCCAAAAGGCTAAGGAACTTGTCGCTCAGATGACTTTAGACGAGAAGGTCAGTCAGACAACGAACTGGGCAAAGGCTGTGGACAGACTCGGCATCAAGGCGTACAACTGGTGGAACGAAGCGCTTCACGGCGTTGCAAGGGCCGGCGTCGCAACAGTCTTCCCCCAGGCGATAACAAGTGCGGGAAGCTTCGACGAAGACCTTCTTGAGAAAATTGCTGACGTGATCTCCACAGAAGGCAGAGCAAAATACAATGAGCAGCAAAAGTACGATGACACGGATATTTATAAAGGACTTACCTTCTGGTCACCCAATATAAATATATTCCGCGACCCCAGATGGGGAAGAGGACATGAGACCTTCGGAGAGGATCCTTATCTTACTTCCAGACTTGGAGCGAGATTCGTAGAAGGTATCCAGGGACATGACGAGAAGTACATGAAGGCCGCAGCCTGCGCAAAGCACTTTGCGGTTCACTCAGGTCCCGAAGACATCAGACACAGCTTTAACGCTGTGGTAAGCGACATTGACCTCTGGGAGACTTACCTTCCCGCATTCAAGGTCCTTGTAGAGGATGCAAAGGTTGAAGCGGTTATGGGTGCTTACAACAGAACCAATGGTGAAGCTTGCTGCGCAAGTAAGACCCTGCTTCTTGATATCCTTCGCGATATGTGGAACTTTAAGGGACATGTTACCAGCGACTGCTGGGCACTTAAGGATCTTAACGAAGGCCACGGACTTACAAAGGATCTTGAAGAGTCAGCGGCACTTGCTGCAAACAACGGCTGCGATGTCAACTGCGGAAACTGTTTCGAGCTTTTAAATCTTGCTGTTAAAGACGGCAAGGTTTCCGAGGAAAGACTTGATGAGATGGTTGTTAATCTCTTTACTACCCGTATGAAGCTGGGGCTTCTCGGTGAGGTTAATGACAATCCTTACGACAAGATAGATTACCTTTCGGTCGATACTGATGAGAACAAAAAGTTCAATCAGGAGGTTGCCCTTCAGAGTATGACTCTTTTAGAGAACAGAAATGGTGCGCTTCCTCTTGATATTACCAAGATTAAGACTCTCGGTGTCATCGGACCCAATGCAAACTCAAGACGCGCTCTTGTTGGAAACTATGAGGGAACATCTTCCGAGTATATTACCGTTCTCGAAGGTATCAAGGGATATATTGATAAGTATGCTGCACATAACGCAGCAGAAAAGCCCAGAGTCCTTTATTCCGAAGGATGTCATCTCTACAAGGACAGAGTTGAGAATCTCGGTACCCCCAATGACCGTATGAGCGAGGTTAAGACTATCTGCAATTATTCTGATGTTGTTATCGTGGTTGTAGGTCTTGACGCTACTCTTGAAGGAGAAGAGGGAGATACCGGAAACCAGTACGGATCCGGAGATAAGAGAGATCTTAAGCTTCCCGGAAATCAGCAGCTTATAGTTGATACATGCTTAGAGAGCGGAAAGCCCGTTATCATCGTCCTTATGTCAGGAAGTGCTATGCAGATGCAGGGAGCAGAGGAAAAGTGTGCGGCTTATCTCTATGCCGGATATCCCGGAGCTCAGGGCGGAGCGGCTGTTGCAAAGATCCTCTTTGGCGAAAAAAGTCCCGAAGGTAAGCTTCCCATCACCTTCTATCATGAAGTAGATGAGCTTCCCGAGTTTACAAACTACGCTATGAAGGGGAGAACTTACAGATATATGGAGCAGGAAGCTCTTTATCCTTTCGGATACGGACTTTCCTACAATCCCATCGAGCTTTCGAATGTAAGGGTTACTCCCGAGGGCAATGGATTAAAGGTTTGCGGTGACTTTGCAAATCTTGGAAAGCTTGAAGGGGCGGAGACCTTACAGGTGTATGTATCTGTTCATAAGGAAGGGGCTCCCAAGTGGCAGCTTAAAGGGCTTAAGAAGGTAAGGCTTCTTCCCGGAGAGCTTAAGCATGTAGAGCTTGAGCTTCCTAAGGAGGCTTTAGGACTTCATCTTGGAAAGAATGAAGTTACGGTTAGTGGCGATGTTACGGTTTACGTTGGAACTCATCAGCCGGATGCACGCAGCTTCGCACTTACGGGTACGAGACCTGAGGAGTTTAAGTTTACGGTAAGTGACAGTTCAATTACTGTAAGATGATTGTATGTCGCGTCGCGACCACGGCAACTATATTTCTTCGATAGGGGCTACGCTACTAAGCTCGTGTCACTTTGCTCAGTACAAAATCGCCCGGCTTTAACTCGCGACGCTCGCCTCATCATGGCGAGCTGCTCGAACAATTTCGCCGGGACCGATTTTCGCACGTGCCACTTGCTAAGTGCTCCGCCAAATATCTCAGAAACATAGTTCGCCGCACTCGCGACTCTACCCAATAATCAGATAAACAATGCAAAATGAAAAGGAGACAAACTAATGTTATACGTAGGAATTGATCTTGGAACAAGCGCTGTAAAATTGCTTCTTATGGATGAAAAGGGGGATATTAAGAAGATCGTATCGAAAGAGTATCCGCTGTATTTTCCTAATCCTGGATGGTCGGAGCAGAAGCCCGAGGACTGGTATGAGCAGTCAATCGCAGGACTTAAGGAGCTCTTAGAGGGACAGGATAAGAGCCAGGTAGCCGGAATCAGCTTTGGCGGACAGATGCATGGCCTTGTTATCCTTGATGAGAACGATAACGTTATCCGTCCCGCAATCCTTTGGAACGACGGAAGAACCCAGAAGCAGGTTGACTACCTCAATAACGAGATCGGAAAGGCAACCCTTTCAAAGTACACTGCAAACATCGCATTTGCGGGATTTACCGCTCCCAAGATCCTTTGGGTCAAGGAAAACGAGCCCGAGAACTTTAAAAAGATCAAGAAGATAATGCTTCCCAAGGATTATCTTGCATATAAGCTCACAGATACCTTCTGCACCGATTATTCAGATGCTTCGGGAATGCTTCTTCTCGATGTAGAGAATCATAAGTGGTCAAAGGAGATGTGCGACATCTGCGGAATCACAGATGATATGCTTCCCACTATTTACCAGAGCTATGAAAAAGTGGGAGAGCTTAACCACGAGCTCGCTATGGAACTCGGTCTTAAGGATGGCGTTGTTGTGGCAGCAGGCGCAGGAGACAATGCGGCAGCAGCAGTAGGAACAGGAACCGTTGGTGATGGGGCATGCAACATCTCTCTCGGAACAAGCGGAACACTCTTTATCTCTTCAAATAAGTTTGGAGTAGACTCAAATAATGCGCTCCACTCATTTGACCATGCTGATGGCAAATTCCACCTTATGGGATGCATGCTTTCAGCAGCTTCCTGCAACAAGTGGTGGATGGATGAGATCATCGGAACCAAGGAGTACGGAAAGGAGCAGGAGCCTATTACCGACGATAAGCTTGGAAATAACCATGTTTACTTCCTTCCTTACCTTATGGGTGAGAGATCACCTCACAACAACCCCAATGCAAGAGGAACCTTTATCGGTCTTACTATGGACAATACCCGCGCCGATATGACTCAGGCTGTACTTGAAGGTGTTGCATTTGCTCTTCGCGATTCAATGGAAGTAGCAAGAAGCCTCGGAATTGCTCCCGAGAGAACAAAGATCTGCGGCGGTGGAGCTAAGAGCCCTCTCTGGCAGAAGATGATGGCGAATATCATGAACATGAAGGTTGATATCCTTGAGGTTGAGGAAGGACCTTCCTTAGGCGGCGCTATGCTTGCTGCTGTTGCCTGCGGAGAGTACTCTTCCGTAGAAGAGGCTGCTAAGGCTATCGTTAAGGTTAAAAAGACCGTTGAGCCGGATCCGGAAATCGCAGCAAGATATGAAGCTAAGTACAAGGTATTCAAGCAGATTTATCCTGCTTGCAAGAATGTTTACGACGCAATCGCAAATAATTAAACGTTAAGGTTATATTAAGGTTTGCCTGTTTTAAAGGAAAGGTTCGCATCTTATAATCGTCTCATAAGATAAGTCATGCAAAAAAACATAGCATGAAAACAGTTCATTCTTGTATATATGACAAAGAGAGAGGAGCCTATTATGTGGACCAGAAGAGAACTTAAAGACAGAGCAAAAGTTACATTTAAGAAAACCTATTGGAAGCATGTACTTGTATCGATCGTACTTGCAATGGTGGTAGGAACGGCCGGAGGAGTAAGCTCGGGAATTTCTTCATCAATAAGCAATGTGGGAAATGTTATCGGACATGGTGCGGGATCGTCAAGTTTTGATGAGGACGATTTAGAGGATTTTAAAGATGGAATAACCGATGGCTACAATGATTACAAATTTGATTGGGACGAGAGAGAAGAATCTGAATCTGATGAAGAAAATGATATTGGTTTTTCTCTGGATCCCGAGAGCGGAGAGTTTACCATTGACGGTAAGACCTACACTATTGACAAACCCACCAGATCAGCTGCCATCGGAGCAGCAGTGGGAGTTGCCGCAGCGGTAATCCTTGCGATGATGTTCATAGGACTTATCCTGAGCCTCTTCGGAATTGCGGTTGATATCTTCGTTTACAACCCTATCGAGTACGGCTGCCAGAAGTTCTTCAAAAGATCGATGGATGAAAACCAGAGCCTTGGAGTAATGTTTAACGGATTCAAGGACGGTTACAAGAATATCGTTAAGGTAATGTTCTTCAGAGACCTCTTCGTATTCCTTTGGAGCCTTCTGTTTATCATCCCCGGTATCGTAAAGGGATATGCTTACCGCCTTGTACCTTACATCCTTTCCGAGAATCCTTCTATGAGCAAGGATGAGGCACTTAAGGAGAGCAACAGACTTATGATGGGCAACAAGTGGAAGGCATTCGTACTTGACCTTTCATTTATCGGATGGAACATCCTTTGTCTCCTTACCTGGGGCGTACTTGATATATTCTATGTCGGACCCTACAGAAACGCTACTTATGCAGCTTTCTACGAAGCAGTTAAAGCTGAGAAAAATGAAGCAGAGCTTCCTACAGTTTAATTAAAAGGTGATACAAATGTCCTATAAAATTTTGATAGCCGATGATGAAGCGGAAATTAGAAGTCTTATAAGACTTTACCTTGAAAATGAAAGCTATGAAGTCCTCGAGGCCGGAAACGGTCTCGAGGCTTTGGCTCTCTTTAACAAAGAGCATCCGGATATGTGCATACTGGATATTATGATGCCGGAGATGGACGGATACGGTGTTCTTAAAAAGATAAGAGAGACCAGCAACATACCGGTACTGATCCTCTCCGCAAAGGATGAGTACTCCGAAAAGATACTGGGCCTTAATCTCGGGGCGGACGATTATATCGCAAAGCCCTTTAATCCCCTTGAAATAGCGGCAAGAGTTGCCTCTCAGATGAGGCGTTATTATAAGCTGGGATCGGGAGAGAGTAAGCAGCCCGCAACTGTAACCTTTGGTGATCTTACTCTTGACTGTGACGGATGCACTCTTATAAGGGACGGGGAAAAGATCGAGCTTACAACCGTTGAGTTTAAGATCATGGAGCTTTTTATGGGGCATCCGGGAAAGGTCTTTACAAAGCAGCAGATCTACGAACATGCCTGGGGTGAGGACTATATCATCGCGGACAACAATATAATGGTCTCTATCAGTAAGCTTAGGACTAAGCTTTCCGATGACCCTTCAAAATACATAAAGACGCTTCGCGGATTGGGGTATAAGCTTGGATAAGATCAGAGAACTAAGGACCTTTATCGTCAAAAACTTCATAATAGTTCTTCTCCTGGTGGCCTTTACGGAGTCCGCTCTTGTGCTTGTTTTTAACAATGTTATTTTCCCAAAGATAACTCCGCTTATATTTAAGGAAGGTACAAATGTTGAGTACGATGTGATCACGGTGATTGTATTTGCACTTTATATCATTGTACGTTTGATATTGCTTTTTATCTCAAGATACGTTCCCATTGGTCTCGGAAATATAGATGAGAAGGTGATAAACAGTTTTATCCTCTTTGACGGAAACAGTCTTGTTGAAAAATATGAAGCCATTAATCCATGGGTCAGAGTACTGATGTTTATCTGTATTATCCTTATGATCGTGGTGCTCTTTTTTCCGATACTTTTAGCAGGGTCCGTATTTACCGCAAGACTGATGGGGAGATTTGCGGCCCTTGAGGAAGAGGAGAAAAAGAAAAATGTTCTCTACGAGAAAAAAAGGAGTCTGCTCCTTTCGGATATAGCCCATGACCTTCGTACTCCCATAACGACTATCTACGGGTATTCGAGGGCAATACTTGACAATAAGGTGGAAGACGAAAAAAGGGATGAATACTTAAATCTTATCTGTATGAAGGCGGGTAAGGTCGATGAACTGGTTAATCTCTTGTTTGATTATGTAAAGATTGACAGCGAAGGCTTTAAGCTCCATAAAGAAAGAACAGATATTTCCGAACTTGTAAGGCAGGCCGGTGCTTTTCTCTATCAGGATATCTGTGATGCGGGGATGGAGCTTATCCCCGAGATACCGGAAGAGGAGATTTATATAGACGCCGATAAGGTTCAGCTATCGAGAGTAATAGTTAATCTCCTTAATAACAGCATAAAGCATAATCCCGAAGGAACGAAGATCGGACTTTTCCTTTATAAAGAGGATCAAAAGATAAGGATCATTGTTTCGGACAGCGGCCCCCTTATACCGGAGTCTATCGCCCCGAATATATTCGATCCTTTTAAAACGGGAGATGAATCGAGAAAAAGCTCCGGGGGAACGGGTCTTGGACTTTCCATTGCCAGAAAGATCACAAGACTTCACGGCATGGATATCAGGCTTTTACAGGGAAGCGATGCACCGGAAAGAATAAAAAGCGCCGGATTTACGAAGTGCTTTATGATCAGATAGCAAGAACAGAATCCTCAAATAGCAATATTTGGGAACTTTAACTTACGCAATTTTTTGGTATATTTTTATATTAAATAAAGTAAAATAGTATTTGGGTGGATTATGTTTTTCGCCTAAATACTATTTTTTTGTGAGGTAAGACTATGAATATTTTAAAGGTTACCGATCCTGAGTTTAGAAAATACGGCAGGGGCATTAAAAATGTCGATCTTAAGCCTCTTATCGAAGCAATGGCAAACACACCTTGCCCCGATACTTGCGTATATGTGGCCGGTGACCCCGCTCTGGAGGCAGTTTCCACAGCTAAGGATCTTCAGAGAGTATACTACGGAGAGCTTCCTATTCAGGTAGGCTACTGCAACGGACACAATCAGAAGCTCAACGCTGTTGAGTACCACAGATGCTCAGAGCTTAACATTGCTCAGACAGACGCTATTTTGATCGTTGGTATGCAGCAGGATATCGAGGATGATTTTACATATGACGCATCCAAGATGGAAGCCTTCTTACTTCCTGCCGGATGCGGCGTAGAGATCTACGGAACTACTCTTCACTACGCTCCCTGCGGAGTAGACGGAAACGGCTTTAGAGTTACCATCGTACTTCCTTACGGAACAAACCACGATCTTAAGGAAGCACATGCCGAGAAGAATCCTAATGTCTGCGACAACGAGGACAGACTTCTTGCAGCCAACAACAAGTGGCTCATCGCTCATAAGGACGGCGGACAGGCCGAGGGAAGCTTCCTTGGACTTAAGGGAGAGAACCTTTCCGTATAAAGAGTTTATAGAAAATAAATATTTTATCGAAATATTTTGGTAGTAATTTAATTTTTAAAGTATATACTATTTAACACAACTATGTATGGAGGAAATAACATCATGATGACAAACATTCCTAATGTGAAACTCGGAATCATCGCGGTTAGCCGTGACTGTTTCCCTATCGCGCTTTCAACACAGCGCAGAAAGAACATCGTTTCCAAGTATGGTGACGATATCTACGAGTGCCAGATCACTGTAGAGAACGAGCTTGATATGCTTAAGGCTGTAGAGGATGTAAAGAAGGCTGAGTGTAATGCTCTTGTAGTATTCCTTGGAAACTTCGGTCCCGAGACTCCCGAAACCCTTATCGCAAAGAACTTCGACGGACCTTGCATGTTTGTTGCAGCAGCAGAAGGTGACGGAGACGTTATCAACGGACGTGGAGACGCTTATTGCGGAATGCTCAACGCTTCTTACAACCTTGGTATGAGACATCTCGAGGCTTATATCCCCGAGTATCCTGTCGGAACAGCTGATGACATCGTTAAGATGATCAAGGACTTCGTTCCCGTAGCAAGAGCCGTGATCGGTGTTAAGAACCTTAAGATCATTACCTTCGGTCCCAGACCTCAGGACTTCTTCGCTTGTAACGCTCCCATCAAGGGACTTTACGAGATCGGCGTAGAGATCGAAGAGAACTCAGAGCTTGACCTTCTTGTTTCTTACAGAAAGCATAAGAACGATCCCCGTATTCCCGAGGTTTGTGCAGATATGGCTAAGGAAATGGGCGAAGGAAAGTACTACAAAGAGCTCAATGAGAGAATGGCTCAGTTCGAGCTTACTCTTCTTGACTGGGCGGAAGAGCACAAGGGCGCTCGTCAGTTTGTTGCATTCGCTGACAAGTGCTGGCCTGCATTCCCCGAAGAGTTCGGTTTCGAGCCCTGCTATGTAAACAGCCGTCTTGTTTCAAGAGGAATTCCTGTAGCATGTGAAGTTGACATTTACGGTGCTCTTTCAGAGTACATCGGAATGTGCGTATCTGCAGATACCGTTACTCTTCTTGACATCAACAACTCTGTTCCTCAGTACATCTTCGACGAGGACATCAAGGGCAAGTACAGCCAGTACACCCTTACCGATACATTCATGGGATTCCACTGCGGAAATACTCCCGAGTGCAAGCTTTGCTCAGACAGAGCCGTTAAGTATCAGCTCATCCAGCACAGACTTCTCGAGCCCGAAGGAAGCGAACCCGACTTCACAAGAGGTACTCTTGAGGGAGATCTTGCTGCATCAGATATTACCTTCTATCGTCTCCAGTGCGATTCACAGGGCAACCTTCGTTCCTACATTGCACAGGGCGAGATCTTAGACGTACCTACAAGATCATTCGGTGGTATCGGAATCTTCGCTATTCCCGAGATGGGACGTTTCTATCGTCACGTACTCGTTCAGAAGGGATATCCTCACCACGGAGCAGTTGCTTTCGCACACGTAGGAAAGTACCTCTTCGAAGTATTCAAGTTCCTTGGAATTAAGGATATTGCATACAACCAGCCTAAGAGCCTTCCTTATCCTACTGAGAACCCTTTTGCATAAGGAAACTGTTTTCTGAAAAATAGTTTATAAAAATTTAAGAATATGAAAACAGGAAACTGATTTTCAGATTCAAATGTAAAGCCCTTGGTTTACTGCTATCCGGCGGAAACCAAGGGCTTTTTGCGCATGAAACCCCACTTTTGCGGGCTTTTTTTGGGTATTATTTACAGTTTCTTTGCCGATAACTATGGTATAATCCGAGTTATGTTTACCGAATAAATAGTTTTAAAGGACGGAAACTGTCAACATAGATTTTGTTTAGAGAATTGTTATTTGAGTTTAAAAGTAAAGCTAAAAGAATATCATCTGAGCGCTCATGATAACAAATGGAGTTGGATTGTGAGTTTTATCAAAAACATTTTTTCATTTTTCCCCAATAGTACTGACAAATTTAAGAAAAAAAACAGTTTAAGGCTTACAAGAAGAATAACCGCTATCGGTATGTCTATACTTGTAGGCTTTACCGGTATTGATATTCCTGCCCTGGCAGACGGAAGCGAAGGCGGTGACAATATCGAAAACCTGGGCGGCGAAGGCCAGGGAGAAAACCAGGGCGGCGAGGGCCAGGGAGAAACCCAGGGCGGCGCAGAAAAAACAGCCGTTGCAGTTCCTGCTTTGACCGGATGGAGCGACGGAACCGTTGCAAACTGGGAACTTGTCGAAAACTGTAACTATAATGTTTTCCTCTACAGAGAAGGAGAGCAGGAAGCTATCGCTTCGGCTGCGAAAGTAACCGTTGGAAGCTATGATTTTTCCGAAAGCTTTTTATCTGCCGGAAAGTATACCTATAAGGTTCAGGCGGTTCCTACGGATGCTATTTCAGAGACAAGTAAGGAATCTGCTCTAAGCTCCGAAGCAGGCTACTCTTATGCTGTAAGCGTTTCGATATCCCGGGGAGAGCATATAACTTCAGTTTCTCCCGCAAGTACTCTTCTTATAGCCGGAAAGAACGGAAGAAATTCCGTAAGTATAAGTGCAGAGGCAGATACTGAGGGAGGCTGGGTATTTGACTCATGGAGCTCTCTGCCTGAAGGAATGACTCTTTCAAACGGCGCAGAAAGCAGAGAGAATACTCTTTCGATAGATGGCTCATACAGCGGAGAACTCTCCGTATCCTTAACAGCAACAGGCAAGGAAGATCCTACGCCTGTTATTCCTGCTTGGGAGGTTTATCCTTCTTCGAACGTAAATCTTACCTACAGCGCAGAGGCGCAGGTAATTAACGCATGTTTAGATGTTCCCGAAGAAAACGTAACTTATAAGTGGTTTAAAAAGACAGGGGATGAGTTTACTCTTATTACCGGATCATCCGGAAGTCGGTTATCTGTAAGAGATGTGGCTGACTCGGGAGTATACAAGGTTTCGGCTGATTATACAATTACCAAGAAAACCGGAACCGTTATAAACGGAACTCTCGAGGGAGAGCCCTTTAACGTAAATATCGCTAAGGCGCCCCTATCCGTAAAGGCAGATACCGTTAACGTAACATATTTAGAAGATGTCCCCGGATCCTTTACCTTTAAGTATTACGGGCTTTTGGGAGATGATGGGGATAGCGCCGGAGATGCTGCTCCTTCGGAGAGCGCAAAGATTACTTCTGCCGGAAGCTTTACCTGCAGCTACGCTTCGGGAGATAATGCCGGAAACTATTGGATCGTGCAAGACCCTAATGGCGGAGCATTTAGCAGCGACAATTACGAGATAACGGTTGATGAAACCGGGCTTTTAAAGGTAGCTCCCAAGGCAGCCGGAGAGGGTACTAATGTCAGCGCTGTTTTGGAAAGCACTTCATGTAAATATACCGGAAGCGCTGTTACTCCCGGGGTTATTGTAACCGACGGAGATATTCATAAGACTCTTACAAGCGAAGATTACTCGGTTTCATATTTTAACAATACTTCTATGGGATCGGCTGATGACGCAAACGGACCCAGAGCGGTAATAAGCTTTAAGAGAAACTATACCGGAAGTATTACTCTTCATTTTGATATCACAAAGGGAGCATATATCCCTGTCGTAACCATTGACGATTACACTCCCGGAGAGTGGATATACGGAGATGGCTCAAAGAGTCTTTCGGTAGGTAATTTCCCGGATGATATGACGGACGCCGAAAAGGCAAATTATAAGATTTACTATGTGAGCGGACATAAATCTCAGGAGGAGATAAATAAGCTCTCTACAGGTTCTGTCAATCAGCCTGTTGATGCCGGAGATTATACCGCATTTGCTATAGTAGGTTCATCATCTAAGTATGAGAGTACACATTCAGCTCCCTGCCACTTTACAATAAGCCCCAAGAC
>ODAI010643268.1_pt1 | contig 45758 bp, 32 predicted proteins | sample 1539321 | NCBI WGS metagenome assembly ODAI01 (sample SAMN02144231, study PRJEB22623) | gut metagenome | biome: sheep rumen | host: Ovis aries | place: New Zealand
CAGGGCTGTAATGAACAAGCCTGACTGGGCTATGCTCGCAGCTCTGAGAAACTCGTTTATCATATCCGCAAGCTGTGCATTCTTATCTTCATATTTTTCAGCACTCACAGCTTATGCGATCCATGTATATGATTTCAAGCTAAAGAAGTTCCTGTTTACATTTATCCTTATGATAATGATGGTACCTACACAGGTATCTGCACTTGGTTTTGTTCAGATGATGAACGACTGGGGTCTTACCAATAATTTCATACCTCTGATCATTCCTTCGATCGCTGCTCCTGCTACATTCTTCTTTATGAAGCAATACATGGACAGTGCACTGCCTCTTGAAATAGTTGAGGCAGCTCGAATAGACGGTTGTGGTGAGTTCAGAACATTCAACTCTCTGGTAACTCCTATTCTGAAGCCTGCATTCGCAGTTCAGGGTATATTCATATTCGTATCCAGCTGGAACAACTTCTTTATTCCTGCTCTGATACTCGATAAGCCCGAGCTGAGAACTCTGCCTCTGGTTATCAATCTCATCAGATCGGCTGACTATACCAAGTTTGATATGGGTGCGGTTTATATGGCAGTTGGTATTTCTATCATACCTGTTGCTATCGTATATCTCGTACTTTCCAAGTTCATTATCCGTGGTATCGCCCTCGGCGCTGTTAAGGGTTAATAAGATCGTAAGCTTATTAGTTGCTTATCATATTAATTTCGGGAGACCGCTGTACTGCTTATTGGCAGTACGGCGGTTTTTCGTTGCATTGTTACGGTATTATACTATTATCGTAGGATGTAATAGTGCAGCCGCTATGATGGTACCGCACCATATTATTTAACAGAAGTTCTTTTTTTGAGGATCATATTTGGATGCATAAACAGGTATTTTTGGGTAATACTTCGGCAAATTTCACTTGATTATTATGTGGAAGTGTGATATAATATAAGCAGTTTAAACAAATTTTAACATAGAAATGAGGCTTGTATTATGAAAATAACATTCATTGGTGCAAACCATGAGGTAACGGGAAGCTGTACCTACGTTGAAGTCGGTGACAAGAGATTTCTTGTGGACTTTGGAATGGAACAGGGTACAGACCTTTATGAAAATGCAAAGATACCATGTTCGCCTTCTGCAATTGATTTTGTTCTGCTGACCCATGCACATATCGACCATTCGGGACTTCTGCCGCTGTTATATGCAGGCGGATTCTCGGGGGATATACACGCTACAAAGGCTACCTGCAATCTATGTTCCATAATGCTGAGAGATTCGGCGCATATACAGGAATTTGAATCTGAGTGGCGAAGCCGTAAGGGCAGACGTAAGGGGCAGGAAGATGTTGAACCTCTTTATACTCTTGCAGATGCTGAGGGTGCAATATCAAAGCTGACACCTCATCCTTACGGTGAGATGATAGAGTTATGTGAAGGTGTCAAGGTGAGGTTCACTGATGCGGGACATCTTCTTGGTTCGGCAAGCATCGAGCTTTGGCTTACTGAGGGCAGTGAAACCAGAAAGATAGTATTCTCCGGAGATATAGGAAATCTTGACCAGCCGCTTATACGTGATCCTCAGTACATAGATGGTGCTGATTACGCAGTGATGGAATCGACCTACGGTAATCGCAGACATGAAAAGGTCACGAATTATGTTGAACATCTGGCTGAACTGATACAGCGAACATTTGATCGCGGAGGAAATGTTGTGATACCCTCTTTCGCTGTTGGCAGAACTCAGGAACTGCTGTACTTCATCAGGCAGATAAAGGAAAGGGAAATGGTGAAAAATCACGCTAATTTCCCTGTGTATGTGGATTCTCCCCTTGCAATAGAAGCAACAAGGGTCTTCATGGAGAACAAGGAGAACTGTTTTGATGCTGAGGCACTTGAGTATGTTGAAAAGGGTATAAATCCTATTACTTTTTCCGATCTTCATATTGCTGTTACAAGTGACGAATCAAAGATGATAAACTTCGATAAAACTCCTAAGATAATTATATCCGCCAGCGGTATGTGCGAGGCGGGACGAATCAAGCATCATCTGAAACACAACTTGTGGCATAAGGAGAGCCTGGTGCTTTTTGTGGGATATCAGGCTAACAATACTCTGGGCAGAAGCCTTGTTGAGGGTGCAAAGACTGTCAAGCTGTTCGGTGAAGAAATAAGTGTGGCAGCTGAAATCAGGGTGCTTCCCGGTATCAGCGGTCATGCGGATATCGACGGACTTGACAAGTGGATAGATTCAATGGAGCGCCCGAAAACCGTGTTTATAAACCACGGCGAGGATGCTGTTATGGAGGAATATAAGCATCATCTGGAGGAAAAGGGCTATAAGGCCCAGACACCTTACAGCGGTGCGGAGTGCGACCTTATCACAGGCGTGTTCACTCAGGCTGAACCAATAAAGGTGGTAAGAAAAACTGCACCCAGTACCGGATATCAGCGGCTTTGTGCATCGCTGGACAGACTTTCCGCACTGGTGGCTGCAAGCAAGGGTCTCAACAACAAGGATCTTGCGAAGCTTACGGATTGCATAAACAATCTGTGTGCGAAGTGGGAAGACTAAAGTATAAACAGGGAGGAACATATCATGGATTTCAGACTTACAGTTAAGCAGAAGATAAGTAATGTTGAATTCGGTGAGGCGGATATCGTCAAGGCTGCAGGTGCTGACGGAAAATTCGAGGCGCAGGCGCTGCCTTTTGCAAAAACAGCTTCCAACGGATTTATCCGCAGCTGGGCTGAGGGCGTTGGCGTTACCCTTGCTACTCAGAAAGACTGGGTAAAGAACATAAAGACAGGCGCTATGGAAAAGGTCGTTACCGTCCGTGACGGCGGCAAACCACTGACTTACGTATTTGTACTGGAAACTTTGTGATATCCGACGATCGTAATACAATAAAACAATGAACCAAAGCCTTATTAGTTTTCGTACAATTCACCGAATTTTAATAAATTAAACGTTTGCGTTGTTGCAATTATTGCAAAAGTATGTTATAATTAACAAGACGATTATTATATAGAGCATTACGGCGGGGGAGATTCATTGGTGTCGTGTGTTCCTATCATTTCAGGAGGAATGTAAAATGGCTAAAAAAACCGAGAAGACCATATCAAAGGAGGAACTGAAAAAGCAGTTCATCGAGGTACTGCACAACGATTTTCAGACCATACCCGATGAGGCGACCGATAAGCAGGTATACGAGGCACTGTCAAAGATAGTTGTCGGCATACTGAAGACCAAGAGAAGACACTTCACAATGGCTACACAGTCTGCGGGCAAGAAGAAGGTGTACTACCTTTCTATGGAATTCCTGATGGGACGTTCTCTCAAGACCTCCCTCTACAATCTGGAAATGAACAATCAGGCAAAAGAGATGCTCAAAGATCTGGGTATCTCCATAAACGGTATATACGAGCAGGAACCCGATGCAGGCCTTGGCAACGGTGGTCTTGGCAGACTTGCTGCCTGCTATCTGGATGCACTGGCTGCTGACGGCTACCACGCAACAGGTTATTCCATATGCTATGAGTACGGTATCTTCAAGCAGAAGCTGGAAGACGGCTGGCAGACCGAGCTGCCCGATAACTGGCTCCCCGGTGGTTCAGTATGGCTTGTGCCTTCACCTACTAAGGCTATCGAGGTACGTTTTGACGGTGAGTTGAAGGAGTATTGGGATAATCAGTACCACTGTGTAACTCATGAGAACTATACTTCCGTTATGGCTGTGCCTTACGACCTGTATGTATCAGGCTACGGCAGCAAAGCTGTATCCAAGCTGAGATTGTGGAAGGCTGAAATGGCTTCTTTTGATATGCCTTTCTTCAACAAGGGCGATTACGCTAAGGCACTTAGCAAGAACATAATGTCACAGGCTATCACCAAGGTACTTTACCCCAATGATAACCACGCTGAGGGCAAGAGCCTCAGACTTCGTCAGCAGTACTTCCTGTGTGCAGCTTCCGTGGGCGATATAGTCCACCAGCATATGTCTGTATACGGTACGCTGGATAATCTGCACGAAAAAGTTGCTATACATATCAACGATACTCATCCTACACTTGCTATCCCCGAACTGATGAGGATACTTCTTGATGACTGCGGTTACAGCTGGGATAAAGCATGGCATATCGTTACAAATACATTCGCATACACCAACCATACGGTTATGCCCGAGGCACTGGAGAAGTGGGACTGCAATCTGCTGAAGAGCGTTTGCCCCAGAATATTCTCTATAATCATTGAGATAAACGAGAGATACTGCCGTGATCTGTGGGAGAGATACCGCGACGAGGCGAAGTGCGGCCATATGTCCATAGTTGAGAACAACAAGGTAAAGATGGCTACTCTCTGTGTACACGCATCACACAGTGTAAACGGTGTTGCAAAGATACACTCCGAGATAATCAAGAAGGAGACTTTCAAGGACGAATATCTTGATACTCCTACCAAGTTCAAGAACGTTACAAACGGTATCGCATACAGAAGATGGCTGTATCAGTCTAACGAGGGACTGACCGAACTTCTGAGAGAGAAGATCGGTGACGGTTTCCTTAAAAATGCTTCCGAACTCAGCAAGCTGGCTGTATTCAAAAACGATGAAAATGTCCTGAACAGGCTGGCAGAAATAAAGAAAGAAAACAAGGAAAAATTTGCAAAGTACGTCAAAAACCAGTACGGCGCAGTTCTGAATACTGATTCCATATTCGATGTACAGGTAAAGAGACTCCACGAATACAAGCGCCAGCAGCTGAATGCGCTGAACATTATCGCTCAGTACAACTATCTGAAAGCTAATCCCAATGCTGATTTCGTGCCCAAGACCTACATCTTTGCGGCTAAGGCAGCACCAGGATACTACATGGCTAAGCAGATAATCAAGCTGATATGGAACATCTCTCAGGAACTGAAAAAGAACGATAAGCTGAGAGAAAAGCTGAATGTTATATTCCTGGAAGACTACAACGTATCCCTTTCAGAGATACTGATGCCTGCGGCTGATATCTCCGAGCAGATATCCCTTGCAGGTACTGAGGCAAGCGGTACGGGTAACATGAAGCTGATGATAAACGGTGCTATCACTCTGGGTACCATGGACGGCGCAAATGTTGAGATACACGAGCAGGTAGGCGATGACAACATCATAATCTTCGGTATGAACGTTGACGAGGTAAATTCTTGCAAGGCAGGTTACAGACCTATCGAGATCTATAACAAGAATCAGATAGTAAAGCAGGCTATCGACACTATACAGTACGGTGTGAACGGAGTACAGTTCCCCGAGATAGCCGATGCACTGAAGAATACAGATACCTACATGGCACTGAAGGATTTCGACAGCTATCAGCAGGCACAGAAGTACGCAAGCGAGTGCTACGCTGACAAGATGAAGTGGCAGAGAATGAGCCTTGCAAATATCGCAGGCGCAGGAATATTCTCCGCTGACCGTTCTGTTGAAGAGTACGCAAAGGACATCTGGGGACTGACAAAATAAAATTCATAATTGCCCTCGGGCGGGCAGCTCAATTCCGCCTATTATAAGTTTGCAGTGAACATGAGTTTTGTGTGACGGCGGGTCAGAGTATTGCTATAAAAATGAAAATATAAAACGTGCGCTTATCGCAGTTCTGCGGTAAGCGCACGTTCTTATGTTCTCAAATTGTAAGGGCAGGAATGCAATCTTTCAATAGCAAAACTTACCCGTGTCCCTGACAAAAATTATGAATTATGAATTGATACGAAGCCCCTGCATGAAACCGTCGGAGGCTGTGGAACTTACATCACCGCCGATGAGTTTACCGTCACTGACCATAAGGTGACAAAGTATGCAGTCATCTTTTTCATGTTCGGGGTAGTTGAGGACTTTGTAGGTATACACCTGAACCTGCATACCTTTATATGGTGTAAGGTCAAAGCCCTGCTGTTTCTGGAGCTCGTTGTAGTTTATGTATACCTCGCTCCAATCCTCGGGGATAAGTATAGTCTTGACTTCGTCGAACTTTTCGGGGACTTCCCAGCCCATCTCGTGCAGGAAAGTCCTTCGTTTGCTCTCGCTGTCAAGTATATGGATATTGCTCCTGCCTTTCAGACCGAGTACCAGAAGTACAGCAAGTGTCGCGGCGATAACTGATATAAGTACCCCTGCCCAGACTTTTGGTCTTCTGACCTTGATAGTGTGTATGAACATCTTATTTTACCTCCATGAGATCATTTTTATCAATAATATGCCAGGTCAATATAAAATAGAACTTCGAAAAAAGTTCAGATTTGGATATGATTTTCTGAACTTTTATTTAAGATACTGAATATGTATATTAAATTTATAATACTATTACTACGCGATTCAATTCACGATTAGTATATAAGGTCGGAATTTTAATATGAAAGACCAGCATGATGTTGTGCAAGGTTACTAAAAATTTATATGGCAATTAAGGTGAAATCACGATTTTAAGGTTTTTTATGCGAATTGTTTTGACAATTACAAAATATGTGGTAAAATATATATTAGGTAACACCTACTTTAGTTACGTTTTTCTCAACTACTGTTTTGCAGGTCATGTGAATGCCGTAAACAAGAGTTTGATCAAATAATTTGACTAAAAGGTAAGTGTGGAGGATATGCGCGGACGGGATAGAGATCATTGATACCGTCGTGAGTGCGCATTTGTGAAAGGAGTAGTAGACTATGTCTAAAATCATTGCAGTTACATCAGGTAAGGGTGGAACGGGTAAGTCATCCATCAGTGCCTGCCTTGGTTATGCACTGGCGAAGCAGGGCAACAGGACTCTGATAATAGAGCTCGACTTCGGACTTAGGTGTATGGACATCATGCTGGGTATGCAGGGAAACATAACCTACGATCTCGGAGATGTGCTTGAGGGTACCTGCGACGTTTACAAGGCTACGACAACTGTAAAGCTGGCATCGAACCTCAGCGTGCTGTGTGCACCTTCCGATCCTTTTGTACAGCTCAAGGCAGAGGATATAGAGAAGATAACTCAGGAAATGAGAAAGTATTTTGAATACATCATCATAGATACCTCAGCAGGTATAAACGGTTCTGTATTCGATATAGTAACTAATTCAGACCTGATACTGATAGTTACAACACCTGACCCCGTATGTGTAAGAGATGCACAGATGATGTCTGATGAGTTCTACAAGAGGGGCAATCAGAAGCAGAGACTTGTGATAAACAAGGCAAGCAAGAGGATATTCGAGTTTGATGACATGGACGATCTTGATGCGATCATAGACACGGTAGGCGTACAGCTTCTGGGCGTTATACCCGAGGATTCAGCTATACCGCTTGCAACCGGCAAGGGCGCACCGCTTTCATCAAGTTCAATGGGCTTTGTAGCTTTCTCGGCAATATCGAGAAGGATAAAGGGCGAGCATATACCGATACAGATCAAGATGTAGGATCTGGACGAACGACTATTATAACTGGGGGGATTCTTTTTGAATATAGCACTTATCGCACACGATACCAAGAAAGAACTTATGGTACAGTTCTGTATAGCATACTGCGGAATACTCAGCAAACACAGACTTTGTGCTACCGGCACTACCGGCAAGATAGTAGCAGAGGCTACCGGACTTTCGATACAGCGTTACATGGGCGGTTCTCAGGGCGGCGATCAGCAGATAGCAGCAAGGATATCCTGCAACGAGATAGATCTGCTGTTGTTTTTCCGCGATCCTATTTCCGCAAAGCCGCACGAGCCTAATGAGATGAATCTGTTAAGGCTGTGTGATGTACACAATATACCTGTTGCGACCAATATCGCCACAGCTGAGGCGCTGATACACTCGCTGGAGAGGGGCGACCTCGACTGGAGAGATATCGTCAATCCGACTACAGCTAACTGAGGATAGATCACATTATCGGCAAACACTCTGTTTGCCGATTTTTTGTGTGAATATAAGGAGAAATCATGAAACTTTCAGAAATGTTGAATGATAGTCCCTGTGACGATAATATACACAAGCTGTTGTATGACGGTCTCGACTATGACGGGAGTTCTGCTGACCTTATAATGGTGCTTGGAAGCAGGAAAGCCTGCGATTACCGCGTACCCGAGGCTGTGAGGCTGTATAATGAGGGTAAAGCACCCCTGATACTTCTGAGCGGAGGTCAGGTGCAGGATACTTCTCTTGGAAATATGGCTGAATGGGAGAGCATGAAAAAGGCAGCACTTGCACTGGGTATATCAGAAAGTAATATCCTTGCTGAAAAGCTTTCAAAGAACACTGCCGAAAATTTTATGTATTCCGACGAACTGCTGATCGGATATATTCCGCTTGGCAGCAAAATAATACTGGTCACCACCGCATATCATATGAGACGGGCACTGTGTATGGCACATAAGTTCATGCCGGGGTATGATTTTATTTCCTGTCCTGTGCAAAAGGGGTCTGCTACAAAAGAAAATTGGTACAAAACTGACAAAGGCAGGCAAACAGCACTTGACGAATGGCGCAAATTAAGTTATTATATAAAGGACGGTATTTTTGAGGATACCAACATCTGACGGAGGTCAAGTATATGAGAGAGGTATTTATCGAGCCGTGGGGAAGTCAGCCGCGACATTGAAGCTGGTTTTATAATACTAACACACCATAACGGCTCATAAAATAATGGAGGTTAAAAATAATGGCAATGATACAAAGACCAAAGGGCACTGCTGATATGCTGCCCTCACAGGCATATAAATGGCACACGATAGAGAAGCTGGCATCTGAAACTGCAGAGCAGTACGGATTCAGGGAGATAAGAGTTCCTGCTTTTGAGGAGACAGGACTTTTCCTGCGTTCTGTCGGTGAAACTACCGATGTGGTACAGAAAGAGATGTACACCGTTACCGCAACGGGTGACAGCGAATTCACACTTCGCCCTGAGGGTACTGCAGGTGTAATGAGAGCGATGATAGAGAACGGTCTGCTGAACGAGGCATTTCCCCAGAAGGTGTTCTATCTCATCAACTGCTTCAGACACGAGAATGTTCAGAAGGGAAGACTGCGTGAGTTCCACCAGTTCGGATGTGAGATGGTAGGTTCGGCTGACGCTAAGGCAGATGCTGACGTTATCTCAATGGCTAAGAGTTTTATGGACAGGATAGGTCTGAGGGATATCGAGCTGAATATCAACTCCATCGGCTGTCCGACCTGCCGTGCTAAGTATCAGCAGGCGCTGAGAGAGTATTTCGGCGCAAGACGTGAAGAATTATGCGATACCTGCAAGGAAAGACTTGAAAAGAACCCCATGCGCCTTCTCGACTGCAAGTCACCTATATGCAAGGAGATAGGCAAGAATGCTCCGCTGATAATAGACTATCTGTGTGAGGATTGTAACGACCACTTTGAAAAGCTGAAGAAGTATCTCGGTCTGATGGGTATAGATTTCGTTGTAAATCCTCGCATCGTAAGAGGTCTTGACTATTACACAAGAACTGTTTTCGAGTTCATATCCAAGGATATCGGTGCACAGGGCACTGTATGCGGCGGCGGACGCTATGACGGTCTAATTGAAGAACTCAGCGGCAAGGCTGTTCCTGCGCTGGGATTCGCTATGGGTATAGAAAGGCTTATACTTACTATGGAAGCACAGAACTGTGACTTCATGGAGGCAAAGACCTGCGACCTGTATATAGCATCTATGGGTGATGACTCTGCTGATAAGGCTATGGAGCTGGCTATGAAACTGAGAGATGAGGGATACTTTGTTGAGTACGACCTCATGGGCAGGGGCATAAAGCCTCAGATGAAGTATGCGGGTAAGATCGGCGCGAAATTTGTGCTGGTAATAGGTTCCAGCGAACTGGAGACCGGCTGTGCAAAGCTGAAGAATATGGCAAGCGGCGAGCAGGCTGACATAAAGCTGGATGACAGCTTTATTGATGATTTCTCAAATGCTCTTATGGCTGAGATGTTCAAGGACATCGACGGCGAAATGGCAGCGCTGCTGGGAAAGGAGTAGATCATGGCTGGCAACAGATGTGAACAGTGTGAGAATATCATGGTCAGGGAAATTATAAGTCCGCAGGAATATCTATTCTGCGCTAATTCTCTGGTGGGACTGCTTCTCGCAGGAGATGTTGAAATGACATTCTCCAATTGTCCCCTCGGCAGGATAGTGGACGATGATATGAAATTTACCAAGAACAGATATTTCCACCAGTTCAGATGTACGAAGTGCGGTACGATATACGGTATGCTCTTTAATACAAAAACAGGCGGAGAGATAAGGATAAACGATAAGGTCTTCAATCCGGCAGATTATCCCGATAAGAAGGAAGAGTGAGCAGATGGCTGAGAATTACAGCATCACTGTTCAGCTGAATAAAAAGAAGCTGAAAAAGCACCTTAACTGCGAACTGGTAGAGTATAAGCCTTCGATGAACGTGCTGAGCATGGGCAGATTCATGAGAAATCACAAGATGGAGAGCATATACTACGGCAGAGTCAGTGGTGACAATGTGCAGATATTCTACCACAAGGCGAAAAAGAAAGATGGCGGTATGACCGGCTTTTTCGGTAAGATGACCGAAAAGGACGATGTCTGTGAGCTTACGGGAAAATTCCGCAAGCCTCTGTATGCCTATATCTCGGCGGTGATACTTATACTGTTTTGCATCGCCTGTGCGATAGGTACTTTAGCTGCCGGCTCATGGCAGGGGGCTCTGGTGTTTCTCGGGATAGGTGCAGGCGGAGGATTTGTCATGCTTTACGATAACTACAAGAAATATCTGAAAAAATATCTTGACGGACTTGCTGATAAAAAACGGTGAGCCCGACTTTGGTATGCAGATGATATGATGTTTAGCCGCAGGGGCTGTTCGGGCTTTTGCGGCTATTTTTAGGGACAGCGATATGAGTTATAAAATGACTGGCTGTAAGAATATTGATGGCAATAGCTGCAGCTCTGATTGAAAAATAATGAAAGGCTGTGTATGTAATGGGCGAGATAATGCGACTTGACAAGCTGGTGGCTTCCCAGTTTGCTGATATTTCAAGGGCGGATGTTAAAAAACTCTGCCTTAAAAAGAAGATAATGGTCAACGGCAAGCTTATGGCAAGGTCTGATGCTAAGGTGGATACCGATGATGAGATCATAATAGACGGCAGGAAGCTGACATATAAGAAGCATATCTATATAATGCTGAACAAGCCTGCAGGAGTGGTTTGTTCGACGAAGGAAGGTGCAAGTACGACTGTACTTGACCTGGTGCCCGATGAATTTCGCAGGGACGGACTGTTTCCCGCAGGACGGCTGGATAAGGATACCGAGGGATTCGTACTGATAACCGATGACGGTGAGCTGAGCCACAGGATGCTGTCACCGAAGACTCATGTTCCGAAAACCTATTTCGTAAGGCTCGAAAAGCCATGGGAAGACAGCTATAAGGATATTATGGCTGCGGGTATGACCATTGACGGTCTGCATGAGGGAGATCCCGAGGAAAAATGTCAGCCGGCGCAATTTTTGGCATCTGACGAAAACGTTTGCGAATGTACCCTCATTATTCATGAAGGAAAGTTCCATCAGGTGAAACGTATGTTTGAAAAGCTTGGCAACAAGGTGGTGTACCTGAAGCGTGTCGCGATAGGTGAAATGCCGTTGGATAGGGGCTTAGAGCTTGGTGAGTGTTTGGAAATAATGCACAAAGATGTTGAAAAGTTATTGGCACGAAAATAGGCTAATTGGAAAATAATTCCAGCACTTCATGCATTTTCGTTAATATACCTAAAGTAACTCACTAAAGTTTAGTTAAAAAAACTCTTGCTACTTAGATTAAAATTTGATATGATATATGTGTACTGATTCGGGTATAAGTGTGACCATGTCCGAGTTTGAAGAAATATTCAATAGGGAGGTTCTTTTTAATGGCAAGCGTATCATTAAGAGAAATTTATAAGAAGTATGCCGGCGGCGTTATCGCTGTTTCCGACTTCAACATTGAGATCAAGGATAAGGAATTCATAATCCTGGTAGGCCCTTCCGGCTGCGGTAAGTCTACAACACTGAGAATGATCGCAGGTCTGGAGGAGATCAGTGAAGGTGAGCTGTACATCGGTGACAGACTCGTAAACGATGTAGCACCTAAGGACAGAGATATCGCAATGGTTTTCCAGAACTACGCTCTGTATCCTCACATGACCGTATTTGAGAACATGGCATTCGGTCTGAAGCTGAGAAAGGTCCCCAAGGACGAGATAGCAAGAAAGGTTGAAGAAGCTGGTAGAATCCTCGACATCTCTCACCTGCTGGACAGAAAGCCTAAGTCGCTTTCCGGTGGTCAGAGACAGCGTGTGGCTCTGGGTAGAGCTATCTTTCGTGAGCCTCAGGTATTCCTGCTCGACGAGCCTCTTTCCAACCTGGATGCTAAGCTGAGAGCTCAGATGAGAACCGAGATCTCCAAGCTGCACAAGAAGCTGGGTACAACATTCATCTACGTAACACACGATCAGACCGAGGCTATGACTATGGGTGACAGAATCGTTGTTATGAAGGATGGTTACATCCAGCAGATCGATACACCTACAAACCTCTACAACAATCCTGTTAACCAGTTCGTTGCAGGCTTCATCGGTTCACCTCAGATGAACTTCATCGATGCTAAGCTTCTGAAGCAGAACGGTAAGTATGTTGTTGAGTTCGGTTCTGAGGATACCAAGACCTCCAAGGGCGTTAAGTACCAGGTAGAGGTTCCTGAGTCCAAGGCTGATCCCGAGGCACTTGAGCCCCTGGTAGATCAGGAAGTTGTACTCGGTGTAAGACCTGAGTGCATCCACGATGAGGAGATGTTCATCTCTGCTGCTAAGACAGGTATCATCAATGCTACTGTTGAAGTAACAGAAATGATGGGTGCTGAGACTTATCTGTACCTGACTTGCGAGGGTATCAACCTGACTGCAAGAGTATCGCCCAGATCTACTGCTAGACCTCAGGACGAGATCCAGGTAGCTCTTGATCCTAACAGAATCCACATCTTCGACAAGGAGACTGAGAAGGCTGTTGTAAACTAATAGCTTTTCAATAAGGATATCATCCGCCCTTTCCATATGGAGAGGGCGGTTTTTGTATACTTGCATATATTTTTCGCGCGGATATTGTGCAGTGCTACAAATATTAAATATACCCCATAAAAAGGCGCAGACTCATTCGTATATGATACGGAGGGGATAACTATGCGAAAATATAAATTATTGATAGTGGCTTTTGTACTTGTGGTGGTGGGTATGCTTTGCGGATGCAGCTACAACGAATCTATAGATATTGAATGTGATGGACTGGAAGAGGACGAAAGAGTATTTGTGCTGGTAAAACCAACAGATGATGATGAACTGAGAACGCCCGATGATGCTGATATTACCGGTTCGGAGATATATACTGCGGGTAAAGATGGCTTTGTTTTGGCAGAACAGCTGCGTGAGCCTATTTCGGTAAAAATTAGCGATGAACTGCCTCAGCTTAATTGCTCCCTAATTTTCAAAGATTCAGAATCAAGGAGAAATTTCTGCGAAAAACATAAGGTTATACGTCTGGCGGTGTGTGACGACAGGTGGCGTATAAAGAAGATCAGCGATGATATCGATGTTTTCTTTCCCGAAGAATATGAGGTACTTGATGCAGGAAGATACTATGTTGGAACGGGTGAATTTGAAAATACAGATATAGTCAGCGCCATTGATACAAGCCGCGTGAGAGCGTCAGGTGCCATCCTGTGTTTTGCGGCGTTCTTTTTGCTATGGCCGATCAACGCAGTACAATTTATCGTTATGCTGGTGATGACTTCCAAAAAGCGACAATCAAAACCGAGGAATGTGTTTCTGTGGTTCGGGGTATTGAGTGTTCCAAACCTGTTTTTTTCAAAGCTCTATCTGAGCGCAGTGGACGTGTTCGATCTGATATTACATAATAGCCGTTCATTACCTGATGCTTTGAGCGGGTTATTGTTAATTGATTTTCCTTGGCTTGCGGAATTGCTGCTATTGCTTGTATGGTATATATTCCTCAGGCAGAAAGATGATGTGATGTATAAAGGATGTTGAAACGGAGAGAATAAAACCGATATACTGTTTCGCCGCAGAATACTCTGCGGTGATTTTTTTCGTGAGATACTACCTGTTGGGTCAGGCTGATGACATAAAATGCTAAATGTGCCGAAACTCAAAGAAAATGGTTAGTCAATATGCTGTAAAAGAGGGGCAGGCTTTTGTGCAAAAGGGTAATTGTTCGTACACATTTTCATAAAATATTGACTTGATAAGCTCGGGTGTGATATAATTTATAGTGATGTAAAATTACTCGCTGCCACGATGTTCCGAACGGCTGCGGTAGTCTGAATGTGTATAATATTTTTTGAAAACGGAGGTCAATCCATGGAAAAGCAGATCAATTATGGAAGCTATGCAGGCTATAAGGAAACCGTAGGAAACCTTACTGCCGATCTGCAGGAGCTTCTGAAGCTCAGCGAAGAGATAGCTTTGGTCAATACCGCCGAATCTATAAAGGAGACGCTTGAAAAGGCTAAGGACGAGCATTTCGAGGTCGCTATCGTCGGTGAGTTCAAGAGAGGTAAAAGTACGCTGATAAACGCACTTCTCGGTCAGGAAGTACTGCCTGCCGATGTTCTGCCTGCGACTGCTACCCTTAACAGAGTTACTTACAGCACAGAGCCTTATGTTCAGGTTGAGTATAAGAATGGTGAATCCGAGCGTGTTGAGATAGACAGGCTTGAGGAGTATGTCACCAAGCTGACAAGTGAGTCTGAACGCAAGGCGGAAACTGTAAAGGAAGCAACGGTATACTACGATACCGAATTCTGCCGTAATAACGTGGATATAATCGACACTCCCGGTCTTAACGATGACGATCAGATGACAAATGTTACCATGTCTATCATACCCAAGATAGATGCGGCTGTTTTCGTTATAAGTGCGAATTCTCCGTTTTCACAGTTTGAGAAGGAGTTCCTCGAAAAGAAGATGCTTACCTCCGATGTGGGACGTATCATATTCGTTGTAAACTGTTTCGGTACCTTCACTCAGGATGATGAGAACAAGATAGTTGAAACTGTACGTACCCGTATCGGTAAGTACGTTATGGAAAAGGCGAAGAAGGTCATGGGCGAGGACAGCCGTGAGTTCGCCGTATATAAGAGAAAGATAGGCACACCGAGAGTTATCGGTGTGTATGCGAAGCGTGCCCTGACAGCTAAAACTTCGGGCGATCAGGCGCTGCTGGAGGAATCTAATTTCCCTGAGTTTGAAAATGCACTTGAAACTCTGCTTACTCAGGAACGCGGTGTTATCCCCCTCCAGATACTTGCAAACAAGATCACTAATTCGGGTACCGAGATACTGCGTTCGATAGTAATGCAGGAGAATGCCCTGATGATGGCTAATGATGAATTCATGGAGAAGTACGATGCTGCCATCAAGGAGATCGACGAGATCAGAAATATGAAGCGTTCTGAGTTCGTTAAGATCAATGACGCTGCTAATAAGGTGTTCGAGGATCTGCGTCCTGTACTTGATAATTACTGGAGCAATATCGAGGAGGCAGCTATGGAAGTTATCGACAACTTCCAGATGTCTTCTGACGATTTCAAGAAGGACAGGCTCAAACTCGTAAGCTCCAAGCTCACCGAGAAAATCAAGGAGAGCATGGAAGTAAGAGCGCAGCTGATCTGCGAGCAGATACAGAACAGCATAAATCAGGCTGTAAGCGGTGAGACCGAGAGACTGCAGGAATTCGAGGACGAGTTTTTCGAGAGCGTTGCAGCTATCCAGAGGATGTTTGCAGTATCCGACAGAGTATCTTCAAACGGCGGTACACTGGATAAGGTGATAGGTGCGGCTACCGGTGCTTATGGCGTAGGCGGTGTATATCTGGGATTCAGAGAATCAGGCATAAAGGGCGCACTGCTGGGCGGCGCTACGGGTCTTGCGGGCTTCTATGCTACCTACTACGCAGCTATGTTCTTTTCGGGCTTCTTCGGTCTGACAGGAGGTCTGCCGGTCATGCTGGTAATGATGGCATTTGCAGGTATCGCAGGTACCTTTACGTCTAACTTCGCAGTGGACAAGATACTCGTTCAGGAGAGGATAGATAAGTACAAGACCAACTTCAAGGCTAATGTCAAGAAGCAGTTCCACGAGATGAAGCTGAACAACGACTTCACTGAGACAGTAAGACGTCAGGTATTCTCCTCATTCGACAGCATCAAGAGCAAGATCGAGGAAGAGACCGAGATCATACTGAGGGATACACAGGAAACACTGGATAACCTCAATGATCTAAAGGCAGAGAAGTCCGAAGTATCCCAGAAGGAGATGGAAAGACTTCACGTTATCGCAGAGACTGCCAGCAAGCTGGTCCAGGATGCTTATGCTGTAAGAAAGGTCCTCAACGACGAGATAAGCATAAACAATCCTCAGGCTGAAAAGACCGAGAAGACAGAACAGACCGAGCAGGAAGAAAAGGCAGAAAATACTGAAAAATAATGAAGATGTGGATGCGCAGAACATTCCAATAAGGGAGGACACTCAATGAGTGACATAAATGCGAAAGTCAATCCGCTTCTTCAGATCGACACGGGTTTTCGTTCTTACCTGAAAGCCTACACGAGGTCGTATCAAAGCCATATGGTAGACGGCAGTCTTGACTATGCTTTTGAGTCCGACTTTGCGGTAAGGCAGAAGATAATGAGTCTGGGGGGCAGCGCTAAGCTGTTCAAGGCGGTAAATACACAGGATATATCGGCGGAAGCTAAGCATCTGTTCGTTAAGTGCGATCAGGTCGGACCGCTGAAGTATCCCGAGATATATGATAAGGTCAAAAAATGTGCTGAACGTCTGGAACTTATCGTACCGATAGTATTCATTCGCGAGGACATGAACAGACCGCTGGCATATTCTATCACCAGCGATCTGATAGAGCCGTGTATAGTACTGACGAAGCAGTTGGTAGAGCTATGCAGCGATGATGAGCTCATGCTGCTTATCGGCAGCGAATGCGGCAGGGTACAGAATAACCACTGTACCTTTAATATGGCATATACTTACCTCAAAGTAAATAATGAGGTGTTCAGACCCGTTGAAAGGTTCTATACACAGACTATAGGCAGCCAGCTTTATTCTGCGCTGGTACAGTGGGTCAGATACGCAGATGTTACTGCGAACCGCGCAGGTATAATATGTCTGGATAAGCCCGGACAGTACCTTAAAATAATGTGCGGACTTTACCGTAAGGGATATGTGGATTTCTACGGCCGTTCCGGAGCAGGCATCAAATATGATGAGCTGAGCTGGCTGAGTGAACAGATACACGGAAGTACTTCAAGAAATCTCAGCATCAGCAAGGATCTTACGGATATAGAGAGGAGCCTGCTGGCAAGTAATGAATTCTTATACTGCAAAACGCTTTATTCGTGGCGCGAGGACGTTGTGGATATGGAGGGTCACGCTGAGAGCGGGCAGATATGTGACGTGCGCACAAGCGTTATCGTCGGGAACGGAGGTCAGCTATGAAAGATAATGAGAATGTAATGGCTGCCGACGAAAATATCAGTACTGTCAGAGAACAGCTCAGTGAGATAATCGAAGATGACAAGATAGCTGAGATACTTGGCAGGGAGTGCGTAGAGCAGCTGAAGGAGTTCAGGGCGCTGGTGGATAAAAGGCGCGAGGAGCCCTTCACGCTTGTAATACTGGGTGATTTCAAACGCGGCAAAAGCACGATAATCAATGCTCTGCTGGGCAAGAAGATCGCACCTATAAACGTTACACCCGAAACTTATACGATAAATGAGATCTCCTTTGGTCATACACAGACAGTTGAAGCTATACTTGAAAACGGTCAGAGAGTACCGCTGGTGCTTGAGGACATAACAAGAGAGAATCTTGAGAAGCGTATGAAGCTGTTCCCTGCGAAGATAAGCTGTGTACAGATCAAGGATAATGCACCTATACTGAAAAATATAAGGATAGTTGATACTCCCGGTCTATCAGACCTGGAGAGCCTTGACAAGCAGGTGCAGGACTATATCGTGAATGCGGATGCAATAATGTATGCTGCAAGCTGTCTGCTGCCTTTTTCGGAATCTGAGCAGGTCTTTCTGGCAACACACGTATCGCCTCAGAGATTCGGTATGCTGTATGTGCTGGTCAATATGATCGATGCGCTGAATACTATGGCAGACGTTAATAAAATAATGCGAAGATTCAGGGGCATCTCAGAGAGAATAGTGCCTAACGCTTTTGTGTACGGCATAAGCGGCGGTGATGAGCTGAAGCGTAAGCTTGGTGAAGAAAGACCCGCAGATAAAGGAACGAGAGAGTTCTATGAAACGCAGTTTTTCCAGTTTGAGCTTTCGCTGAACAGAGATATAATAATGCAGAAGGATGTTATACGCTCAAAGCGTGTACTGACTATGCTGGATCGTATGCACGCTGAGATAAGCTCGCGTCTAAGAATGATAAGTGATATGGCTGAGATGGACAAGCAGCTGCTTGAGGATAAGGCAAAGGAGTTCGAGCAGCAGTGCGATGAACTTGCGGCAGAGCTTGAAAAGAGAAAGCCTGTGCTTCATCTTTCTATACTGGAGATGCAGCAGGAAGCGGAAACATGGATGTATGAGTTCTTTGCGAAGCTGAGGACGAGTATACTGGAATGCAGGGCTAAGGACGATATGGGCGAAGATATCTATTCGCCTGAGGATATAGAGAAGTATTTCTACTCATTCCTTATGGAAAAGGTAGGAGAAGCTTACCGTACCTGCATAGAGTGCCACAGAGATGCTATAACTGAGCTTACGGATAAGATGAGTCGTGAAATGGCAAGTGCACTCGGGATAACGAATGTAGCGGAAGTCAGCAAAGCACCGTCGGTAGACAGACTGATGATGTCAGCCAACAAGAACGTTACAAGAAGTGTTATGGGTGTCAAGCTTTTCGGTACAAGTGAGAATTTCTCACCTGCAGCGATGAGTACCTTCTCACTTATAATGAAGAAGAAAAAGCAGACGGATATCATAGATATCGCACTTGAGAACTATGATGAGATAAGAATAAATATCGTCAAGGATATCAAGACCGTTTATCAGGATCTGGAAGTAAAGGCTATCTCCAGACTGGAAAGTCTTTACAAATATCAGGTCGAGCTTAGCAGGAATGCTATAGATCAGGCTAAGGAAATGGTGGATAACGAGGACAAGAGCGAGCTTCTTGAAACCCTCGCAGATGCTTTGAAGCGTCTTGAAGCACCGAAGAAGATACTTGATGCTAACCTGCCTGCATAATAAAATAAGCCCACGGAAGAGATCCGTGGGCTTTCTTTTATGTTATAGTATTATGAGTTGCTAGTGACGATGTCAATGATTATCCTGCTTATTAGCACCAAAAGATATATTATGATAGCAGGTCTGGTAAAGACGGCTTTTGTCACGGCCTTTTTCTCGACGGATGACTGACCGTCATACGTCCCGAAATAGCTTGCTCTTGTCATTAGTACGTAGAATCCTATCATAGCAACAGCTATCTGCGCTGTGCTGTTTATGGTGTCGATATGAGGGATCTTCATTGCATTACCGATGGTATATATACTTACAACGGTATTGTTAAGTGCGTGTATTATCAGCGATGGCAGTATCGAGCCGCTGCCGACTGCGACACAGGCATACATAAGCCCTGTGCCAAATGCAGATACCGCCTGAGGGATATTGCCGTGCATCAGTCCGAAGCACAGCGATGACAGCAGTATAGCAGTAAATTCGCCGTATTTTGTAAGCGCTCCGAGTATCATTCCGCGGTATACGGTTTCCTCTATGAACGGTGCGATTATGCAGAGATACAAAAATTCAAACAATATCGCTGCTGTCGATGGCGTTTTTATTGAGAAATCAGCTTCGGGGATGGTAACTCCTGCCGAATCCATGATATGGACAAAAGCGTTTATTGCCACTGACAGGAAAACATTTGCTACAAAGCAGGCAGGGAAGTAGTGAAGTCCTTTTTTTGCTCCGTCTGCCGATGGTTTCAGATATCCGTTAAAGCTGAAACCCAGGACGATGCAGCCGAAAAGCAGGGTGATGATAAGCGAAGTGATAGTTACGGACGAATTGAACACCATAGCGTATGTTGTGGAATTTATTACATCCTTGTAATCGCTTTGCAGCAGCTCTGCCGCACCTGTGTACGAGAGCATCTTACCCGAAAGGAAACGGCAGCTAAGGATAATGAAGATCATGTTAACGAAATAAGATGTCAGCAACCTGTATGTTATCAGCATGGCGCCCAGCTTCAGGCAATCGTTCTTCAATGCTGTCATATCAGTATTTTCTATGTTATGCTGAACATATGCTGTTCTGTTGAACAAAAAGCAATCAGCTCCTTTATTTATATAATATAACAGTATACCACATTTCACTTCAAAAGTAAAGCCCTCGCGCGGGTACGCAGTACGTCATGTACATGGCAAGTTCTGGGAGTATGTTTCTCGGTGCTGACAAATATAAATTAACGAACTGATTAAATATAGAACAACCGAAAAGTTCATAAAACTGATTTCTGAACCATTCAATGCTTTTCTTTTAATTGTCAGGCTTATAAATAAATGTAAAGGCGGATATATCAGGATCATACGTATTTAAGCTATTAATAGATATGGATAATACAGTACACTATCTAAATAAAAAATATCCATATTTTACGTCAAATGTGCACGATGTGAGTTGACCTGTGGATGATTTTTTTGTATAATGAAATAACAAAATAAGGAACGTGCTAATTTTACTCAACAGAAAGTAAAAGTTTTTAGGCACGACGGAATAAGGAGGAATTAGTATGAAAATCTCATCAAGCGTAAAAAAGCTATCTTCCGCGATGCTTGCGGGCGCAGTGCTTTTTTCGCAGACCGCGTTTCTGTCAAACGTGACGATCGAGGCAAAAGCTGCAAGCCTTTGCACTGTAAACGTTAACAAAACTTATCAGAAGATCGACGGCTTCGGCGGTATCAATCACCCCGAGTGGTACGGTGATCTGACTGATTCAGATCGTGCTGTTGCTTTTGAAAACGGCAATAACCAGCTGGGTTGTACGATCCTGAGAGTATTTGTAAACCCTGACAAAAACCAGTGGTACAAAGTTCTCCCGACAGCACAGTATGCTGCTAAGAGAGGCATCACCATTTTCGCTTCACCTTGGGAGCCGCCCGCAAGTCTGGCTGAAAACGGTTCTGCTTACGGCGGTAAGCTCCATCTTCCAAGAAAAAATTACGGAGCATACGCTCAGCACCTTAATGATTTCGGTAAATACATGAAGCAGAACGGCGTTAATCTGTATGCTATCTCTGTACAGAACGAGCCGGACTACGCTAAGGAATGGACAGCTTGGACACCGGACGAGACTACTGACTTCATTGCTAACTACGGCGACCAGATAACCAGCACAAAGCTCATGTCGCCAGAATCATTCCAGTATGGCGCATATAACAACGGTAAGGACTACTACTCAAAGATCCTTAATAACTCAAAGGCTTATGCAAACTGTGACATATTCGGAACTCACTTCTACGGCACACCCAGAAGTAAGATGGACTTCCCGGCACTTGAAAACTGCGGCAAACAGCTGTGGATGACTGAAGTATATGTTCCTGACAGCAATGTCGATTCAAATATATGGCCTGATAACCTGAAGCAGGCTGTAAGCATTCATGATTCACTGGTTGTAGGCGGTATGCAGGCTTACGTTGTATGGCCGCTTCGCCGTAATTACAGCATTCTCCGTGAAGATACACATAAGATATCAAAGCGTGGTTATGCTTTTGCACAGTACTCAAAGTTCGTTCGTCCCGGTGATGTTCGTATAGATGTCACTGAGCAGCCTTCATCTAACGTTTTTGTATCTGCATACAAGAACAATAAGAATCAGGTAACTATCGTTGCTATCAATAACAGCAGTTCAGGTTATTCACAGCAGTTCTCACTGAACGGCAAGACCATAATCGATGTTGACAGATGGCGCACATCAGGCAGCGAGAACCTGGCTGAGACCGATAATCTCACTATCGACAACGGTACAAGCTTCTGGGCACAGCTTCCCGCACAGAGCGTTTCTACTTTCGTATGCACACTTAGCGGCGGCAGCTCTTCCGGCAACAACGGTTCATCCAATACAGAGCTTGATTCTGACGGTTACTACTTCCACGATACATTTGAGGATGATATAACATGGCAGGCACACGGCGGCACAGAGCTGCTGAAGTCCGGCAGAACTCCCTATAAGGGCAGCGAAGCTGTTGTAGTTACTAACCGTACAAGTGCATGGATGGGTGCAGAGCGTACACTTCCTTCTTCTGTCGTTCCCGGCAAGACCTACAGCTTCTCTGTAAACGTAACAGAGCTTGATGGTGAGGATACCGAAACATTCTATCTCAAGCTCAACTATACCGATTCAAGCGGAACAGCACACTATCCTACAATTGCAGAGGGCGTTTGCCCCAAGGGCAAGTATCTGCAGCTCAGCAATACTAATTATACCATCCCCTCTGATGCAGTTGACCCTGTTATCTATGTAGAAACCAAGGATACCACTTCTAACTTCTACATTGATGAAGCTATCTGTGCTCCTGCAGGCAAGAGTCTGCCCGGCGCAGGTATCCCTGAGATACCCAGCAACAACAATAACAACAATAATAACAATAATAACAACAATAACAACAATAACAACAATAATAACAACAATAACAATAACCAGAACAACTCGGTATATCCGGTTGTATCATCTATTGATTACAACGTGACATACCATCAGTTCAGAATAAGCTGGAATTCTGTTCCAAATGCTCAGGCATACGGTATCGCATACTATGCAGCAGGCAAGTGGAGAGTATATACTCAGAGTATCTCTGTGAATACTACTTCATGGACCTCTCCCAAGCTGACAGCAGGCAAGACCTATACCATGGTAATAGCAGCCAAGGTCGGCGGTAAGTGGGATACTTCTAATCTGTCTTCAAGAGCTATAAATGTTACTGTAAAGTAATATTTACCAAAAGAATAACAGATCATTCAGGACACCTTCGCGGTTCAGGCGGAGGTGTCCTTTGTATATTGTAAGTCATTATGTAAAAAAGGACAGCCCTCAGAGTCGGGACTGTCCTTTTTGTCATCATATTTATTCTTCGGCTGAACGGCTGAACAGCAAGCGGTATCTGGGTACAGTATACCCTGTTATGCCGCTGAACTGCCGCATGAAATATTTAGGATCATTGTAGCCGCATTTTTCTGCTATCTCAGAGTTGGAAAGTTTTGACATAGTAATAAGATACCTTGCGGCAGATATCCTGGCATTGGTGCAATCATCATGCAGAGTGAACCCATAGCATTTGCGGAAGATAGTCCGTAAATAACCGTCACTGCCGTTGAAGTGAGAATATATCTCACGCTGATCAAATGTGATCTGCGGAGTGCTGTATATCATAGTTCTCAGGGCGTTGAGCTTTTTGTAGTGAGGATCGGTGCGTCTTGCGGAATATACATCTGTCATCTCTGTCATTCTTGCAAAGCACTTCTCCTTTGTGGTAAGATAATCGTTATCCTCACAAGGAACAGCGGTGCATACAAATGAATCAAGTCCATATTTCTTTATGTAGGATGTATTGTGCTGCAGCAGCGCTGAAAGCTGTACTGCAAGCAGATCCGTATTATCAGTCATGTCCCTTATCAGGCAGACAAATGTGTCCTCATTTATCCTGCTGCATATCTGACCATCGCTGAATTGACGCACTGCTTCCGCAGCATCAAGCACAGCATCTATGTGTTCCTTGTGTCCGACACCGCAATTACAGATACCCGGGGCTATCCTTATGGCAACAAAGCTCAGACCGTCCTTTTCGGTGTTGCGGTACGCTTTTTTCAGTCCGTTCTCATTGAGCATACCTGTCAGTGTATCGCGTTCTTCGGATATATCCTGACACTGCAGATAAAATCTTATATCGTTTTTCATTCGCAGGAATTCAAGACCGTTGGCTATTGTCTTGAGCCAGCAGCGGAAGATATGCCCGAAGGAATCATTACCTTTGAATCTCAGCACAATATATCCAAGCTCTCTGTCTGCAAAGAACAGCGGACAGAAATAATAGGATGCAGCTTCGTTTCCGAATACTGCTGAGATATTGTATTTATTGAACATAAATGGTTCGGTGTTGTCAATAAGGTCATAGCATACCATATTCGATGAATTTCCCGTACCTTCATACCAGTTCTCATAAAGGCACATATACAGCCTGTCAGCGTTCTTGATTCTGAACTTTTCTTCACGGCAGGTCTCAACAAATTTTTCTACGCTCCTGCATTCTATCAGTTTATGCTCCAGCAGGCTGTAAAGATCAAGCCGATCGTAAATGTCCTTTTTGCGGGCAGTTCTTATGTCATATCGTATATCCTCTGTCTTTGCGCCGCAGGGACAGGTATCACCGCTTATTATATTGCCCTTAGGCGGTGCAAAGTCATCGTGAGTTATATTATCAGCACCTTTGCATAGCATCTCGACCGCTTTTATCCCCAATGCCTTTCTGTTTCGCTGATAAGTAGTCAGTATTGGTACATGGCAGTATCTTTCACGAATATATTCATAGCCTGTAACTGCCATTTTCTTGGTGATATCTATGTTATGCTCAAGGAAGCAATCCAGCAGACCGTATGCCATATAGTCGTTGCCGCATATCAGTGCCTGCGGATAAGGCAGTTCTCCGCTGATGTAACGCATGGCATGGTCATATCCGGAATTGTTCCAGAAATTGCCATAAAATACCTTGCTTTCATCATATGGTATACCGTGTTCCTCAAGTGAGCGCCTGTATCCTTCCACACGTTTGTGAGATAGTTCAAGTTCGCTGTAGCCTGTAAGTATGTGTATATCAGTAAAGCCGTGGACATCTGTAAGGTGATCGCAGATATCCTTGAAATCGTTTACATCATCGGTGTTGATGCAGGTGAATGTCGGCAGAGAGAAACCCTCAGGCAGTGCACCTATGGTAATTACAGGCGCTGATTTGTTCTGAAGTTCTTCCAGCATCTTTTTCTGAACATCGGGATATATCACAGATTCGGATATAAGGATAATGCCGTCGTATTCGTCCGAATGAACAAGATCGTATATAAGGTTCTCTGTTTTGAGCATTGAAGCCCATTCCATGGGATTATAGATATTTGAGATCACTGCTATATCAATATCCATTTCCCTTGTTTTTTCGATTATACCTTTTATGACCTCTCGCTGCTCGGTATCTGCTGCTGCGGCAGCGATAACGCCAAAGAGTTTCCTTTTTTTCATGCTGCTGCACCTCCTGATCAGATATATCTGCTGCTTGTTTTTGTTTAATATATTATATCATACACTTCGGCGGCTTGCACTAGGTGTATGTAAATATATTGTAAATGGGCTTAAATTACCATTATGTTTTTGATATATTTCTTCGTTTTTTTTTATTTTCATTATATTGACATTTATACGGTCATCCAGCTGACAGACCACACTGACAGGTTTTCTCAATAACTGGCAGAAAATAGTATAAACATATTGCTTTATAACCGTGTGTGAAAATGTGAGCAAAGTGATAGACATATATTTTTTGTAAAAAACAGATTCGACTCTTGAAAATGTGAATCAAGTATGATATAATATAATGGAAGTAACTATACGCTGGTAAATTTAATATCCGAGGTGAGCAGATGAACAATGATAATGAGAATTTGAAAAATGCCATGATAATAAAGAAACTGACCTTGTTTTTCGGCGGCTTCCTGCTGTTTACCGATGTATTTTTTCTCACGGTCGGGATAGTATACGATATGCCGCTTATACGTTATCTGATTTATGTTAAGCTCGTTATTAATACTACTAATATATATCTGATACTAAAAAAACATTATCTTGTATCAACGGTGATAATTTACGTTGCAATAATGGCGATGATGGTAGTAGGCATTATAAGTATGGGTACGCGGCCTGCTTTCCAGCTATATGCGCTGGGTATGCTTATATGTGTCAGCTACAACGGCTATCTGCATAACCGTATACTGAAAAAGGAACTCCCTTTCATGTTAATGATGGGGATCCACGTTTTGCTTTATACAGGTATGCTTCTGTATGCCAGGTTCAGAGAACCGCTGTACACTTATCCGCAGAGTGCAGTCGATATTCTTGTGATATTCAACTCAGTGGCGACGTTCAGTATTGTTATACTTTATGCTTTTCTTTTCCACAATGTTGCGATCCACTCTGAGGAAAAGCTGGAGAAAATGGCACTTATGGATAAACTGACAGGTCTTTACAACCGACATTATCTTTTAGCATTTCTTGATCACACAGGGCCGAGAAACCCTGAAGACCGCTGGATAGCGATGCTTGATATTGATGATTTCAAAAAGATAAATGACACCTATGGTCACAACTGCGGTGATTTTATCCTGCATGAGATCGCTGCGATGATACGTGATGTATGCAAGAATTGTATAGTATGCCGCTGGGGCGGTGAGGAATTCATTATACTTTCAAATATAAACGAGTGCAGCACCGAAGTACTTGAAACGCTGAGAAAAAATATTGAGAACAGGGAGTTTATATTTGAGGGCAATACCATACACGCTACGGTAACCATAGGTGAATGTCGGTATGAGACCGGGCAGTCCAATGATAAATGGATATCCGTGGCTGACGAAAAGCTTTATGAAGGCAAACACAGCGGCAAGAACCGTGTAGTGAGATGATAATAAAACATGGGGCTGTTGCTTGGTGCAACAGCCCCATGTTTATGATATTTGTATTCTTGCTTAAATGCAATTACTTGATAGTAACCGTTACAGCATTCTTGATAGCATTAGTGGTATCCCACTTTCCGTTGATTCTTGCAGCAATAGCAACTTTGTAGGTCATGCCGGGAGTCAGGTTCTTGGGAGTTACATAGCTGTTTGTAGTAATGTTGGAAGTCTGTACTCTCCATTTACCGGCAAGATATACAGCTATGCCGTACTTGTCAGCACCCTTGACCTTATCCCAGACGAACTGTACCTGGTGATACTGCTGGCTGTAATTAGCCTTGATGTTTGTAGGATAGGTGATTTCCTGAGGAATGATGATAGGATCGCTGCTGCCGCCGTTTGTGTAAAGATCAACAGGCAGTTCATCGAGAGTGATGCAGTAATCGCTCTGGTAGATCTTCTTCAGCTCATCAAAGTCCTGATAAGAAGCACCCAGGAAAGCTGTGCCGCCGTCTTCACCGCCATCATACCAGGGGCAGAAGTACAGCCAGCCTGCATCCTCAACGGTCAGGTTATCCAGTGCGGGAATAGTGTCGTTCTCAGCCATAGCGACCATCTTCTTGCCGTTGGTCAGCGCGTACAGTGCATCGAACTTTGCAGGTATAGCCAGCAGGTTAGGACCGCCTGACTTTCCGTCGCCTCTGTTGTACTCAACATTGTACTTATCGTATGCCACGATATCTACATAATCATCGCCGGGATACCATGTAGCGGAATTAGTGTAGTCAAAGCTGTTGAATTCCCATATCAGGTTGTGCAGACCGTACTCCTCGGTCAGTGTGGTATAGAGCAGTTTCCATACCTTCTTATAGGTATCGGCTCCTCTGTCGCCCCACCAGAACCATGCAGTACCGTCGGAATAGTTGCCCTCGTTGCCCTGTGCCTCGTGCAGAGGTCTCCAGATAACAGGTACGCCTGCGTCCTGAAGTCTTTTCAGCTGCTCAGCGAGGTCTTTTATTGCCAGCTGGAAGTACTCATATTCCTTTGTGCCCTTGATGACAACGTTTCTTGTATCAAATGACTTTGAACCGTCGCTGCTCTGATAGTTCTTATATGTGCATTCCTTCCAGTCGAGCTTTTCACCGAGAGTATAGTTTTCAAAATCCTTGGGGACATTTATATGCCATGATGCAGTAACTATACCGCCGCGCTTGGTAGCCCACTCTATGCAGCGCTCGGTGGTGCCGTCATCCCAGCCGTACAGCGGATTGTAGTTCATGAAGTCTACGCCTCTGATAGCGGGTACCTTACCTGTGAGATCTTTGAGATACTCGTTCTCCCACTCATAGTTTCCGCCGTGACCGCCGCCGTATATCTCCTGCTGGCCTGCGATGATGTGGCTGCCGTAAACGCTCTTGAGGTAAGCCATCAGCGACTTTGCCTCGGGTGTAGCATTCTTGTCGGTCAGAGTGCCGGTTGCCAGTGTATAATCATGCTTGGGGGTAGCGCTGACGGTGACTGTGTCTATAGCCATGTAGCCGTACTCGCTTATGAACTCGATTGTGTTAACGCCCTTGTTCAGACGGAAGCTGCCGAAACTGAAATCTGTCCACTCCTCGGAATAAGGCATATTCTTCATGCGCTTAATGCCGTTTACTGAGATGGACTCCTGTCTGCCGTTCTTATCGAGCACCTGTGCACATCTTGCAGTAATGGTGTACATACCGTCCTCGGGAACAGTCACAGTAAATGATGCAGAATTGCCTGTAAGGTAGAAGAAGCCCTTGCCTGAAGAATTCTTAGGTGAAGGACCGTAATTCTGTGTCCAGAGCTCAGCGCCTTTCATATCCTCTGCCTCAATGGTGTAGGGGAAGGAATCAGCGGTCGCGGCCTGAACGGGCATGGAAGCTGCATAAGATGAAGCTGCCACTGCAAGTGCGGCAAATGCCGCCATTGTTTTCTTGAATTTGTTTTTCATGATAATATCCTCCTATAAATTAAAATTTACCCATATCCATGAAATATTTAATCGAGAGCGATGCTTGCATTTTTTGAAACTGATCGGACATTCTTCCGGCTTGAATGGGCAGACAGTTTGTCAAAAATTTGAAATACAATAAAAAAATGTAATAAATCGCTCTTTTTTTGTATTATACAACGAATCTGAGGATTTGTCAACGAGCGTTTTGGTAATAAAATTAAATAATTTAAGTATTATTAGTAAAATTTAAGTGAATGAAACAGATGATCAATTAACTGTTCACCGTTGATGATATATTTAAAATTTAAAGGTGTATATCAAAAATTTGAACCATGTTTATGTCTTTACTTTGAGAAAACAATGTGCTATAATACTGTAAACGAATACATGAGGGGGTGGGCATATCATGAAAAGGCAGATCATAGGGGTCGTATCAACAAGAACAGCCGATACCGAGCAGCGTGAACTGTTGCGGGGGATAATTCCTGCTGCGTGGAAGCGTAATACGGATGTAGTAGTGATATCCAACATATATAATCCCGAGTATGACGATGAGCAGCTTGCGGCTGAAAATGATATCTACCGACTTATAGAGTCACCGGATCTTTGCGGAATAATACTTGTTACCGAAGCGTTCATCAATCCCACCCACCGCAGGCAGATATCTCAGCTAATGAATGACAGGAGCGATATACCGCAGATAGCTGTGGGCTCATATTTTGAAGGCTTTGAACTCGAACACTGCATACCGCTCAATACAGCTGATTCAGATGATATAGCCGACCTCACAGAGCATCTGATAATGGTACACGGCTTTACTGAGATAGACCTGCTGACGGGTTTTGAGAGCTATTCGGTATCGCATCTGCGTATAGACGGTTACCGCAGTGCATTGGAAAAACATGGTATACCATTTGACGAAGATCGTGTAATATTCGGGGATTTCTGGATGCCATCGGGTGAGAAACTGGCAAAAGCTTATATCTCGGGAGAAAGACCTATGCCGCAGGCGGTGATATGTGCCAATGATTATATGGCATACGGGATCCTTGATGTGTTTGCCGAACAGGGTATATCCGTGCCCGGTGACATCACTGTAGTCGGTTATGAATTTGTTCGTGAACGGCATATGCATACTCCTGTTCTCACGACTTTTCAGCGAAGCCGCGAAGCGCTTGGAAGGATAGCTGCAGAGATGCTGCTTAACAAAGTAAGTTCAGGCGAGTTCGGGGTCCTGGTACCGCCGCGGGGTAAAGTGATATGCGGCGATAGCTGTACCTGCGGCATAAGACCTGCCGACCTCAACGCCGAACTCAGTGCTGCAAGGACAAAAGCTTTCTATGAATTCCTGCACCTTTATAATCAGTTGGAGCAAAGGCTGACCGAAGCACATTCCATGCGTGACTTCTGTGGGAAATTCGTGGGCTCGGAATATCTGCTGCGCAATATCAGCGGTGCGGAGCTCTGCCTTTACCGCAACTGGCACAATGGAGCCGCCGATGACAGTATGATGAACTGCTACACATTATATAATGAATCACTTAACGGTCAGAGCAGAAACATCTCACGGCTGGAGCTTTCTGCGCTGACAGAGCGCAGTGGAGCGCCTGCGGTATATTATTGTTCACCGCTGTTTTTCGGTGACCGTCCTATGGGCTTCGTTGTGACCAGCTACGATATCCCCGAAACATATGATCATATATTCCGCAGCTGGATGAAATCAGTATCAAATGCGCTGGAGATACTGCGCATGAAAAACGATATAAAATACCTCATGGAGTGCTGTAATATATCCGAATATCAGGACACTGTTACAGGATTGCTCAATCGTAAGGGATTTTCCCATGAGCTGCATATACTTATACGCAAGGTTGTGAAACGTCAGCCTGTGTTCTGCCTGCTGCTGCAGACTGCCATAGACCGTGACAACCTGTCACTAAAGAACAAGACCAAAGAGATAGCCATACAACAGGAGATTTCCGCAGCTTTGCAGGTCGTCGCACCATCATTCATCTGTGCAAGACTTGAACCGAATATCTACGCTGTTGCAGGGCTGTATACCGATGAGGACATGGAACTGCTCCTGCGGGAGCGTGTTACCGCACTGGTACTCAACAACGAGAAGTATATTGACCTTTTCGGCATGGATTCGTTCTGTATCTCGGCTGTATGTACCGAGTACAGCAGCTCAACCGAGCTAATGAATATAGCCGAGAAAGAACTTATGGTACAGGCAGATACTTTACGTGATAGTCACCTTAATACTCATTACCGTCAGCTTATATCAGCACGGAACAGGCTGTATTCAGGTAGGGAAGCTCCTTTTACGGTGGAAGCGATCTGCAGGCAGTATCTTATATCGGCAGGTCATTTCCGCAAGATCTATAAGGAAACATTTGGTATTGCCTATCATCAGGATATCATAAGGATGCGTATGATGAAAATGATATGGCTGCTGATATCCACCGACCTGGATATTTCTGTAATTGCAGAGCGCTGCGGTTATGATGACTATGGCTATTGTCTGCGCCTTTTCAGACAATTCACAGGTCATACGCCGAATAAATACCGAAAACTATAGCGATGAATGTTTTCTCCATAAAATGCGTATTTTCTTCATTGAAATACTTTGTACTATTGGTTATAATATAAACACAAAGTAAAACGTTTAACAATTTAAAACCTGTGCATCATTTGGTGTGATAGATCGCATAGGTAAAACATTACGCAAAGGAGGAAATTGTATGAAATTCAAAAAATTGTGTGCCTTGATCTTAGCCGGCACGCTTGTCGCTGGTACGATGATCGCACCAGCAGGAGGTATAGTTCCTGCAGCAATAAGACCTATAGGCATAACAGCAGAAGCTGCTTCGTATATGCGCCGCACCTGTGACCCCGAGCATCCCATGCTCATAGTACACATAGACACATGGAATTATGCCGATCCCGCAAAGATCATAGCAACGATCCCCGAGAGCATAAGACCATACTGTGTGTTCAATATCTCTCTTTCCATAAACTGGAGCAATACCGAACACAAGTGGCTGATGGTGCAGGACGGCTACGAGTTCGCAAAGTCATGGCTGAAAACCTGTTCGGACATGGGCATATGGTGCATGGTGCAGCCTGCATCGGGCGGGCAGTGTCATTTCCCTGATTACGACAGCAATTACAACATCGTTAACTCACCCAACAAGGGCAGATATGTACAGCACGCTGATGATGATTATGAGAACACTATATATGCCGAGTTCTTCCGTGATTATCCCAGCTTTATCGGTTTCAACTATTCCGAACAGTTCTGGGGGTTTGCTTCACAGGATCATCCCTGCACATTCCAGCAGCGCTATCAGCATTTCGCACATCTGCTGAAACTCTGCAACAAGTACGGCGGTTATCTGAACATCAATTTCTGCGCAAACCGCTGGTCTGCGGGACTGAATCCCATAGCAATGCTCAAGACCAACAGCCTGTGGCGTGATGCCTGCGAGAAGTATGGTCAGAACCTGATGCTGGAAGAAAAGTATACACAGGAAAGTATGATAGAGGACGTTGAATCCCAGATACTGGGTCTGTATCTTTCGGGCTACTGCGGATGCTACGGTGTGCGCTACGATGATACGGGCTGGACAGACCTAGGTTCCGACGGTTCATCCCTTTCCACCAAGAATCAGTACCGTCAGATAACGGGTCTGCCTATCCATGCAGAGAGGATGATAATGAACGGTGCTACCGTAATTGATGGTCCCGAGCTTGTATGGAATGATGACTTCGGTGAAACATGGGGCGGCGTAAAGGACAGCGAAGGTTATTCCTGCCGCAACTGGTTCACTAAAGATCAGTATGTAAATTCCACTCTGAATTTCTTTGAAAAGATGGTAGACGGTACCTACCGTATACCCACCCGTCAGGAAGTCATCGACCGCACAAAGTATATCATCATACAGGACGTAAGCTCAGGCGGCGACAATACAAAGTACAGCACATACCAGACGCTGTTCGAGGGTCTTTACCGTATGCCGAACGACGGCAATCTCTGGGATAACAAGAACCTCTATAAATCAACGGGACGCTATCCAACAATACCCACCACCTACGGTCTCAGGGACAGCACAGCTAAGACATTCAAGTATCAGCTGAAACAATCGCAGCTCGGTTCCCGCTGGAGCAGTATATCCGCCAAGCAGAACGAGTTCAACAGGGAATTCCCATCCGAGTACGTGGGTACCTGCTATGCGGGTCACTATAATAACACATGGGTGACTTACAACAACGATAAGCTCAACGGAAATCAGGGCGTGCTTATTGATCTGCAGTACAACACTTGTTCGACCTTCGATGCTAACTTCAATGCATACGGTAATGCGATAATAAACGAGTACAGTGACCATATCGACATATATGCTAATAATTTTGATAACAAGGCTCAGACTACTCTATCTACCGATACCTTCAAGGTCAACGGCTGCAACTCCAGACCTACCTATACCGCTAAGGACACCGGCCGCAACCAGACAAGATCCCAGATAACCGAGAGCTATTCAAACGGAACATATACCCTTGTGGTGAAGCACAACGGTCCTGTTGATATACGTATCAACTGCAAGGGCAATAACACAGGCAGAAAGACAAACTACAACAAAGCTTCGGTCCAGGCCATCGCAGATCCTGCATTCTATACAGGTACACGTCAGTACGAGGGTGAGTTCTTTGATGTCAAGAATGTTGAGGGCTACGTTACGAATGCCTGCAACAGCGGCGTTACAGGCATACAGGGTCAGGGCTTCCTGAAATACGGCAAGAACTACAATGCTGCTGTCAAGGATACCGTACATACCAATAAGGCAGGTCAGTTTACCATGAAGCTGAGATATTCTTCTCAGTCGGATATAGATCAGGTTGACCTCTATGTGAACGGTACCAAGCAGGAGACCATGCACCTTTCAAACACCTACGGCTACTCCAACTGGAAGACATATGAAAAGACGATCAACCTGAAAGCAGGTGATAACAAGATCGAGTTCAAGTCCAATTCGGCTCTTCCCTCTTCGCTGTACATCGATAACTTTACAGTAGACGGCGATTTTGGCGACGGCAGCGGAAGTATCATCGTAAACGAGCCCGATCCCATCCAGGGCAGGATCATAAGAGACCTGAAAGTTGCTGATGCCGAAAACGCAGATGATTGGTCGATAGTATATGATACCACAGTGGGTTCAAGATTCTACGGCGACAGAGATATCACTGTAAGCAGTATCCCCTCTTATCTGAAAAACAGGGAAACTATCCGCACCGCCTGCGATTCCAAGCTGTATTCGGGTGACGAAGCTGCCTTTACTGTAAATCAGAACGCGACAGTATATATCGCTGTTGACGATCGTGTAAATCAGGGACTCAGCTGGCTGGGCAGCTGGACCAAGACCTCCGATACCATGACTACATCCAATGATGTAGTGCTTACTTTGTTCCACAAGGACTTTTCGGCAGGCAGCAGTGTTACCCTTGGTACTAACGGTGCGCAGGGTCTGTCTGCAAACTATATCGTCTTTGTGCTTCCTCAGGGAACATACCAGAGCGAAACACATGAGTATCCAAAAGTCACAAATATACAGTACAATACACAGTATCACCAGTTCAAGGTAAATTGGTCATCCGTCAAGGGTGCATCACAGTACGGTATAGCAGTCAAACTTGCGGGCAGGTGGAAGGTGCAGGCTTACACCGATGCTTACACCACCACATTCACATCGCCTAAGCTGAAGGCAGGCAGTTCCTATCAGATGGTTATCTGCGCCAAAGTGAACGGCAATTGGGATATTACTGATATCAATTCCAGATCATTCTATGTTACCGTGAAGTGATCTATATCCGAACAGAAAACGGCAGCCTGCCATGGCTGCCGTTTTCGTATAATGCTTTTACTATAGAAAAGCCATAGTACTTCTGAAAGCATATCAGAGGTACTATGGCTTTGATCGTTATAAGCTAAGTGTTTTACATCAGATCACTTTTGCTTATTTCACATAGTTGCTGAGTCCCGAGATGTTTGCGGACTTTATAGCATTTGCTATCAGCTGTGCGATAACAGGAGCACCTGTCTCATTGAAGTGAGTAGTATCAATGTGGAGCTTAGCTGCATTATCGTAGCCAATGGAATTATAGTAGTTCACCATTGCACCGTTAACGTCAACGTAAGGAACAGAATATTTTGCGGCAAGCTTCTTGCAGGCATCGGCATATTCTGTATAAGAACCTGTGAAACGTCCGTTTTTGTAAGCCTTCAGACCGAGAGTGCAGGACATGAGTATGGGAGTTGCACCCTTTGCCTTGGTGTCCTTTATGAATGATGTCATATACCACTCGTATGATCCTGAAGACGGGTTATCTACGTTGCCGCAGAGAGGTGCATATCTGTCTGCGTAGCTCTTTCCTGCATCGTTTATAGCAAACTGTATAGCTACGAAGTCACCTTTCTTGAGGTTCTGTACTATTGTGGCAAATCTGCCTTCGTCATAGAATTTTTTAGAGCTTCTTCCTGCCATGGCATGATTGTATATGCTCACGTTGCTTGAGAAGTATTTTGGCAGCTCGTAACCCCAGCCCTGGATAGGACCGCCCTGCTGTGACTGTTTGTTAGCGTTGTAGTACATACAGGTAGAATCTCCTGCAAGATAGAGCGCAGGTTTGGTGTTGTCGATATACTGTTCCTGAGCATTGGGATCATAAAGCTCAGCAACGGGTTCATCGGTGAGTGTGATCGTCAGGTAGTCGAAGTTGGGACCGCCGTCAGAGCCTGCAGACTCAAATTTTATAGTGTTATCACCTGCGTTCAGGGGCAGTACAAGTCCGAGAGCATCCCATGTTGTCCATGAGCCTGTTGATGCAAATGTCTGTATCCAGTAGCTGCTTGTATTGCCGTTGACAAATACCTTGGTATCTCTTGAGGATGATGAACCGTTGGCAAAGCGTACATAAGCCATGTACTTGCCGCTGGTAGGAGCTGTTACCTTAAATGTAAGGCTGCTGCCGACAGCATTGTTCAGGTTTATATAACCTGTATTTGAGGACTTGCCTATATCGGTGGATGTCTTTGTGAATCCGCTGTTAGTTTCCTCTGCCCATGCATCGTCCCATGTCTGGTCAACTGCGAAATAGTATCCATCCCACGGATCAGTGGAAACTGATACATTTTCATAAACCGGAGCGGGGAAGCAGCGCATACCCAGTGCGTACTGCTGGATATAAAGAACATCGTTATCATTGATGCTTCCGTTGCCGTCAACATCAGCGTTCTTCATGCCCTGCTTACACAGAGGATATCTGTATGAGTTGTTCAGGTACTGTTTAATAGTTACTGCATCAGCCATATCCACCTTTCCGTCAGCGTTTGCGTCGCCGGGATAGCGTGTAAGCGTATTTGTATACTCTGGCTCGGGCTCAGGTTCAGGCTCTGGCTCGGGATCATTTGGCTGTACTTCTTCGAGTATCCACTTCTGGCAGTTATGACCGTTGACTTCCCACTGCTGGATGTTGGCGCCTTCGTATGTCAGTGCGCTGCCGACTTCTATCGCGCCTTTGTCGCCTGAGCAGCGTGATACCATGGTGTAGCTGCCGTCACCGTTCTCGAAGAACCTGAACCACTGTGCACCGTAGTTCTGGTTTGTGTTGAGGGCGATATTGGCACCGTTGGCTGAACTGCCGTTTGCAACATCGAGAAGGTATGTGCTGCCGCCGCCAAGGTATGACCATATCTCATAGTAATTATAGCCCTTGTGCTTCAGTCTCCATGTGTTCCAGTCTCCGACCTGGGCACCGCTCCACTGCTGAACATTTGCACCGACAGCAGCTTCGCCGTTCTTAACTTCGAGGTACAGACCGCTGTTAACGTTCTTGAAACGGTACATCTTGGAGGTATCCATCTGTACGGGCTCTTTTGTTTCAAATACAAGACCTGACATCAGCTCAGCGAGCTTCTTTGCACCCTCCAGACTCTGGTGGAGATCGTCACCGCTGGCATAGTAAGGTGTCATAGCATCGTAACCGCCGATGCTGAATCCGAAATCCTGCCATGCATTGAAAAGGTCAACGACTCTTACATTTTCCTCAGAAGCGACAGAGTCAAGCTCTCCGCCGAACCAGCGTCCGCTGAGCTTCGGGTTTCTGTTGTAGTCGGCGTGACGTCCCTGCTGTTTTACAAGGATAACGTCCATTCCCTTGGCTTTAGCCTTTTGAGTCATAGTAGATACTGTGCTGTGATACTCATCCTTATTGGAATAGTTGGTATCATTTATACCTATGGAGATTATGTAGATATCTCCTGATTTGCCGTAAGTTTCAATGGGAGTGAACTGTCCGCCGTCATAGAACCCCTTGGCGTACTGTCCGCTGGTAGCCATATTCCTTACTTCAAAACCGTGCTGTGATGCGTATGTTCCGAAATACTGTCCCCAGCCGTGTGCCTGGGTAGAACTTCTGTTATAGTAGTTGGCAACGGTTGAGTCACCGCATATCCATACTGTCTTAGGCATGACGCCCGTGGTGTTTATCTGCGTTATCTCAACAGCAGATATGGAACGCTGACCGTTACTTATGCCTGTAACAGCTTGTATATTAAGCTGTCCGTCTGTAACAGGAAGTTTTACGGTCTCGGAAGCGTTGAGCCCTGTGAGGTTCATCATCTGGAACATACCTTCCATTTTGATACAGCACCTAGGTGCATTACCCACAGTGACCTTTACCTCGTAAAGTCCTTTAGGAAGATCAACGTTGAATGTGTTTGAACCGCTGTCTGACTTGAACTCGACTGCGTCGCTGCCTGCGCCGTTTCCGCCTGCGGAAACATTACCGACATTTCCTGTCTGTGCGAAGCCGTAGCCTCTCCAGGAAGCATATTCGTCAGATGCCGATACACCTGTGTACCCCGAGGCTGTACCGCCCGTTCCGAAGTCGAATTTCCAGTTTGCAGTCGCAGCTTTCGCAGTAAGCACACCGTTTGCATTCGGTACACCAATACCCGAAAGCATCAGAAGCGACAAAGCTGCTGAGGTCAGACCGCTGACCAGCTTTTTAAATCTCATCTAAACTCCTCCTTTTCTTAAACAGATGCCCACCTTATATAAAGCATCAATTTTATGATTTAATTTTAACACAATTTATTATCATATTCAATAATATTTTGTGCGAATTTTATTACATATATGCGACCTGGAGATCTGAAATGAACAAAAACAAAGCTTTTGAGCGTACATCGGGGTAAAAGATACTGGGTAAATTAAGTTTATACTACGGGTAAATTAATCACTGCTTTGATCGGCCTGCTGTTTGAGCATATTGTTATATGACTGATGCTGTGTTTTTGTGCAAAACTCCCTTTGCTTTATATCCTGTAAAGTGCTAAAATAATATATGAGAACGTGTAGCAGTTACTGCGTAAGTCCGGTTGCTTGCTTCACGTTTTATTTTTTGCGAGGTGATACTTATGTATAAAACGGGCGATGTTGTTATGTACGGTACAAGCGGGATATGTAGGGTTGCGGCTGTAGAAAAACGTGATCTTACCGGAGAAGAACAGGAATACTATATACTCAGAAATATATATTCCGATAAAAATATCTATTATGTGCCGGTCAATAACGAAGCTGCACTTGGCAGGATGCACCCGGTATGTACAAAGTCTGAGATCGATGAACTGATATCCCATATGAATTCCGAAGGATTGATATGGATAGATAATGACAACAAGCGCAAGGAGGAATACAGCCGTATCATAAAAGATGCGGACAAGCACGAGATCATAAGACTGATCAAGACCCTTTATCTTCGCCGCAGAGAACTTTCAGAAAACGGCAGGAGACTGCGTTCTTCTGATGAGAACTACCTTGGTATAGCAGAAGATATGCTTTTTGAGGAGTTTGCATTCGCTCTCGGTATAGACAGGTGCGAGGTAGTGGATTATATCGAAAAGCATCTGGTATAGGTCGTATACGGTTGTAAAAACTGATGTGCCGCAGATATGCGCGGATATGCGATGGCAGAAAGACGTATTTTTACGTAAGCGGACAAATGGGGTGTATTACGATTGACCTTTTTGACGCGGTGTGATATAATTTATGTGTATACCACTTGCTGAGGAAATGCATGGAACTGCGGACGCAGAATACTTCCTTGAAGTGGTGCGTGAATAAAAAATATCAAGTCGTAAAGGAGAACTGTAATGAAAGTGCTGATACTAAACGGAAGTCCTCGTGTGAACGGCAACACTTCCATCGCTGTAAATGAACTTGTAAAGACCTTTGAGAAGGAAGGCATAGCAACTGAGGTCTGTCATATCGGAAATAAGGATATAAGGGGCTGTATTGCCTGCGGAAAATGTTCTGCGCAGGGACGCTGTGTGTTCGATGATGCAGTGAATGAGATCGCGGCAAAGTTTGAACAGGCTGATGGTCTTGTAGTGGCTTCGCCTGTGTACTATGCATCGGCAAATGCCACACTTATCGCCTGTCTTGACAGACTGTTCTACAGCTCGCATTTTGATAAGACCATGAAGGTAGGCGCGAGTGTAGTTGTGGCAAGACGCGGCGGCTGTTCCTCAACGTTCGATGAACTCAATAAGTATTTCACTATCTCGGGAATGCCTGTTGCATCAAGTACCTACTGGAACAGTGTTCACGGCAGAGAAGCAGGAGAAGCGGAGTTTGATGCTGAGGGTATGCTGACAATGAGAAGTCTGGCAAGGAATATGTCGTTCCTGATGAAGTCTATCGCCCTCGGAAAAGAAAAATACGGACTGCCTGACGGTGAACCATGGCAGCCTACTCATTTTATAAGAGATGATCTGAAATAAAGGAGTGATATGTAATGGCAGAAAAGATCGTACAGACGGCAGGCAGGGATCAGCTGGGAGAATTTGCTCCGGATTTTGCTCATTTCAATGATGATATCCTGTTTGGTGAGAACTGGAACAACACTGATATCGACCTGAAGACAAGAAGTATCATAACTGTTGTGGCGCTGATGTCTCAGGGCGTTACGGATAATTCCATACGGTATCATATCATGAATGCCAAAAACCACGGTGTATCGCAGGCGGAAATGGCAGCGGTCATCACTCACACCGCATTCTATGCGGGTTGGCCTCATGCGTGGGCGGTGTTTGGCATAGCAAAGGAAGTCTATGCGGATAATGCACCTGCTCTTTCCGAAAAGGACAGATTTCAAAAAGAACTGTTCTTTCCGATCGGTGAGCCGAATCCATACGGTGATTTCTTTGTGGGACAAAGCTATCTTGCACCTGTTTCTACTGAGCAGATACCGATATACAACGTGACTTTTGAACCCGGCTGCCGCAACAACTGGCATATCCATCATGCGAAGAACGGAGGCGGTCAGATGCTTATATGTGTCGGAGGTCACGGCTGGTATCAGGAGTATGGCAGGGAAGCGCGACCGCTTGCTGCTGGAGATATAGTCAATATCCCTGCTAATGTCAAGCACTGGCATGGCGCGGCTAAAGACAGCTGGTTCGCACATCTTGCTATAGAGATACAAGGTGAAGACAGCAGCACAGAATGGTGTGAAGCTGTTAATGATGAAGATTATTTAAAGCTGAGATAGCATTTGTGATCCTTAGTGCTGATAAGGAACAAAGCCCCCTGCAAACGTTGTGTTTGCAGGGGGCAGTTTGTGTTTATCGGTATTTGGAAAGCGGATGACAGTTATTATCTGTTCCGCTAGTGGGCTAGTGGGATGCCTGTTATTGATTCGGGATATATGCATCAAGCAGCTGCTGCAGCATCCTGTCACGGTCGAAAAGCAGTCTGTCAAGCTGATCCAGCTGCTTTTCCAGCAGTGAGATAGAACGCTCATAAGCATTTTTTCTTTCCTCATATATGGATAAACGCTTTTCAAATTCGTCGTGCTTGCTCTCAAGCTGTATCAGAAGATCATCTACCTGACGGTTGCGTTCTTTCAGCATCTGTTTGAGGGCAGCCACATCATCTGTGGTGTAATCCTCGCCGTAAACCTCTATAAGCGATTCGTAAATTGGAGCTATGGACTGATAATGAAAATTCTTTTCCTCCGAGCCCTCGGCAAATATATCGTACATCGTCCTTGGAGATACATATCCGCCGTGTTCGGCAACGATATCCTGTATCTGCGGGATAGACATACCATGCTGATTCTTGATCTCCTTGATAGTCTTGATTCGTTGTCTTAAAGTTCTTTCCATAAAATATCCTTTCAAAAACTTGCAAGAAACTTGCAGGATTAATTCATTGTCAAATCCCTACTATTCATGTATAATTAATCACGATGCTTTGTCATTTGAACGAAGGGTCATTCACAATGTCCGATTTACAGCTGTATTACAAAAACGAGCGCAGTTAACATTTTAACATAAGTCGGTAAATTTGTCAACCGCTGCAAAGCCTTGCATAAGTCTGTGGGTAAACTTGCAGAATTTTCTGATCTATCACTGCAAAGGACAGCAGCAAAACACATCAAACTGATCGGTAAGGGAGAGGTCATAATGAATATGGTCATGATAGAAGAAAAGGAAGAACTACTTTCGGTAAAACTGGCTGAAAGATTGAAGAAAGATGGGTTTTTCGTTGTTGCACATGGTACTGTACTGGAAATAATGAACTACATTTTTGAGGTAAAGGGTACAGGCGGTCAGCCGAGGCACAACGGACTCAGATATGAGCTTCCTGCAGAGTACGGTGAAGATACGCTGTACAGCTATATCAAGATGACCGTTTCCACACCGCTCGAAAGGAAAGTGGAGGATATGACAGTAGATACGGTATTATCGCTGGGTATATCAAGGGCACTGAGGGGATACTCCTATCTTGCAGCTTCGATAACTATGTGTGTAGCCTGCCCCGATAAGCTGTATTCTCTGAACAAGGATGTTTACCCCGAGATAGCGAGAAAATACAATGTTGATGTATCCTGCATCGAACGAAGCATCCGCCATGCTATATGCAAGGCTTATTCGGAGGATCCCGAGCCTATGAAAAAACTGTTCAGGCGGCCTATTAGACGTCCGAAATGCCAGGAACTGATCGCCGAGTGTGCCGATATCATAAGGCGGATATTCTATTGACGGATCACCGGAATGGTCTGATGCAAAAGCCTTCCGAGGAGACGGAAAAGCTTATGGAAAAATATAAACCGAAATGACCGCCCTTGTCCGAGGACGGTTATTTTATATCCGTAAGAAGAACCTGCAGCACGCTGCGCAGGGTTGACTTAATTATGGAAATATGTTATAATTATATAAATTTTTCTTCCGGGATCATCACGTATCCCGAAGGGATGCTTTTCCCGTACAAAGGCGCGGGATACAGCTTGTGAAGGAGGTAGTCTTTTATGAAAATGACAGTAAGTCAGGCAATGGTAGAGTGCTTGAAGGCAGAGGAGATAAAGGTCGTCTACGGCTACCCGGGTGCGGCTATCTGCCCTTTTTATGATGCACTGCTTGATGCTGAAAAGGATATAAAGCACGTTCTGGTAAGGCATGAGGCTAACGGCGGTCATGCAGCCAGCGGCTATGCCAGGATATCGGGTAAGCCTGCGGTGTGTATCGCCACTTCAGGTCCCGGTGCGGTCAATCTGATAACTGCCATAGCTACTGCCTATGCGGATTCTATACCGATAGTCTGTATCACAGGTCAGGTAAATACCGATCAGATAGGCTCCGATGTTTTTCAGGAGGCTGATGTTACGGGCGCGGCAGAACCTTTTGTAAAGCACAGCTATCTCCTTAAAGACCCTGCGGATGTGGGCAGAGTGTTCAAGGAAGCTTTCTATATCGCAGGCTCGGGCAGACCGGGTCCTGTTCTGATAGATGTTCCTATGGATGTACAGAAAATGACAGTGGATTTCAAATATCCCAAAAAGTGCGATATACGAAGCTATAAGCCTACCGGCAAGGGAAATGCATTACAGGTAAAGCGTGTTACCGAAGCGCTGAGAACTGCTGAAAAGCCACTTATATGTATCGGCGGCGGTGTGTTCGCTTCAAATGCTCAGGCTGAGATAGTTGAGCTTTCAGAAAAGCTGAACATACCTGTTATCACTACCATGATGGGTATATCCGTGTTCTCTGACGATGATCCACTTTATGTGGGCATGATAGGTACACATGGCACAAAGATAGCAAATTATGCTGTAAATGCTTGTGACACACTGTTCCTTGTAGGCGCTCGTGTCGGTGACAGAGCAGTAAAAACTCCTCTTGAACTGGAGAAAGATACCAAGATACTACATATAGATATCGACCCTGCCGAGATAGGCAAGAATATCGGTGCAGACCTGCCGCTGGTAGGTGATGCAAAAATGGTGCTCCGTCAGATGCTTGAGCATATAGATAAGCACCCTGAGGGTAATGCCGATCATACAGCATGGCTGAAGCAGATAGAGGATAACCGTACCCCCACCGAGTTTGCCAAGCCCGTCAAGGGTACTGTCAATCCGAAGGAGTTTCTGCAGAAGCTTTCCGAGCGTATGCCTGCGGATGTAAATATATGCGCAGATGTTGGACAGAACCAGATATGGACAAGCAGATACCATTTCAAAAAAGGCGGACGTTTCCTGACATCGGGCGGTATGGGTACTATGGGGTATTCTCTGCCCTGTGCCATAGGCGCTAAAATGGCAGATGAGAGCCGTGTGACCTTGGCTGTCTGCGGTGACGGCGGCTTCCAGATGAATATGATGGAACTTGCTACGGCAGTGCAGTATGGTGTTGATGTCAAAGTGGTAGTATTTACCAATACCAGACTCGGCATGGTAAGAGAACTGCAGACCAAGGGCTATAACGACAGACAGATAGCGGTATTCCTTGACGGTTCACCTGATTTTGTCAAGCTTGCAGCCGCTTACGGGATACCTGCCATAAGGGTAACTGATAAGAAGTCCGAGGACAAGGCTATCGAGATGCTTGCAGAAGAAAAAGGTATGCTGCTGTGCGAGGTAGTTGTTGACAAGGATTTCCCGACGCTGTAAGAGGTGGGTCATGCTGCATTACAGGATACTGAGTTACGGCAGTGACTACGATTGGGGATTACTGGTGGGTCTGATATCTCTTCGCGATGCGGCAGAGATAGACAGGCAGTTTGAAAAAAGGCTGAATAGTCTTGAAAAGGAAGAACCCTTTGCTGACGATATGTCCGCCAGGCTTATGGCAGAGCTGGATAACTCACGCAGAACAGGTGAGTATGCTGTCATAACGCCAAAGGGCAAGGGCTGCATAACCTGTCTTTCAACGTCCATAAAATTCGGACTGATGGTGCTGGACTCACATAAGGACGGTCAGCCTGTAATAACAAGGACGGGTGCTGTAAATGGCAGAGTACTGGAATGGCTCTCGGAAAAAGGCGATTTTACCCTTGTGCTGACGGATAATGAGTGCGGTGCTTTGCGTGAAGTACTGGCGCTTGTGGGCAACGGTATGGCTGACCTGGAATATCAGGGGCAGATCTATTCGGCTTATGATATAAAGGCGTGTATGGAGGCAGTCGCGCAGCTTTCAGACAGCTGATATCGGATAGTATTTGTGTAATATTTATATATCAGCGCTTTATCACGCCATAACAAGGATAATTTACTGTGATAAATGACTAAATTTATCCGTTAATGATTTAGTCTGATAAATTTAAAGAAATAGCCACAATATGATAGTATAATAATTAAGTGTGGAATTTATTCCCGCAAAAAAACGGAGGTCATGATATGAAACATACCATTTCTGTTCTCGTTGAAAATCACAGCGGTGTCCTTTCAAGGATATCGGGTCTTTTTTCAAGAAGAGGATTCAATATCGAAAGTCTGGCGGTAGGTCCTACAAATGATGAATCCATATCCAGGATCACCATAGTTGCAGACGGCGACGAGCATACCGTCGAGCAGATAGAAAAACAGCTCAACAAGCTGATCGAGGTCATAAAGGTCAAGACCTTCGGCAGAGATGAATTCGTAGCGCGTGAGCTTATGATAGTAAAAGTCAGTGCTCCTGCTGACAAGCGCAGCGAGATAATGACTATCGCAGAGATCACAGGCGCTAAGGTAATGGATATCACCCTTACCACCATGACGCTGGAGATATGCGACAGATACGACAGGCTGGAAAGATTCGAGAAGGTCATCGAGCCTTACGGCATACTCGAAATGGCAAGGACAGGAACTGTCGCTGTTGAGAGAGGCGCCGAGTATTTCAGCGCAAAGAAGTAAAGAAGTAGATTCCCCTTTTTACAGGGAGAAATAAATCATTCCAAATATTTTAGGAGGAAATTAAAATGGCAGATGCAAAGATCTATTATCAGCAGGACTGCGACCTTAATGTACTGAAGGGCAAGACAGTCGCTATTATCGGTTACGGTTCACAGGGTCACGCTCACGCTCTGAACCTGAAGGAGAGCGGTATTGACGTTGTTGTTGGTCTGTATGCAGGCTCCAAGTCCGCAGAAAAGGCTAAGAAGCAGGGTTTGGACGTTCTCAGCGTAGCTGACGCAGTCAAGAAGGCTGACGTTATAATGATACTCATCCCTGATGAGAAGCAGGCAGCTCTGTATAAGAGCGAGATCGCTCCTAACCTGACAGCAGGTAAGACACTGATGTTCGCTCACGGTTTCAATATCCACTTCGGCTGCATCGTTCCCCCCGCTGATGTTAACATCGTAATGATCGCTCCTAAGGGACCCGGTCACACTGTTAGAAGCGAGTACCAGGCTGGCAAGGGTGTTCCTTGTCTTATCGCTGTTGAGCAGGATGCTACAGGCAACGCTACAGAGATCGGTCTGGCTTACGCTCTGGGTATCGGCGGCGCAAGAGCAGGCGTTCTGGAGACAACATTCAGAACCGAAACTGAGACCGACCTGTTCGGTGAGCAGGCAGTTCTCTGCGGCGGCGTATGTGCTCTGATGCAGTGCGGTTTCGAGACTCTGGTTGAAGCTGGCTACGATCCCAGAAATGCTTACTTCGAGTGCATCCACGAGATGAAGC